>ENA-UOVV01000817-UOVV01000817.1-compost-metagenome-genome-assembly--contig:-NODE-817-length-30424-cov-11.955053_pt1 | contig 30424 bp, 28 predicted proteins | sample MGYA00238155_ERZ761577 | MGnify/ENA primary metagenome ERZ761577 (study PRJEB28898, sample SAMN06268775) | compost metagenome | isolation source: Emeryville, CA | place: USA:Emeryville, CA | collected... | reverse complement strand
CCACCAGGAACTCCTTCTTGGTTACCTAATAGGGTGAATTGATGTTTTTGAAACAGTACAAGGAGCTAAAAAAGATGACAAACGTCTAAAGTAAGTCGAAAAAGAAAACGTACCGAAAAACCAGGACCCGATGGAATGCGTTATTCAATTTCCTATTGAAAGGAATACACGGGTATCAGAAGTTGCCTGATCAGCATAGAGGTGCTGATCTGACTGTAAAAGAGGCCTCTACATTCAAGACGATTAAAGCCATCTACCGACAGTAGAAACACCCATACGATTACCTGAGTCAAAAATACGCGATCGGATCTTGGGTATCTACCAAGCCTAACATCCATGCGATCGTGTGAGGAAAGGAGAACAAATCCATAGAGTTCAGCCTGGAAATTCACAAATGCAGGTAAGCGGAATCAGTATCTTGGAACATACTAACACTACGCGTGGGGATAACTACGAAATATTAGAATATTTTCCCTAGTGCGGAATTCGGGTCAAAACCTCTCATACTCCTACTGGTTAAACGTTAGCAGGGAACGGTTTCTTCCAGACCTACCCCAGAAAGGTAGTTCCAGGTCCCCCAAACGATGACCGTATCGTAGTATTTTAATTGACTTTCAAACCACTCAGCACCCCAAGTCCAATTGACCCCTTGTTTTTCTACCAGATAACTCGCAACTATTTTAAATTCTTCCTGACCGATAAGACCCGTTTCGTTTAGTTGCTGCATGATACGGTTGACTTGGGGGTCGTCTGTTTTGGCATAAGCCCATTGCTCAAATTTCTCCTTATCCTCTTGCCACGTTCGGTCAATCCGGTGCATTAATCCGGAGGGTTTAAACAAGCGTGTTCCCCATTTAAGTCCAATAAATTGCAGGTAATCGCGCCAGATAAGTCTTTCATTCATTTCCTGTCCGATCGAATTATCTCTGGTATAATGATAAGCAGCCCTGGGTGACAAAACCCCTCCTGAAATCCAGTTTTCAATTTCTGCTGGTTGGGCTTGCTCCGATTGGATGAGGTCGTTGATCTGCGATTCGGTCTTCTCTTCTCCTGAAACTTTTTCGATCTCCTCGGTAGAAAATCCCAACGACGAAAAATCTGGAAATTCTTCTACTTGCTCCTCGCCCCAAAAAAGGGATAATTGTCCTTCCTCAGCCGGTTTACGTACGGGAATTTTACTCACCGCGCGCGCAAAATCGGCATAACTATAGGGCAATCGCGAAATGTAAAAGGGCAAATCATGAGGATGCGTTAGGGTACTCATCCAGGTGAGGGAGATATCGACATTGATCCCCTTTAATTTTTTACTCAAAGAAGCTTCTATATTGGTTTCTTGGAGGGTAATTTCCTTGGAGGCTCTAATTTCGGCCACGTTATAGTTGTTGGCCAGGCCCGATACAATTTTTTCGGGCTCCCCTATCCTTATCAATAAATCCCCTCCTCGGCGCTGGAATTCCTGTCGAAGGTTGGAAACTGCTTGTATGATCTGATATGCCCTTTTTATTCCGGTCTTCCGAAAGCCTAAAGCCTTCATTCGAAACCGTCGTGGGTCGAAAACATACACCGGCAACACTTCATCAGCGTCACGGATCGCATTCCAAAAAGCCTCATTATCGTGGAGGCGTAAATCATTCCTAAACCAATAAATAAATCGCTTTGACACCGTTTTTTCTTACAACTGATCCTGAGAGGGATTTTTGTCTATCCGTTATTTTCGTTTTCGCAATTCTGCGAAAAAATCCGATTCGAATCGAAATTTTCAATCAAAACTTTATCAATTACTTCCCGTCAAATTACCCTTTTCCAAAGCCACCGCCATGTCGAAATGACGAAGAGCTTCTTGAAAAATATTGTCGGATGCATTTAGTATCTGATAAATTTCATTGGATAGGCCATCTTTCCGTTGTTTTCCCCATACGTAACGCCCCAATAATGCTTTTACTTCGAGCTGAATCAGTTCTTTCGACTTATCAAACTCTTCCTGATTGAATTCAATCCCCTGTTTTTTGCTTTCTGCGATGATTTCATTGAGCATTGCATCATTCACCTTGAAGGAGGCATTGAATTTATCGAACGGTGTTTTTAACAATTCCGTTTCATATTTTGCTGCGTAATTAACCGCATAATTGCGAATTATGTTTTTGGCTCGTAATTCGAACAGGTACCGGCTATGTCCACTACTATCTCTCGGAACAAAAACATCTGGCATGATTCCTCCGCCTCCATATACCTCTCTTCCACCGCTTGTCGTGTATTTCAGTTCTCTATTCAAATGAATGCTGTCCGCATGGAAAAACTCGCCATGTTCAAATCGCCGGGCTAAATCCCGCTGATATTCTTCGCTATCACCCAATTGATAGGGCTTTTGAATACTTCTTCCCGAGGGTGTATAATAACGTGAGACGGTCAGCCTCAATTCCGATCCATCGCTTAATTTTTGGGGCATTTGAACCAATCCTTTTCCGAACGTACGACGTCCTATAATCAAGGCTCGATCGTGGTCTTGGAGGGCTCCTGCTACAATTTCTGAGGCGGATGCACTACCTTCATCGACTAATACGATAACCGGTCCTTCTTCAAACATTCCTTTGATATGCGCTTTACTTTCTTTGTCAAAGTGTTTGCCTTTTCCTTTGGTGTAAACAAGGAGTTTATCATCAGAAATAAATTCATCGGCCATATTGATAGCCCTCTCCATATAACCACCAGGGTTTCCTCGTAGGTCGAGAATTAACTGTTGTAACCCTTGGTCTTTCAGCGAAGCCAGCGCTTTTTTAAATTCTTCATAGGTAGTTTCTGAAAAACGAGTCACTTTGATATACCCTGTTTTGTTATCTACCATGTAAGCTGCGTCAACGGAATAGGTAGGAATACGGTTCCGAATGATGTTGAATATTAAGGGGTCGGCTACTCCGTCCCGGCCAATCCCCAATTTCACTTCACTTCCCCGCTGCCCTCGAAGCATCTTAAATACCTTATTGTTAGTGACGCCGGGTCCCGAAAGTGGCTCATCATCGACCGTCAAAATGCGGTCACCACTGAGTATACCCACTTCTTCCGAGGGCCCTCCAAACAGGGGCGTTACCACATATACTGTGTCGTTATAAATATTGAATTCTACGCCAATTCCGTCAAAACCGGACTCTAGATGAGCTCTCGCTGCTATGGCATCCTCTTTGTTGAGATAGGAAGTATGCGGATCGAGCTTTTCAAGCATCTTGGTTATGGAATAGTCCACCAGTTCCTCCGTATCGACGGTGTCGACATAGTATCGGTCAATGCGCGTTAGGACTTCTCTAAACTTGATAAAGCCGTCCGACAAATCGTTTACTTGAGAACTACCGCCGAGTAAGGTAGCCCCAAGTATCATCCCTCCGGCAACCGCCAAGCTCAACATGATGGGGATCCTGACTTGCGTAGGCGTATTCCGGATATTTTCTCTTCCTTGGTTTATTTTCATCTTCCTACAAGCATTTCTTCCAACCTTCTAATTTAACTTTTTCCTTACTAAAATCCATTGATAGCTATGTCCTCTCCTTCCCGTGTCAATTCCCTATTGACCAGCGTTTTTCAACTTTTCGATGTAACTAATTCTTCAAAAAAAGTGAGAGATTCTGGATTTGCCATAGCTTCTTTACTGATCGATGACATTGAATTGCCACCCATTAGAATACGTTTGACGGGAGTTTCCATTTTTTTCCCACTTTTGGTGTAGGGTATAGCTGGGGCGACCCTAATTTCATCGGGTACATGTCGGGGACTGTAGCCAGTTCGAAGCTTTGATTGAATAGCAGTGGTCAGCTCTGGAGTCAGTTCATATCCTTCGTTGAATACCAAAAACAATAAAATCTTATCCTGGTTTTCCAAATACACGACCAGACTATCCTTTACCTCTTCAAAAGTTTCAACCGCTTCATAAATTTCAGAGGGTCCAATTCGAACACCGTGTCGATTAAGGGTTGCATCGGATCTTCCATAGATGATGACCGAGCCCCGGGAGGTTACTTCGATCCAGTCGCCGTGATGCCATACGTTGTCAAAACGATTAAAATAGCTTTCCTGGTATTTTTGGTTGTTGGTATCGTTCCAAAAATAAAGGGGCATACTCGGCATCGGTCGTGTAATGACCATTTCACCAGGTTGATCGATGAGTGGGTTTCCGTTGTCATCGAAACTTTCCACTTTGGCTCCGAGCATACGGCACTGGATTTCCCCTGGATAAACGGGTAATAAGGGGCACCCGCCGACGAAGGCACTGCAAACATCGGTACCTCCGCTAAGCGAGATCAGCCAAATGTCAGGTTTGATATTCGCATAGATCCATTTAAACAACTCTGCTGACAAAGGAGACCCGGTAGAGCCAATGCTTCGGAGTGCACGCAAATCGACATGTACGGGGGGGTCGCCAGCCTTCATACAGGCATTGTAAAAAGAAGCCCCCGCTCCGAAGTGATTGATCTTAGCCCTAGACGCCAGTTCCCATAATACATTGATATTAGGATAACTAGGGGACCCGTCATAAAGGGTGAGTGTAGCTCCGGTCAGTAAAGCACTAAGTGCATAATTCCACATCATCCAACCGGTGGTCGAATACCAGAAATAATTTTCCCCAGGCCTTACATCCTGATGAAAAATGAGCGCTTTCATATGTTCGATTAAACACCCACCCGCACTATGGACAATGGCTTTAGGTTTACCAGTCGTTCCGGAGGAGTACAATATCCAGATAGGATGTGAGAAAGGCATTTCTTCGAATTCCAGGGGCGTGGGAGGCATCATCAATACGTCATTCCAAGAGATATAATCGCTCACTTCTCGGTCAGACGCTAAATAGGGAATAACTACCACATGTTTGACCGATGGAATGGCTGATTCTATGATGGAAATATCTTCTATTTTATCATAGATTTTACCATTGTAACTGTAACCATCCACCGCAAAAATGACCTTTGGCGAAATCTGATGAAAGCGATCTATGACAGCCGTATTTCCAAAATCGGGTGAGCAACAAGACCATATGGCACCAACTGCATTGGTCGCCAAAAACGCCGCTATGGTATGGGGGGTATTGGGTAAAATACCTACGATGCGATCGCCTGGTTTGATGCCTATACTTCGCAACCAGGCGGCAATCGCAGCAACCTGCTTTTCCAGATTTTCCCAAGAGATGGACGTTAGCCCCTGTCGTTCCGACTTAAACCAGATTGCAGGTTGCTTTTTGTCCTTATTTCTAAAAACATTTTCTGCATAATTCAAGGTAGCTTGTTCAAACCACCTCGTCTCCATAAAACTCCCCGCATTTAACACTTGGGAGTAACCGTGCTTTTTTTTTATTGAAAAATAAACCCAAAGACTCTCCCAAAAGCCTTCAATATCCGTTACGGACCAACTCCAAAGCTCTTGGTAATTATTAAAGTATAGTCCCTTTTTAACGAAGAGCCAATCCATGTACTTTTTTATATTGGCTGACTCCAATAGACGGGCATCGGGTTTCCACAAAGGGGAAATATTACTCATTGGATGCAAAATTTGGGTTCAAGAAACCATCGTTTTTCATAGTTGGTCAGTACTAATACTGACTACTGAATGCACAATTTAGCGTATTATGGTAATATTTTATAGAATCAACAATACAGTTGTGACTTTCAGCTGAATAATGTTCTACCTTTGATGTTTATTTCTCAAACGAGAATCATACAATCATTTCAACAGCAGGAAACCATTCCTTTATAAGGATGAGGAAACGTAATCATTTCGAAAAAGACAAACGCGAGGGAGATCGTGAAGAAAAATTCAGAGAAAGACGAAGCACGAACAAACGTCCATTCTCTTCAGCAAAACCCAATGAAACTCGTTCAAGACGTGAAAAAGAAGGTTTTAGGGAAGCCGATGGGGAAAAACCCTACCGAGGCAGGCCTTCTGAACGAAAATCAGAACCCAATACTACTTCTTTCAAGAAAAACTATAAAGACACCGAGCGAGAAAGACCTTATCGGAGCCGTTATTCAGACCGAAATTTAGAAACCGGTGCTCCTTCTTTCAAGAAAAACGCTAAAGTCCGGGATGATCAAAGAGCTCCTAAAGACGGGTTTGCTCCACGAAAACCTTATGGGAGACAGGGTGACCCTGAGGTAGGGAGCAGGCCCCCAAAAAAAGATTTCATTCCTAGAACCTTCCGTTCGGAAGCCATTGAACAGAAGCGCCCGAACCCGACCTCGTCTAATTCGGGAAAAGACTTGATTCGCTTGAATCGTTACATTGCCAATGCCGGAATCTGTTCAAGAAGAGAGGCTGACGAGCTAATAGACGCAGGTCAAATTAGCGTAAACGGTAAAGTGATCACCGAAATGGGTTACAAAGTCAAGCCCACTGATATCGTAAAATATGGCAAAAGAGTGTTAAATCCCGAAAAGTTGGTTTATATCTTATTAAACAAACCGAAGGGGTTTCTCACCACCACCGAGGATCCTGAAGACCGTAAAACCGTTTTGGATTTAATCCAAGGGGCTTGCGAAGAAAGGGTATACCCCGTGGGTCGGCTCGACCGAAATACCACCGGTCTCCTCCTTATTACCAATGATGGAGAACTGGCTGATAAGCTCACACACCCCTCTAATAATATCCGGAAAATTTACCAGGCTGAGCTCGATAAACCCTTGTCTCTGGAAGATTTTGAAGCCATCAAGGCGGGTGTTGAGTTAGAAGATGGCTTTATCAAACCCGATGATTTGGGCATTGTAACGCCCGACGCCTATGTTGTGGGAATCGAAATACATAGCGGACGCAACCGCATAGTTAGACGGATCTTCGAGCATTTTAATTATGAAGTAAAAAAGCTGGATCGAACCGTATTTGCTGGGTTAACCAAAAAAGACCTTCCTCGTGGCAAGTGGCGTTTTCTAACTCAAAAAGAGATTGTAGCGCTCAGGTTTTTAACGTAGAGCGCCTATAATCCGAGTTTGTTCATGTAAGCGCGCATATCCTTATCACCGCGGCCTGACAAGTTTACCACAACGATATCAGACTCCTGAAAATTCATACGCCCTAACACAGCCAAGGCATGGGAAGATTCGAGTGCGGGAATAATGCCTTCTAGTCGGGTAAGTTCAAAGGCCGCTTCCAACACTTCTTCGTCGGTAGCGGACAGGAATTTGGCTCTCCCGGTTTCAAAAAGGTGAGCGTGGATGGGGCCAATTCCCGGGTAGTCGAGTCCTGCAGAAATGGAATACGGTTCTACCACCTGTCCGTCTTCAGTCTGCATCAATATGGTTTTACTACCGTGTAGTACGCCTGGTTTACCTAGGGCGGTAGTCGCTGCGGAATGTCCCGAATCAATGCCTTTACCTGCCGCTTCTATTGCCACCAATTGGACCGAAGGGGTATGTAAATAGTGATAAAATGCGCCGGCAGCATTGCTCCCACCGCCAACACAAGCAAGGACGTAATCCGGATTTTCTCTGCCCTCCTGTTCTACCAATTGTTGTTTAATTTCTTCGGATATGACCGACTGAAAACGGGCGACCATGTCGGGATAGGGATGTGGGCCAACTACCGAACCAATGATATAGTGGGTGTCTTCCGGATTGTTTATCCAATGTCGCATGGCTTCATTGGTGGCATCTTTCAGGGTTTTTGAACCGCAAGTGGCAGGTCGAACTTCGGCACCTAGCATTTTCATACGTGCGACATTGGGCGCCTGTCTCTGTATATCAATTTCACCCATATAAACCACGCACTCCAGGTTCATCAACGCACAAACAGTAGCGGTAGCCACCCCATGCTGCCCGGCACCGGTCTCCGCGACTATTCTTTTTTTTCCCAAGCGTTGGGCTAGCAGGATTTGACCTATCGTATTATTTACTTTATGCGCTCCCGTATGACAGAGGTCCTCTCTTTTTAAATAAATTTTCCCCCCATACTTTTCAGACAATCGTTTTGCGTGGTATAAGGGGGTAGGTCGGCCGACATAATGCTTCAATAAGTCTCTAAATTCTTTTTGAAAGCTATCTTCAGCAATGATTTCCAAATACTTTTCACGAAGTTCTGCAATGTTGGGGTAAAGCATTTCAGGCACATATGCGCCCCCATAATTGCCGTAGTAACCCCTACTATCTACCTCAAAGGCTCTATTAACTAATTCCGATACACCCATGGTTATTATACTTACTCGCTGCTACTGCCATTTGCAAAATGGACCCTTTCGCTAAATTCAAAGACTTTCTTTCTGTTTTACTTTATCCACAAATGCCCGAACCTGCCCAACGTCTTTCAAGCCGGGTGATATTTCAAATTTGCTATTGATATCAACACCGTAAATAGGCAAGGTTTCGGCGAGTTCCAGAACTTCATCAATATTGTCATTCCCTATTCCACCGCTTAAAAAAAACGGTTTTTCACGATCATAACGTTTCAAAATGTTCCAATCAAAGGAAGTCCCATTCCCACCCGGTTGGCTACCTGGTGTGTCAAATAGGAAGAAGTCACAATGCGGCTTATAGTTATTAAGCATCATAAAGTTAAAATGGTCATCGACCAAAAATGCCTTTATAATATTGACACCTTTTTGTCGAATGCTCCTACAGAAATCGGGAAGTTCGCTCCCATGTAATTGCACGTATTCGAGCCCATATTGCCTTACGACAGACAAAATATAGTCCGGACTTGCATTAACAAATACTCCGACCTTGTTAATCCCTTTCGGAAGGTTTCTAATAAATTCTTCATCCAATTCATTCCCTACATACCGGGGGGATTTTTCATAAAAAATAAACCCTATGTAAGAGGGTTGGAGCTCGACCAGTTCTTGTATGTTCGACTGATCCTTGAGGCCACAAATTTTTATTTTCATAATGGTAAATAGCTAACCGCCCCAGTACCACACTGAAGACGTATTATTTAACTTTGTCCTGGGCTCACCGGCGAGCCGACCTGCTGACTATCGTAATTCCTTAAGCGAACGATCTCATCTTGAAGTTTGGTAAGGGCGGACGCCGGGGAATCGGTTTTCATAAATGTTTCCCCAATCAAAAAGCCTTTATAACCATCCTCATACAATTTCCAGAGGGTTTCTGCATTCTTTAAGCCACTTTCCGATATTTTCACAAAAGAGTCAGGAATGTATTCAGACAACTTCAGGGAGACATCAATATCGGTTACAAAATTTTTTAGATTACGATTATTTACACCAACAATATCTACCGTATCGCAAAGTGTTTGCTGAAGTTCGTCTTCATCGTGCACTTCTAACAACACTTCCATGCCGAGTTGATGGGCTAATTGGCTGAATTCTCTTACTTCTGCGGGGGTCAGACAGGCGGCAATTAACAATACAAAATCAGCCCCAATGGCTTTGGATTCCCACAATTGATACCGATCTACAATAAAATCTTTGCGCAACATAGGGGTGACAGGGTTAGCGTCTCTGGCTTGTAAAAAATCATCAAAATTACCCCCGAAAAAATCCTGATCAGTAAGTACAGAGAGGGCGGCCGCCCCAGCCGATACATATCCACGGGTAACCTCCGCCGGTGTTACCTGGGCATTAATAATGCCTTTGGAAGGCGATCTTCTTTTAAACTCAGAAATTATCGCAGGCTGATTGGCTTGCTGAAGGAGGGATTTAATAGATATCGATTTTCTGGAAAAAAAAGGACGCTGCTCTAACGCATGGATAGACACCTGCTGTTTAGCCCTTTCTACTTCCTTTTTTTTGTTCGCTACAATCTTATCGAGTATGTTCATTACGACTGAAATATGTTTTTGCTATACGCATGCCTTTTTAAACTTAGCCACCCTCCTGAAAACCTAAAGCCGGTGACTGAGTAGCCAATCCAACAATTTATATTCATTGTCGGTTTGATAGACAAAGTGAATTGAATGTCCTACCCCTTTCAAGCGGGTGTATTTGATTTTTCCCCCACAATCATTTAGTACCTTGACTTTTTGTTCGGTTTCAGAAATGGGTACGACGGTGTCTTCGGTCCCATGGAAGGTCCATATAGGTATATTTTTCAATTTGCACAATTGGTAGGTATCGCTAGCCCAGGCGCACAGAGGTGCTAAGGCAGCAAAGGTATCGGGTAATTGTTTAGCTACGTCAAATGTTCCACCTCCCCCCATGCTAACTCCTGTCAGGTAGATCCGGGATTTATCGATTCGGTATTTGGATTGCAATTCCTTAAGCAAGTTGCCAGCCCAGTTGTCGGAGGACCATAATTTACCCGAGGGGCATTGAGGCGCTATTAGAATGAAATTGAATTTTTCGCCCATTTCAGCCATACGAGGCAAGCCCGATATCTTTACCCTATCGAGGTTGTTCCCACGGCTAGAGCTTCCATGGAGGTAAATCACCAGGGGGTATTCCTTATCGCTCTTGGTATAATCCTCCGGTAAATAGGTCAAATACTGATAATTAGCGGGAATTCCGGAATCGGAAGGACGACCATTCGGCTTATTCGCCAAGAATAAGCCTAATAATGCAAGAACAGTTAATCCGGAACTAAGCATAATCATCCTTTCATAATAAAACCCTCCTACCTAATGTTTCAATGGGTTTCCAGAAACGTTTTGAAATGTCGATAGGCCTTCCCGCTTTCGATCGCTTCACGAGCGCTGGCAATGGCATCTTCTATTGCCATTTCGGGACGCGCTGCCAACATTGCTAAGGCAGCATTGGCGACTACCACCTGTTTCTGTGCTTCTGTTGCCTCATTTTTAAGAACCGCTAAAAAAATATCCGCAGACTCCTTAACGGTAGTCCCACCCGACAATTGTTCCGGTTTCAACAAAGGAAATCCAAGATCACGCGGATCAATCACTTCATCCTTTGTTGCGGTACTTATTCTGAAAGGCCCTGTGAGTGACACCTCATCATAGCCATCCAGCCCGTGCACAATCAGGTATTTTTTATCGGTTTGCTGGTAAAGATACGAATACAAACGCATGATTTCCAGATTAAACACGCCCACTAACTGCTTATTTGGATTCGCAGGGTTCACCATAGGGCCGAGGATGTTAAAAAAAGTTTTAATTCCTAGCTCTTTTCGTAAAGGCCCCACGTTTTTCATGGCCGGGTGGAACAAAGGTGCATGTAAAAAACACACGCCCGATTTCTCCATTTTCCGCTTTAATACGTCCTGGTCATTCACAAAGGGCGCGCCTAAATACTCTAAAACCGTTGAGGAACCACAATGGGACGACACCCCGTGATTTCCGTGTTTCGCCACGTTCTCTCCCATTGCAGCCAGTACAAAGCACGACAGCGTTGAAATATTGAAGGTATCTTTGCCGTCCCCACCGGTTCCACATACGTCAATCGGATCAAAGTCCGACAAGTCAATGGGAATTCTCAATTCCAACAGTGCGTCACGAAAACCTTCTAATTCACTCACCGTGATATTACGCATTACAAAAGCCGTCATGAAGGCTGCCATTTGCGTAGGATTGTACGCCCCCTGGGCCATTCCGGTCAGAACCTGCTTGGCCTGATCCCGGCTAAGGTGTTTATACTCAAAAAGATGTGTCAGTATATTTTTCATTGTATTTAGATCTTACTTTCTACTTTTCCCCTATCTAAGCTTCCGGATTTAGCCAATTGCGAAGCATGTCCTTACCGTATTCAGTCAGGACAGATTCGGGGTGAAATTGTACGCCTTTTACATCGTATTCTTGATGGCGGATTCCCATCACACGCCCCTGTTTATCTACTGCCGTTATTTTCAAAACGTCGGGTACAGATTCCGGAATTATGGTCCATGAATGATAACGCCCGGCCTGGAATTGTGTTGGCAAGCCTTTGAAAAGTCTTTCCGTCGAATCAACGACGGTAACTTCATGACTAACCCCATGCAATACTTCGGACATATTCTCTAGAGAAGCCCCAAATACTTCCCCTATCGCTTGTTCGCCCAAACAAACTCCCAGTATACTTTTGGTTGGGGCGTATTGTTTGATTAATTCCATCATGATGCCGGCCTCCGAAGGAATACCCGGCCCGGGTGAAAGGAGAATTTTATCGTAAGCAGCAACCTCTTCTAGGGTTATTTTGTCGTTCCTGTAAACATCCACCTCTGACTCTAACTCTCTCAGAATGTAGACCAGATTATAGGTGAATGAATCGTAATTATCTAAGACTAGAATTCGCATATTCGTACGGGATTGGAAAGGACTATTTATATATTTTCTGCCTCTTCGATTGCCTTTCTAAGTGCAGCCAGTTTATTGTTAATTTCTTGTAATTCGCTTTCGACTTGGGATTTTGCCACTACCCCCATCCCCGCCCGATAGTACAGGGTGTTATCCTTGCTTAAGAAAGTTCGGATGGCAATGGCATGATTGAAATCTCCATTGAAGCCCATGAAACCGATGGCACCACCGTAGATGCTCCGATTGGTCGATTCGAGTTGGTCGATCAAGGTCATGGCCATATGTTTAGGTGCTCCTGACAGGGTGCCGGCGGGGAAGGTATCGGCCACTAATTGAAGGGGGTTGGTGTTTTCCGCCATTTTCCCGGTGACCGTCGAAACCAAATGAATAACATGGGAATAGTATTGTACTTCTTTATAGGTATCGACACTTACTTTGTAGCAATTTCTACTTAGATCGTTGCGGGCTAAATCGACCAACATTACGTGTTCCGCACTCTCCTTCGGGTCTTCGAGCAGTTGTTGAGCGGCGGCGGCATCAGCCGTATCGTCGCCGGTTCGTTTAAAAGTTCCAGCGATCGGGTGTATCTCCGCCTGGTTACCTTTGATAAAGATTTGTTTTTCGGGCGACGATCCGAAAATCCGATAGCTACCATAATCGAAATAAAAAAGATAGGGTGAAGGGTTAATCGATCGCAGCGCTCGGTAAACGTTGAAGTCGTCACCCCTGAAGTTTCGGCTAAACCTTCTAGATGGTACGATTTGAAAAACATCCCCCCGATGACAATGTGCTATGCATTTACGTATAACGTCTCGCATTTCGTCGTCGGTCGTATTGGACGACTCATCGGAAGTAGTTTTGAAATCGTATTTAGGGAAGTTGGTATTTCGTATCAGGACTTCCAAGCGATCCAGGCCTGCTTCTTGGTTGAGATCACCATAATTGTGTTCGAAAAGATACAGTTCATTTTTGAAATGATTGATAGCGATGACATAACGAAACACCTGATAGAAGATCTGATCGATTTCTGTCGCTTTTTCCTGGGGTTGCAGTTGGATGTCTTCGAAATAGGTTACCGCGTCGTAGCTGATATGCCCAAATAGACCATTGGTGATAAAAGGGAAACCTGTATTTTCCGGTTCGAATTGCTTTGAAAAATTCTGGATAGCTTTTACGGCATCCTTAGGGTTTTCTAATTCATAGGTTTCTGAATTTTCATTGGGGAATTGTTGTGTAACAACTCCTTGATTAATCTTGATATAGCCTACCGGTTGGCAGCATATATACGAAAAGGAATTAGACGCGGTATGATAGTCTGAACTTTCGAGTAAGATAGAGTTCATGAATTTATCTCGAAGTTGCAGATATATCGATACAGGCGTAATCGTGTCCGCCAAAAGCTTCTTGTATCGGGTTCTAACTTTAAATGCCGCCATAATTTTGTTTATCAGTTGGTACTAAAAAAATCGGCCCGTCGTCCTGATGGACAACGGGCCGCTTGATTTAATTTATTTTTCAATCACCTAAATAGCGGGGGTGTCCACCGAAGAGGATTCGCTTTGCCACCACCACAACACTATTCTGGTCATTGTTTTAATTCGTTTTGATTTCTTGTTGCAAATGTAAATACCTGATTTGAAATAAGGAAGAGCTAGTCCATAAATTTTTAACTATTATTGGTAATATTGTACCCAAATTTTGCAAAGTATTGGCGGGCAAGCTGGTGATCATGCTTAAAAAAGAGCGTTTCAGAAGGTTTATAGAATATTTTTCCACTCATTTTCCCGACCCCAAAACGGAGTTAGTTTACCAGAACCCCTACGAATTGTTGGTGGCGGTCATATTATCGGCACAGTGTACCGACAAGAGGGTAAACATGGTAACTCCCTTGTTATTTGAGCGCTTTCCAGATGTGCATTCCTTGGCGGCTGCCACTCCTGAAGAAGTATTTACCTATATTCGTTCCATCTCCTATCCGAACAATAAAAGCAAACATTTGGTAGGGATGGCTCGCATGCTTAAGGAAGAATTTGGTTCAGAAGTGCCTGAAAAAGTGGAAGACTTGCAACGTTTACCTGGGGTAGGGCGTAAAACTGCTAATGTCATCGCTTCGGTCATATATAATCAACCGGCGATGGCTGTCGACACGCATGTCTTCCGAGTTTCCCATCGACTTGGGTTGGTACCGGTTAAGGCAACCACACCCCTGGCGGTTGAAATGGCATTGGTGAAGTATATTCCTAAGGAACTTATTCATAAAGCGCATCATTGGCTTATACTTCACGGACGTTACGTTTGTCTGGCAAGAAACCCCAAGTGTAACATTTGCGAACTTAAATCGTTCTGTAAATACTATGAAAAGAATGGTTTGGAAAAAATTGAAAAAAATATTCTACCCCCAATCCAACCAAATTGACCCAATTCTAATCTTAGTTTCATAATAACCTACTCGCCTACTAAGTGAGGGGCAGGTAAATACGTTTTAATAACCAATTTTATTTAAATGAAAAGATCCTTATTGAGTGTATTGATTTTGTGTGTGGCGATCGTAAGCTCCTGTATGAAGGGGGTGGATGAAGTAGCCAAACAGGATGAAAATGAAAAAATGATACAGGAGTACTTGACCACTAATAACCTGACTCCCACTAAAGACACTATCGGCCTTTATGCCGTCATAAGAGATTTTAATCCTGGTGCACCGAAACTGAACCTTGGTGACTCTCTGAAAGTCAATTATGAAATTTTCTTGTTGGATGGGACCAAGGTCGTGGAATCAGAAGCTGGTAAACCCCTGGAGTTTTTACATGGTTTTGCTCCATTATACGGCTTTGACCTGGCCTTAAGCTGGATGCGCCCAGGTGAAAGCGCAACGGTTTTGATTCCCTATTACTTAGCCTTTGGATCCGGCGGTAGTTCCGATAACAAAGTCCCCGGTTATGCCCCGATTCGAGTCGAACTGGAATTAGTGAATGCCAAAAGTGAAGGGCAACAAATCGCCGAATATATCTTAAAAAACGGCTACGAGATGGACATGATCACTCCTGATAACCTCCACATCAAATGGCTGACAAAGGTAGAAGAAGGTGATTCCCTGGGTATGGGTAAAGATATTAATGTGGCGTACAAAGGATATTTGTTAAACGGTAAAAAATTTGATGAGGGCGCCTTTAATCACCTCACGGGATCGAATGCTACCATCAAAGGATTCGACTACGGTGTGCGGAAAATGAAATTGGGGGAAAAGGCGTTAATTATATTTCCGTCGAAGCTAGGTTATCAACATTATGGCAACGGCTCCGAAATTCCTCCTTTCGCTCCCCTGGCATTTGAGGTAGAAATTACCAAAGTTTATTAGTTCTTCAAGGCGAAGCAGGATGGATATGGGGTTCCATCTCCGAATTATAACGGTTCAATTGCCAGGTTAATGAACCCTTGTTAAGGTCGACTTGCCAACTTTCTTCCAGAATTATTTCGCCATTACTATCTTTATAGGTTGCTGTCACACGGGCATTTTCGAATGCCAGTGTGGCAAAACCGTTATAGCCGACCCGGTGTCTACCGATCGTTTTTCTTACTCTGCGGTCGTAAAATAAGAGGCCTTTTCTATCTTTTTCGTGCTTCGGAAGATCTAATTCAACGGGCATTCCACCGATACCTATACATCGACCATACACGTGTAAACCGTCGATCACTTCCTGAAATTGGTATCCAATTAACCGATGTTCATGCCCCCAAAACCAAATAACGGGTCGTTTAGCAGTGGATAAAAGTTCGGCGATCTGCTGTGCAGGCCGCAAATACTGATTTCGGTACCCTGATAAGATGGGGTGGTGGCTTAGAAAAATCAGCCCTCGCCGATCCTGGTGATCCCCGACATTAACAACATGCTGTAGCCATTCTACTTGTTCTTTTCGAAGATGTCCGTCCGGAGGGAAAAGTACCTCAAGAAAAGGTCGACCTACGGATGTATAGGCTGTATCCAGTCCGATGACCCGCCAATACTCATTCTCCAGGCAGAAAAATCCAGCTTTTTGACTCACTTTATACCCATCGGAGGTAGCATACATCGCCGGTAAGAGATGATTGAAAAAAGCATCCCCATTGGAATACATTTCATGATTTCCGGGTAAGGCCAAACTCCCTGATTTTCCATAATACCATGAAGCGTGAGGTGCAGTAAAATTTTCCTCTACTTCTTGGGGAGAACCCACAAAATAAATATCTCCTAAATGGATGGTATAATCGGGAGCCTCCCAAGCGACGCGGTGTGCCACTTCGTCCGCCTCTTTGGTATCATTTGCCCAATCCGAAAGTAAGGCCAGGGTTACCTGACCGTCGGTCTTAGTTGGATGAAATTTATAAATCCCTGAATCTCCTTGAGAGGGATAATATTGATAGAGATGCCTCTTCCCAAACCGACTGCGCATATAATGCCAGCCAAATCCAATTATGTTGGTTTTAAAGAATTCTTCGATGCGCCGTGTGACCGATGAAGTCTGTGCAACATATTCTTCGTAGAGCTTTTGTTGGGTGCGGGCATGGTTTTCCGCCTGGGTGTGACCCAGGTTCAGATACTTCTCGGTATTTTCTTCCTGTTGTAGAGACATGGCCGCCTGGGTATTCTCATCCCGATAAGAGCCTGAACGGCAACAAACAGATGATTATAACCCATCTCTCAGCTTCTTTTCCAATTCTTCCGCAAGAGGCACGAGTACGTGGTCTTCGATGATTTGGTGTTTTCGAAGCTCCAATTCAAACAACTCTACCTGATTGAGGAAAATTCGATAGGGAAGTGGGGGTTGTTGATCTTTTTCGACGTAATTGTGGATGATGACACTCACTTCTTTCAACTCCTCTTCTACCTCATCGTGTCCTTCCTGAAAGGCGGCAATAGAGCTATTTTCAAGCAACTCCTTTTGCTCGTCCACAGTAAGCCGACCCTTACTCGCATCAATAAGACGCTGGATATAGGGGAGAATATGTTTTTCTTCCAGCGTGAAATGTCGAACCAACTTGTTTTTATACTGGTTGAAAAACAAAGCCAAACTTGCCAAAAGCTGATGTGTCTGGCCGTATTTACTGAAAATATGAAGCAGGGATTGCTCTAATTCCGGGATTTTTTTAGTCAAATAGTAACGATGGGAAGCATGTATATAAGCGACAATTTCTTCGAGGGAGAACTTTCTGAGTTTTTCCTGAAAGAAGTCTGCTTCTGCATCGTTATCATACAAATCGAGAATTAGTTCTACCAATTCGTGATTGAGCTCAATCCCATCCGAACCAGGGTTGGGAGAGAGAGCCGAGGTATCAAGACGCTCGGTAACCAATTCATACATTTTCGTAGTGGAGATTAACTCCTCGTAAGTCCTCGGATTCATATCACTATCACATTTTCGCTTAAAGTTAGGATCTTTTAAAAAAACTCAAAATGACTAACCTTAGTTATTCTCCAAAACCTACTTTTTTAGATTCGTTATACATTTTCTCGCTCTAAAGGCAAACTCATACAATGAAACCCTCCCCTTGCACGGGACAGTTCTGCGGACGGGATGGTCACGATCATATCATTGAGCTCCTCCGGCTTTTTAAAACCCTCCTCAAACGCTCGCAACAATTCTTCCGCTCCCATAACTTCAAACCCAGCTTCTCTGAAAGCTTCCAATGTTCGGTCATTCCGATCATAGCCGAGCACAACACCATCGCGAAGCGCTAAAACATTGCATGAATCGGTCCACTGTTCGCGATCACTATAGGGGAACTCTCCTTTTCCGGAGTAAATAAACTGCACAGGTTCGGTACAGCCTAACTCATTCCGACTGATATCTTCTAGGAGATCTTCCAGATTATCGAATCTAAACGGATTTGTAGCACCGCGTTTAAATTGTAGAATCTCGAGTTGTTCTTCGAGTTGCTTCGCTGCAAAATGATGCAAAATGTCGTTCTGCTGTCGCCGGTCATCGTGTCTCCCCAGCGATCTTAAAAGTACCCACGCGTTTTTCTTTACCTGAGTAACAATGGTATCTAGGTGCATATAATCCCTTTTCTTAGGGATTTTTAACACGGTGACCTTATCGACAATGTGCTGCTCAAAAAGTAGCTCAACCGTTTGATGAACCGCATATAGTGATGTTCTTTCGCTGTTTCCCATCAAAAGATGACCGGGTGCTACCATCATTAAATCCCCACCCTCCAGCGTTGCCCGGTGTAAATCGCTGGAAAACTTGTCGTCTGATTGAAGGAAAGTCTGCCCATTTTCGGGTAATTCAAGAATAACTGATTTGCATTGGGTAAAATAAGGATGATTATAGAAAATATACTGTGTGAGTAACGATTCACGAGCACGAACAGAAGTAGCCGCTTTACTAAGTAGGAGGTGCTGGTTTATAACCACACCGAGATCCCTGGTAAATATCAGGTTGGGTAAAGGGGAAAAAAGCATACGCCCATCGGGTAAGGTTCCTGAAATCAATACCCTAGAAAGCTCAATCGGATCCAGTTTATTGAGGTATTCCTGGGTTTGGTAAGAACATCGTTCGATGCCAGCTACCGACGACGTGAGTCTTTGCTTTATATTTTCATCTTTTACTATATCAGCAAGTAGCACTTCCAGTTCAAGCACTTTGGAAGAACTGTAGAAATGGTCGGATCCTGGTTTGAAAAAACTTCGATCAGGCTCGGTTAAGAGTGCATGCGTGCGGCCTCTGATTTTTTCGGGGTCAAGAAACCACAGCAGGAGCATTACGTATAAATCGTATTCCTTTCTTCGCATGGTATCCAGGTGTACGATATCCTCAAACAGCCAGTCGAGAGCTTTCGATGGAATTACTTTTCCTACCCCCCGATCGGGACTGTGAATCAATACCCTACGAAGAGGGCTAGTTTCATTTTTGACCGAAAAACCTGTTTCCGATTCTTTTTTACTTCGCTTCTCCATAAAATATCAGTTTTGTACCGTACTGGTCGTGCATATCTGCCCGAAATTGGGTAGATGAGCCTACCAGGAAAGTGGCATCACTCATAAAAATACAAATTCCAGGAACGAGTCTGTTACATATTCGGTTGTTAAACAGAGAAGGTCAGGGAAATCGTACCCGTGGTTTTAATAAACGGCTGATCCTTGCTACTTTTGCGTTCTTTAATATATTCGGTAACGTTAATAGATCGAACAATATATGTTAAAAATTAAGGGTCTTCAAGCATCGATAGGAGACAAACAAATTTTAAATGGGATAGACCTGGAAGTAAAGCCAGGTGAAGTCCATGCTATCATGGGCCCGAATGGTTCAGGAAAAAGTACACTTGCATCGGTATTAGCTGGAAGGGAAGAGTTTGAGGTTACGGGAGGTACGATTGAATACAAAGGCATGGATTTACTTGAAAAATCGCCTGAGGAACGTGCTGCTGAAGGGGTATTTCTAGCCTTTCAATACCCAGTCGAAATTCCTGGAGTTACGACGATCAACTTTTTGAAAACAGCCGTCAATGAAATAAGAAAATACAGGGGGGAAAATCCGTTAGATGCAGCCCAGTTTCTACGTTTGGTGAAAGAAAAAGCCAAATTAGTGAATATGAATGATGCGCTTTTAAAACGGGCGCTCAACGAGGGCTTTTCGGGCGGAGAGAAAAAGAGAAACGAAATTTTCCAAATGGCTGTTTTAGAGCCTACTTTGGCCATTTTGGATGAGACGGATTCGGGGTTGGACATCGATGCCCTGCGTATCGTTTCCGACGGTGTAAACAAGCTCCGTGCCCCTGACAAGGCAACAATTGTCGTTACGCACTATCAACGTCTACTTGAATATATCGTTCCGGACTATGTCCATGTCCTCTATAAAGGTCGTATCGTAAAATCAGGTCCAAAAGAACTTGCACTGGAACTGGAGGAAAAAGGGTACGAATGGATCAAGAACGAAGCTGCTGATATCGCATAACAGTCTTTTAGGTTACTAAGTAAGCCTCACAGATTCTTACATCACTATGAGAGAAAATACCGTGCTTAAGGATTTGCTGATCGATGATTTTGAACAACTGGTAGCTTCCGTCAACGGGCAAGCCGACGGTTTGTTTTTTCAGCAGCAAAAAGAAGCTTTTAATAATTTCGCAGCATTGGGTTTTCCTACCCCAAAAATTGAGGAGTGGAAATATTCCAATGTCAAAAATATAGTCAACGAACGTTACACTTTCAATCAGGCGACTTCCGTCAGCGATGAAGACATTTTGTCGCTCGAGACGCCTAATCTTGAAGGGAACATTCTTTATTTTATAAATGGGGTATACCAACCTCAGCTATCACGTATCGTATCGCCTGCGGAGCAAGTTCTGATTTTGCCTTTGGCTGAAGCAAGGCATTCGCATGCGGACCTACTCGCCACCTATTTCAATAAACTGGTAAAGAACGAGTCGGAGGCGTTTACCGCTTTGAATACCGCCTTTGCAACCGAAGGGCTTTTCATTCATGTGGAAAGGAATAAGGTGGTTGAATCCCCCATTGTACTTCGTTTTATTTCCGATACGCGCCAAGGAAATGCTGGTGCCATTCCAAGGATTGTCGTGGGGGTGGAGGAGAACGCCCAGGTGAAATTCGCTGAATCGTTCCGAACCTTGGGGGACCAAAAGTCATTTACCAATATCGTAACGGAAATACATGTGGCCGAGTCGGCTAATGTAGAATACTATAAGGTACAGATGGAATCCGACGAAGCCAGCCATATCGGGACGACCCAGGTGAAAATGCTGGATAACAGTCATTTTTATGCCGCAACGGTTTGTCTTGACGGAGGCTTTATCCGGAATAACCTCAACATTTTGATTGATGGTCAAAATTGTGACGCCTATATGTATGGGCTTTACCTCCCTGACGGAAAACAACATATGGACAACCATACGTTGGCTGACCACAACAAACCGAATTCTCACAGTAACGAACTGTATAAGGGCATCCTCGTCGACCAGTCGTCGGCAGTGTTTAATGGGAAAATCTTTGTAAGACCCGACGCTCAGAAGACCAATGCCTATCAGTCTTGCAAGAATATCGTGCTCTCACCTTCAGCCAAGATGAATACCAAGCCTCAGCTGGAGATTTTTGCCGACGATGTAAAATGTTCTCATGGAACTACCACCGGTCAACTGGATGAAGAAGCGTTATTCTATCTTCGTTCGAGAGGAATTCCGAAGCATGAAGCCCTTGCGTTGTTAATGTTTGCGTTTTGTGAAGACGTGTTGGCCAATATACGGATTGATGCCATTCGTGAAAATCTGGAACAAATTGTTGCCAAAAAGCTGAACGCAGAGGAGAAATAACTTCGTCCCTACCATCGTGAAATAATCAACTTTACACCCTAGTATTATGGGGGTTTCAAACTTAGATATAAAGACAATCCGAGGGCAATTTCCGGTTTTAGACCAAAAAATTAATGGGAAACCCTTGGTTTATTTCGATAATGCCGCTACGACGCAAAAGCCCAAACAGGTCATCAATGCGTTGATCGACTACTACCAGGGTTACAATGCGAACATTCATCGAGGCATTCACACACTGGCGGAAAGAGCAACCAGCGCATTTGAAGAAACCCGTGCAGCCATTGCAAGGTTCATTAATGCGCCGAGTAGCGATGAGGTCATATTTACTTACGGTACCACCGACAGCATTAATTTGGTAGCCCAGACTTTTGGCCGTAGTTCTATCGGAAAGGGGGATGAAATCATTATCAGTACGATGGAACATCATTCCAATATCGTACCCTGGCAAATGCTCTGTGAAACCAACGGTTGTACGCTTAAGATCATACCCGTGAGTGACGAAGGGGAGCTTGATATGGCCGGTTTTGAAAAGCTACTTTCCGACCGTACCCGTCTGGTCTCTATACCTCATGCATCTAATGCATTGGGAACGGTCAATCCGATCAAGCAAATTATTCGTAAAGCACACGCAGCTGGCGCAAAAGTATTAATCGATGGAGCACAAGGCGCTGCGCACTTGGAACTGGATGTAAAAGATTTAGACGTCGACTTCTATGCTTTCTCCCTTCATAAAATGTATGGCCCGACGGGAATGGGTATTCTTTTCGGGAAAAGGGAACTGTTGGAAGCGATCCCTCCGTATCGCGGTGGGGGTGAAATGATTCGAGAAGTTACGTTTGAAAAGACGATCTATAACGATATACCCTACAAGTTTGAAGCCGGTACGCCGAATATTGCCGACGTTGTAGCAGCCAAAGCAGCTGTGGAATTTATCGAATCGATTGGAAAAGAAGCGCTGGCTGCCTATGAAAACTCACTACTCAATTATGCGACGGAAGTATTGTCGAGCATAGAGGGACTTCAGATTGTTGGGCAAGCAAAGGAAAAGGTCAGTGTCGTTTCCTTCATCATGGAGGGTATACACCATCAGGACTTGGCTGTGATTCTCGATCAACAGGGTATTGCCGTTCGGACGGGGCATCATTGTACGCAACCCCTCATGCAGCGTTTCAATATTTCAGGAACCACAAGAGCCTCATTTGCTGTTTATAATACAATAGAAGAAATCGATATTCTTAAAACAGGCGTCGAACGTGCCGTCAAAATGCTGAGATAGCAAACACCAACTCATGACCATCAACGAAAAACAAGACGAAATCATCGAAAACTTTGAATTGTTTGATGATCCCTTAGACAAAACGCAATATATTATAGATCTTGGGAAGAAGCTTTCTTCCATCGATGACCGGTATAAAACCGACGAATATTTAATAAAAGGCTGCCAATCAAGGGTTTGGCTTTATGCTGAACGGAAAGGAAACCAGCTTTATTTTTACGGTGACGGAGAGCCAGAAGCCCAGATTGCCAAGGGACTGATCAGCATGTTGATCGAGGTCCTGTCGGGTCATACGCCCGAAGAAATTGCAAATAGCGATTTATATTTTATAGAGAAAGTGGGAATGAGGAATTTGGTCACTTCTCGTAGAGCGGGAGGGCTCAATTCCATGATCCAAAAAATGAAGCAGTACGGTGCCCTTTATTCCCAACTGCCCGCATAACCCGAATTGATAACCATGTCTGAATTGACCGAAGAAGCGCTAAAGGAACAGGTTGTAAAAGCCATGAAAGAAGTTTATGACCCGGAAATTCCAGTGGACATTTACGAATTGGGCTTAATTTATGACCTTAAGATATTTCCGGTGAACAATGTATATGTTTTGATGACCCTTACCTCTCCTTCCTGTCCAGCGGCGGGTTCTTTGCCTGGAGAAGTAGAGTCAAAAATACGAGAGATTCCCGGAGTGAATGAGGTTAGTGTAGAATTAACTTTTGATCCGCCCTATTCGACCGATATGATGTCGGATGAGGCGAAATTAGAACTGGGTTTCATGTAGACCCTACACAAAATAGTGTTTGATTGTAACCAAATAAATTACTTTTTATTATGTATCCGCCAGAACTTGTTGCCCCGATGAAAGCCGACCTTACGGAGGCGGGTTTTAAAGAACTACTTACCGCAGAAGAAGTAGATAATTACTTCGCCAATGCAAAGGGTACGACCTTGGTCGTCATTAATTCGGTTTGTGGTTGTGCTGCCGGTGCCGCCCGACCTGCCGTGAAAGCAGCGTTGGCTTATAGTGACAAAAAACCTGATCATCTGGTTACCGTTTTTGCCGGTGTTGACAAGGAAGCCACCGCAAAGATGAGGGAATATACCCTGCCGTATCCACCTTCATCTCCGGCTATTGCCATCTTCAGAGATAAAGATCTCATCCATTTCATTGAAAGACACCATATCGAGGGGCGTTCAGGCCAAATGATTGCCGAACACCTTGTGGAAGCTTTCAATGAATTTTGTGGTGAAAATGCCTAAGTATTATCTGCCAAAATGATTCTTCCCTGTCGGACGGTCCGATAGGGAAGAAAATGGCGGGAATCATTACTATTCATTCTTTCGCACATGACTGGTCATCTGTTCTCCGCTTACCTTCCAAAAGATAACAAAGGGGGCTCTGGCTTTGACCAGCTCTTCAAGATTTTCCAACAGCTCCTACTCGTTTCCAATGACCCCGCAGAGGCCATGCGGTGGATGAACGAGCTTGACGTACGCTACCAACTAACACGGGACGATTACGGAATAGGTGACTTTTTTGAGGATTTAATAAAAAAAGGATACCTAAAACAAGACCCCGTAGACGGATCCTTCAGCGTATCCCCTAAAATGGATCAGTCGATCCGAAAAAGTGCTCTAGAAGAAATATTCGGTAAACTTCGAAGATCAAAAAGCAGTGGTAACCACCCTACCCCATTCACGGGCACTGGTGACGAACTAAGCAGCGATTTCCGAAATTATGAATTTGGCGATACGCTCGACCAAATTGCCATGCAAGAATCCGTAAAAAATGCATTCGTCAACCACGGACTCAGCGATTTTATACTAACGGAAAACGATCTCCAAGTCGTCGAAAAAGAACAAAAATCGACCATGGCCACGGTGGTAATGATCGACATCAGCCATTCGATGATATTGTATGGAGAAGATCGGATTACTCCAGCCAAAAAAGTAGCGTTGGGTCTCGCTGAGTTGATTCGAACGAAATATCCGAAGGATTCCCTCGAATTCATTGTCTTCGGCAACGATGCATGGGAAGTCCAACTCAAAGACCTACCCTATCTACAAGTAGGCCCCTACCATACTAATACGGTGGCTGGCCTTGAATTAGCTATGGATCTGCTTCGACGTAAAAAAAACAAAAACAAGCAGATCATTATGATTACCGATGGGAAACCCACCTGCTTGAAAGAAGGGATAAGGTATTATAAAAATGCGTTCGGACTGGACCGAAAAATCCTCAATAAAACCCTCAATCTGGCTTCCCAATGTCGACGACTCAATATCCCAGTAACCACCTTCATGATTGCTTCTGACCCTTATCTAAAGCAGTTTGTACGAGACTTTACCAAAGTGAACAACGGTCGAGCATATTATAGCGATTTGAACAATTTGGGAAGTTTTGTCATGGAAGATTTTCAACGGAATCGACGCAGAAATCTCTAATGTGCGTTATGGACTGGTTCAGCCAGCCACTCATCCATATCCCGATTCCATTTTTCGACAAATTCCTCATAGAATTTCCCTGTTCCCTTTCCGGAAAAACCCGTATGGATCGATTTAACTGAACCATCCCTGCCGATGATGATGGTGGTGGGAAATGCTAAAAAAGTATTTAATGCGGGGAATTTTGATTGCACATTCTCACTCTCAGCCTTTCCTCCAAAAACGATGGGATAGGAAATGTTATAACGCTTTATTACCCGATCCAACACCCTATTGGCAAATGTCAAATCGTCTTTAACCTCAAATGCAACGCCTATCACTTCGACACCACGGTGTTTATTTTTTTCATACCAGGGATTTAGAAATTCAATCTGGTCCATACAATTTGGACACCAGCTTCCTAAAATATCAAGAACGATCACTTTTCCCTTATAGGCAGGATCATCGAGGGATAACATAGTTCCGTCCAATCGGGGAAGGCTCATTTCCAGTTTCTCAAATCCTGGCTTCAAATAGGTGAGTTGGTACGCATCAGCCAGTGCAGCCGTATCATTTCGAATTCCGGTAAAATGCAAGGCACGTTCCCCAAAACCAATGACCCCTTTTATTTCATTTTCATTTATAATTTGCCCTCGAACCAGAGTCACTCCTATGCCGCTAAAACGAGACAACCAGAATTCATCACCGCTTACATTTCCCTCTAATTCACCGGTATCACCTGTAATTGCCAAAATTATTCCCTCTAAATTGTTGTCGTCTTGCGACAAAACAGCTACCCGGTTGGCGGCAGGTCCACTTCGATCTGCAATGGATAAAGACCATCGACCCGAAAGATTTTGAGTGGGCTGAAGCGCTTTTTCGGGTTCAACAAAGCGATAATCCTCCCCAGGAAAGGCTTCAAATGGTAATATTCGAGCTGAATTCCCGAGGGCTAAGTTGCGAAACTCACCCCGTAACGAACCATCGGGTTGAAGCTGGGCAAATAACCGGTATTCATAGGTTTGAGGAGAAATATGTATAGAATCTTCACCTATATAAGAAAGTTGGAACGTATCCCTCGCCGCACCATGCTGAGCAATAAAAAACGTTTCAGAACCATGACGGCCAATTTCAAAATTTATGGGGACTTCCTGATCATCTACCCAAAACACCCCTCTCCATACTCCGGTTTGCAGTTCTTTTTTTGAATCACATCCGGCCAGGGATAATAAGACGACCAGCGTGATCCACCTATTCCAAATTCTTCCTATTGTCATTTTTCTTTTGTTAAGAAGTCACTCCAAGCGTATTATGCTTGTACTGCTTGTTATTTTTGCTGTAAATCGATTCAATAAGGCTTTCCCATCCTTCCAGTCATCCAGACCAGAAGAAGCGTTGATATGGCCTCTATTTCCTATATTAACAAATTCACTTCCCCAAAGCGTTGCAAAATGCTCCGATCTTTCAATCGACATGTAGATGTCATTGGTACTTGCTATCACCATTGACGGAAAGGGTAATGGATCGGTAGGAATGGGTCTGAAGCCTTCGACAAACGATAAGCGACGCGATTGCTCGGCATCGGCTGGTGCCACCAAGAAAGCACCTAGCACCCGATTGGACGAATATTTTTTAGCCCACCACGCAACGGTTATACAACCCAGACTGTGTGCAATTAAAATGATCGGTGCATGCCCACCTGCCAGATACTGTTGCAATTGACCCGTCCATTCTTCGCGAACAGGCCAGTCCCAATTCTTTTGTTCTACCCTATCAAAGAGATGGGGATATTGTTTTTCCCAAATCGTTTGCCAATGCCCTCCGTCGGAACCTGCCAAACCTGGGACTGTCCAATAAGTAACATGCATGACCCGGCTGTGTTTGTTCAGTGACCCCTAATTTAAACGAGTGACGTGAACAGCCCTACTATCGCTCCTTAAGTTTTATCGATTTTTTCAAACCTTACCCCTGTTGTTTCAGGGATGAGCCGACCTTCTTCTTGAGATGTTTTTCATAGAGTAGTTGTATAATTCCGTCCTTTAAGCCTACATCCGGCACTTTCATTTCTTCTGCTCCAGCCCATTCCATAGCCGAAATATAGATGTCGCCAGCTGGAACGATTACATCCGCTCGGTCAGGGTTCAACATCAGTTTATTGATCCGGTCTTCGAGACTGAAAGAAGCGATATACTCTTTCATCCTACGTATTTCGTCAAGACTGGCTGATCGCTCGGTTAACTTCGATGAAAGATCAAATAACTTGTTGATATTACCGCCCGTTCCTACGGTTTTAACGGGAAGAGAGGTATCTACATGCTGTTTAATCCACTTTTCCATCGATTTCCAGGCTCCTTTCGATTCTTTGCCTTCCAGCAATCTAACCGATCCCAACTTAAACGACTTAGAACAAATTTTGACTTTGTCGATGTATAAGTTCAGTTCGGTACTACCTCCACCCACGTCGATATGAAGATATTGACCATTGTCCAAGGACTTAATCACCACATTGTTGGTCAACTCTGCTTCTTTTTGTCCATCGATTATATGAATATGAATTCCCGTTCGTTTGGCTATCCTATCCCTTACCTCGACGCCGTTCTCCGATTCCCTCATGGCCGAAGTAGCGCAAGCCATAAAATCTTCAACCTCATGCAATTCCATCAATAGTTGATAGACGAGCATGAGTTTAACCATTCGGTCTTCGTTATAGTCTGATATTCTACCCTCGTTAAATACGTCATGACCTAAACGAAGGGGAAAACGAACATATTCGATTTTCTTGAAGTGGTTTACTTCAGAATCCAGAACCGAAGATATCTGCATTCTGGCAGCATTGGTTCCGATATCAATTGCAGCAAATTTCACAGTTTTTCAATCCGATTTCCTGTTAACGGAATCGTTAACAAATTTACCAAATGCTAAAATAACATACTAATGAGGGTTTTCCCAAGATCCTAGTTGCGGTACCCCGAAATAATCGGTAGATCCATTACCCCACACTCGTGAAATCAATTGGAACTTAACCCATTTCAATCACAGTGTGTTTGTTTAGAACGCCGATTTATTTCATTTGCGTTAATCTGAATTAATTTCCCAACTCGTACAACAGTTTGACCCTAATACCTGGACTCGTAGCCTTGAGATAGGGTAGTTCTTTATTTTGGTGGTGGTAAAATAGCTCACCTTGAAGTACGATGGGTGTGAAGCTTTTCTCAATCCCTAGCGAATAGTTGATATTGTTCAACATGGGGTAATTAGCATTATGGTTTTGCACCCCGGTTATACGCAGGGGTTTATGCCCATCCCAAAGATCACATTGAAGTTTTTGCCGATGACGAAGGTTCAATTGGGTGCCAATACGGGCGGTAATGGCAAAATTGTCGGCTAAAATATGACGGTATCCTAGGGTAAGGGGAATTTGCATGACTGTTGATTTTGTGGAAATATTGGAAACATAACCACCAATTGGAATCCCATACCCAATGATATTCCGAAAATTATGTTTGGTTAGTTCGGTATAGGTTTTCTCATTGCTGAAATAAACGTCGTTGAATTCAGTTTTGATTAGCCCCCAGGTTGCTAAAAATTTTTGATTCAACATCACTTCATTCAATATCCCAAAAGAATTTGCTGATCTTGTCCAACTGACGACAACCCCCAGACGATAGGGTGCCCGTACTTTATCGGTTAAAATAACTGCAGTTTTTTCATTGTGGAGAGCTGAGCTTCTGTTGATCGCTAACTTTTTAAGTTCCCGGTTCGAATTCTTTGCGCTTATCAGCGTATTTTTTTTGATTGAATTCCCATTCAAGTTTATAGGGTTGAATGTTGTACGTACCGGGATCTGCCCAATAGTACCGGTTTTTTCTATTTCCTTAATTTCTTCTTCAAGAATATTTGTGACCTGTTCGACTTGGTTTTCTGTTGAAGTTGTGGGAACACTCCCATTCGAAAGTATCGAAGTAGCTATAATTGATTGGGGCTGGTTCTCTAGTAAGACGGATTTAGGGATCGATCCGGCTTGATTTAGCTTTAGTTGATTTTTTAATGGTACGGGTGTTTCGTCGGGTACGAGATTGTCGGTTCTAGTGGGGGTATTGGCGCTTGGTTGTCGTGTAAGAACCTCTTTCAAGGTAATTAATTCGTCTTTTAGCAATTGATTTTGTTGGTACAAAAGGGCACAAATACCCGAAAGGGTTAATAAAAGGGAAGCGGCCGCCATTCCTACCCAGAACTTACTTTGTTTCCAGATTTGGGTAGTTCGATTGAATGCCTTTTGAGATCTTACATAATTTTGAAAGTTCTCCCAGTCCTGTTCCTTGAATTCCGGTTGAACTTCCACAAGCTTTTTCCGTAAAGAATCGTCAAATGGATTAGTTTTCATTTGGCTTGAATGACCTCACAACCCATTCTTTTGAAAATAGATCGGGGTAATATTGTTTAATAAGGTTTTGTAATCTGGCTCTTGCTCTGAGGTAGTGCGAGCGGACTGTCGCTTCGTTAATTTCGAGCATCTCGGCTATTTCACGGTGGTTGTATCCTTCCACAGCATGGAGCATAAAGACGCTTCTGTAAACGGGTTTAATTAACTGAACGAGGCCTATTATTTCCTCACCTGTGAGGTTTTCTACAACTTGGTTATCATATCCCGGCACAGGTGCATCTTCAAGTGTGATCCGGTCTTTTAAGTGTTTTCCATTTTTACGATAATAACTTATGGCGGTATTTACGATGATTGTTCGTATCCATGCTTTGAACGGTAGGTTGAGATCATATTTTTGCAAGTTTTGAAATATCTTCAAAAAAGACTCATTCAATACCTCTTCGGCTTCTTCGTAGGACGAGCAATAACGTAGGCATATGCTTTTAGCGTAACTAAAATAAAGTTGAAATAGGGATCGTTGCGCACGGTTATTACCGGCGATACACGCTTTTAAAAGCGCAGCAAACTCACTTGCTTCCAAGTTCGTTCCGGATCCTGATAACAATAATCTCTATTTGCTTTGTGGTTAACCCATAGAACAATACGCTTCCAATCGGAATACTGTTTCAAAATTCTGGGTTTTTGTATAACGTTTAATGGTTTGATTAGATTATTCTGCAGAAGATCCTATATAAACGTTAATTTTTTGGGTAATGTATGAAGGCTGTTAGCGTAGGTGCGAGAAGAAAACTTTTTTAATGATCCCGTCCTGCTTGTAATCCCTTTAGGGTTTATAAACAAAAATGGGAGACCGATTTCTCGATCTCCCTTTTATTATGGTTTTGTGGCGGCTACCTACT
>ENA-UOVV01000816-UOVV01000816.1-compost-metagenome-genome-assembly--contig:-NODE-816-length-30458-cov-11.288590_pt1 | contig 30458 bp, 22 predicted proteins | sample MGYA00238155_ERZ761577 | MGnify/ENA primary metagenome ERZ761577 (study PRJEB28898, sample SAMN06268775) | compost metagenome | isolation source: Emeryville, CA | place: USA:Emeryville, CA | collected... | reverse complement strand
AGGATGGCAGGAGGTGAAGCGGTCATTTTCAGTAGGATAGGAGAGGGTACATCAATTGCAATACAGATACCATATGAATAATATTAAAAATGTAGCAATCGTCGATGATCACCTCCTTTTTAGAAAGGGACTTACTTCATTGTTCCAGTTTTTTGTGGGCTATCGGGTTACTTTGGAAGCCTCGAACGGGAAAGAATTTATTCAAAAGCTGGAATCTACGAATATACCTGACGTTGTTTTGCTTGACATTAGTATGCCAGAGATGGATGGTTTTGAGACGGCATCCTGGTTGCAGCATCACCACCCAACTGTAAAAGTGTTGGCCTTGAGTACGATGGAGTCGGAAATGGCGATCATCCGTATGATCCGGCAGGGTGCAAAAGGATATGTTCTAAAAGATGCTGATCCTGAGGAACTTAAGCGTGCTTTAGAGGAAGTAATCCATTTTGGTTATTTCTTCAATGATCTGATAACCCATCGTGTAATGAAAGCCCTAACCGGTAATTTAAACGATAGCGAGCGTAGTGTAGAAAGTCTATCCCCTCGTGAGATTGAATTTCTCAAGCACGCGTGTTCTGAGATGACCTACGGGGAAATTGCCGACTTGATGTGCGTGAGCACACGAACAGTAGAGGGGTATCGCAACTCTCTTTGCGAAAAATTGGGATTAAAAACGCGTACTGGATTGGCTATTTATGCCATCAAAAACGGTTTTGTCTCCGTATAAAAGCCCGTTAATTCGGGTTATGCGCGTTTCTTGTCGAACGTCTTTAAGCCTATGTATAGGTGAATTATCCATTGATGATATATTGATTCTTTCCTGCAGGGACTCCCCCCACCCACCCATTTCAAGTTACGCAAGAAGCTGCTAACGATCCGGCTAACAAGTATTTATAAACGAAAGTAAGCGGTTACAAGGAAAAAAACGGGTGGGGTCTAAATGATTTATCGGGTTGATCTGACTAGGTATTTAAGCACAGTTTAATAGGTCGGCGGCCCTTCTAGGAGATCATCACATGCTACGAAGGGGGATGAAATGCAAGACTACCAAAACCTCCTAGATTAATCTAACTATGTAGATATAGTTGCAAGACAAAAATCAGAACGATCCTTACTTAGCTCAATTAAGTGGGTAAAACCTGAGCAATGACCCTGTGAATTTCTTTTCCGGATCACAAACTGAGGTTTTTTTCGGCATTTCTCGATATATGGAGCCCCGGTGACCTTACAATTTTCCAATGCACGCCACAGGTTTAGCCTTTGATCCGGAAAAACACCAACCTTGAAAAAGCAATACTCTCCACAAAGTTTAGTCTTGAACTACTAACTCGCATCAACCAAGGTTATTTTACGAGGTTATCGGGGTTACAATAATGTGTTTACCTGGTCAAAATTTAATTTTATCCGTTCCGTATTTTCCTCTTTGGGGGCGAGAAAGAGTCGCATTCGCTTCGGCATCATTGATGAATTCCTCTTTTACAGGATCCCACCGCAGCTTACGTTGAAGTTTCATAGCGGTGTGGGATATCAAACAAGCGGTACACGAGCGGTGGGCGATTTCGACCGGACTAATCGTTTCTTTTTTATCACGAATGGATTCCAGCCAATTTTGATGTTGCTCCGGACTTTCGTACAATTTAATTTCGTTAGGTCCGATTACCGATCCGAGTATTTTCGGGTCACTGGCGTAAAAAGCTTTATTTTGTTCTTTAGCACTAGCAGCTGCTGTTGGATCCGAAGCGGTTACACCCACATTACCTCTTGAAACAAAGATCCAACCTTCGGTGCCTTCGAATTTTACTCCGTTGGGGTTATCTCCGCCAATCTCCATCTCGACCCCATTAGCGTAGCGCGTTGTTACTTTGAAGTCGCCATGTACATTCCAAAGACCTGAGGTTGGAAACTTTGCCCACCCTTCGAGTTCGATTGGTCCGGTTAGTTCTGTACCCATTCCCCAATGGGCAATATCGATATGGTGAGAACCCCAACCCGTAATCATCCCTGCACCGAATTGTTCACAGCGTAGCCATCCGGGACGCTCGTCGAGGTTGGTTTGGGAGTGTACCCGATCCAACGTATAGTACACTTCCGGCGTGGAGCCCAGCCAAAAATCATAATTGAGATTTTCGGGAACAGGCATCCGTTCGGTGTTTCCCCCTGCCGGGTCGCCCGGTAAACCCACATAAACTTTTTTTAGTTGACCAATACGACCATTTCTTACCAATTCGCAAGTTCGTTTAAATTGTGGCCAGGGATGGACAGAGCGTTGTTGACTTCCTAGCTGAAATACTACTCCGGATTTACGTACGGCATCAGCCATTTGACGCCCCTCTCTTACGGTTAAGGATGTGGGCTTTTGAAGATAAATATGTTTTCCGGCCAATGCGGCTTCCATAGCCGGTTGCGCGTGCCAATGATCCGGGGTGCTGATCACGACGGCATCAATTTCAGGATTGGCAATCAGGTCGTGGTAATCGTCGTAGACCTTGACATCGACATAATTCGATTTTCCTGTTTTTTTTGCGTATTGTTGTTCAATCCACTCTTTTCCCCACTGCAACCTTTTTCGATCGACATCGGCCACAGCCATGACGTGAGCAATCTCATTCTTTAATATTTCGGGTAGGTCATGGGATCTAGCAATTCGACCGAATCCAATTTGCCCAATATTGATTCGATTACTTGGAGCCGTTCTCCCCAAAACCGAAGAGGGGACTACCGCCGGGAACATAGACGCAGCTATTATCCCACCAATACCTGTACCTGTTTTTTTTAGAAACGATCGTCTGCTTTGTGCTTTGGATTGCATGGTTAAAAAATTTAGGATTCGTTTACTGATTTTTTGAAATTCTTCTTACCGGATCGGTGGGAGAAGTCGCATAAGCTTTTCGGTAATCAAGTGGTTTTGCATCACCAATTGCCCATTCGATTCCTCCGAGTATATGTTTTCTAAAATCTGGATCGAGGTAGTCGTTTTTATCATGGCCTAGGGAGGTATACCAAGATCTTCCGCCATCAAATTCTTGACACCAGACTGAAGGGAATACGTCACCAAAGGTGTCTAGACGTTTTTCATTTTCACCCTGAAGTGTGGTGGCGTCATTGACCGCTATGATCTTCAGGTTAACACCCATCTCCTTCAAAAAGTAAAACTCATCCCCTTTGGATCGGTTCCAGCGATTCGGAAGATGGCGAACCGAGGGGTGTTCTTCATCTAAAATTATGACGTCAAAAGGTTGGAACTTATCATGCCAGTAGAACGTAGCCCCCAAAAGTTGTTTAAACCATCGCCACTTTCGTTCCGTACCCGAGGCCGAATGGATTCCAACAAATCCACCGCCGGCCTGAATATAGCGCATGAAAGCAACTCGTTGCTCGTCGGTGTCAAATACATTATTATTAGTGTTGGAAAATACTATTGCGTTATATTGCTTTAAATTATCGTCGGTAAAAACAGCAGGATCTTCGGTAGCATCTACTGTGAATCCGTACTCCGAACTCAATTCTTTGATCGCCTGAATTGAATTAGGAATGTTGTCATGAACATAGCCGACCCCATTTTTGGTGTAAAAGAGAATTTTGACATTTTTCCAATTAAAGTTCTGTGACAGAGACGGCGTATTCATCCCTAAAACCCCCATTAGAACGAGGCATACAAAACACGAAAGTGGGTATTTCATAGTCGTTAATATTAGTTTACTTCTTAAAAACCAATCGAGTTGCCTCCGTCTACGGGCAGGGTAATGCCGGTAACAAACCGAGCAGCCGGTGAACATAAATAGACGGTCGCCCAGCCTATATCGTCAGGTTTGCCCCAGGTGGCCATAGGGGTGCGACTAATCGCTTTGTCCCGTCGTGAAGGATCGCCATTCATGGCTTTCAGCATCATAGGGGTTTCGATAAAACCGGGTGCAATGGCGTTGATCCGGATGCCTAGGGGTGAAAATTCGGTGGCCAATGCTTTAACCATTCCACCAATCGCAGATTTGGAGGCAGAGTAGGCAACGACACGATCTATTCCATAAAGGGCTGCCATCGAGGAAATCATGATCACCGAACCCCTACCTCGCTCCTTCATTCGTCTTCCACACTCACGCGTCAGTGCAAAAACAGCATTCAAGTTGGTTTGTAAAATTGTTTCAAAATCCTCGTCCGTTACCTCCCATACAGGCTTTTTCAGGTTAATGCCCGCATTGTTGACCAATATATCGATGGGGCCTATTTCCGATTCGATTCGCTCAACCAAATCCGGGAGGAGATGCTTTTCGGTGATATCATTTACATAATAGTGAGCGTCCAATTCCTTTGCAGCTTCCTGCAGTACCGTTTCCCGACGCCCCGTGATGACAACCCTTGCTCCGGCTGCCCTTAGACATTTTGCTATATCGAAGCCGATCCCACTGCCTCCACCCGTGACTAGGGCAACTTGATCCGAGAGTGAAAAGGCATCAATTAAACGCTGCTCCGATTTTTCCGTTACGTTTTCCATTCAGTATATTATTACATTTTCAGGCTATTTCTCTTTCAATGGCATATTCGAGCCCTCTTAACTCAGCCAGTCCTTTCAAGCGCCCAATTGCTGAGTAACCGGGATAGGTAATCTTACTTAAATCGTCAAGTATTTGGAAACCGTGGTCAGGGCGCATGGGAATTTCTGCGTCAACCATCCCTGCCCGTTTTCTCCGCTGCTCTTCCTTTTTGATAGCCTTGACGATGCGGTACATATCAATATCCCCTTCCAAATGATTGGACTCTTTAAAATTCAAGGGATTTTCCTCTCGTTTGGTACTTCGAAGATGTAGGAAGTGAATTCGGTCGGCAAAGGATGAAACCATGGCTGGTAAATCATTTTCAGGAGAAACACCCAGTGAACCCGTACAAAGGGTAAGACCGTTTGCTCGAGAAGGGTAAGCTTCAAGTAAAGTATGGATATCCTCTGCTTTACTTACAACTCGGGGTAAACCTAAGAGTGGTCGAGGCGGGTCATCGGGATGGATACACATATTAATCCCTAAGGATTCTGCAGCCGGACCGACTTTTTGAACAAAGTAGTAAAGATTTTCCCGTAATCCTTTATCCCCTACATCTTTGTATTCGCCCAGGGCACGTGCAAACTCGTCTAATTCATACTTTTCACCTGATCCTGGCAGCCCTAACAAAACGGTGTCTTTAATTCTTTTTAGTTCGGACGGGGAGGCCTTTTCCCAACGTTTTCTGGCCTCCACTTCGATCGACTCTCCATAGTGGGCATCCTTACGCTTTAAAATAAATAAATCGAAAAGTGCGAAATCCACGACATCGAAGCGTAGGGTGCGAGAACCGTCCGGTAATTCGTAATTAACATCCGTACGCGACCAGTCGAGGACGGGCATAAAATTGTAACATACTGTTTTTATGCCGCATTTTGCCAGGTTTTCAAGCGAGGCAGTGTAGTTTTCAATGTATCTTTCACGGGTGTGGCGACCTTTTTTTATATCTTCATGGACGGGTAAGCTTTCCACCACTTCCCATTTCAGGGGGATAAAATGAGCGTTGTCTTTCTCAATCAGATTTTGTCGCTCCTGAATTTTTTCCACCGTCCAAATTTCGCCAACTGGAATCTGGTGGAGTGCAGTTACAACAGTGGTACAACCTGCTTGTCGTATATCGTTAAGTGAGACTGGATCGTGAGGACCGAACCACCTCATGGAATACTTCATGTTATGCGTAAACTTCAGGTTAACGGAAATGGTAATACAAAGATTGAGTACTTATATGGCTTTTGCAACCGATTGCATAAAAATTTTTTCATGGTATAGTACCGTGAATTTCTCCTTAGGTTTGTTAGTTTTGGCGCATTGAATACAGCTATGTTTCGGGAAATTACTATATACGACATTGCAGAAGCTTTGAACCTCTCTGCCGCTACGGTAAGTAGAGCGTTGAAAGATCATCCAGCGATTCACAAGGATACGAAGAAATTGGTCCAGGAAAAGGCAGAGGAGATGGGTTACCGTTTCAATGCATTTGCCAGTAATTTGCGGCGTAAACGTACCAACACCATTGGCGTGATTGTACCTCGACTGAACAGTAATTTTATGTCCAGCGTGTTGTCAGCCATGGAATGGGTTGCTAATGAAGCGGGATACAACCTTGTGATAACGCAATCCCAGGAGTCGGTCCAAAAGGAAATTGCCAATACCTTGACCTTATTCAATAGCCGGGTGGATGGGCTGTTGGTATCTCTGGCCTCCGATACGAATGATTACGATCATTTTAACAGGTTCATCGAGCGAAGAATCCCTGTTTTATTCTTTGACCGGGTGCCCGAGGAGAGTTTTAGCAATGCGAGCATTGTTATCAATAATTTTGATGCAGGCCGGGAAGCTACCGAACATTTGATTCAAAATGGCATAAAGCGTATTGTTCATGTAACGGGAGATCTCAAGCGTAACGTTTATAGAGATCGTTTTCATGGTTATCTACAGGCATTAAAGGAGGGGGGAATTGAGTTTCAGGATGAGCAACTCTTCGTCAACGATTTAAGTGTTACAGCCGGGGAAAAGCTAGCTGTGGAAATACATCAAAGCTCGGAAAAGCCCGACGGCATATTTATTTCCAATGACCTTTGCGCAGTTAGTTTTATAAAGGCGTACAAAGAATTAGGCCATCAGGTTCCTGAAGAAATTGCTGTGATAGGTTTTAATGACGATCCGGTTTCCCGTTTTATAGATCCTGAATTAACGACGATTAGGTATTCGGGAAGTAAAATAGGAGAAGCTGCCCTGATGAGGCTATTGAAGACCTTGGACAAAAGTCTTCCCCCCGAAGAACTTAACAAGATGGTACTTCCTCACGAATTGATCATTAGGCAGTCTACTCCAAAGAAGAATTAACGACCCATATAGGGAGGAATAATTTGTTGAGAAGTAAAAAAGCCCAGCGTTTTGCAAGGCCGGGCTTTTTACTCAACTATAATTCTTTCATTGTTTATTTAGTAATTCAATGACCTCCTCAGAGATACCCGTAGAAGAATATCCTCCGTCATGGTAAAGATTTTGCATGGTTACCAAGCGTGTTAAGTCAGAGAACAAAGTGATGATATAATTCGCGCAGTCTTCGGCAGATGCGTTGCCCAGCGGGCTCATCTTGTCGGCGAAATCATAAAATGAGTTAAACCCATCAATCCCGCTCCCAGCCGTAGTTTTCGTAGGAGATTGGGACACCGTGTTAATTCTCACTTTCTTCAATTTGCCATAACGGTAACCATAACTTCTGGCGATGCTTTCGAGAACGGCTTTGGCGTCCGCCATATCGGTATAAAAGGGGTAGGTACGTTGAGCGGCGATATACGACAAAGCAACTACTGATCCCCATTCGTTAATGGCATCTTGTTTTTCAGCAACATGTAAAAATTTATGTAGGGAAAGAGCCGATATATCCAGACTCTTTTGGTACCAATCATAATTTAAATCCCCGTAAGGTTTGCCTTTGCGGATATTGGGAGACATACCTATGGAGTGTAGAACAAAATCGATCTTACCTCCCAATACGTCAGTTGATTTTTGGAATAGGTTTTCGATATCCTCCACAACGGTTGCGTCAGCAGGAATAATTTCGGCCTCTGTAGCATCTGCCAGCTCTTTAATAGCACCCAGGCGCATCGCTACCGGAGCATTGGTAAGCGTGAAACTTGCGCCTTCTTCTTTAGCCTTTAAAGCTACTTTCCATGCGATAGAATTCTCATCTAGGGCTCCTGAAATGATTCCCCTTTTGCCTTTTAGCAAACCATAAGCCATAATGCAGTCAATATTTTGTTCGTACAGGTACTGGTGTTTTTAACGGCAAATGTATACTTTATTTATTTTGAGGCAAAGTATTATTCCGACAAACGCCGACCAAAATCTATATCTCACTGGAAAGTATAGACTTGTGTGGGGGTAATACACGCATCAAGTTTAATATCATAGGAGTTTACATTGGTAATGCGGGGCACAGGGGGGAATGCACAAAGACCTATCTTTTGGGTCGTATCAGAACATTCAGCTAAAAATGCGTCATAATATCCACCGCCATAGCCCACTCGATGACCGTACGTATCGAAGATAAGCAAGGGCACAAGGACGAGGTCGATGTGGTTAACGTCAATTTCATCAGCGGAAACAGGTTCCGGGATGCCCCAACGATTAGGCGTTAGTAGGGTGTCAGGGTTCCAGCTGTGATGAGTCATTCGACGAAGTCCCTTATCCAACTTAGGCACAGCAAATTTTAAATCAGGTTTGGAAGAAATGCAATGCTGAATGATTAATTCCGTATCGATTTCTTTTTTTTCTCTTGCCGGGAGAAATGTATGGATTACTTCTATCGTAGGATGTTCAGACAGCCATTCGACGAGACGACGCCCAATTTTCATGGAGATCTCCTTTAGGTCTTCGTCCGACAACGCCTGCCTTTTAGCCTGATACGTTACTCGTAGATCCTGTTTGAGCATTACTCAACTAACTGACGAGGTGTTCTCATGCATAATTACAAATCGAAAGTCGAGGGGGTCAAAACACTTAAACAGTCCCGGTAGGAAATGCCGATTGGTCAACTGAAAATCCAGAAAATTACAATAGCGTTCTTGGGGTATGCCCGACGGGAAAAAACTGTCTAAAACCGTTTGTAACTGGTTGAGTATTTGTTCGTGTTTTCTTTCCTCAGCCTTATGAAGGCGACGTTCAAGTTTGGAGAACGCCTTGAGTAATCGTGTTCTTTCGGCGAGAGCAGCTGCTTCCATGGTCACATCGACTGCTTTCGCTTTAGCGACGATCTTATCGAACAATTGCTTTAGCTCCATTTTTTCGTCCTCCAAGTGCAACTCATGTTCGGCCAGACGAGCGACTAATTGCTTCCGTAATTGATCCGGATTACGGAACATATCCGCACAAGAGAGGGCTAATTTTTTGAGGCGACGTTGTTCGGCAGCCGTCACATAAAGGGCAAAATTCCGTGGGATCAGGGCGGGAAAAGGAGTTTGATAATGGTCAAAGACGCTCTTTAATTGCATCCAGTAGGGGATTTCGGAAGGCCCTCCGATATAGGCTAAATTGGGAAGTACCGTTTCCTGGTAAAGTGGCCTTAATACCACGTTGGGACTAAACCGTTCTGGGTGTTGATGCACCTCCTCCAGTATCTGTTCTCGTGTGAATTTTTGATTGGTGCGGAGTACGCGATATTCCGCATCCTCTTTGACAATCCGTTCTCTTAATCCATCTATTAGGTAAAATAAGTTGATTTCGCGGGCGTATACGGGTGTGTCATAACCCATTTCACGCAGTTCCGCAGAGGTGTTCCTTACCAATTCCCCGCTTTGACAATGTTCAAGTTCATCGGCAAGAACGGGAAGAAATTCCTTTTTTAGTTCGGGATGGTTGGCATCCAAACAGACTAGTCCAGCGCTTCCAAAAAGTTCATGCATATATTGCCGTACTGCGGCTGCAAGGGTGGTATTTTGGCTATAGGCTTTTTCAAAGAGGGGAATAGGTTCTGGGAAATTTTCAGCAACGTCTACCAACCCTCTAGGGTCGAGTGCTCCTACAGCTCCTGAAGACTCACATTTCCAGGTATAGGTTTTACCAAAAACATGCACCGAAGAAATTTCCTCGAAATCATGATCTTCGGTGGCCATCCAATAGACCGGTATGAAATTGTAATCAGGGTAGGCTATTTTTAGTAATCGAGCCAGGTTAATGGTCGTAACAATTTTGTAAATAATGTAGAGTGGCCCACCAAAAATATTCAGTTGATGACCGGTGGTAACGGTAAAAGTTTTTGAGTCAGCCAACAGGGTGAAATCCGGCGGGTTGGCCAGGCCTTCATATTGTTGAGTAAGTACATTGATAAGAGCTTGTCTTTTGGATTCATCGAACTTCTCCTTTGCATCGATCAGTTGCCGGAAGTTTTCAAGCCTGGGAAAATGAGCATAGTAAGAAGAAAGCTCTTTTTTTTCGGCCAGGTAATCCATGAGAAGCTTCGGGAACTGCCCGGTTTGCTGCAGTTCTAGGTATTGATGTATCATATTTAACAGTGCAGGGGAGTTCCTGTATGTTCGTTTAACGCCATTTTATCGGAGTTAATTCCCAAAATTCTGTCTAAAATATCCTATGCTTCCGAAATACCCAATTCTTTCAAGATCAAATCAGCCTTAAAATCGCGGTCAACTGAAGGGAGGTAAAGTTCATAGGCTTCTTTTTGAAGTTTGGTGGAATAAGTTCGGTGGAAGAAATATCGACCGTATTTGATCACATAATTGAGGATGAAAAACCGATAAGCTTCTTTAAGAAAACGTATTTCGTTGGCTGTCAGCGGATATACCGCATGATAGGCTTTTAAAAACAACAAAAATCGGGGTTCATTTAACGTATTTATGCCATAGCTAAAGACGGTTCTGTCGCCGATATCGGAAACAACCCGACTAAAAAAATAGAAGTCCATCATGCGATTTGAAATCCGAAACCAGTCGTAATCCCAACGCGAGAAAAGTTTAAGATCCTCTGTAACGGAGAAATTCCCGATATTCCAGTCTACAAATACCGGTAATTTATCAAAGGATTTAATATCTAATTCGTCGATATTCCTCAAGAAGCGTTCGCAATGTTCTTTAATGGTATCAATGTGTAGTCGGTATTCGAACTGCCCGGTTTCCGTTTGGAGTATGTCGAGTAACTCCTGAATGTCCGTTCTTACCGTTTTAGAGGATTGGGGTAGAATTTTACCCACCCGTAGACAAGCTTTGTGAAAGGTCGCCATCTCGTGACCTAATTTTTGGATAGCGGGTTCATCCAATCGCCGAGGTAAACGGTTAGCTGTCCGAATAGGATTATAGAATACGACCCAGGTATCGACCAAACTATTTTGGAAGCGATAGGTATAAACTTCATTGTCTTTTACAAGCGATTTAGCCAATACGTTTTCATAGGGGTAAAGGAGATTGTTGGCTAGCGCGTGTATAATGGTGTGGTCTTCTTTGAAGTGCTCAAATACGCCAAAATAGGAAAGTTTGGCAATCACTAATTCATCGGAATCCAGTCGAACGCGAAATACGTGATTGGTAGACACTTTCGCGCTGATGTCTTCAACCGAAACGACCGAACGATTGGGGTCATAGTTCTCCCAGGCCGTTTTAATAATAGAAGGATAATCCACTATACGCATGTTAAAGTCAACTATTAGAAGCCCTGTCGGGCGTTACGTTTTGGTTTTGAAATAAACGTATTGTCTTCATATTCCACTACACCCTTTGCAATAATAAATTTTTTATTGTCGCAATTTTTGGGGAAGGATGTTAATGTGGATCTCTAACCCTTAAAAAAAAGGGATGAATGTAACGAAAGGAATGATCGGTCGCTACGATGTTCAATCGACTAGAACATGTAATTATAACAGGTGAATTATTTGAAATGTTCAAAATTCAGTACTTATGAAAATCCGTTAGTCTGACTATTTGTAGAAAAAAATGGAAGGGATTAGGGGTTGATTCGTTTTAAAATCGTCCCTTAATCTGCATATCATCAATGAAGTATAAAGACTGTTCCTAGGTGCTACACATGAAATAAAAGCTAACGATACATTTTCATAGGTAAACATTAACTTTTTTTTATCCAACTATCTATTCTCTACAAACTTACTTGACAAACTTTCAATGAATTCAAAATCGGTTCAAGAACTAGCGGTGCAGATCGGTATTACACTCGATCGATTTATACACCATGAGCAAAGTGCGTTTCCGTATGCCACAGGGGAGCTGTCTCACTTATTGCGTGACATAGCTTTAGCAGGAAAAATCATCAACAGGGAGGTGAATCGTGCAGGTTTGATCGACCTTTCAGGCGCGATAGGACAATCCAACGTGCAGGGTGAAAGTCAACAAAAATTAGATGTAATTGCCAACATTCGTTTTTTACGAGCACTCCAACGTGGGGGTGAAGTATGTGCCATCATTTCTGAAGAGGATGAAGGCATCATATACACCAACAATGACAACGGTAAATATGTGGTCGCCATCGATCCTTTGGATGGATCATCGAATATTGATGTAAATGTTTCGATTGGGACTATTTTTTCGATCTACCGCCGAGTCAGTCCGGTGGGAACGCCCGCAACGATGGAAGATTTTATGCAAGGTGGGAGAAAGCAGGTGGCAGCGGGCTACATCCTTTATGGATCATCAACGCTACTGGTTTACTCGACCGGAAGTGGTGTGAATGCCTTCACTTATGAGTATTCTTTAGGCGAATACATTCTCTCCCATCGGAATCTGAAATGTCCGATAGACGGTTCGATATATTCAATAAACGATGGCTATTACGAGTTATACGACGACTTTATTCGTTCCTACGTTCAAAAATGTCGGCAAAAGGGGCTGACAGCTCGTTATATAGGTTCGCTGGTAGGAGATTTTCATCGTAACTCACTAAAAGGCGGTGTGTATTTATATCCGGCGATGGAGAAGGCACCCAATGGGAAATTACGTTTATTATACGAGTGCTTTCCATTAGCTTTTTTGGCCGAGCAATTAGGTGGAGAAGCCACTGATGGAGAAAAACCTATACTGGATATCGTGCCCACCAGTTTTCACCAAAGAACTCCTTTTATTGTTGGTTCGCGTAAGATGGTCGCCGAAGTCATGGCTGAAAAAGAGCAGTTTGTCGAACGTTAAATATAGGGGAATACACAGAAAGTAATTTTGTAAGCGTTACTTTAGGGGTAACTTTGTAGTACGATCTATAACATTACTAGTGCAAAAGATACCCTATGACTTCCACACAAAAAGTTCCCATAACAGTAGCTTACGGCGATGGGATCGGCCCGGAAATAATGTCGGCGACCCTCGAAATTTTAGAAGCGGCAGGTGCCCAAATAGAACCGGAAATAATTGAAATTGGTGAAAAACTTTATCGTCAAGGGGTAGAGGGAGGAATTCACGAAAGTGCCTGGGAGTCACTTCGTCGAACCAAGGTTTTTCTTAAAGCGCCTATAACTACACCGCAAGGCGGGGGGTATAAGAGTTTGAACGTAACCACGCGAACGGCACTCGGGCTCTATGCAAATGTTCGGCCGAATTTGGCCTATGCTCCCTTTATCAGGACTAAACACCCTGGACTTGATGTGGTCGTGATTAGGGAAAATGAAGAAGATCTTTATACAGGTATTGAGTACCGCCAGACCCGTTATACGTATCAAACCCTTAAACTTGTTTCCCGCCCGGGCTGTGAAAAAATTATTCGGTATGCATTCGAATATGCTAGAGCCTATAACCGAAAAAAAGTAACCTGTTTCACCAAGGACAATATTATGAAAATGACGGATGGTCTTTTTCATAAAATTTTTGATGAAATAGGTGCGGAATATCCGGATATTCAACAAGATCACTGGATCATTGATATCGGTTCCGCCCTGTTGGCAGATCAGCCTGAACGCTTTGACGTAATAGTCACGCTCAACTTATATGGAGATATTATTTCCGATATCGCAGCTCAGATTGCCGGTTCGGTAGGTATGGGAGGTTCAGCCAATGTCGGTGATCAATGCGCCATGTTTGAAGCTATACATGGTTCAGCCCCTGACATAGCGGGTAAAGGAATCGCGAACCCCTCAGGCCTGCTGAATGGGGCTATTATGATGTTGGTGCATATTGGTCAGGGATCGGTAGCGGCCAAGATCCATAATGCTTGGTTGAAAACGATCGAGGACGGCATTCACACGGGAGATATTTACAAGGAAGAATTAAGTAAAAAAAGGGTTGGAACCAAGGCTTTCGGGGAAGCGGTAATCGAACGCTTGGGGCTACTACCTGTTCACTTTACGCCAGTTAGTTATACCTCAGCACCTCGTCCGATTAAATTCGACAAGCGACATTTGATTCGCGAAACCAAGGAACTGGCTGGGGTGGACGTATACCTAGATTGGACGGGGGAAGCCCATCGGTTAGGCACCGATTTGTCGAGCGTAAAAGTGGGTGATCTGTATCTGAAAGCCATTACCAATCGAGGAGCTATGGTTTACCCAGGAGGATTTTCAGAGACATTCCTCACCGATCACTGGCGTTGTCGTTTTCTATCCAAGGAGGGCGATATAGTCAAAAAAGATATTTTATTGCTGCAAGAAAAACTAATCAATGCAGGGTACGATATCATCAAAACCGAGAATCTATATAAATTCAACAATATACCAGGGTATTCGGCCTTACAGGGTGAGTCTTAATTCCTAATAGCTTAAGGGAACCCTAGGGAAGAGGGACTAACCGATTAATAAACGAATATTCGTTCGAAAAATCTTCACTGGATGAGAAAAGGAATTTTCAGTTTCTCGTATGTTTTTGTTAATTCATACGTTTATCTTTCAGAAGTTTAAACTTTTAAAAGGTTTTTGGAATCCTTAATCTCTGTGAGAACAACAATTACGTGGCATAAATTCGGTATGAAAAAGCAAGGTTATTCGCATATTCCATCTATACTAGTATTAATTTTGGGTATATGCCTATGGTCCTGTGACTCGTCAAAAAAGGCATTTAACGCAGGCGTCCGTAAATTTAACAACGGGGAATATAACCTGGCTATTCGGGAGTTCAACAAAGCAGTAGAAGCGCAGTATCAGGTCAATGAAGCCCATCGTTACATTGCTGAATCTTACCGTCTTTCAAATCGTTTTAGGGAGGCAATACCTTACTTTGAGAAAGTTTTAGATGTTTATCCCGACAATCCTGATTTGCGTTTCCAATATGCATACGCCTTAAAGACGACCGGCAAATACGATGAAGCACGCAATTGGTTTTTAGCCGCCGCTAACCAGGAGGGCATCGCCGACCCTTTGAAAGAAAGGGCTTTACGGGAGGTTGAAATCCTAAAAATCATGGATAGAATCGCCCGTCAAAAAACGGAGTTTGAAATAGAAAACTTACCGATAAATACACCAGGAGCAGAATTTGGACCGGCAGTCGTAGGGCAGGAGTTAGTTTTTTCTTCCTCGCGGAAGCAAAAGACCTATCTCAACAATGGGCAACCCATGTTGGGAATATATAAGACACCATTAGGTTCGGACCCCACCCGAATGCAGCCTGGAAATGTTACACTGTTGAGTGATAAGGTCTTTGATCCGGAAGTAAATGAAGGGTCTCCCACCTTTACGCCCGACGGTAAAACAATGGTTTTTGCACGAGGAAACTCCGGTAAAAAGAAGAGCGCCGTCGACGTGAAACTCTATATGTCACGAAATGTGAACGGGCAATGGACAGAGCCTCGTTACCTACCTATCAACGATTCCACCGCCTGGGATGGGTCGCCCGCCTTTTCAAGGGATGGCAAAACTCTTTATTTCGCTTCGAATCGGAAGGGAGGATTTGGAGGGATCGATCTTTACAGTACATCGATGGACGCCTCGGGGCGCTTCAGCCGACCCGTTAACATGGGTCCAGCGATCAATACAGCCGGCGATGAAATGTTTCCCTATGTATCGCCCGACAACAAGCTTTATTTTGCCTCGGATGGCCATCCTGGATTGGGAAAGCTCGACCTCTTTGTAGCTACTCGTTCCCAAGGGGTCATAACCGTAGAAAACTTGGGAATACCGTTCAATAGTCCGCAAGACGACTTCGGACTTGTGTTTTTGGACGATGACAGCGGTTTTTTCTCCAGTAACCGGGATGGTGGGAAAGGAGATGACGACATTTACTATTTCTATCACGTCGAATCGGAAGACGATACACCGATCGCCGGAAATCGACCCGAAGATCCCCGGTTTTTTGAAGGGAAGCCGAAGACAATTGCTTACTTCCTGGCCGGAAACGTAATCAATAACGACCCGGAAGATACTGCACCCTTGGATTCAGCCTTTGTGAAAATTATGGTTGAGGGTGACACCACGGAAGTAGAATTAGCCCAACTCCTGACCGATGAAAAAGGGGAGTTCGGTACTTTTCAATTGGAAGAAGGGCAATCTTATGAATTGCTGGTAGGCAAATCGGGTTTTATCAGCAGACGGGTACCTTTTTCCATGGAAGGAAGATCTATTCCCTACATATTTTTAAATAAACTGCATACAGACACGACCTTCCGTGTGACGGTACGACTCGATCGATTGGAATTGAACAAAACCTTTACGCTGGAAAATATTTACTACGATTTGGATAAATACGACATTCGTGCCGATGCTCGACCCGAATTGGATAAACTTGCTCAATTATTAAAAGATAATCCCACGATGATCATTGAACTAAGCTCTCATACCGACAGCCGGGGTTCCGATGCCTACAATATGACCCTTTCACAAAGGAGGGCTGAATCGGTGGTTAATTATCTTGTTCAAAAGGGTATTGAACCGGAACGGATGGAAGCTAGAGGCTATGGTGAACGAAATTTGCTCATCCAAAATGCCCGGAACGAGGAAGAGCATCAGAAAAACCGACGTACCGAGTTTACCATCCTTAGTTATTAAGCCGATTTAGAGCCTAAAGTCACTCGCGTATAAGGGAGTCGGCTTAAGTACAGGCTATTCAGAACGGATTTCTAAGGAATCAAAAGACCTTTTCCCGCCACCTTAAATTAGTAGGTAGCTCTGCCTCCGGATATGTCGTAGATAAAGCCTGTGGTAAAACTGTTTTCCTGGGAAACAATAAAGGCTGCCATCGCAGCAAATTCCTCCGGGGTACCGAGGCGATTCATGGGGATTTTGGCCGTCATGTAGGCTAATTGTTCGGGTGCCGTATCGGCGTTCATTGGGGTTTTTATGACAGCGGGGGCTAGTCCGTTAATCGTAATTCCTGCAGTGGCATATTCTTTGGCAACCCCCTTCACGAGCCCAATTACCCCGGACTTACTAGCTGAATAACCGACCATACCGGGGTTGCCTTCTTTACCCGCAATAGAAGCTATAAGCAAAATTCTGCCGTATCCGTGAGGTAACATTGCTTCGATGGCATATTTGGTTACCAAAAAACTACCGGTCAAATTGATGCGGACAACCCTTTCAAATTCTTCAAGCCGGAAATCAGTGATTTTTGTACTCGTAGCACCCACAACCCCGGCCGAGTTCACAACGATATCGAGCTTACCGTAAAGGTCAGTCGCTGTTCTCACTGCGAGTCTGACACTGTCCTCGTCGGATATATCGGCAAGCACCCCGTGAACTACCAGGTTTTGACGATTCAATTCTTCAATGGTCTTATCTAAAGCTGCCTTGTTGTAATCCACTAAAAGTAGACGAGCCCCCTCTTGTCCCAGACGTTGAGCAATAGCTTTCCCGATACCATCGGCACCACCCGTAATTAGTGCCGTCTGATTAAAAAAACGATTCATAAATGAAGTAACTGTAGTAAATGATGTAAAGGATTAGTACGGTTGCAGATTAATTAAGGGACGGATCGATCGGATAATGAGCGATAGCTTTGTATTCACCGCCCATTCGTTTGAGTATTTCCCGCCAAAAACTCTTGGCTGGCGTATCGAATAAAAATTCAGCATCAGCTGAGCTCAGAATCCAGGTATTGAGTTCCATTTCCTCCTCCAATTGTCCTTCTGCCCATCCAGAATAACCTACAAAAAACCGTATGTCGGTGGGTGGAAGATTAAAACGGTTGATTTCAGCTTTCACGTTATCAAAATCCCCACCCCAATAGATGCCGTTCTGAACTTCGATACTGTCCGGAATTAGATCCGGCCTTCGGTGTATGTAATGCAAGGTGTTCTTCTCAACAGGTCCACCGAGATAGAGTGGGATTTCCTCATAAACATCATCTTCGAGTACGTCATCGAGAAATAAATTAGTTTTTTGGTTGATGACAAAGCCCAAAGACCCATGTTCACTATGTTCGCATAAATAGACAACACTTCGTTCGAAGTTGGGATCGTTTAAAAATGGCTCCGCTATTAAAAAAGTACCTTTATGTAGGTTAGATTTCATACCACTCATCAAATGAAATTTCGTTTGGTTACCCTGCACATGCTAGGAAAAGTGATTCCTTTTAGCAATTTCCTTTTTTATCAATCCAATCTAAGGAAGAATTTCTCTATATTGAACAATTAACTTTCAAAATAGGTTGACTGCAGCCCTTAAATTCCACCTCAAATTAGTAAAAAGTATGACTTTGGTCATGAAGTAGTAAGGGGAAAGGTTCTACTTTTATAAGTGAGATCGCATCGGCGCTAAGTTACTTCCGAAATCAAGGTCAATTAAGTCTCACACATTTAAAAATCCCAGCTTATGAAAAATATTCTTGTCCCCATCGACTTCTCTAAAAATGCTGAACGCGCTATCGGGGCAGCCCGCATCATCGGGAAAAGCTTAGATGCGCAATTAGTACTTTTACACGCCCATCAACCCTATATGGCTGAGGTAACCCTTGGTCGCGGGACCTTACCTGGATTTGATGATTTAGAAGCTTCGTTCAGAAAAGATCTGAATCGTTATGCAGACGAATTAAAATCGGAAGGATTTTCCGTAGAAGCAATTTGGGAAGAGGGAACCGTTGCGGAGGTAGTAAAGGCAAAGATTGAGGAGTTGAAGCCGGAACTGGTGGTGATTGGTCGAACCGGGAAAGGTGGTTTTGTCGATAAGCTTTTTGGCACGGCCGCAACCGACATCGTTAAAGTAGCTACCGCTCCGGTGTTAATTCTGCCGCCCCAATCGAAACCTGAGAATTTTAAAGAAATCGTATATGCGACCCAACTTGAGTACGAAGAAAGGCATGTCATTAAGCAGGTGTTGGAATTATCGAAAGCTATAGGAGGGCGGGTCACATTTTTAAAAGTTGATTCTCTTACCCAACCCAATGTTCAAGACGACCGACAGTTTATTCAGGAAATAATTGAAGAATTTGGCTTGCCAGAGGACGATTTTGTAATCAAAGAAGCAGGATCTGTGGTCGGGGGGATTGAATCCTTTGCTACTGAAATGAATGCCGATTTACTGGTAGTAGCGACCCGGAGCCGTGGGTTCCTTGAAAAATTGTTCATCGATCCTAGTGTCACAAGCCGGTTAATCGTAAAAACACCGATACCCTTGTTAGTATATCATTTAAATTAAAATAAGCTACAATCGTAATAAAGTAGATGTATTTTTAAGAAATTTGACTTAAAAGCAGATACTAGCTCTGAAAAGCGGATTGTAAGGGAGATGCTTTGGTGGTTCTGTGTAAAATCCACACAGCCGTTTGACTAGAAATCTCCAATAAACCTTACATTTGAATGCTTTTTGAAGCAACTAATTTCTTCCATACATCTACAAACTATGAAGCTTATTTATCGTTTTCTACTGTTATTTTTTCTAATTGCTCCCGAAGCAATTGGCCAAGAAGCTCGGATGCTTCGTTTTCCTGCTGTGCATGGAAATCAAATCGTGTTCACCTACGCAGGGGATCTGTATACGGTAAACCGTTCGGGAGGAACGGCCAGAAAGTTGACCAACCACCCGGGCTACGAAATGTTTCCCCGATTTAGCCATGACGGAAAGAAAATAGCCTTTACTGCTCAATACGATGGGAACACGGAGGTCTATGTGATGCCGTCTGCTGGAGGCGAACCAACCCGATTGACGTATACACCTACATTAAATCGAGACGATATCGCAGACCGGATGGGGCCGAATAATATTGTAATGGCTTGGACTCCCGACGACCAGCATATCGTTTACAGGGGGAGAGGTTTCTCTTTTAACCCCTTTAAAGGACAACTTTATAAGGTGCCTGTGGAGGGAGGTTTAAGTGAAGAACTGCCTTTCTCCGTAGCTAGTTGGGCAACCTATCGTTCGGATGGTAGCCAACTCGCTATGAATCGGGTCTTCCGTGAATTTCGCACGTGGAAATATTATCAGGGGGGAATGGCCGATGACGTCTGGATTTTTGATGTCAAGACGGGTCAAAGTGAAAATGTAACCAACCATCCCGCTCAAGATGTATTCCCCATGTATTATAAAGACAAGGTATATTTCTTGAGTGACCGGGATCGTATAATGAATTTGTTTGAATATGATACTCAAACAAAACAAACACGGAAGGTTACCGATTTTAAGGAGTTCGACTGCAAATTTCCCTCCTTAGGTGACGACGCAATTGCCTTTGAAAATGGAGGGTATATTTATTTATATCGTTTGTCGGACGGACAAACAGAAAAAGTGACCATTACGCTAGCGGAGGATTTTGCAACTGGGCGCAATAAGCAGGTGGATGCGTCCAAGTTTATTACCAGCTACGCCATTTCACCGGATGGTAATAGAGCAGCGTTTTCGGGTAGAGGGGAAGTCTTTACCGTACCTGCTAAAAACGGTGTTACACGGAATCTTACAAGATCCCCTGGGGTACACGACCGCAATGTGGAATGGAGTCCCGACGGGCAGTGGGTGAGTTTTATCTCTGACCGTACAGGAGAAGATGAGGTGTATATTCAAAAGCAAGACGGGTCGGAGGAAGCCAAGCAACTTACCAAGGGCGGTGGAAGTTATAAATTTAATCCAGTTTGGAGCCCTGATAGCAAATACCTGTTGCTTGGGGATAGAGGTCAGGAATTGTTTTATGTGGAGGTAAGTACCGGTAAAAAAAATCTGATCTATCATTCTCCATATGCTGAAATGACGGATTATTCTTTTTCACCGGATAGCAAATGGGTTGCCTATGTGGAACCCGGCCGTGCCCGTAGTTTCAGCGTAATCAAACTTTATAATATTGAATCTAAACAAAGTATAGCCGTTACGGACCAATGGTATGAAAGTCATAGCCCGGCATTTAGCCCCGACGGTAAATACCTCTATTTTGTTTCCAACCGGAATTTCAATCCGACTTATAGTTCTACCGAATGGAACCACGCCTACAACGACATGGCCAACGTCTATATGGTACGTCTAGCCGCAGCCACGAAATCGGTTTTTGAACCAGAAGAAAGTGAGGTAGTCATTGAAAAAGACGAAGAGAAAAAAGAGGACAAAAAATCAGAGGAAGTCAAAGTAGTGGTTGATGCCGAAGGGATTTTAGATCGGGTCGAGAGCCTACCGGTACTCCCTGGCTTTTATGGTGGGCTTCAACCTGTGACCGACGGGATTTACTATTTTTCAGGCTCAAGCTCTCGAAAAAGAGGGGTTCGCTATTTTGCTTTCAAGGATAAAAAAGAGACCGATATTGGAGAGTTTGATAGCTTCCTGATCAGCCATAATAAGAAAAAAGTCATTGTTAAAAAAGCCAACGATTGGTTTATCGAAGACCTCGGGACAACGAAATTAGAACCCAAAAATAAGCTCGATTTAGGCGGGCTTACCTTCATCACTGATTTGAAAGCAGAATGGAAGCAGGTTTTTGATGAATCTTGGAGACAGATGCGGGACTATTTCTATGATCCTCAAATGCATGGCGTCGATTGGAAAAAGATGCATGAAAAATATGCTCCCTTATTGCCCTATGTTAATCATCGAAACGACCTGACTTATTTAATCGGTGAAATGATAGGTGAATTGAACGTAGGACATGCGTATGTAAACAGTGGGGATCGTCCGGAAGTAGAACGGATTAAGCTCGGTCTATTAGGTGCTACTTTTGAGAAAGATCGTTCCGGTTACTTTAAAATAACCCGCATTCTTCCGGGTTTAAGTTGGGACAAGCAGATGATTTCTCCATTACGGGCACCGGGTGTGGACGTAGAAGAAGGTGAGTACATCATCTCGATCAACGGAGTCGACGTCAGTGGCTACGCTAATATTTATGAGTTATTAGTGGGCAAAGCGGGTCAAATGGTTGAGTTAATGGTAGGGAAGTCCGCCAAACCACAAGGGGCAAGACGGGTTGTCGTAGAGCCCATCGAAGACGAATCATCTTTGTATTATCAAAAATGGGTCGATGATAATATCGCGAAAGTCGAAAAAGCCTCGGGAGGAAAAATTGGCTACTTGCATATACCTGATATGGGGCCTGCCGGACTAAATCAGTTCGCGCGTTACTTCTACCCACAGCTTGATAAAGAAGCTTTGATCATCGACGACCGTGGAAATGGCGGTGGCAATGTATCACCCATGATAATAGAGCGGTTATTGCGTCGGCCTGCTTTGGGGGCTATGATGCGGAATAGCACTACTTCGGTCATTAAGCCGGATGCACACGTAGGGCCAAAAGTTTGTTTGATTGACCAATACTCTGCATCGGATGGGGATTTATTCCCTTATCAATTCAAATTCTACGGCATTGGTCCACTCATAGGACAACGTAGCTGGGGCGGGGTCGTGGGAATTCGTGGCTCGCTACCATTTATCGACGGGGGCGATTTACGGAAACCGGAATTTGCTCATTTTGCAGCCGATGGTTCCACCTTCATTATTGAAGGCGAAGGAGTTTCCCCCGATATCGAAGTCGTTAATGACCCCCATCAAGAATATTTGGGTAACGATGCACAGTTGGAACGTGCAATTGAGGAGTTGAAAAAGAAATTAGCTGAGCCTGGAGTAAAAGGCGTGCCAAGCATTCCTCCATTCCCTGATAAGTCAAAATAAAATAGCAATTGGAAGGCTGTCTCAAAGATTGAAAATTGTAAATACATTCGTAGGTACAATTCGGCTCTACTTGGAGACAGCCTTCATTTTTGGTAGTATTTTTATTTTGTACCTCCTCCCAACGCTCTGTATAATTCCACGACAGAAAGCAATTGTTGTTGTTTGTCGCCAATTTCAGCTAGTCTTGCCGCTAAAAGGGCTTGCTCCGAAGTGAGCACATCCGTATAATTGGTAGCGGAGCTATAACGCAACAATTGTTCGGTAAAGTTGACCGCTTTTTCCAGGGCTTCAATTTGCTTTGTACGCGTTGCTTCTTTTTCCACCGCCATTTCGTAACTAAATAACGCGTCGGAAACTTCCTGCCCTGCTACCAGTAGTGTTTTGTAGAAATTCTGGAGAGCCATTTCTCGTTGTGCCTCCGATGTTTTCAAGCGCGCTTTATTGGCACCTCGCGCAAATATCGGTTGGGTTAATCCGCCAGCTAAGCTATAAAACAGTGAATTGGTAAAAATACTGTTGGTAGCTAGGGTTGAAAATCCGCCACTACCTGCTGTCAATGCTAGGGAGGGGTAAAAGAAGGTTCGAGCTACATTTACGTTTTCAAAAGCCGCTCTATAAGCCTGTTCTGCGGCAGCAACATCCGGCCGGTTTTGGAGTAATTGCAAGGGAACCCCAGTTTTCAAATCGACTACAATCCGCTGTTCATCAAGCGAGTTTCGTTCGATGGGCTGGGGGTGCCTGCCTAAAATTACATTCAACGCGTTTTCGAGTTCTCGAATAGCTTTCTTCAAATCGGGGATGCTCACTTCGGCCGCATATAAATTCGCTTCGCTTTGTACGACAGCAGCGCCAGTGACGACAGCCGATTCTTTTAATTTTTGGAGCGTATTAATGGTCTTGCGACGTAGTTCGATCGTCTGCGTGGTGATCGCCATTTGCTGATCCAGGGCGAGTAAACCGTAATAGGCACTTGCAATAGTTGCAATCAGCTGGGTTTGTAGGGCTTGACGAGCCGCTTCCGACTGCATGAGGGAGGCTTGAGACGCACGTTTGGCACTGGCGAGCTTACCCCAAATATCAGCTTCCCAATTCGTACTTACCCCAATTTGAAAAGTGGTAGTTTTCAAATTGATGTTGATGTTGGGCGGTAAATTCAGTGCCGCCCTACTGGCTTGACTGAAAGTGACGTTGGGTGAGAAGCTTAACGATGGAAAGAATGCATGTTTACTTTGACGCAATAAAGCCTGAGACTCATGGATCCTTTCCATTGCAATTTTCATGTCCGGATTATTAGCCAATCCCTCCGTAATCAATTGCTGTAGCTTAGGGTCGGTGAATAATTCCTGCCAGGATATATCAGCAATCGTCGTAGTATCTGTTGTGCTACTTCCCCGATAGAGGCTATCGGTTTTCATAACCGTTAAATCGGGCGACTCAAAGGGGCGGGTAACCTTACAGCTACTGAGGAATACCATTCCCAGGACGAAATACTGTAAAGACCTATATAAATTCATATGTAATTTCACTTTGTTAAATTTAACTATTGCCAGACTTACCAATTGAGGAAACTATGTCAGAGCCTTAGGCCGCTGTTTTAAGCGGTTTGGGAGGGCCGCTGATCCACTCCTGGATGCCTTGAAAGATCACGTATAACATGGGTACAAAGAATACCCCAAATAGAGTCCCGATTAACATCCCTCCAATAGCTCCCGTACCGATGGATTGGTTGCCGTTCGCTCCGGCTCCAGTCGCTGTCATTAACGGAATAAGCCCCATAATAAATGCGAACGAAGTCATCAAGATCGGTCTAAAACGAGCTTCCGCTCCACTAATGGCGGATTGAATCAAGCCCATCCCTCTCCTTCGTCTCGCTATAGCATACTCCACAATCAGGATCGCATTTTTCGCTAGGAGACCGATCAACATAATCAGCGTTATCTGCACGTAAATGTTGTTGCTGATGTCGAATAGCTTGACAAATATGAAGGTACCCGCCATACCAACCGGCAGGGAAAGAATAACAGCTAGTGGGAGGAGGTAACTCTCATATTGACCGGCCAACAAGAAGTAGACGAAGATTAAACAAAGGAGGAAAATATAAAGAGTTTGCCCACTCGATGTCATCTCCTCGCGGGTCATTCCGGAAAATTCATAGCCGTACCCGGTTGGAAGCACCTCGTCGGCGACCTCCTGGATCACCCGGATGGCATCCCCAGAACTATAACCCTGGTTGATCGCCCCGTTGACAGCTACGGAGGTAAAAAGGTTAAACCGGTTAATGGCCTGGGCTCCGTACACGCGTTCAAGGGTTATGAATTGGGTGATGGGCGCCATTTCACCCTTGGCATTCCTGACTTGTACAAGATTTAAACTCTCAGGATTGTTTCTGTATTCAGGCTCGGATTGATACATCACCCTGAATTGTTTACCAAACCGGTTGAAATTCGATGCATAAACCCCACCGTAGTACCCTTGCATTACACCGAGTATATCATTTACACTCAGGCCAGCCCGTTTCGCCTTAGCCACGTCTACCGTGATTTCATACTGAGGGAAATTGGGGTTAAAGGGAGTGGAAGCGAATTGGATTTCGGGACGTTCACGTAGTGCTGCTAGGAATTTTTCGGTTACTTCATTTAGACGCTGTATCGTCCCTCCAGCACGGTCCTGTAATTGAAATTCAAATCCACTGGAGGCACTAAAACCTTGGATGGTAGGCGGGGAAAAGAATATGATGCGCGCATCCTTGATGGATTCGGTTTCGGCAAATAATTTCCGAATCAAGCCTTGAATATCCTGATCCTTACCCGATCGTTCCTTCCAATGTTTTAACTCCATAATAATCATCCCGTAATTGCTTCCAGTACCACTGATCATTCCCCTTCCGGTGATTCTGAGCACGTTATTGATTTCAGGATATTTCTTGGCAATTGCCTCTATTTGTCTGGTAACCTCGTCAGTCCTTTCAATCGACGCTCCAAGTGGTAGGCTGATATCGGAGAAAATTGTCCCCATATCCTCGCTGGGTACGAAGGCCGTTGGAGTCGTTCGCATCAGATATGCCCAGGTGCCGGTAAACATCAATAGCCCTAAAATTCCTACCCATTTGTGTCGAATGAGGAAACCCGCGGCAAGTTTGTATTTACGGGTCGTTGCATCGAAAGCTGTATTAAAGTTATCGAATGCACGCTCCATGAAGTTTTTACGTTTTCCATGGTCATCCTCATGTGGTTTTAAGAAAATCGCGCACAATGCAGGACTAAGGGTCAACGCATTTACGGCCGAGAGAATGATAGAAATAGCAAGCGTTAGTCCGAATTGTTTATAAAATACCCCGGTAGAACCTCCAATAAAACTCACCGGAAGGAATACCGCCGACATGACCAGCGTGATACTGATGATAGCCCCGCTGATATCATGCATGGCACTAAAGGAGGCTTCTTTCGCACTTTTGGCCCCACTCTCTAGTTTGGCATGGACTGCTTCAACCACAACGATAGCGTCGTCGACCACAATCCCAACAGCCAGTACCAAAGCAAATAGTGTCAATAGGTTAATGGTAAATCCAAAAAGTCCGAGGAAAAAGAAGGTACCCACGATAGCCACCGGTACAGCAATGGCTGGGATCAGCGTCGATCTCCAATCCTGGAGGAATATAAATACCACAATAAATACCAGGATAAACGCTTCGATCAATGCACTAATTACTTTTTGAATAGAGGCGTCCAGGAATTTGTTAACATCCACCATGATGGTATAGTTTATCCCCTCTGGGAAACTTTTTGACGCCTCTTCCAGGACTTCGAGCGATCCTCTAATTACTTCTTGCGCATTAGAACCAGCTGTTTGTGCGACCGCTATACCTATGGATGGGTTACCGTTCAAGAAGGAATACCCTGAGTAGGTTTGCGAGCCCAATTCAATACGGGCGATATCTTTTAACCTTAGGAGGTTTCCATCGGGTAAAGCTCTCACTACAATATCACCGAATTCTGTTTCGTCCTTGAGCCTCCCCTTGTATTTGATTACGTATTGGAAGGATTCATTGGCACCCTCTCCAAATTGTCCGGGTGCTGCCTCAATATTCTGTTCAGCCAGTAACAGACTAATATCGTTGGGAATAAGTCCATAGGAAGCCATAATGTCGGGCTTCAGCCATATCCGCATCGAATAGTCCTTAGTACCAAAGGCAGTAGCATCACCTACCCCCGTCACCCTTTTGATTTGAGGGACGATGTTTATGTTCGCATAGTTTTGAAGGAAAACCTGGTCGTAAGAAGGATTTGCACTATGGATGGTGAAAATCAATACATTACTACTCTGTCTTTTTTGGGTGGTTACCCCTGCCCGAATTACTTCTTGTGGTAACAAACTGGTAGCTCGCGCCACCCGGTTTTGCACGTTTACGGCTGCCATATCCGGGTTGGTGCCCAGCTTAAAATAGATGGTAATCATGGCCGTACCGTCGTTATTCGCTGACGAGGTCATGTAGGTCATGTCTTCCACCCCATTGATTTGCTCTTCTAGGGGAACGATAACACTATTGAGTACCACCTCAGCGTTGGCACCTTGGTAGTTGGCAGAAACAACGACGGTAGGCGGGGCGATTTCCGGATATTGGGATACCGGGAGCGTAATAATGCCCAATATCCCCAGGATAACAATAATGATGGAAATGACCGTGGATAGAACCGGCCGTTCTATGAATTTATTAAACATGGTTTAGCGCTTGAATTCCGGTGTAACGATGTCAATTATTGAATTATTCAGCCTTCACCGGCGAAATTTTTGTACCGGCGGTTAATATGCCAACCCCTTCGAGTAATATATTTTCACCGGCATTAAGTCCTTCGTCGACAATATAATTTTGCCCGCCAGGTACAGGTCTCACCTTAACTTCTTTGGGGACCAACGTACTGTCGGCTCCTATATGGTACACAAACTTCTTACCTTGGATTTCATAGGTCGTACGCTGAGGAATAATCAGTACGTCAGTTTCATCGGTATACATTCTCACCGTGGCACTGTTCCCGCTTCGGAGTAAACCGTTTCGATTAGGAAAACCAGCTCTGACATTATAGGAACCCGTTTGGGTGCTGACCTGCCCACTGATTGTCTCGATTTGTCCCTTCTCTTCATACTCGGTCCCATCCGGAAGAAGGAGCGTCACGGGCGGTAGATTTTTGATTTTTTGCTGGAATGAAGTTTCGGGTGTAAGTTTTGCGAATTCCAACAGCTCTTTTTCGTTGATTGAAAAATAAGCGTAAACTTTCCCAATATTGGAGATGATGGTCAGTGGTTCTGGGGTAGCATTATTGACATAACTTCCCAATTTATAGGGTAAGTCACCGACAACTCCATTAACCGGACTTGTTAGAGTGGTGTAACTTAAATTGATCTGTGCATTGTTTAGAGCAGCTTTCGCTTGTTCCAGAGCTGCTTTTCGAGCTTTTAACGTTAGTTCCGCTGCTTCTAGCTCATATTTACTGATAATGTCCTGCTCCACTAAAGGTTTTGCCTTGGCTACTTGAAGCTCCGCTGCAGCTACTTCTGCCTCTATACTGCTAATCAAAGCCGTTGCCGATCGGACGTCTTGCTCATATTGCGGGTTTCTGATTTTAAAGAGAGGCTGCCCCTTCTTTACCATTGCCCCCTCCGTGACGAGAATTGATTCTATATATCCGTCAATTTTTGGTCTGATTTCAATGTCTTCTTCCCCGCGAAGCAAGGCTGGATAGTCGCGGTGTAGGGTTGTGGAATCTGCCGAAACTGTAATGACTTTATAAGTGGGAGGGGCTTGTGATACAGCGGATTCTTCTTTTTTTCCACAAGAGAAGACCAATAAAATGTTTAATGCAATAATTGCGTGTGGGGACTTTCCCAAAAGGTATTTTTTCATTGAGGCTAATATTGGACTGGATTCGATAAGTAAACAGATTTTAAGCAACAAATAGTAAGTCAATGATCATCTTCTTCCGTTCTTCCATAAGTAGTTCGTATCCTTCAGAAGTATGTTCAAAAAAGTCTAAATACATAGGTTTCATGATGATGGGGTAGGAGACCAAGGAAAACAGATTGATCATAAAATTTTCGGGTGAACATTTTTTGATCGTACCCTTTTCCATCTCCTGAGCAATTTCGTCTAGAAATTTCTTGATTTCTTGTGGGGTCGATGTTGGTCGGGAAATGACGGGTTCCTCACAAGTAACTTTACAGTTTATTTCATTGATAAGAAACAACTGCAGGTAGGGGAGCTTGGTAACATAATCAAAAAAAAGATGGATGAAGTTTTCCACCTTTTCTCTAAATGGGACATCGGAACCAAAAATTTGTTTTAGTTCTTTGACCATTTCCCCCTTTGCTTCCTCATGGACTTGTCTTATGAGTTCATTCTTTGAGCGGAAATAATAATGTAAAGAGGGGCGGTTTATGCCAGCCGCATCAGCGATGTCCTGCGTCGTAGCGTGCAATTTCCCTTCTACAAAAAATACCCTCCTTGCCGTGTCCTTAATGATCTGTTCTGTACCCAAATCTTTACCGCTACTCATCCTGACAATACTGTTTGACAAAATTGTCAGCAAATTTAGGCACTTTATTTTTTACTATCCAAGTAGAAAAGTACATCTAAATGTATCTTTTTTCAAAATCTCATGATTTAAAGAACTTCGAAGTCTTTCTTTGGAGGACTGTGTTTATTTTAGGATTTATGATGGCGAACTGAGTGACGCTTCCAGGTTGTCGAAATCAAATTGGAAACCTGTTTCTTTGATTTTTTGATTGTTGACCCTGGATCCATGTAAGAGCATGTTGGCCATTTCCCCATACATTATTTTCATCAACCAAGCCGGTGCATTGGGTAGAAAACTTGTTTTATTAAAAGACGTTAATAAGGTTTTCGAAAAATCGTTCATGCTGATATGTTCACTTGCAGCAACATTAAAGATGCCGTTCAGCTCTACGTTTCGAATCATGAATTCGTATATTCTAAGCAAATCCCGAATGTCGACCCAGGGGAGAAATTGTCTTCCACTTCCCACGCTCACGTTGATTCCGTTTTTGGCTAAGGGGGCTAGTCGTTTATAGATACCGCCTTCTGTACCAAGCACCACACCTTGACGTAAAATCACTGTCCTCATGCCGAGTGAACTGAACTTTTGAGCGGCCTCCTCCCATTTTTGGCATACGGATGCTAGGAAATCGCGACCCGGTAACCCCTCTTCGTTGAAAATCGTGATGGAGGTTTCAGCCCCATAATAGCCCACTCCCGAAGCAGATAGGAGTGTCTTAACTGGGAATTTCCTCTGTTGAATAGATTGATAGAGTAGTTCCAGGGATTTTACACGGCTGTCTATGATTTCCTTTTTCCTACGTTCGGTCCATCTTCGATCGCCGATCCCTGCTCCAGTAAGATTGATTAGGGTGTTGACTCCTTCAAAGGCATCCATGTCGATCTGTTCTTGTTGCACATCCCAGTGGAAATAGCGCTCTTCTCCGATGGGCTGAAGGTTTTTTCGTCGTGTTAATACATGAAGGCTATATCCTTGATTTGCCAAAAAAGGGATTAATCTTTTTCCTATGAAGCCTGTCCCTCCTGCAATAAGTATTTTTTCCTTCATGTGAAATTGTCTTAATTTGATTACAAGTGGTCAAGAATAACGGTTATTAAAAAATAGCGTGCCAACCTTTTTAACGATTGGATTCGTAGAAAGGTCTTTGGGGCAATCCATGGGAAACCGATGGCTACATTTTAATTTGCGATTGAGTTTCGATAGTAACAATGGTTTCTTCGGCGCTGCCCCGTATTCGACATCCCGAGAATGTACCACGTTTTGATGCTAATGTCAAATATTTATTGATTATTCCGCTTTTTTGGGGGGATGGGATTACATTAAAAATCCTGTGAAGTGACATAACTAACGTATGTAGAGCATTTGTGTCCCACCTTCTTAAACCAAGCATAGCCGGGAATAACAAAAAAG
>ENA-UOVV01000814-UOVV01000814.1-compost-metagenome-genome-assembly--contig:-NODE-814-length-30485-cov-31.068879_pt1 | contig 30485 bp, 26 predicted proteins | sample MGYA00238155_ERZ761577 | MGnify/ENA primary metagenome ERZ761577 (study PRJEB28898, sample SAMN06268775) | compost metagenome | isolation source: Emeryville, CA | place: USA:Emeryville, CA | collected... | reverse complement strand
TCCGGCACGGCCATCTCCGGCGCCACGAGCAAGTCGTACAAGCTCGTTGCTGCTGACGCTGGCAAGAAGCTCACCGTCAAGGTGACGGCAAAGAAGTCCGGCTACGCGTCGAAGTCCAAGACGTCGGCGGCGGCGACGGTCGCGAAGGGCACCTTCTCCACGGCTCCCACGCCGAAGATCTCGGGCACCGTGCAGGTGGGCAAGACGGTCAGCGTCACCGTGGGCACGTGGTCGCCCACGCCGTCCTCGTACAGCTACCAGTGGTACCGCGATGGCAAGGCCATCTCCGGCGCCACCAAGTCCACGTACAAGCTGGTGGCCTCGGACGCGGCCAAGAAGTTGACGGTCAAGGTCACCGCCAAGAAGTCCGGCTACACGTCGAAGTCGAAGACTTCTGCGGCAAAGACCGTGGCCAAGGCGACGTTCACGACGGCTCCTGCTCCCACGATCTCCGGCACGCTCAAGGTGGGCTCCACGCTCACCGCGACGCCTGGAACATGGTCGCCCACGCCTTCCTCGTTCACGTACCAGTGGTACCGGGGCGACACGGCGATCTCCGGTGCCACCAAGGCCACCTACAAGCTCGTGTCCGCTGACAAGGGCAAGACCATCAAGGTGAAGGTGACCGCCAAGAAGTCCGGTTACACGAACAAGGCGAAGACGAGCGTCAAGACCACGGCGATCAAGTAGCCCTCAACGCGATAAGGGCCGCCTTCGCACCGCATCACTGACGAGTGCGAAGGCGGCCTTCGTCTGCTGCTGGCTACCAGACGCGGTCACCGCGGATGACGACGTCGGAGCCGCCATCCACGAACACCACCTGGCCACACAGGTGGGAGTTCTCCTCGCTGGTGAGCCAGGCCATCAGGCGTGCCACCACGATCGGCTCTGCGAAGCCGTTGAGCGGCATGGGAACCATCTGCTCAAGGCCCTCGCGGGCACCCTCGCCCTCGAGGAGGGGAGCCACCATCGGGGTGAGGATGACGCCAGGAGCCACGGCGTTGAGGGGGATGCCCTTGCCGGCCCACGCGTCCGTAGGCGCGCTCCTGCGCAGCCAGCGAGCGAACGCGACCTTGGTGGACGCGTAGATCAACTGGCCCTTCTCGTCGTCCGCCGCGAGCACCTCGGCGCGGGCAAGCGCCTTGGCCTCGTCGCCGTCGAGTTGCGCCTCGACCAGCTCCTCATCTACGGGCATCAGCGTGGCCATCGACGCCACACCGACGGCGCGGGGAGCAGGTGAGCCCTCAAGCAGAGGACGCAGGCGCTCGAGAGTTGCCACCATGCCGAAGTAGTTGACGCCCACGGTTGCTGGGGTGGGAGTTGCGAGTCCGGCGTTCGCCACGATCGCGTCGATGCGGGAGTCGGTCAGTTCCCTGACACGGTCCACCATGCCAGTGCGACCGGCCTCCGTCGTAAGGTCCGCGACAACGTCCGCGTCGCGGATGTCAACACCGATCACCCGGTGTCCTTGAGAGGTGAGCAGCTCGGCCGTTGCCTTGCCAATGCCGGACGCCGAACCGGTCACCACATATGTGCGGGTCATTTCGATACCTCCTCGTTGAGGCCCGTTACGTACTTTCACGTTACGGTCGGCTCGGCCCGGATCGCGGGGACCTTGGTCCCCACACAGTCGCCCGCAAACAGGGTCGACGACGGATTGGCGCAGGACGGCCACCGTCCGGTACAGTTGGTACTCGCGTTCGCCGCCCGCGAGGGTGCGACGCGGCTAGGGCCCCGTTGTGTAGCGGCCTAGCACGCCGCCCTCTCAAGGCGGTAGCGCGGGTTCGAATCCCGTCGGGGCTACCACGACCTCGTCACTCAGGTGACGAGGTTTTTTCTTTCCCCGCACTCACCGCCCTTGAGGGTGTGTTGCGGATGCTCTGCGCAGATGGGGGTACCCCATTGATGTCCAATCCGGACACCAACGCAGAGAGGAGTGGTTCGAATGGGAACCATGACTGACACGATCGACGTGGACGTCGATGTGAGGACTGCCTACAACCAGTGGACCCAGTTCGAGGAGTTTCCCCGGTTCATGATGGCGGTCGAAGAAGTGCAGCAGCTCTCCGATGACAAGCTGCACTGGGTGACGAAGGCCGGCCCCGTTGTACGCGAGTACGACGCGGTCATCACCGAGCAGACCCCCGACGAAGTGATCGCCTGGAAGTCTGTGAGCGGCACCGACAACGCGGGGCGCGTGAGCTTCCGCCCCCTGGGCGATCAGAGCACGCAGATCACCCTTGAGCTCACCGTGGACCCCGAGGGCTTCGTCGAGAACGTGGGTGACGCCACCGGAGCGATCGACGCCATGGCGAAGTCCGACCTGCGCCGCTTCAAGGAGTTCATCGAGAACCGAGGCGACGAGACCGGCGCCTGGCGCGGCGAGATCGACAACGAGAACATGAGCTCGGGAACGGACGTTTTCAGCGATCGCTCGCTCCAGGACCGGACGGACTCTGTGCAGGCCGGCCCTGACGCTCCGCTGGGCACCGGAGACGTGCGCTCCGTGCTCGACGGGGACGACGACCCCTATCGTCGCCCCGCTGGGCTCGAGTAACGAACCTCAGACACCTCGTCGCGGGCGCCGGCCACCTTTAGGGGTGGCGGGTGCCCGCGATGTCGTCTGCGCTGGCCAGTCGCGAGCGCCACAGCTCGACCAGCTCTTGGGGCGGCACTCCGCACGCGGGATCCTCGGCATCGATCCGTGCCCGACGCTTGGCAATGGCCGCGTACACAGCGTCACGCAGGCGTCGGGGGAGCAGGCGACCGGCGACAGCCGCTTTCCAGGGCCAGCCGAGCCTCTGCATGATGGCGAGCACAGCGTCGGACCTGACAAGGCCACGAGAACCGTCGCATACGACGATCGTGGACTGCGTCATCGCATACTCAAGCCCCGCATGCGCGACGACGGCGCGTCCTACATCGCCGTTGGAGCCAGCGATGAGGAACACGCCGTCGTTGTCGTGGCGAATCAGCCACGAGACGAACCCATTGCACAGGGCGCACTCGCCGTCGAAGACGACGATCGGCTTGGTCATGGGCCAAGCCTATGGCCCTGGCGCGCTACTTCACCTTGATGGTCTTCGCCCCCTTCTGCGAGCGATCGTTGTAGCCCTTCTTATGGCCCGTGACCACCACGGAGAGGTACGTGCCCCTGTCCGCGGCAACCAGCTTGTAGGTCTTGCCAGTGGCCCCCTTGATGGCCTTGCCATTGCGATACCACTGATAGGTGTACGTGGTGGCGGCTGGCGACCACGTGCCCACGATGACCTTCTGCACCTTGCCCACCTTGAGGTCGCCCGTGATCTTGGGGATGGGCGGGCGAGCGAAGTTCAGCTTCACCACGGTGCGCGCAGGGGACACGCGCGGGGTGCTGTGGTAGCCGCTGCGCTTGCCGGTGACCTTGACGGTGATCTTGGCCCCAGCGTCGGCCTTCTTGAGCGTGTAGGTCGACTTGGTGGCGTTCTTGATCGCCTTGCCGTCGCGGTACCACTGGTAGGCGAACTTGGCCTTGGGCGACCACGTGCCGGTCTTTGCCTTGAGCGTTGAGCCCGCCCTCGCGAAGCCCGTGATCGACGGCTTGGGCGCCTTCTTGAAGAGCTTCTTGAGCGTGACCGCAGACGAGGTCTTCGAGACGGTCTGGTAGCCGGCCTTGGTCGCCGTCACCTTGACGGAGATCTTCTTCTGCGAGTCCTTCGACGTGATCTTGTAGGAGGACTTGGTGGCGCCGGAGATCGCCTTGCCATTGCGGTACCACTGGTAGGTGAACTTGGTGGGCTTGGGAGTCCACGTGCCCACAGTGGCCTTGAGCGTGGCGCCAAGGTACTTGTCACCGGAGATCGTGGGCTTGGGGGCCTTGGTGAACTCCTTGTCGGGGATGTCGACAGGGGCCTCGGGGATGGACAGGTAGGCCACCGCCTGGCTCAGAGCCGAGTTCCAGTTCACCGTGATCTCGTTCGTGGCCCAGGAGCTGATCTCGTCGACGTAGCACAGCTGCGGTGCGCAGTCGTTGTTGGGGTACAGCGCCTGGAACGTGGGATCCCATGTGGGGAAGTCCGCGTTGGGGCCACCGGCAACGGAGCCCCGTGGCGGGTTGGGCATCTCGGGGTTCAGCTGGTTCGCGAACCAGCGGGAGTGCTGGTTCTTGCTGAACACCGTGCCGTAATCGGTGATGTACGAGTTCGCGAGGGCGTTGCGCCCAAGGAGGTAGTCCATGGACTCGTAGGCCGCCTGACGCAGGGACTCGTCTCCGGACAGGTCGTAACCTGCCCCCAGCACCACCATGTTGTTGAGGATGGCGCTGTTGGAGCCCCATACGAACTTGTCGGCGGGGAGGGCCTGACCGAACGGCTGTTCGGCCTGAACCGACGCCACCAGCTGGGCGCCCGCGACTACCTGGTCGATGATGTCGTGGCGTCCGGGGAACGCGTTGTCGACGGTCGCGAGGTTGATCTTGGCGAGAGCGTCCACCTGGCCCCAGAAGAAGCCGTCATCCGGGAAGGAGTTGGCGTCCGCGATGGGGGAGCCCAGAAGGAAGTCCTCGAAGGCCTTCTCGCCGGTGGTCAGGTACAGCTCTGCGGCTGCCCAGTAGAACTCGTCGGTGACGTTGTCATCGTCGTAGGGTCCACCGCCGTTGTTGCCGTCCGCGGCCGGAGCGTAGATCTCCGGGTTGGCAAGGGCAGCTGCCCACGCCACGCGAGCGTTGGCAAGCAGCTCCGCCGCGTAGTCCGCGTCGTAATCCTTGAACAGTCGGGCGCCCTGCGCCGCCGTGGCGACAAAGTTCAGGGTCGCGGCCGTCGAGGGACGGTGCAGGTAGCGCACCTTGTCGTCGTTGTGCGGGAGCAGGGGCAGGCCGGTCCAGCCGTAGTCGTGAATCTTGTGGTGGACCATGCCCTCGAGCTCTTCACCCTCGGGAACCATCATCGAGGTGAAGAAGTCGAGTTCCCACTTGGCCTCGTCGAGGACGTCGGGCACGCCGTTCCCGGTCTCGGGAACATTCAGCGTGCCGTCGCCAAGCGCCGCGACAGCCTCGGAGCCCGCGCGGAGCGCACGCTCGTACGTGGACAGCAGCTGCGCTACGGCAATGCCGCCATTCACCACGTACTTGCCGTGGTCGCCGGCGTCATACCAGCCGCCAACCACGTCGAGGGTGTAGTCGCAGGTCCACGGCTCGCCGTAGACGACCTCCGACTCCTCGACCGGCTGGCAAGCGACGTTGTAGTCGCCTTGGTTGGTGTCACTGCCTCCGGCCTCGGAGACGTGGCCAGCGGGGCGAGCGTAAGCGTCGCCCACGATGGCAGCCTCTATCTCGATTCCGGATCGCGCAAGGTAGAAGTAGTTGAGCGCGTCAGTCAGCAGCGGCTCGTAGAGCCCAGCGCCGATCGAGAAGACGTAGCTCGAGTCGCCGTCCGCGTGCAGGACGTACTCGCCTCCAGCGGTGATTCCGGAGAAGTCGATCTCGTGGACGTTGAGTCCCGCAGAGGGGTCCACGCCACGGGGGATCGAGGTGCCGGTCGCGACGGTGGCCTCGTCGTCGGTGCGCTCAAGTTCCCAGGTGACGGGGTCGGTGGACTCGGTCACGAGGGTGGCGCGCATGGGCTCGCCAGGCACGTAGCCGTGCTGGTTGACCTTGACGCGGGGGCCCGTCTCCGGTGCGTACGGCGGCTTCTCGCCGCCGCTCAGCAGCGACACGTCGTCGACGCAGAACGTCCACGGGGTGGAGGATCCGCCCACCTGGAACGCGATCTGCGCGTTGTCACTGGCGTTGTTCATGGTGAAGAACACGGTGTGCTGCTCGAGGTCCTCACCGGGGGTGTCGATGTACTCGGTGTAGACCGTGTACGGCGCGGCGCCAAGGCCCACGATGGCGCGCATGGGACCGCCGGTCCCTGACGCCTTGAAGCTCAGCGTGTAAGGACCCTTGGGAAGCTGCATAGCGTCGTAGTGGATGTTGACGTCCCACGGGTTGGTGGTGCCGCCCGGAACCTCCACACAGAGAGCGCCGCTGTCGATCGAGGCGCTCGTCACGCCGTCGGCCTTCCAGGGATCCTGAGTGTCGGAGAAGTCGCCGTTGGTGACGTACTCGACCGCAGGAGCGCCTAAGTAGACGTTGTCAATGCAGTACTCGTAGGACTGGTCAGCCGCGAGCGGTCCAAAGTGGAACTGCAGGTTCGCGGAGGCAACCGGGGCCGCGAGCGTGAAGGACAGGTCGTAGTGGGTGAGCTCCTCACCCGTCACCGTGGTGCTGCTGTACGTCGTGTACGCACCGCCGTTTTGCTGCACGAGCGCGGTGAACGAGCCCGTAGTCGCGGCATCGAAGGAGAATTCGTAGTCGCCGGCAGGCAGCTCGATGTTGTCGTAGCCGAGCCCAGCGCCCCACGGGTCCGCGAGCGGACCGTTGATGACGGCGCAGTACTGACCGTCAACGACTCCGCCCGTGTGGCCGTACGGGCCAAAGGGAGCCGCGCCGTTGGAGAAGTCGCCGTTGTTCAGGAGGTTCACACCGCCAAGCAGGCCGGGCTCCTGGGGCTCCTCTTCACCCTCGCCAGGGGTGACAACAAGCGTGATGTTGTCGAAGCAGACGTCGTTGCCGCCCACCTCGAACATCAGCTTGCCGGTTCCCGCGGGGATCTCGAAGTCGAAGGACTGTGGCGCCCACTGAGCGGGGTCGCCAAGGCTGAACTCCTCGCCCAGCGCTGACGTGCCGTCCGGGACCTCGACGTTGACCTTGTAGGTGCCTTCGCCCTTCACGTCAAAGGTGAGGGTCGCGTCGCCCGCCTCCGTGGTCCAGCCGTTGAAGCCAAGGCCCGCATCCCAGCGGTTCGCGGCGTCGGTCGTGTAGCACAGGGCGCCATCCGGTGTGGAGATCTCGTAGGTGGCACCGCCGTTGGCATAACTCCAGTAGCCGGGGTTGCCGGACGCGAAGTCGTGATCGATCACGGTGACCGGTGCAGCGACGGCGTCCGTGATGGAGATGTCGTCGAAGCAGATCGTGTGGCCGTCCGCGTTACCGCCCACCTCGAACATGACCTTGCCATTGACCGTCTCGGCCGCGGTGAAGTCGTAGGTGAAGGTCTCGGTGCCGTCTACCGAGAATCCCTGGCTGAAGGTGGGGGTGTTCTCTGGGGTTTCGACGTTGACCTGGAAGTCGCCGCTGCCGGTGACGCTGAACGTGAGCGTCTTGGCGCCCGCGGTGAGGTTGATGCCCGTCTGCCCCACTCCTGCATCCCAGCGCGCCGCAGCGGTGCTGGTCGCACACATCTGGCCGTCGACTGCGACCAGGGAGGAGGTGCCGTAGCTCCACCAGCCATCCACCGTGCTGTCGAACGTACCGTTGTTCACGTCTGCCTGGGCAGCGGAGGCTCCGAGCAGGCTGGCGCTGAGCGCCACAAGTGCGAGCGCCGCCGCGCGCCGCATGGTCTTGATCTTCACCACGACTCCTTTGTCATGAAGGCACCACGAAACGATTCGTGGACTGAGGCGAAACGTAACAGCGCCCATGCGTGGGGTCGCAACCGCTCCCGGCACAATTTCCGTTCCGTTCACTGCATGCGCATGCATTTTGTAGGCGACCCACAAAAGCCGGTTCCGAAAATTCCCGTTGGTATGCGAAAACGGGTTGAAACCTCGAAAGGGAAGAGGCTTTCGTCAGTTCGCGCTGAGGCTCGTTTACCTGGGTCGTTGCGTTTCAGCCCACGTGCGTGCGAATGAGCACGTCACTGAGCTGCCGCGCGGCGTCCAGAACCGCTCCGGCGTGCAGCGCGGCAGGATTGGCGGTCAGCCGTTCTGCGGGACCGGAGATGGAGACGGCGGCAATGACCGTGCCGGCCGTGCCCCACACGGGCGCGCTCACGGAACTCACGCCGGGCTCGCGCTCGGCTGAGCTTTCGGCGTAGCCGTTGTCGCGCACCTTGGCGAGATCCGCCGCGGTGAAGCGGGCCGACGCCAGGGCCGCGTGGACCACCTCGGGCGCCTCCCATGCAAGAAGCACCTTTGCCGCGGAGCCGGCGGCCATGGTCATCGTGGTGCCGACGGGGATGGAGTCGCGCAAGCCAACGGGACGATCCACCGCGGCGATGCAGATGCGCTGCGATCCGTGGCGCCGATAGAGCTGCGAAGATTCGCCGGTGCGGTCGCGCAGCGTGGTCAGGACGGGCAGGGCGGCACTCACGAGACGATCTTCACCCACGGCGGCGGCCAGTTGAGCGAAGCGCGGGCCAAGGACAAAGGCGCCGCTTGCGTCGCGGCCCACCAGGCGGTGGTGTTCGAGCGCAAGGGCGAGCCGGTGCACGGTGGGGCGGGCAAGGTGAGTGGCCGCCACGAGCTCGGCGAGAGTCGCCGGGCCCGCCTCGAGAACGCCGAGGATGGCGGCGGTCTTGTCAACGACGCCCACGCCGCTATGATTGTCCATAGAGCGATATTAGCGTCTCACATTGTGAGATGTCTAGACTGGTGACTGAGTGGGGAAGTAAGGACAAGCATGGGTACGACACTCGCTGAAAAGCTGTGGAACGACCATCTGGTGCGCAAGGGCACCGACGGCGCTCCCGACCTGATCTACATCGACCTTCACATGTGCCACGAGGTCACGAGCCCGCAGGCATTCGAGGGTCTGCGCATCGCCGGCCGCGACGTGCGCCGCAAGGACCTCACGATTGCGACCGAGGACCACAACACTCCCACGCTCAACATCGACCTGCCCATCGCGGACGAGACCAGCCGCGTGCAGATCAACACCCTGCGCAACAACGCCAAGGAGTTCGGCATCCGCATCCACTCGCTGGGTGACGCCGACCAGGGCGTTGTCCACGTGGTCGGCCCTCAGCTCGGCCTCACGATGCCCGGCATGACGATCGTGTGCGGCGACTCCCACACCTCGACGCACGGCGCGTTCGGCTCGCTCGCGTTCGGCATCGGCACCTCTGAGGTGGAGCACGTGCTCGCCACCCAGACCCTGCCGCTCAAGCCGTTCAAGACCATGGCGATCAACGTCGACGGCGAACTGCCCGAAGGCAGCACCGCAAAGGACATCATCCTCGCGATCATCGCCAAGATCGGCACCGGCGGCGGCCAGGGCTACGTGCTCGAATACCGCGGCGAGGCGATCCGCAAGCTCTCGATGGAAGCCCGCATGACGATCTGCAACATGTCGATCGAGGCTGGCGCCCGCGCTGGCCTCATCGCCCCCGACGAGACCACCTTCGAATACGTGAAGGGCCGTCCCCACGCCCCCGAGGGCGCCGACTGGGACGCCGCGGTTGAGTACTGGAAGACCCTCGTCACCGACGAGGACGCCGTCTTCGACGCCGAGGTTCACCTCAACGCGTCCGACCTCGAGCCCTTCGTGACGTGGGGCACCAATCCCGGCCAGGGCCTGCCGCTCAGCGCGACGGTCCCCAACCCGGAGGACTTCGCCGACGAGACCGAGCGCGAGGCCGCCGCGAACGCCCTCGCCTACATGGGCCTCACCCCTGGCACCCCGCTGCGCGAGATCGCGATCGACACCGTCTTCCTCGGCTCGTGCACGAACGGCCGCATCGAGGACCTGCGCGCCGCGGCCGAGGTCATCAAGGGCCGCCAGAAGGCCCCCAACACCCGCATGCTCGTGGTGCCTGGCTCCGCTCGCGTCCGCCTCCAGGCGGAGGCAGAGGGCCTCGACAAGATCTTCAAGGACTTCGGTGCAGAGTGGCGCAATGCCGGCTGCTCGATGTGCCTTGGCATGAACCCCGACCAGCTCGCCCCGCAGGAGCGCTCCGCGTCCACCTCGAATCGCAACTTCGAGGGTCGCCAGGGCAAGGGTGGCCGCACGCACCTCGTGTCGCCGCTCGTCGCTGCCGCCACCGCGGTGCGCGGCACGCTGTCCAGCCCTGCAGACCTCGACCGCGCCAGCGTGCTCGCGTAAGGAGAGACCAAGCCATGGAGAAGTTCACCACCCACACCGGCGTCGGCGTTCCGCTGCGCCGCTCCAATGTGGACACCGACCAGATCATCCCGGCCGTCTACCTCAAGCGAGTCACCAAGACCGGCTTTGACGACGCACTCTTCGCCGCGTGGCGCGGCGACCCGGACTTCATCCTCAACCAGGAGGAGTACAAGCACGGCTCCGTGCTCGTTGCCGGCCCCGACTTCGGCACCGGCTCGTCCCGAGAGCACGCCGTGTGGGCTCTCAAGGACTACGGCTTCAAGGTCGTCATCGCGTCGCGCTTCGCCGACATCTTCCGCGGCAACTCCGGCAAGCAGGGCCTGCTCGCCGCTGTGGTCTCGCAGGAGAACATCGAGCTGCTGTGGAAGCTGCTTGAGTCCGAGCCGGGCAAGCAGATCACCGTCTCCCTTGAGGACCGCACCGTGACGTGCGGCGAGCTCACCGTTCCGTTCGAGATCGACGACTACGTGCGCTGGCGCCTCATGGAGGGCCTCGACGACATCGGCCTCACCCTCCAGTACGAAGACGACATCACCGCCTTCGAGGCTAAGCGCGAGTCGTGGCGTCCCAAGACCCTGCCGGCCAAGACTGAGCCCAAGCAGGTTGTCGAGGCCGCCCGCCCCGTCGAGTAAGCACCGCTCATGAAGCGTCTCCTGCTGGGCATCAGCGGGGGACCGGGCGCGGGAAAGTCCACCTTCGCGGCGCGCCTCGCGGGGGAGTTGGCAGCGGCGGGCGTCACTGCGGCCGTCGTGCCTATGGACGGCTTTCATCTGCCCGACGCTGTGCTCGCTGAGCGCGGTCTGGCGGACGTCAAGGGAGCGCCAGAGACGTTCGACAGGCCTGCTCTCGAGGAGCTGCTGTCGCAGCTGCGTGACACCTCGCGCACCGTCCTGGCTCCGGCCTACTCGCGGGACCTGCATGCGGTGGTTCCCGATGCCATTGCCATCGAGCCGGATGTGCAGATCGTCATCGTTGAGGGCAATTACCTGGGACTTTGGCCTGGGGTGCGCGCGGCCCTCGACGAGATCTGGAAGCTTGAGCTGCCGTGGGAGACGGCCCGCGAGCGGCTCATCGCTCGCCGCGTCGCCACCGGCAGGGACCCTGAGGCGGCCGCGGCGTGGGTGGACCGGGTGGACGCAGCCAATGCGATGCTCGTCGCAGACTCCTACGCCACGCGAGTCATCACGGACGCTGGCTGAGCCACTCTCGGGTGCCAAAGCTGCCAAGCGATCGCGCCACCACTGCCGCCGCAAACGCGACGTCATCGGCAATGCGCGCATCGTCTGCCCCCAGCGTCGCAATGCGCCACGCGAACGCGCCGTGGAAGAAGTCGCCCGCGCCAAGAGTGTCGACCACCGGAACCGGGTTCAAGGCGACCTCACCCTCGCCGCTTGGCGTCCGCCACAGCACTGAACCACCGCCTTGGGTGATGATCACCCGCTCCACCCCAGCGTCGGCCAGGAGATCCATTCCGTCGCGAGCGAACGGCTCCGAGACCACGGCGATGTCCACCTCCCGCAGCACCTCGGGGATGTACGGCTTCACCGAGCCAGCGTCGAGAATCACGGGGATCCCGCGTTCCCGCGCCGCGCGAGCGATCGGCAGCGACAGCGAGCGGAAATAGCCGTCGACGAGCACCGCGCCCACGCCATCGAGATCCGGCACTGGCGCCTCGAGTGGCAGTTCCGTCGCGGCGGAGGTCGGCGACACGACAGCCCGCTCGCCCGTCGCCTTGGTGATCATGATCGAGGCGGTGATGGGCGCACCCTGGTACTCGGCAACCACCTCAAGGTCCACGCCGCACGCAGCCAGGTCCTGGGCAATGAGATCGCTCAGGGGATGGCGGGGGAGGGCCGTCACGAGCGTCGGGCGGTCACCGAGCCAGGCCGACGCTACGGCGGCGTTCGCCGCTGGCCCACCCGCAGCGGTGAGGAAGTCGAGCGCCGCGACCTTCTCATCGGAGTGGGGAAGGCGGTCGACCAGCTGGATGACGTCGAAGGTGGCAAGACCCGCGCAGAGCACTCGTGGCATGCGCACCACCCTATGTTTGCGACGCCCCAGGCCCGCGTAATGAGACACTAGATCCATGACCGACTCCATTCGCGTGACGGGTGGGGCGCCCCTTAACGGTGAGATTCACGTTCGCGGCGCCAAGAACTTCGTCAGCAAGGCAATGGTGGCGGCGTTGCTGGGGTCCACCCCATCCACGCTCCGCAATGTTCCCGATATCCGTGACGTAGCCGTCGTCTCCAGCTTGCTGAGGCTTCACGGCGCGGCGGTCGACTACAACGTCGGCACCGGGGAACTCACCATCGATCCGACTTCGCTCGAGACCGCGGACGCGGCACACATTGCGGAGCACGCGGGATCCTCGCGCATCCCGATCCTGCTGTGCGGCCCGCTGCTGCACCGCCTGGGCGTGGCGGTCATCCCCGACCTTGGCGGCTGCCGCATCGGCGACCGACCCATCGACTTCCACTTGGAGATCCTCAAGAAGTTCGGCGCCGTGGTGACGGAGATGCCGGACGGGCTGCACCTCACGGCACCCAATGGGCTCAAGGGCATTCACCACACACTGTCCTACCCGTCGGTGGGCGCAACGGAGCAGCTGCTCCTCACCGCGGTGCTCGCGGAAGGCATCACGCGCCTTGAGAACGCGGCCGTTGAGCCCGAGATCAAAGACCTCATCGACACCCTGCAGAAGATGGGCGCGATCATCTCCGTGGACACGGACCGCTCCGTGACCATCGAGGGCGTCGCGCGCATGCATGGCTACGACCACACCGCGCTCGCGGACCGCATCGAGGTGGGCTCGTGGGCCTCCGCGGCGCTCGCGACGGGCGGCGACATCATGGTGCTCGGCGCACAGCAGCGTCACATGGGCACCTTCCTCAACGTGTTCCGCAAGGTGGGCGGCGAGTTCGATGTGGTGCCGCAGGGTATCCGCTTCTATCACCCGGGCGGGGAGCTGCGCCCCATCGCGCTGCAGACCGACGTGCACCCGGGCTTCATGACCGACTGGCAGCAGCCACTCGTGGTGGCGCTGACTCAGGCGAAGGGGCTGTCGATCGTCCACGAGACCGTCTACGAGAAGCGCTTTGGCTTCACCGAGGCGCTCAATCAGATGGGTGCCCAGGTGCAGCTGTTCCGCGAATGCCTTGGCGACGCCGAGTGCCGCTTTGGCCAGCGCAACTTCAAGCACAGCGCGGTGATCTCCGGCCCTACGCCGCTCAAGGCGGCCGACATCACCGTTCCCGACCTGCGCGGCGGCTTCTCGCACCTCATCGCGGCACTCGCCGCCGAGGGCACGTCAACCGTGCACGGCATCGGCATCATCGACCGCGGCTACGAAGACTTCCGGGGGAAACTGGCCGCACTTGGCGCGGCGGTCGAGTAGCGGATGGCGACACGACCCAATTGGGCGTTCCGGGCCGCAGTCAACTTGGTCCGCCCGCTCGCCGTCATGCTGCTCAAGCGCGATTGGCGCGGCCAGGAGAACCTGCCTGCCGAGCAGGGCTTTATCGCCGTGTCCAATCACGTGTCCTACGCGGACCCGCTGACCTTTGGCCACTACCTGTACAACAGCGGCCACCCGCCGCGGTTCCTTGCCAAGCACACGCTGTTCAAGGCTCCCGTCATCGGCTGGCTGCTCAAGGCGGGTGATCAGATCCCCGTGCATCGTGGCACGTCGCGCGCCAAGGACTCGCTCAAGTACGCGCAAGAGGTGATTGAGCGCGGCGACATGATCGCGATGTTCCCTGAGGGCACCCTCACGCGCGATCCCGACCTGTGGCCCATGGTCGCGCGCACCGGAGCGGCGCGCCTTGCGCTCGAGACGGGCGCGCCTGTGATCCCTGTGGCTCAATGGGGCGCGCACCTGGTGCTGCCGCCGTATTCGAAGAAGATCAGCCTGTGCCCGCGCAAGCCCATGGTGGTGGTCGCGGGACCGCCCATCGACCTCGACGAGTTCAGGGGCCGCCCCATCGATACCGACCTCTTGCGCGCCGCCACCGACCGCATCATGGCTACGCTGACTGCCATGGTTGCCCAGATTCGCGGGGAGACGCCTCCGGAGCAGCCCTTCGACATGCGCACCGGTCCTCACATTCACCGGCCCGACGCTGGGGAGGCTCAGTCGTGATCCGCGCCGCAGTCATCGGCGCGGGTGCGTGGGGAACCACCTTCGCCTCGGTTCTCACCGATGCGGGGACACCCACCACCGTGTGGGGTCGCAACGCCGAGGTGCTTGCCGACATCTCGACCTTTGGGCAGAACTCCAAGGCGCTGCCCGGGGTGACGTTCGCATCCGGGATCCAGACGACGATGGACGCCGAGGAGGCGCTCACGGACGCGGACATCGTCGCCATCGCGGTGCCCGCGCAGCGCTCCCGTGACATCGTCGCAGAGCTTGCGCCGCTCATCTCTCGCAATGCCATCATCGTGTCGCTCATGAAGGGCATTGAGACGGGCACGCACCAGCGCATGTCCCAGGTGCTTCAGGAGGTCACTGGCGCCGGTCCTGACCGCGTCGCGGTCGTCTCCGGACCCAACCTCGCCCGCGAGATCGCGCTGCGACAGCCCACCGCGACCGTCGTCGCCAGTGCCGAGGCCGAGGCGGCGGAGAAGGTCGCGGCGGCCACAGCGTCGGGCTATTTCCGTCCGTACACCAACACCGATGTGGTGGGCGTCGAGCTCTGTGGTGCCTACAAGAACGTGATCGCCGTGGGCGTGGGCGTGTCCGATGGCCTGGGCTTTGGCAACAACACCACCGCAACCGTCATCACCCGCGGCCTCACCGAGATCACTCGCCTTGGCCTCGCGATGGGCGCGCGGCCGGAGACGTTCAGCGGCCTCGCCGGAATGGGCGACCTCATCGCGACGTGCGCCTCGCCGCTGAGCCGCAACCACACGCTGGGCAAGCGGATTGGCGAGGGAATGTCGCTTGCCGACGCGATCGCCGCGAGCCAGGGCACCGCCGAGGGCGTCTCGACGGCCCGCTCCATTCAGGAGTTCGCGCACGGGCTGGGCGTAGATGTGCCCATCTGCGATGCGGTGGTCACGATGCTGGATGGGCAGGTGCGCCCCGAACAGGTGCTGGGCCTGCTCCTGAGCCGGCCACGCAAGGCCGAGGTTGGATAAGGGTCTCCCAGTGACTGACGCGTCCCGTCCCGTCGTCGCCGTCATCTTTGGCGGCCGCTCCTCTGAGCACGGCGTCTCATGTGTCACCGCCGGGGGAGTGCTGGGGGCGCTGGACCGGGCACGCTACGACGTGCTCGCCATCGGCATCACTCGCGACGGGCGCTGGACGCTCGCCTCCGATGCGCCGTCTGACTGGCAGATCGTCGATGGCGTGCTGCCCGCGGTGGCGGACGCCCCGCACACGGTCTTGCCTCCCGCGTCCGCTGAAACGAGCGAATGGCGAATTCTTGGCGATGACGGCTCGGTGCAGTCGATCGGCCGCGTCGACGTGGTCTTCCCTGTGCTGCACGGCCCCTTTGGCGAGGACGGCACCATCCAGGGCGCGCTCGAGCTCGTGGACGTGCGCTACGTGGGCGCAGGCGTGCTCGCATCCGCGATGGGCATGGACAAGGAGTACATGCGTGCGGCGTTCATTGCGGCCGGGCTGCCCGTGACCGATGCCGTGGTGATCCACCCTCACGACTCGCCTGAGGCGCTGCGGGGGTCGATCGAGGCGCTGGGTCTGCCTGTGTTCGTGAAGCCAGCCCGTGCCGGATCCTCAATGGGCATTTCTCGAGTGGATTCGTGGGATGCCTTGGACGCGGCCATCGCGGGTGCCGCCAAGCACGACCCCAAGGTGCTCGTAGAGCGCGGCGTTGTGGGCCGCGAGATCGAGACCGCCGTCCTCGAGACGCCCGACGGCCCGCGCGCATCCCTCCCCGGGGAAATCGTCACGGGCGGGGATCACACCTTCTATGACTTCGAGGCCAAGTACCTCGATGAGGGCAACGTCCAGCTCATCTGCCCAGCCTCTTTGCCCGACGCTGTCGTCGCCCAAGTGCAGGACATCGCTCTTGCCGCGTTCCGGGCGGTTGGGGCGGAGTCGCTTGCTCGCGTCGACGTGTTTGTTGGCGAGGACGGCCGCGTGACGGTGAACGAGATCAACACGATGCCCGGGTTCACGCCCACGTCGATGTATCCGCGCATGTGGGCCGCATCCGGCGTCGAGTACCCCGAGTTGGTATCGACGCTCGTTGAGACGGCTCTCACGCGGCCGCTCGGCCTGCGCTAGCGGCCCGCGCGCCACACCGCGCGCAACCCGGCGCCGTAATGGGACATGAGGTCCGGATTTTCGAGATTGCTGCGCCGTAATGGGACATGAGGTCCGGTCCAGATGATGCCGGCCCACCCCGGGAAGAGCTCAGAGTGCGTGCCCCAGGTCTACGTGCACTCCAGCCCATTGCCAGGCGCCAACGCCGCTGGCCCAGAAACCTCGGCCAGCACCTCGCCAACGGCTTCCTGAGCTCTAGCCGTCGGAATCAGCACCTCGACAGCGGGCGAGCGCCCAAATGAGACGGCTCGCCACCACCCGTCCGCCTCGGAGACGACCCAATCCTGCGCGCCGCCATCAGCCTCAATCGAGACGCACGAGTCAGTGGTGGGTCCCGGCGGCTCCACGCCGCACCTCACCACAATGGGAAACTCGGTGCCGTACGCGGCGGTGGCCTGCGATGTAGTCCCACGCACGTCGAGCCCGCCAACGACGGGCGGCATCGCGAGCATCACGCGAGCGCAATCGGGATCCCCGGCGTACGGCGCGGCCTCGACCACCAGGGCCTGCGCACAGCCCGCCAACCCCACAGCAGCCCCCACCGCCAGCAAGCCCGCAACCAGTTTTCGCACAGTCCAAGCCTAGGCCCGCGCTACCGTGGCCAAGTGACCTCCAACGCCCGCGCCATCTCGCACCGCCGGGCGTTCGCGCTGGCGTGGCCCGCGATCCTGTCGAACATCTCCGTCCCACTGGTGGGCCTCATCGACACGGCCGTCCTTGGCCACTTCAGCGACGAGGTCAACTTGGGCGCCGCCGCCCTGGGCGCGACCATCTTGGGTGCGGTGTTCTGGCTCTTCAGCTTCCTGCGCACCGGCACAACGAGCCTGGTAGGTCGCGCGCTTGGCGCTCGCCGCCCCGACGCCGCCCTCACCCACGCCCAACGCTCGGCCCTCCTTGCGCTCGCCTTGGGAATCGGCATTCTCGTCACCCAGTGGGCACTGGTCCCGCCGCTCATGCGTCTTCTCACGCCCGACGCTGCCCTCGCAGAGCTCGGCGCCTCCTTCACGTCGATCAGGTTGGCAAGCGCCCCTGCCGTGCTGCTCACCTTGGTCATCGCCGGCTGGTTCATTGGGGCAGGGGATACGCGCCGCCCGCTCGCCGTGGTCGTCACGATCGGCTCGCTCAACGTGGTCCTGGATCTCATCTTGGTCGCGGGACTGAAGCAGGGCGCCGAAGGTGCGGCGCTCGCAACCGTCGTCGCCGAATGGGTCGGCTTCGCCCTCGCGATCTGGCTCTGGCGACGCTCCGTCGACTCCGCAACCGCAGCGTCGGCCAAGCGGTGGCGCGGCAGGGGCCTGCGCAGCGGATGGCGAGCCGTCCTTGGCCTCAATCGCGACATCTTCTTCCGCACCGCCGTCCTCTACGGCGTGCTGACGTTCATGACTGCGTACGGCGCTCACATCTCCACCACGGTCGTGGCCGCGAACGCGATCCTCATGCAGCTCATGCTGCTCGCGTCGTACGGCCAGGACGGGTACGCGCACGCCGCGGAGTCGCTCTCGGCCCGCGAGATCGGCGCCAGCGACGTCCCCGCCTTCCATCGCGCCGTGGTCGCCGCGGCGCTTCCCGCCGTCGCGATCGGCGCGGTCTTCACCGTGCTCTACCTCGCGGGCGGCGACGCCTTCATCGGCATTCTCACGTCACTCCCTGACGTCACCGAAGCCGCGCAGCACGCCATGCCGTGGGTAGCGTTCCTGCCGCTCGCAAGCTCCGCCGCGTATCTCTTCGACGGGGTCTTCCTCGGCTCCGGCAAGGTGCGCTGGATGCTCGCGACGATGGCAGCGTCGGCCCTAGTATTCGCCCTGCTGTGGTGGCTGGGCGCGTCGACGGACATCCCCGCCGCTCGCAACGACAACCTGTGGCGCGCCTTCCTCATCTTCAACGTGTGCCGTGGACTGTTCCTTGGCGCCGCGTACGCGCGCATCACCACAGCGCGAGCCTGGCTCACCGGTTCTGCCGCATAGGCTCTCCTTGTGACAACAATCGGCGAACTTGGCGAAGATGCACTCATCGCGGCGTTTGCGCCGCGCCTGCCGTCGACAGACGCGGAGATCCTGGGTCCCGGCGACGACGCGGCCGTGCTGTCCGTCGACGGGCACCTGGTTGCTTCCTCCGACGTCCTTGTCGAGGGTCGTCATTTCCGGCGCGAGTGGTCCACGGGCCAGGACGTCGGGTGGCGCGCTGCCGTGCAGAACCTCGCGGACATCGACGCCATGGGCGCCGTTCCCACCGCCCTTCAGGTGACGCTCGCAGCGCCGCCGAGCACACCGGTCCAGTGGGTCCTCGACTTCGCGGACGGCCTGCGCGCAGCCTGCGAACCCCACGGCGTGGGCGTCGTTGGCGGGGACCTCAGCAGTTCCAACGAGATCCACATTGGCGTCACGGCCTTGGGTGAGACTCACGGCATGGACCCCATCACCAGGGCCGACGCTGCCCCCGGCCAAGTCTTGGCGGTTTCCGCCCCGCTCGGAGCGGCGGCCGCAGGCTTCGCGCTGCTCGACGCGGGCCACAGCGACGGCGAGGCGGTTCAGCTGTTCCTGCGCCCCCGCCCGATCATCGGAGCGGGCCTCGAGGCGGCGCTGCGCGGAGCCACCGCGATGATGGACATCAGCGACGGCCTGCTGCGCGACGCTCGCCGCATCGCCCGTGCCTCCGACGTCGCCCTCGACATAGCGTCGGGCAGTGTGCCCGTCCACCTTGCCGCCGTCGCCGCCGGCAAGACGCTTGATCGCGACCCGCTTGAGTGGGCGCTGACCGGAGGCGAGGACCACCACATGCTCGCGACCTTCCAGGACTCGTCGGCGCTGCCGCCAGGCTGGACCGTCATCGGCACAGTCAGTGACGCCGAGGGCGTGACGGTCGACGGGGCCGCGCCAACGTTCCTGGGCTGGGACCATTTCGGCGGCTGAGGCGTCCCCCGTTAACCTGACAAGGTGACGGACATCAAGCGGGTTGCCCTCGCGCTGGGAAGTGGGGGAGCGCGCGGCTATGCGCACATCGGGGTCATCGACGAGGTCAAGCGGCGCGGCTGGGAGATCGTCGGCGTGGCCGGCACGTCCATGGGCGCGGTGATCGGTGGCCTGCACGCCGCCGGGAAGCTTGACGACTATCGCGACTGGGTGACCACACTCAGCCGTCGCGACGTGCTGCGGCTCATGGACCCGACAATTGGCGGTGCCGGCATGCTGCGCGCGGAGAAGGTCATGGGTCGCGTGCGCCTGCAGACGGGCGACGTCGCCATCGAGGACCTGCCCATCCCGTTCACCGCCGTTGCCACGGACCTCATCAGCCAGCGCGAGGTGTGGTTCACCGAAGGAGACCTCGTCGACGCGATGCGCGCCTCGATCGCCATTCCCACGGTCTTCACGCCGGTGCATCGCGACGGCATGGTGCTCGCCGACGGTGGCCTGCTCAACCCGATTCCGGTGGCGCCGCTGTCGAACGTCCGGGCGGATGCGATCATCGCCGTCAACTTGGGCGGAGCGGCCATGTACCAGGGAGAAGATGCTCCCGAGCCGGGCGGCCCGCCGCTCCTTCCCAAGTTGCGCCTGCCAAGCCTGCCTGCGAGCCTTGAGCCTAAGATCGCGGCGCTCATTCCGCGCTTCCGCCGCTCGGGCAGCGATGACGACACGGAAGACGCACCTGACGACGCAGAGTCGGTCGAGGAGGCGCGCCAAGCTCAGATCGCTATGCGCACCATGGATGTGGTGGACCGCTCGCTCACGGTGATGCAGTCTGCGGTGCGCCGCTTCCAGCTCGCGAGCTTCCCTCCGGACCTGCTCATCGACATCCCGGCCGACGCTTCGGGCACCTTGGATTTCCACCGCGCCAGCGAACTCATCGAACTGGGCAGGGAGAAGGCGGTCGCCGCTTTCGACGCATGGGGCGCGGCCTGAGGCCTGGCCAGCCACAGCGTCGGGCAAAGCAAAACGGGCGTCCCGCAGGGGGACGCCCGTCTTGGAAAACTTGGGTTACGCGCCGGCGCGCTGCACCTTGCCCGCCTTGAGGCAGGACGTGCACACGTTCACACGCTTGGGGGTACCGGCAACCACGGCACGCACGCGCTGGATGTTGGGGTTCCAACGGCGCTTGGTGCGGCGGTGCGAGTGCGAGATGGAGTGTCCGAAGGACGGACCCTTGCCGCAGACGTCGCAGTTGGCAGCCACGATGATTCTCCTAAAGACTGTGGGTGGGGCCTGAGGACGCTCAGGCAACCGCACAAGAGTACCCGACAACGGGGGGTTTGGCCAAGTTCCGGGGTCCGACGCTGTGCCCACCTGGGTGCGTCAGTCGGCCGTGGCACGATGGTAGTGGAGTTGGCGCCGCAGGCTGCACCCTGCCTCAGGCGCGAGAGGAGTCACGTTGGCCGAGGCCGCCGATCTTCGACGCTGGCTGGAAAGCGGCGCGAATGCGGTCAAGCGCGCCCGGGATCGGCTCGACGCGATCAACGTGTTCCCCGTCGCGGACTCCGATACCGGCACCAACCTCTACCTGACGCTGCGCGAGGGAAACCGCGCGGTCGCGCGCCTTGCACCAGAGGCGACGCACAAGGAGGTCGTCGCGGCCTTTGTGCGCGGGGCGCTGCTGGGAGCGCGCGGCAATTCGGGCGTGATCGTGAGCGCGTATCTCAATGCGTTCCTGCTGGAGGCGGATTCGCGGGGAGGCATCACAGCGATCGATGCTCCTGGCATTGCGGTGTGCCTCGACGTCGCCGCGCAGGGCGCGTACGGCGCTGTTGGCTCTCCCGTGGAGGGCACGATCCTCACGGTGGCGAAGGCCGCCGCGGCCGCGGCAAAGGAGGCCGTGGACGGCGGCGCGGCCAAGGAGGGCACGATCGTCGCCGCCGTGCTCGGCGCGCGAGCGGCGCTGTCGCGTACGCAGGACGAGCTCGGTCCCGCTCGCGAGGCCGGGGTGGTCGACGCGGGAGCGGCGGGACTGGTGCTGCAGTTGGAGATGCTTGCGGAGACCCTCGCAGGCCCTGACGCCCTCGCCGCTTACGACGAGGTGGACTGGTCCGCGGACATGGACGCCTATCGCGTCCCTCACCTTCCCCACGGCAACGAAGGCGGCTACGAGGTGATGTTCGTCTCGGTGAGCCGCACCGACCTCACGCGCCACCTCACGTCCCGGCTCGAGGCGCTTGGCGATTCGGTGACTGTCGTGGGCTCGCATGGGCTGTGGCAGGCGCACGTCCACACCACCCACCCAGGCGACGCAGTGCGCGTCGCGATGAGTGCTGGGGCTCTCAAGATCATTGTGCGCGGCATCGACGATCACGCGATGGATGCCGCAACCGTCGTCGCCCTCACCACCGCTCCCGGTCTCGCGGACGCGCTCGCGGAGGCCGGCGCTTGCGTGCTGGTCATGCCGCACCCGGAGGAGGCTCCTCGCAAAGACTTGGCACGCGCCATCCGCGACGCGGTAGGCATCGCCGGGGTGGTGGTCGCTGGCGACCCCACCCTGCTCGCCGCCGCCAAGCGCGTCGCAAGCAAGCGTCGCGGCCCCAAGCTCACCGTCCTCGACACCGCACACGAAGTGCACGTGGTCGCCGCGGTGGCGGCCGCGTCGCTCGCGACGCCGGGCGAGTCGGTCGCGGATCGCATGGCCGACGCTGTGGCGAGGACCACGATTCTCGACACCACTCCTGCGGACCTGGATGCGGACGTCGATCAGCTGCTGCGTCCCACGACCGAGGTCGTGACCGTGATCGTGGGCAGGGGAGTGGACCCCGCTGTGGCCGAGCGCGTGCGGATGTCCGTCGCGGACACCGCTCCAGAAGCAGACGTGGTGGTCTTCGACGGCGACCAGGTGTCTCCCGCCATTGCCGTCGGCGTGGAGAACGCGCAGCAGTGAGCGGAAGTGACCGGCTCGCCGAGCCGCTCAAGGGGGCATTGGGGGATCGCACCGCGGCGACCCTCGCCAAGCTGGGGCTGAGCACGGTTGGCGACCTGCTCCGGCACTACCCACGCCGCTATGGCCGTCCGGGTGAGTTCACGGACATCCGTTCACTGCGCACCGGCGAGCATGTGACCGTCATGGCTGAGGTGCGCTCCGCCACCGTGCGCACCATGCGCTCTCGCGGCGGCGCGATGCTCGAGGCGATCGTCAGTGACGGCCGCGACACCCTCCAGCTGACCTTCTTCGCCAAGCGTGCGGGCGTGTTGCGCATGCACGAGGACAAGCTGCGTCCTGGTCGCACCGGGCTGTTCACGGGCACGGTGGGCGAGTATCGGGGCCGACGCCAACTGACCCATCCCGACTACCTCATCGTCGGCGTTGACGCGGCCGATGCCGACGAAGCCATCTACGAGGCCTCCCGGCCCATCCCGATCTACCCGGCCGCAGCGTCGGCGCCCACATGGCGCATCGCACGCGCCGTGCGCACGGTGCTGGACCCGCTCCTGGAGGCTGACGTCCCTGACCCGATCCCTGCCGACATCCGCGAGCGGGATGGACTGCCCACCCTCCTTGGGGCTCTGCGACTTGTGCATGAGCCGAAGACGCTCGAGGACGCCGAGCGCGGCCAAGAGCGGCTGCGCTATGAGGAGGCACTGGTGCTGCAGACCGCCCTCGCGCGGCGCAGGGCCGAGCACGCCGCTCTCAGCGCGGTTCCGCGACCGGCTCGGTCCGGCGGGCTTGTCGAGGCGCTCGACGCACGCCTGCCCTTCGCGCTCACTCCGGGCCAGCGAGCCGTTGGCGACGACATCTCGCGGGACCTTGAGCGGTCGGTGCCGATGCTGCGGCTGCTGCAGGGCGACGTCGGTGCAGGAAAGACTGTGGTGGCGCTGCGAGCGATGCTCCAGGTGGTCGACGCCGGCGGCCAGGCCGCGCTGCTCGCGCCCACGGAGGTGCTCGCCGCGCAGCACGAGCGCACTCTGCGCGCCCTGCTGGGACCTCTCGCGGAAGGCGGAATGCTCACCGCCTCAGATGAGGCGACGCGAGTGGTGCTGCTCACGGGTTCGCAGGGTTCCAAAGAGCGTCGCACGGCGCTCGCAGAAGCCGCCTCGGGCGCCGCGGGCATCGTCGTGGGAACGCATGCCCTCCTGAGCGAGACGGTGCAGTTCGCTGACCTTGGGCTCGTCGTTGTCGACGAGCAGCACCGCTTTGGCGTGGAGCAGCGCGACGCCCTGCGTGCCCGCGGAGAGCGGCCCCCGCACACGCTCGTCATGACGGCGACCCCCATTCCGCGAACGGTCGCGATGACGGTGTTCGGCGACCTCGAGACGTCGGTGCTGAGCGAGCGCCCAGCGGGCCGTGCGGAAACCGTCACCCATGTGGTTCCAGCCAACAACCCGGTGTGGATGTCGCGCGTGTGGGCGCGAGTTCGCGAGGAGGTGGATCGTGGTGGGCGGGCCTACGTGGTCTGCGCTCGCATCGACCCCACGGAACCGCCCGACGCTGTGGACGACTCGAGCGAGGTCCCTTCAGACACGCTCGAATTCGAGCCGACGAAGGGGCGAGCGCCTCTCGCCGCCGTCACCGAGGTCGTCGCGATGCTCCAGGCGACGCCGGAGCTTGCGGGGGTGAGCGTCGGGATGATGCACGGTCGCCTCACGCCCGAGCAGAAGGATGCGGCGATGGCGGCCTTCTCAGCCGGGACTACGCCCGTGCTGGTGTCGACCACGGTGGTTGAGGTGGGCGTTGATGTCCCGGAGGCCACCGTCATGGTGGTGCTCGATGCCGACCGGTTCGGCATCTCTCAGCTGCACCAGCTGCGCGGCCGCATCGGTCGCGGGAGCGCAGCCGGCGTGTGCCTGCTCGTCACGGGCGCGGAGGAGGGCACCCTAGCGGCGGAGAGGCTCGCCGCGCTTGCGGCCACCACGGACGGCTTCGAGCTGGCGGAGAAGGATCTCGAGCTGCGACGCGAGGGCGACGTACTTGGCGCCGCCCAGTCGGGGCGCTCGTCATTGCGACTGCTGCGCGTGGTTCGCGATGCGGGCGTCATCGAGAAGGCGCGGCAAGACGCGCGTGCTCTTGTCGAGGAGGACCCGGGTCTTGAGCGGCACCCGGCCCTGGCGTCGGCGATTGAAGCGTGGCTGGAACCGGAGCGCGAGGAGTTCCTGGAGAGGGCCTAGCCCTAGAAGATGCTGCGGAGGTCCGCCTCGACGCAGCGACCCTGAGCGGCGCCGGCGGCGTGCGCATCGGCGACGATCTCGCGCATCACGGCGCGCAGTTCCTGGGACCACTCGACGGGCAGCAGGCCGCCCACTTTGTCGACCGCCTTGTCGATGCGCGGTCCGAGAGTGTCCTCGAGCTCTGGAGTCATTCCATCAGGCTAGGCGGGCGTTCGCGCAGGAAAAAGCACCGTCTGTGTGACATTCGCCATTTCGTCCAGCACGATGCGGCGCAAATCACACTGAAAAGGGGTGGCGCTCAGCTCGGAGGCGTGTTCCCCGCCTCGTAATACTCGGTGACGGTGATGCCTCCCGGAAGCGGCGTCGCGTGGTCCAGGCTGACGAACTTGCCTTCTGAGTCCTGCCACAGGGCGGGCTTGAGCATCGTGTACTTCTTCTCGTCCCAGCTCTTCCAGCCGTCCGTGAAGAGGCCTCCCGTGTCCCCGGAATCGGGGTTGAGGCACCAGAACGTGTGGGCGATGCGCTCCTCGACGATCATGTCGCGCAGCGCGCGCATCCACGTGTCCTGGCGCGTGTCCTGACCCAAGCGGCCGCCCCACTCGCCAATCATGAGCGGCGCGGTGTTGTCCTCATGGAGGTACAGCCAGTTGGGCTCCCACACGTCGCGTCGCAGCGACTGCGCGCTGAACTCGGTGCGGAACCACGGCTGGTTGTACACGAGCGGACCGTACTCATGGGGCGAGTACACGAGCTGGTTCTTGACCCGTAGGTTGACGGGGAACTGCTTGGCGAAGCGCAGGTTGCCGCCCCACCAGTTGGAGTCGTAGTCGCCCGGGTCCTTCGAGGCGAAGGAGGTGCCGGTTCGTGGCGTGGCCTCAATGCCCTCGACGAAGATCAGCACCTTGGGGTGGATCTTGAGGATCGCATTGCCCGTGCGCTCGGCGACGTACCGCCAGTTGTTCGCGGACTTCGAGTCGTCCCACACCGCACGGGGATTGTCCGTCGCCTGTCCATGCGGCTCGTTCTTGAGGTCGTAGCCGATGATCGTGTCGTCGTTCTTGTAGCGCTTGGCGACCCACACCCACGCGTCGATGAAGTCCTCGGTGGAGATGTCGCCGTTGTACCAGACGGTGTAGATGTGGCCCGCGTCGTCTGCCTTCGCGGAGTGCACGTCGAGCACCACCTTGATGCCGCGGTCCTTGCACTCGCGCAAGAAGATCTCGAAGATCTCAAGCGTGGTCTTGCCTTCGAGCTGAGGGTTCATCGCAAAGTTGATGCCGTTGGGCACCTTGTCCTTGCCGTCGCGCCATTCGAGCAGCAGCTGTGTGGAGATGGGTACGCGGATGGTGTTGATGCCGCGGCTGCCGATCTGATCCATGACGTCGTCGAGGTTCTGCGACGACAGTCCCGTGAACACGCGCTGGCGCAGGTTGAAGCCGAACCAGTTGGCGCCCGTCATCCACACGGGACGTCCCTGCGCGTCGACGATGCGGTTGCCGTCTGTGTGCAGCCAATCGTCATCGGTGGGCGACTTGACGTTGCTCTGCGACTCGTAGGTGGGAGGCGCCGGATCCTCTTCGAGTTTCTGGATCTCAACCGGACCTGTCGCCTTGCCGTCGCACGCGATGTCGCCCTCGGCGGGCGGCTTGCCGTCCGCGACAAAGCCCAACTGCGCGCCCTCGCCAGCCGCGACGATCGCGTTGTAGTCGAGGCCCGATGCCGGAGCATTGCCGGTCGCCCCAACCGCGAGGTCCGAGTTCCACGAGTCATTCACCGTCGACGTGCCAAGCGGCACGGTCACGGTCCACTGCTCCAGCGGAGCGAGCGCGTAGATCATGACGTTCGCCTGGTAGCCGCCGGGCCACACATTGGTCAGCACCAGTTCGGCCGTGCATACGGGGCCCGACGCTGTGGCTGACGGGGTCGCCGAGGCCGAGGGCCGCGCGTCAGGGGTGCTGATGGGAAGGTCGGGGCCCTTGTCGTCGGCCATGGCAGCAAAGACGATGCTGCTGGCGCCAATGATGACGGCGACGGCACCCGCCGCGATCCAGGTACGCCGCTGTCCCAGGACATCCATGCGGCCACAGTAGCGGCGGAGGCGGTCGGTGGTCGATACGTTTCGAACGAACGCGTTACCGTGTTGCCATGCCTGATGCAGTGCTGGGCGACGCCGCCCTCGCCGACCTTGCCGCTCGCGCTCGCGCGGAGCTGACCCACGACATTCTGCCGTTCTGGCAGCGCCACGCCTTTGACGGCAGCGGCTGGCTGCGCGGCGCGGTGGAGGACGACCTCACCGTCGATGACTCTCGCCCTCGCCACTCGGTGATCGCCTCGCGAACGCTCTGGACGTTCGCGGTCGCGGCGCAGGCGCTTCCCGAGCAGCGCGGGAGCCTCGAGACCACCGGGCGCCTGGCTGCGAACCTCGTGCTCGGCGACTTCTGGGACGAACAGCACGGGGGAGTGTTCTGGGCGCTTGCGCCGGATCGCTCGGTGGCTGCGGACCGCAAGCAGATCTACGCGCAGGCGTTCGCGATCTACGGACTGTCCGAGTGGCATGCGGCGACCGGCGACGCCGAGGCGCTCGAGGCCGCCTGGCGCATCTTCGAGCTGCTCGAGACCCATGCGCGCGACCGCAAGCGCGGCGGCTACCTCGAGGCGCTCAGCCGCGAGTGGGGTCCGCTCGAGAACACGGCCCTGAGCGACAAGGACCTCGCGGTCCCCAAGTCGATGAACACCAACCTGCACATCCTCGAGGCGTACACAACGCTGCTCCGCGTGACGGGTGAGGACAAGGTGCGAGAGGCGCTCGCGTCGCTGCTTGACGCGTCGCTTGCCCACATCCTCACGCTCGAGCCCTTTGCACGCTGCCAGCTGTTCTTCGACATGGACTGGAACTCGGTGGTCGACACCGTGTCCTACGGCCACGACATCGAGGCCTCGTGGCTGCTGTGGGACGCGTGGGAGGCGCTCGCGGAAGCGGGAGTCACGAACGCCGGCCTTCAGCAGCGCACTCGCGATGCCGCGCTCGCGCTCGCGGACGCGGTGCGCACCCACGGCCTCGACGCGGACGGCGGCGTGATGTATGAGGGAACGCCCACCGAGGTGGTCAACGACCAGAAGCACTGGTGGCCACAGGCAGAGGGAGTGGTGGGCTGGCTCAACGCGTATCAGGTGGCGGGGCGCGAAGAGGATCGCGCTGCCGCACTTGCCGCGTGGGACTTCATCGAAGCCAAGGTGATTGACCGCGAGCATGGCGAGTGGTTCGCGCAGCTCGAGCGCGACGGTTCGGTGCGCTCCGGCACCCCCGACAATGTGAAGATCGGCCCCTGGAAGTGCCCGTATCACAACGCGCGCGCCTGCCTCGAAGTCATGAGGCGGGTCCAGTAACTCCCGCCCCCGTCACCTCCCACACCAGTGGAGATGGTGGATGCTGCCCGGTTCGCAAGCGAACACCGGGCAGCATCCACCATGTGGGGCTTGGGGCACTTGAGAGTCGGCAGAATCCACCATTAAGGCCGACGCTGGGGCAGTTCCGCGCGGCGGCGTCGCCGGGGTAGGGGTCTTGACGACGGCAACTAGGCTTTCGCCCATGACGCGCATCATTGCTGGGGAGTTCGGCGGCCGCAGGCTGCAGGTGCCGTCCAGTGGCACGCGTCCCACGACGGATCGGGTCCGCGAAGCCCTCTTCAGTCGACTCGAGTCTGCGAACGCCCTCAAAGGCGCGCATGTGCTCGACCTCTTTGCAGGATCTGGCGCTCTAGGCCTCGAAGCCTTGAGCCGCAAGGCCGCCTCCGCCACCTTCGTGGAATCGGCCACCCCGGCGGCGCGCGTCATTGAGTCCAACATTCGCGAACTGGGGCTTGGCACTCGCGCCCGGGTGGTCAAGGAGCGCGCGCTGCAGTATCTGCGCCGCACCAAAGAGACCTACTCGCTGGCCCTTGTTGACCCGCCCTACGACATCGCCCGCGGCGATCTCGCGGCCGTCCTCGAGGCGCTGGCCGACAAGCTCGAGCCCGACGCCAATGTCGTCGTCGAGTGGACCAAGCGCGCGCCGCTTCCGGACTGGCCGGCGACGATCACGCCGATCCAGTCGAAGGACTACGGTGAGACTGTCCTGCACTACGCATACAAGGTGAGGCCATGACCATCGCAGTGCTGCCAGGCAGCTTCGACCCCGTCACCGTGGGCCACGTCGACATCGCGACCCGCGCCGCCGGTCTCTTCGACCAGCTCATCGTGGCCGTCGCCCACAACTCGGCCAAGACGCCCCTGCTGGATGTGCCTACGCGAGTCGAGTTGGCGTCGGCCGCGCTTGCCCACCTTCCCAACGTGACGGTGGAGGCTACCAGCGAGCTGCTGGTGTCGTTCTGCCGGGCTCGCGGAGCGACGGTGATCGCCAAGGGACTGCGCGGCGGCGCCGACTACGACTACGAGCGCCCCATGGCCCTGATGAACCGCTCGCTCACGGGCGTCGAGACCGTCTTCATCACTGGCGATCCGGCACTCGCACACGTCGCCTCGTCGCTCGTTCGCGACGTCGCTCGCCACGGCGGAGACATCAGCGCCTACGTCCCCCAGGGAGTGGCCGACGCTGTGCTCGCCGCGCTGTAGCGCGCGGGTTGAGGCTTCACCCCGGTTTCCCGTACACTAGAGCGCTGGTCCTGCCGTTCGCGCATGGGCCAAGGTCCACCCGGACCGGAATGAGCTGGAGGCGAGCGTGTCTCACCAACACCGCCCTGCTGCCTCGCCCTACGTGTTCTCCGCGCGGGAACTCGTGCGGCGTCCAGGCGAGCAGAGTGAAGCCTCCACGGTCTTCCCGGCCCCTGCGGTCCTTGGCACAGATGTGATCGGCGTGCCAGCAGATGGCGAAGTGAAGCTCGATGTGGGCTTCGATTCACTGTCAGAAGGCATCTGGGTTCACGGAACCGTCACGGCTGAAGCCGTCGGGGAGTGCAGCCGCTGTCTGGACGAGGTGCGCATTGCTGTGTCACCGCAGTTCCAGGGGCTGTTCCTCTTTCCCGGCGCTGAGACCGAAGACGGCGAAGACGAAGCCGACGATGTGTATGAGTTCGATGGTGAGAGCCTCGATCTCGAAGAGCTTGTGCGGGATGCGGTGGTCACAGACCTGCCGTTCATTCCGCTGTGTGACCCGGATTGCCCGGGGCTGTGCGACCAGTGTGGCGCCCGGCTCGCGGATGACCCAGATCATGCGCATGAAGTGATTGACCCTAGGTGGTCCGCCCTGCAGGGGTTGACCGAGACGAAAGAGAGTTAGCCGTGGCTGTTCCCAAGCGCAAGATGTCGCGTAGCAACACGCGTGCGCGTCGTTCGCAGTGGAAGACGACTGCCGCCGACCTCGTTGCTTGCCCCCAGTGCAAGGCTCAGAAGCTTCCGCACCAGGCGTGCCCCACGTGTGGCGCCTACAACGGTCGCCAGTACGCCGAGGCACTGCGCACCGAGCACGAGGCGTAAGCACTCCACTCCATGACCACACCAGGGCAGGCTTCAGCTGACGCCCTCGTGGGGCGGCTTGGGGTCAGCGTCGACCCCGAGTTGTTGGTGCTTGCCCTCACGCACCGCTCTTTCGCCTACGAGGCGGGTGGGCTTCCCACCAATGAGCGGCTTGAGTTCCTTGGCGACTCCGTCCTCGGCGTAGTCGTCACCGATTGGCTGTATCGCACTTTCCCCGACCTCCCTGAGGGCGAGCTCGCGAAGATGCGCGCGGCTTCCGTGTCGCAGCGTGCGTTGAGCGCCGTTGCGCGCGAACTCGAACTTGGCCCGTGCATTCTGCTGGGCAAGGGGGAGCGTTCGTCCGGTGGCGCGGACAAGGACTCGATCCTGTGCGACGCCTTCGAGGCGATCCTCGGCGCGATCTACCTCACCCACGGCATCGAGACCTCTCGCCAAGTCATTCTTCGCCTCGTTGGCCCGACGCTCGAGGCGGCTTCCCGCTCCGGCGTCGCCTTGGACTGGAAGACCTCGTTGCAGGAGGCGACGTCCGTTCGCGGTCTCGGCACCCCGGTTTACCAGGTGGAAGGCACGGGACCTGATCACGCGCGCGAGTTCACCGCGCAGGTGGTGATCGGCGGCGAGGTGCTCGGCACGGGCACCGGCAGCGCCAAGAAGCACGCCGAGCAGGCCGCCGCTGCCGAGGCGTACGAGGCGATCGTCGCGCAGGACGCCGCGCAGGACGCCGCGC
>ENA-UOVV01000813-UOVV01000813.1-compost-metagenome-genome-assembly--contig:-NODE-813-length-30505-cov-7.366240_pt1 | contig 30505 bp, 23 predicted proteins | sample MGYA00238155_ERZ761577 | MGnify/ENA primary metagenome ERZ761577 (study PRJEB28898, sample SAMN06268775) | compost metagenome | isolation source: Emeryville, CA | place: USA:Emeryville, CA | collected... | reverse complement strand
TGAAAAGCCGTCTCTACGAAGAAGAACTCCGTAAGAGAGAAGAATTGAAGAATGCTGCCAATGCTGGTAAGAAGAAGATAGAGTGGGGCTCGCAGATTCGTTCCTATGTATTCCATCCGTACAAGATGATCAAAGATCATCGAACAGACTATGAAGTAGGAAATGTGCAACCGGTGATGGATGGAGAACTTGACGATTTCATCAAAGCTTATTTAATGAGCGCAAAAGAGCAGCAAAGCTCTTAATATATGGAAATAACCGTGTCGAATGGAACAAGCGAAGATGAAACATAAGAGGAATCGGGTTTTCCGGAAAGGAGGTACCCGTGGCTGATTCGGTGAAAAAAGCATTTGACACCGGGACGCTTCTGCGAATATTTTCTTTCGCAAAGCCCTATCGCCGTACGTTATACTTTGCTATAGTAATGTCAGTTGTGCTTGCCTGTCTCGCTCCATTACGTCCTCACCTCATTCAGCTTTCTGTTGATCGTTACATAAAAAACAATCTTCTCGAAGGACTTTTACGAATCAGTGCTATTCACTTCGGTGTGTTATTGGTGGAAACTCTGTTGCGCTTCTGGTTTATGTATCGCATTTCCTGGTTGGGGCAAACAGTTGTCAATGATATGCGGAAGACTGTGTTTCGAAAAATTATTTTTCAGGATGTTTCCTTTCACGATAAGACCGCGATAGGCACGCTTACTACGCGTACGGTCAATGACATCGAGGCAGTCAACGATGTGTTTTCAGAAGGCATTATTTCTATAGTAGCAGATATACTTACCATCATTGCGATCATTTCGGTGATGCTTTGGACCGATTGGAAGCTTACGCTTATTTGCCTTACTACTTTCCCTTTTCTGATCGTTGCTACCTATTTCTTTAAAGAAAGTGTCAACAAATCGTTTCAGAGTGTGCGTAATGCGGTTGCCGCATTAAATGCTTTTACTCAGGAGCATATTACAGGTATGTATCTGGTACAGGCGTTTGCGGCAGAGCAGCGCGAGATGAAAAAGTTTGAAGCCATCAACCGCGAACACAGAAACGCCAATATCAAAGCAATCTTTGCGTACTCTGTATTTTTTCCCGCTGTGGAGATCATACTCGCAGTGTCGATGGGATTGCTGGTATGGTGGGGTGCGCATAGGATGCTTGACTACGAGGTGACTGCCGGTGTTGTGATCGCTTTTGTAATGTATCTCAACTTACTGTTTCGCCCTTTAAGAATGCTGGCAGATAAATTTAACGTGCTGCAGATGGGCATGATAGCAGGCGAGCGTGTGTTTACCGTCCTCGACAGTGAGGAACATCTTAATGATAACGGAAGTTTTGCAACGGATCGGATAAAAGGAACGGTTGAATTCAGGCATGTTCGTTTCGGATACAAAGAAAACGTGCCGGTGCTTCACGATATTTCCTTCTCACTTGCCGCAGGAAAGACGATGGCAGTAGTGGGTCATACGGGGGCAGGAAAAAGTTCTATCATAAGTTTACTCAACCGTCTGTATGAACCCTGGGGAGGAAGGATACTAATCGATGGACGCAACATCCGAGAATACGATATCAACAATTTACGCAGCCACATCGGTATTGTGTTGCAGGATGTCTTTCTTTTTTCAGGAACGATTTGCGATAATATCACGCTTCGCAACTCCGATATTCCGAAGCAACGTGTAGAGGAAGTGTGCAGGATGCTGGGTATTCATGATTTTATTATGAGCCTGCCGGGCGGATATGATTTTGATGTGATGGAGCGGGGCAACACGCTTTCGCAAGGGCAACGACAACTATTGTCTTTTGCCAGGGCACTTTTATACAATCCGGCGATATTGATTCTCGACGAAGCGACTTCTTCTGTTGATAGCGAAACAGAACATCTGATTCAGAAAGCAATAAATACTCTTGTAAAAGGAAGAACTTCGATCGTGATTGCGCACCGGCTTTCTACAATTCGCAGAGCAGATGAAATTGTGGTAATGGAAGCCGGAAATATTGTAGAACGCGGTACTCATGATTCGCTGATTGCGGCAAAAGGACATTACTTTCAATTATATACTGCAGTCGAAAAAGTTAAGGAACGAGAACAACTTTAAGTACCATGTGTTCCGTGACGGACAATAACTTATATTGCATAGATATGAAGCCGGTGGTCACTGTTCTTTTAAGCATTTTCGTGATGATAGCGGAGGTTCGTGCACAAAATGAGATCTCTCGAAGCACAAGTATCTATAACGAGGAGGGCAAGCTACAGATGATCATCTCCTACGATGCAGCCCGAAAATCCCGCACATATACTGAGTTTTATCCCGATGGAAAGGTTTATGCCAAACGGAGTTTTTCTGTTGTGGACAAAGGTGAATTTATAGATGGTGAAGACATCACTTACTTTAACGACGGCTCCATCAAACATTATAAGCTCTGGAAAAACGCTTTGCCTGAAGGAAGGGCTTACAGCAATCACGAAAACGGGAAGCTTGAGCACGAAGAATACTATTCAGGAAAATTCAAAACCGGTACCTGGCGATACTATGATAAAACAGGAGGTCTTGTAAAAGAGATCCAATTCGCGGAAAAGAAAAATCCCTGGAACAACAAAAATCAGGAGGCGGTGATTCGACATTATCAATCAGGAAAGCTGAGTCACACTGAGGTATATCGTCAGGGAAAGATAGTTGGTTCAGATAAGAAAGTTGCTCCGGCTGCCATTACCTCAAAAAAAGGACCCTCCAAACATGATCCTGCATTGCTGGATGGGGCGCAGCTTTTTTCTATGAAATGCGCCGTTTGCCACTCGTTCGATAAAGATGGTTACGGTCCGTCGTTAAAGGGAGTAACTACTCGTCGTAAACCTGAATGGTTGCATCAGATGATTACCGACGGCATGAAACTGGTGGAGGCTGGAGACCAAGATGCTGTGGCGCTTTATGAGAAATACTTCAAAGCGAAGCATTTGAAAATGGATTATCTCACTAAAAAGCAGGTGGAAGCCATTGTTGCGTATTTGGCGACAAACGACTAAGACTTTACCATTTTTTCCGAGGCATCTTTTTTATGTGTTTTCAGCTTATTGAAAACACAGCCATGAAGAGAACAATACTCCTGCGTTTACTACTCCTCGTTTTGCTAGTCCAGACCGGTTGTTATCGGATGCGTAAATCTGCCGGCGGCGGACAGATAGGGAATATCCCGCTGCGTACTATCAACATTGCAGATGTAGCGCTACCTCCAGGGTATAAGATCGAGATGGTTGCGCAGGGCTTTACCTTTCCTACGGCCGCTACATTGGATGATCAGGGGAATTTGTATGTGATAGAAGCAGGCTATTCTTATGGAGAAGTGTGGGGCGATCCGAAGCTGATCCGCGTAGAAAAGGATGGCAGTAAAACAGTAGTTGCTACCGGAACGCAAAACGGTCCGTGGAGTGGAGTTGCCTTTCATAACGGAAGCTTTTACGTGGCTGAAGGAGGAGAAATGAAAGGTGGTAAGATTCTGCGGATTACACCGGAAGGGAAGATAACTGCGCTTATTTCTGATCTTCCGAGTGTTGGAGATCACCATACTAACGGTCCCGTTGTCAAAGATGGATATCTCTACTTTGGTCAGGGTACTGCAACAAACTCTGGCGTGGTTGGTCCTGACAATGCCGAGTTCGGATGGTTGAAGCGCCAAAGAGATTTTCATGATGTGCCTTGTAAGGACATAACACTGGTAGGTGTGAACTACGAAAGCGCAAACGTGTTTACAGACGACCCTAATGATAAAGTGGCTACAGGTGCTTATTTGCCTTTTGGCACACCGAGTCAACCCGGTCAGGTAATAAAGGGAAAAGTTCCCTGCAATGGTGCTATTATGCGCATTCCGCTGGAAGGAGGTAAGCCTGAACTTGTTGCCTGGGGTTTTCGCAATCCATTTGGACTTGCGGTAGGACAAAACGGGAAATTGTATGTTACTGAAAACGGCTACGACGACAGAGGTTCCCGTCCTGTCTGGGGATCAGCAGATGTGCTTTGGGAGATTGAAGAAGGAAAGTGGTATGGTTTCCCCGACTGGAGTGCCGGAGACCTGCTCACAAAAGGGTCGGCCAATAACCCTGAGGAATATCAAGTGCCCGGCAAGGATTACCCCAAAGCACTCCTTCAGAATTATCCTAACGATCCGCCGAGACCGGTTGCCATTATGGGCGTACATGCATCAGCAAACGGTATCGATTTTTCCAGAAGTGAACGCTTTGGACATGCAGGGGAAGCCTTTATCGCTGAGTTTGGAGATATGGCTCCTAAAGTGGGAAAAGTATTGGCACCTGTAGGATTTAAGGTGGTAAGGGTAAACACACGTAACGGTGTGATACAAGATTTTGCCGTGAATAAAACAAAGAAGAACGGACCGGCATCCTGGCATGGTGGCGGCGGATTGGAAAGACCGGTGTCGGTAAAGTTTTCTCAGGATGGAAATGAACTGTATGTGGTAGATTTTGGTATTGTGAAAATGACCGAGCGCGGACTCATGCCTCAATTAAATACCGGCGTAGTGTGGAAGATAACCCGTCAGTGATTTTGTTGATCGAAAACTCGTAACGATGAAAACAAGAATGATATCAATAATTGTCTGCCTGATTGTTATTTCCTCGTGTGCCATACGAAAAAGCGAACCGATGACAGGGAAGACCGTGAATACAAAAAATGATCTGCATTTGCGGGCAGGTGAAGTACTCTATATGACCTACTGTCATAAATGTCATCCAATGGGAGAAGGAGGATTGGGGCCGGCGCTCAACTCCTTAAATGTGCCACAATTTGTAAAGCGCTTTCAGGTAAGACATGGGCTAGGTGTGATGCCCTATTTCAAGAGAGATCAGATCAGCAAACAAGACCTTCACGATATATCTGCTTACATGAGCGCATTAAAGAAGCTATAACTTTTACGCATCGCAGCAAATCATTTTTAAGATCATGATGATTTGCGCCTGTTATTTGTTCCAGCTTATCATCAGCCCTGCATAATAATTTCTGCCCATTGCTGCATTGTAATATCTGCCGCCAAAACCATTAATATCATTGCCCAGGCTGTACGTTTCGTTGAGCAGATTGTCAGCGCCTGCAAACACATCTATCAGATATTTTCCTCCAAATTCTTTTTTGTACCCAAGTCTCATTCCTACTAATGAATACGACTTTGCGAATGCATCATTTGCATCTGTCAAAGCAATTCTATCGCTGTAGTAGTACGTGATGTTTGTGTACAAGCCAATGTGTGATTTCAAGTCTACGCCTAGCGAAAGCGTATGTGGTGCAACGCTTGGAAGGCTGTTCCCTGAGAAATCATTTTCCACCTGTACAAATTCATTGTACCGGAAGTCGTACCAGGTATAGCTCGTCCATACATCTCCCCATATAGAAGATGCCGGCGAGGATAATTGATACTTCAGAAAACTTTCTACACCGAATTGTTTCGTACTGCCCGCATTCAGAAAGAAATCTCCGCTCAAAGAATCTCGTCGTTGTACAATGGTGTTGTTCAGGTTGAAGTAAAAAGCATTGAGGTCGAAGTATAGATTGTCAATGAGATACCCGCGCGCACCAGCTTCATAGTTCCATCCTTTTTCTGCATTTAGTTCCCTATTCAGCACTCCGCCGCTTGGAGAAAGTTCTGCACTGGTAGGCGGTGAGAATCCTTTGGCGACTGATCCATAGACAGAAAGTTCCGGAGTTATTTTATACAACATTGCCAGTCTTGGCGCCAACTGGTTATTAAAATCTCTTGTGTATTCATTTGCCGGAGGATTAGAAAACCGCGTAAACGATATCTGTTGTTTGTTCAAACTTAATCCTGCGGTAACGATCAGTTTGTGTACACTCCAGCTTAGTTGCGTAAAACCAAAGTATTGCCTGATTTGCAATTCATCATCAGTGTCAAGACTGTCTGGTGTTCCATAATGGGATTGATAGGTTCTTACAGAAGTAAATCCCTGTTGCAGTTCTCCTCCCATCAGCCAATCGAGCTTTGAAGTGCCGAGATCAAATTCATATTTGAAAGTTGTTCTCCCTCCTGTATGCGGTTCACTGCTTCTGCCGTAATTGCGGATAGTGGGATTGTGTAGCTGCGTGTAAGCACCGTACAATGTTGTTGTGTTTTGGAAGCGTTTGGAGAAGAGATGTTTCAATGTAGCACCTGCCACAAAAGTTTTTTCATAAATGGCTGCTTTCATTTCTGCGCTTCCAGGTACTGTAAATCCTGGCGTCAGACTTATAGACGGACGGGCGCTGCGTGGATTGGCTTCATACTCTTCAAGTGTAAGCGCACCAGGCGTTTGATAGAATAAGTCTCCATAAACAAAATGCGCATTCAGCTCATTGCGTTCATCCAGTTTCATTTTAGTATCCCAGCTCAGCGCTGTTCGACGTAGCGCGGAATGTTCTCTGTATCCGTCGCTCTGTAAATGCTGGTAGCGAACCACGTTCTGAAAACGCTGATTGCCAAATCGTACTTCTCCCAGTGCATTGTGCAAGCCATAGCTCCCGCCCGTATAACCGGCAGTTACCCCTTCCCTGAAATCAGCAGGTAATGAGTTGATCAACATTACACCTCCGGTACCTGCGCCATATAAGCTGCTTCCCGGTCCTTTGATGATTTCAATAGTTTGGAAATTGTAGAATCCCAGTTGGTTTAGATAACTGTGACCACCGGGATCGGTGAATGGAATATCGTTGTAGTAGATCTTGATATTGCGTACTCCAAACGGTGATCGTAGCGAACTCCCTCTGATGCTCAGTCTGTAACTTCCCGGACTCCGTTCTTCCATTCGGACACCCGGCGTAGTATTAAGCGCTTGAAGAATATTGGTATTGTTGAAACGGTTTAATTGCCTGTGGCTGCTATAATTGATAGCTGCGGGCACTTCCTGTAAGCTTTTGTTTTGCTCAAATGCTCTGATCTGCACTTCATTGAGTTCATGTATAAGACTGTCAGATGATTGCGCATACAAGCTGGTGCCAGACAACAACAATGCAGAGATGAGGATATGTTTCATGCAGTAAGTAGTTTTTATGACGACGATCTTCACGGTTCTTACTGCACAGCCACAATGCGATTACATAATTATCGTTCCACTCCATACCGCGATGTTCGTGGTGAGGTTTCATAGCTAATTTACGAAGGAGCGTGTTGAGGATGCTGAATCCTGATGTATGTTTGGATATGGATCATCTGCTTCCGATCGTCTTGCTTATAGTTGCAGTGCTCCTGGTCATTGTTGCGCGTAAACTTACAGTCACCGGTGGCATGGTTGGTGGATTGATTGCGTGTGGTATTTATACAGGCGCAGGGTATGCTGGTATTGCTATGCTGGGAACTTTCTTTCTACTCGGTGTCTTGGCAACCCACTGGAAGAGAAAAGAGAAGGAATTACGAGCCGGTGTAGAGCCCGAAGCTAATAGACGTACGGCAGGACAAGTATTGGCGAATGGAGGTGTCGCGGCGCTGACGGGTCTTGGGGCTTATCTTTTCCCTGATTATGCAGTACTGATGAACATTGCTATGGCCGGAAGTCTTGCTGCTGCTACAGCTGATACGCTTTCGTCGGAGCTGGGAATGGTATACGGCAGAAGGTTCGTCAATGCTATTACCTGGAAAGAGGATGTTTGCGGAGAAAACGGTGTTATTAGTCTGGAGGGAACGCTTATTGGTGTGGCAGGATGTACAGTGATCGCAGCAATTTATTGTTTCGACAATGGTTTAGATATTTCTTTTTTGTGGATCGTTGTAGCAGGTACTGCAGGTAATTGGGTCGATTCGATAGCAGGCGCAACGATTGAACGCAAAGAACTGGTGGGAAATAACCTTGTGAATACACTCAATACCACTGCAGGCGCGCTCACTGCAATAGCGCTTGAGATGATATGGTGATGTTTCTTTTTCGGAAGGAAAGAAGACATCGGTACCTTTGTATAAATAGTTTCTTTTGAGTTATCCGGTCTACCTTTTGACACCGCCGTTCACGCAGTTGAATACACCTTATCCTGCTACTGCCTATCTGAAAGGCTTTTTAAACACAAAAGGGATTCGCTCTTATCAAAGCGATCTTGGTATTGAAGTTACGTTGGCTTTGTTTTCAGAGGAAGGGCTAAAGCAGTTGTTTAGTCGGATTAGTCCCAATGGCTTCTCTGAGAACGCACAGCGCATCTATGCTTTACGTGATGAGTATATCCATACAATTGACGCGACTGTTCGTTTTTTGCAGGGCAAAGATCCAACGTTGGCGCATCTCATTTGTAACAGGAACTTTCTCCCCGAAGCCTCTCGGTTTACACAACTAAGCGATCTGGAAGCGGCTTTCGGAAAGATGGGTATTCAGGACAAAGCCAAGTATCTTGCCACTATGTGTCTGGAAGATCTTTCCGACCTGATACAGGAAACCATTGATCCGCATTTCGGTTTTAGCCGATATGCAGAAAGATTAGGTAGGAGCGCTCATAGCTTCGATGAAATCTACGAAGCGCTGCAACAACCCCTGAGTTATGTGGACGAGTTGACTGTAGATTTGTTTTCAAAAAAAATAACGCAACTGCAACCCAAACTTCTTGCTATTTCTGTTCCCTTTCCGGGCAATCTGTTTTCTGCATTTCGTTGTGCGCAATGGGTCAGGCAACATGCTCCCGAAATTAAAGTTGCCATGGGTGGCGGCTTTCCAAATACAGAGCTGCGTTCTTTAACCGATCCGCGTGTATTTGAATTCTTCGACTTCATTACACTCGACGATGGCGAAGCACCTATAGAAAATCTGTTGGATCATCTGGAAGGAAAAAAGTCGAAAGAGGAATTGAAACGTACTTTTTTTGTAGAAAATGAAGTGGTGAGATTTATTGATAATAAAAGTTGTACAGACTATAAACAAGGACAAGTTGGTACGCCCGATTACAGCGATCTATTTCTTGACAAATACATTTCCGCAATTGAAGTAACCAACCCAATGCACAGCCTCTGGAGCGATGGGCGTTGGAATAAGCTCACGATGGCTCAGGGTTGTTATTGGGGTAAATGTACTTTCTGCGACATAACACTGCCCTATATTCAGGCTTATGAACCGCTTACTGCTTCTTTGCTCTGCGATCGAATGGAAGAACTTATTGAACAGACCGGAAATTGTGGTTTTCATTTTGTGGATGAAGCAGCTCCACCAGCGTTGATGCGTTCACTGGCATTGGAGATCATCAAAAGGAAAATGGTGGTCAGCTGGTGGGCGAATATTCGTTTTGAAAAGGCATTTACAAGAGATCTGTGTTTGTTGTTGAAGGCTTCAGGTTGTATTGCTGTGAGTGGCGGGCTGGAAGTCGCGTCCGATCGCTTATTGCAGTTGATTCAGAAAGGTATTACAGTAAAGCAGGTGGCACGTGTCAATAAGCATTTTACAGAAGCGGGAATCATGGTTCATGCTTATCTCATGTATGGCTTTCCTACGCAGACAGCGCAGGAAACAATTGATTCGCTGGAAATGGTGCGACAAATGTTTCGGTCGGGAGTGCTGCAATCTGCTTTCTGGCATCAGTTTGCTATGACCGCACATAGTCCTGTGGGATTAGCGCCTGAAACATTTGGCGTTCAGCGTAAGAGCTTGTTAGTGGGGAGTTTTGCGAATAATGATGTTGTACATATAGATCCAACAGGTGCAGATCATGATGCATTTTCTTTTGGTTTGAAAAAGTCTTTGTTTAACTACATGCACGACTCTTGCTTCGATTTTCCACTGCAACGATGGTTTGATTTTAAGGTTCCCAAAACGACTGTGGCACCAGACTATATTGCCAAGGCTTTGGAGGAAGAAGAATATGTAGCCGCAAAGGCTACAGCGAAGATGGTGTATCTTGGAAAAGAACCACTAGTAGAGCATGTAATAAAATCGAAGAAAGGCAATACCTGGGAACTTACCTCATTAACCTTTTACAGAAAAGCCGAAATTATCAACATTAAACTGGATCGTTCGCAGGGAGATTGGCTCGCAGCAATTTTGCCTCGCTTATCTGTGTTTGCCAACAATAAACCGTTAACACTTCAGGAAGTAAAGGAAGATTATGAAAATACGGGTCTTGAAGATTTTGAACTCTTCTGGTTCAACAAGCCTGTGAATCAATTGCACAAAGCAGGATTGCTTATGCTTTAGTTGTTTGGCTCGCTTTCGTTCTTTCGCAATGCCAGTTTCTCTGCCGGCGTGAGTCCACGCTTCCAGGAGTTGTCATAGGGTTTGAAAATGCCGGAATTCAAAACATCTTCCGCCGTGCTTTTACCGTCCATGTATTTTGCAAGTACCTTGAATGCTTCCGGTTTTTCTTTTTGAAGAATCAGCAAACTCGCATTGGCTCCTGCTTTTACAGCAATGGGTACACCGCCGCCCAATTCCGCCCAATGTCCTCCGAGTAAAAGATTTTTGATGGGTGTTTGATAGTGCGCAATTTTCTCCTGCATATTGCGTCGCCCTGGTTTGGCGCCCATCATCGTTCCGTTTTTATTGCCGGTATACCGCCAGTGGGTGACAGGAGTAGCAACGTCGTAAAAAAGAATATGCTGTCGCAAGCCGGGCGCTACACTTTGCTCTACACGCTCTATCAGAGCTTCTGCGATTTCATGTTTTAGTTTTTTATACTTCTCATTGCGTGTGTAGTTGCCCTGTGCATCCTGTTCTGTAAACCAGTTGTCTTTGAAGTTCATATACGCCGGCATAAACAATGTAAGCGTACCACATCCTTCCGGTGCCAGCGATTTGTCCCGCAGCGATGGTGCGAGAATAGACACTTCGCTTTTCCATGGATCGCCACAGGTGTGGTCTTCGCGCGATACATGTTCGCTCGATATGTGAATCAATTCCTCGTTGAAACCCAGTGCTTCCGTAGGGCAATCGAGCGCTATAGCTACTGTCACCGAAGAGCTGTACAACTCTGCCTGTTGCAGCTTTTGCCGAAACTTTTCTGTGATGGCATTAGGGGGAAGCATTTTGTTGTAAAGCGTTTCAACATCGCAGGCAGCTACCACGTACTTGCTTTTTACTTCATAGTCATTGCCACGATGGTGGAACTGAACACCCACGGCATTACCACCTTCCAGTAAAATCTTCTTCACCTCGCATTTGAAATACACATGGTTGTCGTACCATTCAATGAGATACTGCATCCACTCCGGAATCACTTGTCCTCCGCCTTTGGGGGGACTTTGATAATCGCCGTAATATGCCCAGCCTATTGGCACAAGGCATGAAAGTAATTCTGTATCGGCACTGAAAATTTTATGTAGCCTTTCGTCTTTGAAATACTTGTTGAGTCCTTTTTTGATTCCTTTTTCACCGCTATAACCAAGATGCGGAATAAAGGCTAAACCGAATTTTAGCAGATTGCGTTTGTTGCTCAGTTTCTCGAAGAAACCCATGCTTTCTTCCGTTCTGAAAATACCACTGAAGTTGGCGAATGCATGCCCCAGCTTTTTTGCATCGCGAAAAAAGCGTTCGATACCATCCTTTTCATGAGGAAACTCTTTTTGCCATTGCTCTTTGAGTTCGTCGGGATTGTTGGTGAGCAGATAATCATAACTATCGCCCTTGTAGCGACGGATGCGCGTCTGCGGAACAGCTTTTGGATGGTCTTTACCAAGAATATCGAAAATCTTAGCAGCCATACCGCCCGGCATACATTGATTGAGCCAGTGAATGGCAGTGTCGAAACGGAAATGCTTTCTTCGAAATCCGGCCAGATATCCGCCTGCATGCGGTTCTTTTTCGAGCACGCAAACTGAAAATCCGGCCTTGCTTAGCAGCGCAGCAGTGGTTAGTCCGCCCACGCCGGCGCCTATCACCACCACATCGTAGGCGGTTCTCAATTCAAGCTTTTGCATAACAGGGGTAAGATACCTGCAAGATAAGCCTTATTGGCTTAGGCTTTTATGCCTCAGAAGATACTTGCCCAGCACATCAAATTCCAGATTTACCACATCGTTGGGCTGAAGACTGTGAAAGTTGGTGTGTTCAAAAGTGTAGGGAATGATCGTCACCGTAAAATCGCTTTTACCAACGTTGAAGGCTGTGAGACTTACTCCATTGATGCATACAGATCCTTTTTCGATCATCAGTGGCGCAAAAATTTCAGGAAATGCAAAGCGAAACAGCCAGCTTCCTTCCATTGTTTCCATTTCAATACAAGTTCCGGTTGCATCTACATGACCCTGCACGAAATGTCCATCAAGCCGGTCGCCTACTTTTAGCGAGCGTTCCAGATTTATTTTCTCACCGGTGTGCCAGTTGCCAAGGTTGGTTTTTGCGAGTGTTTCCGCTACGGCAGTTACCCGGTATAAATTGCCTTTTAGTTCTACTACCGTCAGACAGACACCATTGTGCGCAACACTCTGATCGACTTTTAGTTCGTTTGTAATACTGCTCTCGATCCAAAAGTCAACATTCGATCCTTCTTTAGAAACGCTTGCTACAATACCAAAAGTTTCGATAATACCGGTGAACATGCCGTAAAACTAGTATTTCCGTGATTGTTGCCTCGTATTTCTGTTACTGCGCACGCAGCTTTTTTGCGGGCTGTGTTTTGTTCAATTTTTTGGGACAAGCTAAAAATGTTGAACAAAACAGTGGATAATTCACACAGAGGGCATAGAGAAATTGACGCAAGGGATATTTCCACCTGGGTGTAGCGGCGTTGCAAGTACATCTCGTAATGGAAAACTTATTGCTTGATTGCAGTTCCGCGATGATAATGTGCTCCGGTATCGCTTACCACAAGGAAATCGATTTTCAGGCTAATGCTATCTTCCTGACTTTTCATAAAATAGCCGCTTAAGGTATCCTGTGTTCTGCAGAAGAATTGTCCAAATACTTTTGTGGTATCGTTGAGGAAAATCGTTGTGTCGGCAGTTGCACGATAAGTACTTCGTTCTGCTGTAAATTCTAAAGAATCTGACCCACAAAAGCCTACTACCCGAAGGGTTCGTTTGCCTAAAGGAATAATATGAAGTGTATAAGTGTTTTGCGATTTTGCGGAATCAAAGACACTTTCACTGTTGTATATCGAATCGGTGTATGAATAAGTGCCTTTAAAAAGATCTGCGGGAAAGATGCATACGCTACTATCCGGCACCCCGGGGAAGTTCCAGTTGTAGTTTACCGCATCAGGGTCGTTGCAATATCTGTTATCATCCAGTCGAGGATCATCAGGAGCTACAGGATCGCTCCATTTCTTACAGGAAAAAAGAAAAACCGGTACAAGCAAAAAAAGCGCAATGATCTTCGGAAACTTCATGGATTTATAACGTCTGGAACCTTTCAAAATTATCCTTAAATCGGGGATAATCCACGTTTTTTTCGCTTTATCTTAACCTGTCAGGTTATTAAAAATCTGGCAGGTTTATAAGGCTTTAGAATTCGAAAAAGTTGATTAACGTCAGCTAAAATCCAATGGAAAGTTGAAATAACTAACTTTGCGGCGGTTTTTAATTTATCTCACTAAAACATACTTACAAAATGAAAGTAACCGTAGTAGGTGCAGGCGCAGTTGGCGCTACCTGTGCAGACAACATTGCCCGTAAAGAACTTGCCGAGGAACTGGTATTGATAGACATTAAAGAAGGCTTCGCTGAAGGAAAGGCGATGGATATTATGCAGACTGCTTCGCTGCTGGGATTCGACACTCGCGTGATCGGCAGCACGAACGATTATAGCAAAACTGCTAATTCTGATGTGTGTGTGATTACTTCCGGTATTCCACGCAAGCCCGGCATGACTCGCGAGGAACTGATTGGTACTAACGCCAAGATTGTTGAAACTGTTGCTAAGAATCTGCTGCAATATTCTCCAAATACGATCATTGTGGTTATCTCTAACCCGATGGACACTATGACCTATCTGACGCTGAAAGCAACTGGTCTTCCTAAAAATCGTGTGATCGGTATGGGTGGTATTCTCGATAGTGCTCGTTTTAAATATTATCTAATGCAGGCGTTGAACTGCTCGCCAAATGATCTTTCTGCTACGGTTATCGGTGGTCACGGTGATACGACTATGATTCCGCTGACCCGTCTTGCCACACTGGCTGGTATTCCTGTAAGCAACTATCTGAGTGAAGAACAACTGAAGCAAATTGCCGCTGATACTATGGTGGGCGGTGCAACACTTACTAAACTGTTGGGAACTTCTGCATGGTATGCTCCAGGTGCTGCAGGAGCTGCGCTGGTAGAAAGCATTGTGCGCAATGAAAAGAAGGTATTCCCTTGTTGTGTATCGCTCGAAGGCGAGTACGGACAAAATGATATTTGCCTGGGTGTGCCTGTTGTAGTTGGTTCTAATGGCTGGGAAAAAATTATTGACTACAAGCTGAATGCCGCAGAACAGGAACTGTTCAACAAATCGGCAGAGGCAGTAAGAAACATGAACCAAGTATTGGATACAATGGTTGCTTAATCATTTATAGTTACTTTGGAAGCTGCTATGAGAACCATAGCAGCTTCTTTTTTCCGCATGTGGCCGAAAATTCTTTTTTACCTCAAACGATACGGTTTTGCAGAACTCGCCGGTGGTGCTATGGTGCTGCTGGGCGCAACTGCTACGTTTTACCTTACAGGCAATAAAATACTTGCAGCTTATGTAGGTGCGTTTTCGGAAAATATCGGATTTTATGGCACTATTATCATCGGCGACATCATCAAAGCCAGGAGAAATGCCACGCATTGGACATGGAAGCAGTCTTTGACGGTTTTACGAAATATTCTACTGGAATTTGGAGGAGCAGAGTTGCTTGATTCCTTAGTTGTTCGACCGGGTACGATCTATTTATTTACTTCTTTGTTTACCAATTATGAACTGGGTGCATTGGTGGGTGTAGTGGTTTCGGATATCTTGTTTTACGCTCTGGCAGTGTTGTCGGCAGAACTGACCAAAAAGTTGAGGAAGTAATCTATACGCATAAAAAAAGCCGACCTGAGAACAGGCCAGCCCCTATAAACCCTATCAATTGCGAATGTACGCAATGAAATGATTTTTGCAACCGTCTGTAGATTTTTTTTGGCTTTTATTAAAGAAAACAGAACAGATTTTATAAACATTAGCTCAGCCTGGAAACGCGCTAAAAAGGAGAGCTTCGTTGGTCTATGGATTATTTTAAAAAATTGCAGCATCTATTGGTTTTGGAGCGGGAAGCCGACAAGCTTTCTTTTCTGCAACTTGCGGCAGCCACCACTGTTGCACAGCGCCGTGAAACCGGAATGAGCTGGTATCCTGTTGCGATCCGTGGAGCGGAAGTAGGTAGAGGCGATTATCTTACAATAGAGCTTGAACGAACCACTCATCAGGATATTCCGCATCAATTTCGGTTTGGACAGCCTGCTATGTTGTTTTCAAACCATAATCCTCAGACAGACAATCTCATAGGTGTTGTCAGTTTCATTGGTGGAGACCGTATGAAGTTGAGTTTAAGAGTAGATGAACTTCCCGACTGGACCAACAATGGCAAACTGGGAGTTGATCTGCTTTTCGATCAGAACAGTTACGAAGAAATGGAAGCGGCTCTGCGTGAGGCAGAAGGGTTGGTAGAAAGCAGGGAAAGGAGTGGTAACCTGACGCGGATACTTATTGGCCAAAAAATGCCTGTTTTTGACGCTGAGAAACCAATAGAGTTTGGGGTAAAACTCAACGAATCTCAACAGGACGCTGTACGAAAAATTTTGTCTGCACAGGAGCTTGCCATAGTGCATGGACCTCCGGGGACGGGGAAAACTACTACACTGGTAGAAGCTATCCGGCTTCTGGCGGGTGAACACGAAGGAAAGGTATTAGTGACGGCTCCTTCCAATGCAGCCGTCGATTTGCTGAGCGAGAAATTGTCGGATTGCGGACTGAGTGTTTTGCGTGTAGGTAATCCTGCGAAAATATCAGAACGTCTCATGTCTCTTACGCTCGACAGCAAGATTGCAGAACATCCGCAGGCAAAAGAGATACGGCGACTGAAAAAGCAGGCCGCAGAATATCGCAATCTGGCTCACAGATACAAGCGGAATTTTGGGAAGGCAGAACGAGAGCAACGCAAAGCATTGTTCGATGAAGCCCATCGCATTATGAAAGATGTAGGGCGTATAGAACAGTATATCATCGACGATCTTATTGCAACGGCGCAAGTCATTACTTCCACATTAGTCGGCGCCAATCATTATTCAGTGCGATCTCTTCGCTATCATACAGTTGTAATAGATGAAGCCGGACAGGCGTTAGAACCTGCTTGCTGGATACCCATTTTGAAAGGTGAAAAACTAGTACTGGCGGGCGATCATCTGCAATTGCCACCTACCATAAAAAGTGAGGAAGCAGGTCGTAAGGGATTGGCAGATACGTTGTTGGAAAAACTGACCAGAAATTACCCTCAGGTTGTTAGTTTGCTGAGAGAACAATATCGTATGAATGCCCGCATCATGCAGTTTTCTTCCGATACTTTTTACGAAGGAAAAGTATTTGCCCACTCCTCTGTAGCAGGTTGGAATTTATTTGAAGACGACGAACCTTTTCTTTTTATTGATACTGCAGGCTGCGGCTTCGATGAAAGAGCTGAAGGCACCAGCACTTGCAATCCTGACGAAGCACAGTTTATCATTAGACATCTGGATGCGCTTGCCGCCTCATTCCCAAACCAAGGTACAGAAGTTCAACTGCCTTCTGTAGGGATCATTTCTCCTTATAAAATGCAGGTGCATGAGCTGCACGAGGCATTGTTACAGACCTACGGACTGAAACACTGGAGGCCACAGATTTCTGTAAATACGGTAGACGCTTTTCAGGGACAGGAGCGAGATATCATCTACATTAGCATGACCCGCAGTAACAGCGAGGGTTCTATAGGATTTTTATCGGATATCCGCCGAATGAACGTGGCAATGACCCGTGCAAAGAAGAAGCTGGTAGTCGTGGGAGATAGCGCTACACTGGCAACTCATCCGTTTTACGCAAACTTTATCGAGTATGCCGAGAAGACGGGTGGTTATCACAGTGCCTGGGAGTGGATCTATTAGAAACATGCTAAAGTTAAATTTGATCAGTGTTGTACTTTTCGTGAGAAATCTTATATGCTGGCTTCTTCAACCTCGGCGGTGCTACAACTTTGCGTCTTTTATCTTATAAAAAACATAGGGTGCAGTGACGACCCAGACTGGGATTAGTATCCAAAGTCTCCCCTTCAGTAGATTGTAATCTTCCAGTAATGTTTCCCAGCTGTTTCCACGATAGCGACCAAAACCAAACTCAAAACAGAGTGTGAGTACAAGCCACACCAGCCCCACTAATATAGCCTGGCTGCTACTGGTGGGCGGATACCTTTCTACGATAAACCAAATATAAAAGGCAAAGAAAATAAGAAGCGTAATGGTAGAGAGCTGATGCGCCGGCAGGTTCTCCATGTACTTTTTAAACAAAGCTTCGCGAAGAATACCATTGCCAATGGCAATCAGAAGCATCGGGAACCAGGCTAGAATATATTTGAACACAGGCTGTGTTTTGATATCGGTTTGGTTATGTGCAAGAATTTTACTCTTGCGCTACCGGTCTATTCATCTTCGTCTTCCAGCGCCTTTCTTTTCTTTTTGTTCTTCTTTTGTCCTTCCTGTTCGTGCGGCAATGGTTTGCTTTTCTTGCGGATAGGTTTCCCTTCTACCACACTGCCTTGCGGCTCAAAACGATCCTCTTCTTCATCCTGTATTTCCTGCGGCGCACCACTTCCTTCCGGGCCTGCATCCATTCTTTCGGTTCTAAGAGCGTTGTTTATGTCTATGAGAAAAACCTTCTCCTTTTGCCCGAAGTCGTCGATTTTCTGGTAGATCCGATCGATACCTTCCTGATTTGCAGGTGTCAGGCTTTCCGCTGGTACCATTACATCTTTCACGAACTGCCGCTCTATCTGCATATAGTTGTTTACCGCGGAGAGTAACGCTCGTCCATCACCGTCAGCATAGAGTCGGCGGAACATACTCATGTGTTTATCCAGAAAGGCTTCATTTTCTTCACGAATGGGCCGTAGCGAGGTGAAATTCTTGCTTTGAACAGCATCATCGAAAGCTTTGATCCAGTTGATACGCAGACTTTCAGACTTTTCTTTTATGTCTATCAATCCCCGATTGGAATAATCTTGCCCCCGGGCTATTGCTGAACAACAGATACAAAACAGAAAAGCAAGCAGATTCAAACGAAGCATAAGTTTAAAATTGACAATCAGGAAATATTTATGCAAATAGCGACAGGTCGCAGGTCTATCCGTTTAGTCGATGATTGTTCAAACAAATATACTGAAGCTCTTGTTTGTATGCGGATGGCATAGGTCGATAATGAAAATATATCTGATCTAAAACCTACAGTCCTAATTTTGCAACCTTATGGGAAAAGTAGCGATCAACCTGGTAACAGGGAGCATACAACAGAAAGAGACCATTGTGGGTATAGATCTGGGCACCACCAATAGTCTGGTAGCAATTGTACGCCCTGACACCAAGCAGCCGATCGCTCTTCGCGAGGTGGATGGACTAACCCTTGTCCCTTCGGTTGTACACTTCGACGAATATGCCAATCCGGTAGTCGGTGCAGCGGCTCGAGAGAAATTGATCACGGCTCCGGATCGAACTATTTATTCCGTAAAACGCTTGATGGGAAAGTCATACAAAGACATTCGCAGTCATGCCGATCTTTTTTCCTACAAAGTAATTGACGACGATACTGATAGCCTGGTACAGGTGCAGATTGATGATAAGTTTTATTCGCCTGTAGAACTATCTGCAGAAATATTGCGGGAATTGAAACACCGGGCAGAACACATTCTCAAAACACCGGTCGGAAAAGCTGTCATCACAGTCCCGGCTTATTTCAATGATGCTCAACGCCAGGCGACTCGTGATGCCGGGAAGCTGGCCGGACTGGATGTGTTGCGGATTATCAATGAGCCGACAGCAGCCAGCCTCGCGTATGGTCTGGGTGTGAATCCCGATGAAGAGCGCACCATCGCTGTATATGATCTCGGTGGCGGAACCTTCGACGTCTCGATACTGAGCATTCACAATGGTATTTTTGAAGTGCTGGCTACTCATGGAGATACTTATCTCGGCGGTGATGATATGGATCGTGCGGTAGTGGAATACTGGAGAACTTCCGTACCCACTTGGCAAAACGCTCATGACAAAGCACTTATTCAGCAATTGAGACTTACAGCGGAGCAGGCAAAAAAACATCTTAGCAGTAACGATTACTTTGATGCTACTGTCGATGGACAAAAAGTTTCCATCAGCCGTGCACAATTCGACGAACTTGTTCGTCCGTTGGTAGAAAGAACCATCGATAGTTGTCGCAGCGCGTTGAAAGATGCCGGACTCAGTGCAGCACAAATCAATGCGGTTGTAATGGTAGGTGGTTCTACTCGCGTGCCTTTAGTGAAAGAACGCGTTGCCGGATTTTTTGGGAAGGAACTTTTTGACCAGTTAAACCCAGATGAAGTAGTGGCATTGGGTGCGGCTGTTCAGGCGGATATTCTTGCCGGTAACAACACCGATATGCTGCTGCTGGATGTAACACCATTGTCGCTTGGGATAGAAACCATGGGCGGACTTATGGACGTGCTGATTCCGCGCAACTCCAAAATACCTTGCAAGGCAGGAAGGCAATATACTACGCAAAAAGACGGGCAGGGAGGTATGCGCATCTCTGTGTTTCAGGGGGAGCGGGATCTGGTGCAGGATAACCGCAAACTCGCAGAATTCAATCTCACCGGCATTCCTGCGATGCCGGCGGGCTTACCTAAAGTGGAAGTTAGTTTTCTCATTGATGCAGATGGTATTTTGAAAGTGAGCGCAAAAGAATTGCGCAGTGGAGTTGAACAAACTATAGAAGTAAAACCTCAATATGGGCTAACCGATGAACAGGTAGAGCAAATGCTTATGGACTCGCTCACTCATGCCAAATCGGATATTCACACCCGTGCTTTGGTAGAAGCTACTACCGAAGCACAGCAAATGTTGGAAACCACGGAGAAATTTCTTCAGAAAAACAATGCTTATCTGCAAGCTGAAGAAGTTGAAAATACGCAGAAACAGATGGACGCCCTTCGTCGAGCCATAGAGGCAAAAGACAAAGATTTGATTCAGAAAGAAACAGAGTTGCTCAATGAAATATCCCGCCCTTATGCAGAACGTGTGATGGACGTGGCACTAAAAGATGCGATGAAAGGGAAGAAGATTCTTTAGAACACTAAATGTGTGAGGTCTTTGCGTCTTTGCCTTTTCATATTCATGTGAAGAGTACAGTGTTTTTTCAACCTTTTGCCTCCCGACATTATTAGCTAATATCGCGAGGCAGTTTGCTAAAGGCTGTGTCTCAGTTTCTCTTTGTGAAATTATCCGATGTTTTTTCAATCAGCTTTACTTTTCCAACAAACTGATTTAAAAGACGCTTTTGAATGTGAGACTTCCTGTCAGCGGAATGCCACTGCGCTGCCGGATTGTTGTTCTCTATCGCAAAACAGAAAGCAAAAATCGCGTCTAGTTATTTCATCACCACCTGTACGGTATGTCTCGTCTTTTGTTCCAGAAGGATGAACCGGCTTTTGGTTAGGTCGAGCAGTACTTCAGGTGTATAATGACGGATAGTGAGCAGTTGCACATTGTCGTTTCGGAATACCTTATAGTCCTTCTTGAGTGTTTCTATCAGCATCTGCAGTTTGTCTTCCTTTTGATCGATACAAGCTACAAAGCTGATTGCTGCATTCTGAATCAGGTTTACCTTGATGTTCAGGTCGTGAAAAATGCTGTAAAGCCTGGCTAGGTTATCTTCTGTAACGAAGGAAAAATCTTTGGTGGTAACCTGCAGCAAACTCTGATTTTTCTTCAGCACGATCAGCGGTGGGTAGAACATGCTGTCCACCTCATTCATAATGATGGTGCCTTTGAGGTTTTTGTCTGTAAAGCACTTTACATGCAGGGGAATATTATTGTTCTGTAGTGGTTTGATGGTCTTGGGGTGAATGACCTGTGCGCCGTAATAGGCCATCTCGATCACCTCGTGATAGGTAATCGCCTCGATCTTCACTGTATTGTTGAATTCTTTAGGATCGGCATTCTGCAAGCCTTCTACATCTTTCCAGATCGTTACCGCTTTTGCTCTCAACATGGCGGCGAGCATAGCGGCTGTATAGTCAGAACCCTCTCTGCCAAGCGTCACCGATGCATTGTCTGATGTTGCGCCGATAAAACCTTGCGTAATGATATTCTTTCCGTCTGCAAGAATGCTTCCCATAATACGAGTTGCGCTTTCTTCAGTATATGCCCAGTCAACTCTTGCATCGCGATAAGTATCGTCTGTTCGGATTACATCCCGAACATCCACCCATTCGAATTTCAGTCCTTGTTGTTGCAGGAAGAAGGAGAAAATCCGGGTACTAAACAACTCACCCATGCAGACAATCTGGTCGTAGGAGTAGTCAGTTTTTTCCATGGAGGCATCATCAATAGCCCATTGGAGTTCTGTGAAAAAAACAGCAAGTGCTTTTTGCGCTTCCTCATAGTTTTCGTCGCTGAGGAGTGCACGAGCATATTCCAGATGATCGTTTTCGAGTTTTTTTGCCAGTTCATGCGCTTCGGTTTTCTTTCCTTTGCAAGCGGCATCTACTACCACTTCCAATGCGTTGGTAGTTTTTCCCAAAGCCGAAACCACCAACATCAGTGGTTCGGTTGTCTCCTCGATGATCGGCAGCAATGCCCTCATTCTTTCCGGGGTGGCAATAGAAGCGCCACCAAATTTGTAAACCTGCATGTTTAGCTATAAATGGGCGGCAAAAGTAAAAATTTGCCACAGATGATTTTCGCTGGTTATTTGTTCCTTCTTTTTCGATCGTCGCTTTCTGCGGGAGACGCTTTTTCCGCCTCTTCCTTTTCCTTGGGGTTTTCTGTGGTAGAAGGCAGATTTTCAGGTTCATATAGGAAGAGTTCCTGAATACTTTGTGGTCGTTTTTCAGGATGCCAGCGGAAACGACTCAATTTGGCTTCGGGAATATTTACCTGTTGCATGGGAGTCATTTTCTGCCTTACCTCCTGTTCCAGAATAATTCTGCTTACCTCTGAACTGTCGAAGAAAACCTTTATACGTTCGCTTTGTGCCTGATTCATGCCCAGATAAGCGCCGTCGTCATCTTTTGAGTAATAAATAGCTTCTGCGGCAGGGAACACCACCATATGGTGAAGAGCATTGTTCTCAAAATATCCTGTGAGGGTTTTTCCCTGAACCTGATCGAAGAGATTTGCTTTTTCCGGTCCCGACATTGAGACTACCAGGGCATTGTTCGGAATGAACAGTTTTTTGATAGTGCTGCTATCCGTGTACAGAAGAATTGTGTCTCCTGTGATCTGACTGCTACGACTCCATGCGATAGGGTCGTACATCAGTCGCATGGTAGAGTCTGCCTGTGAATAGCTGATGCTGTCGCACCGTGCTTGAAGCGAATCGGAAAAGACCAGTACATGATGATAGCCAATAAAAAAACGCTTTATAGACGAATCGGCAGTGAGACTATCTTTTTGTGCCCCGGCCGTTGTGCTGCTAAAGGAGCTATCAGAAAACTGCATTTTTTCTTGCAGACTATCTTGCGCTACAGGGGCGGCATAGAACGTATCTGCCCGGATGTAAATACTATCCTCTCCGTTGACGCGCTTCATTACCGGTTTGATCGTTGCCCATAGCTGACGGGTGATTTCGTTGTATTGTGCATAACCGCAGAAGAGCGTTGCTTTTTGTGCAGTATCTATGGCTACGACATTGCCCCGCGCAGTACCGAATCCCGTTTTACGATCATAGTCCAACCTGTCGCCCTCAATATATTGGGCCTCGCTTTGTATAGAGGAACGTTCGGTAAAATGTGCTATCTCATTTTTCGCGTCCCAGGTTCCGCTACTGGTATAGAGCACAGACCTGTCGTTGACTACAACCGATTCGCCCAAGAAATGAACGACCTTGGTTTCCGTATTGTACCCCAGATCGGTAGAAGTAACGTTGTATTCAGGGTCGGTAACATAGACCTCACCGGTAAATCGTGCGTCTTTAGTTTTCGCGTTATAGGTCCCTGCATTGCTCGACAAAGTCGTTGCTTCACTTTGCAATGTGCCACCTTGCGTATACACCCCTACTTTGGTGTTCAGGTTGTATTCAAGTTCCTCCGACCAGAGATTGTTCTTACCATCGGTAAGACTCACATTTCCCCGCAGAAAAGCTTTTTTCAGATTGCCGGTATAACGCAGATAATCACTTTGCACTTCGGTGCCGCTGTTTTGTATTAGACGGACATTTCCAAAGGCGTAGACATTGTTCTTTTCCAGGTTGATATATGCACTATCACAGTACATATAGTTTTCACCCTGTCGCAGCGCCACATTGTCTATCAGCTTATTGATGGCGCCGGAGTCGGTAGTGATATACTCAAGACGAGTGCCGATGCTTGGCAATATTTCTATGGGAAGTTTACCGGAGGTATCGGGTTGCTGTCCCAAAGCAGAGGAAGCAGCCAATACCAGTAAAAAACACAATCCCGCAAGCGCGGGACCTGTCCGGTTATGAAAAAATGAAAACCTCAATGATGCTATTGCTTTTTCCTGCCAAAGATAGTCAGATTAATATAGCGGGTAGGGTGTGCCTGGATATCTGCCATCAGCAGATTCAGCGTATTCAGGGAAGTATTCAGGTTGTTGTACATGGCAGGGTCGTTTACCAACAGACCCAAAGAGCCGTCCCGACCGTTCACCTTATTCAACACTTCTGTAAGATTTTTGGCCGCCGCCTGAAATTCTTTCATCGTTTTATCCACCTGCGCCTCGCTTAACTGGTCGGTGACGGTAGCAGCATTGTTAATGATCCGGGTGATACGCTCGTTATTGCTTGCTAAATTGGCAGTAATTGAGTTGGCATTTCTGATAACCCCCTGCAACTGTTCGCTTTCGGAATTGAGCCTTGTAGAAAGTTGAGAGAAGTTTTGCATCGTCGCATCGAGGTTAGCGATGGCGTTTTTCAGGTTATCTCTCGATTGCAGATCCAATACACCATTTACGCTGACGAGCACAGAATCAAGTGTTCCCACTGCATGGCGCATGTCGCGGAGCAGCGGCGTGATCTCTACCGAAAGCGCATCAATGATACCTCCTTCAATATCACCGGGCAAAGTGCTTTCATCAGGAGTTTCTTCGGTAGCTGAACTCAGCTTAAGGCTAATAGCTTTGGTGCCCAGCAGGTCAACAGAGGTAAGGCTTGCGATCGTTCCTTTGGGGATTTTGGTCTTTTTATTTACCGCAATGGTAACTTTTACCTTGCCTTCCCCGTTTAGGGCAATGGCTGAAACCCTGCCTACAGCCATGCCTTTTACCTGCACCGGTGAAGATGGCTGCAATCCCTGCACATTATCATAGTACACATAGTATTCGTTCTCGCCCGAAAAGATATTGGCACCTTTCAGAAAATAAAAACCTGCGAAAAATATCAATATGGCTGAGGCGACTAAAAGACCGATCCTTGCTTCCTTGGAAAATTTCATATCCGGTATATCAGGCTGTTATGAGAGGCAAAAGTAATTGAAAAGGATAATACTTATGATTTAGGTATCCTTCACTGAAGAGCCTTAAATAACCGTGCCTCGTATTGACTTCGTCAGGGAAGCTGAAAATTCCCTTTAAAAAATTTTTGTAGAATCATGAAAATTCCTACCTTTGCAGTCCTCAAAATTTGACCAAAAGGGGGTATTAAACTATGTTGATCATCGATTCTAAAGACTGCGAAAACATTGACAAGGCGCTGAAGAAGTACAAAAAGAAGTACGAAAAATCCCGTGTCCTCAATCAACTGCGTGAGCGTCAGTCTTATACAAAGCCATCTGTTCGTCGTCGTACAGAAGTACTGAAGGCTATTTATAAACAACAGATCGCATCCGGTAAGATCGAAGCTTAAGGTTTTTTACCTTAAAAAATAACTTTTGCCTGGTCTTGTAAATTGCTATATTTACAAGACCAGGCTTTTTTGATTATGGTGTTGGAGCAAAAGATCAACGAATTTTTACAGTACCTCCGCTTTGAGAAACGATACTCAGCCCACACACTTATAGCCTACCAGACAGATTTAGACCAGTTTTCTGCATTTCTGACCGAAACTTACGGACCTTTCAACTTTGCTGAGATTACTCATTTTCAGCTGAGAAGCTGGCTTGCCGGAATTAAAGAAGCGGGAGCAAGTCCTCGTTCGGTCAACAGAAAGATGTCAAGCCTGAATTCATTCTTCAGATATCTTCAAAAAGGCGGATTTATAAATAGCAATCCGGTAAAACGGTTGCACGCCATGCGTCTTCCCGACAGACTGCCCGTTTTTCTGCGACCTCAGGAGACTTCATATCTTTTGGAGGAGCTTGTATTTGATGAGGGTTTTAAAGGAACCACAGACCGGCTGATCTGTGAATTATTGTATCAGACAGGTATGCGCAGAAGCGAGCTACTGGGACTTAGAGAAGACAGTATTGAGTGGTCGCTGAAGCAGATTCGGGTGCTGGGAAAGGGAAATAAAGAACGTCTGTTGCCCTTGGGGCTTCAATTGCTCACCAGTATACGACACTATATACAAGCCAAAACAGATATTGCAGACGCTGACCGAGATCATTTGCTGGTGCTCGAAAGCGGACAACCTTTGTATGCAGGATATATCTACAGAGTGGTAAAGAAATATTTGAGTATGGCAACAACGGCAAAAAAGAAAAGTCCGCACGTATTGCGCCATACCTTCGCAACCCACTTGTTGAACAACGGAGCGGGAATACAGGCAATCAAAGAACTGCTCGGACATAGCAGCCTGGCAGCCACGCAGATATATGCGCACAACGATATAGACCGACTAAAAGAGATTCATAAACTGAACCATCCGAGGGGGTGATTCTATTATTAACCATAAAAAGTACAGGACTTATGAACGTGCAAATACAGACAGTGCACTTCGATGCAGACAGCAAGTTGATCGATCATGTGAATGCTAAGGTGGAAAAGATGCGTACATTTCATGATCATATCATCGGCGTGGAAGTTTACCTGAAACTCGATAACCTGTCACAACAAATCAAAGACAAGGTAGCAGAGATAAAGGTTTATGTACCTAAGCACTCTTACTTCGTAAAACATAGCAGCAAGACCTTCGAGGAATCTTTTGACCGTGCATTTGACTCTATGGTGAATCAGTTGAAACGCCAAAAGGAAAAAGCGATGGTATAGCACTTGCCAACCATACAGATTCAAGTCCGGTCTTACTACAGACCGGATTTTTATTTAGCGTTCTTGCAATAAAAAATGAAAACTCCTATTTTGCACTACTAACAACTTTTAATATTAGCCTCATGCAGCTACGCTTGACGAATTTGCTCATTGCAGTTATAGGTACTCTTGCCCTGTTTACTACCTCATGCAAAAAGGAATTCAGCAAAGACGATCCGTTTGAACCAGATTATACTCCCACAGTTTTTATCGGAAGCCAGAACCAATTTTTGTATGCATTTGATCCGGTGACCGGAGCGAAAAAATGGGAATACTATGCAGGTGCCAATATTCAGGCTTCTCCGTTGGTATTGAATGATAAGTTGTTCGTCGTAGCTGAGAATGGTTTTATTCATAAGCTGGATGCAAAAACAGGATCTTTGATAAAGAAGATAAATATCGGAGGCAACCTGCTTTCGACTCCCTACGGTGAACAAAAAGGTAAAGACGGAAACGATTATATCTATTTTGGAACCGGTACGAATAATACTTTGTACTGCTATGATGCTACTGCCGATACTATGGAGTGGGAATTTACTACCGGAGGTAATGTATATTCTTCTCCGACACTTTACGACACATTGGTGCTCTTCGGTAGCTATGATGGAAAGGTATATGCTGTAGATAAGGAAGACGGAGCAAAAGTATGGGAATTTGCTACCGGAGGTCCGGTACATTCTTCGCCTACAACCAGCGCATCCGGCTATGTGATGATCGGTAGTAACGACAATAACATGTATTGGCTTCATGTGAATACCGGTCTGATGAAATGGCAATTTCCGACAGGTGGTATTGTGCAAAGCTCGCCAATAACTTTCGGAGGTGTTACGGTGTTCGGTAGTAACGATGGTTATGTTTATTGCGTTGATGACTCAAGTGCTACTGAGCGATGGAAGATCAAAACCGGAGACAGAATTGCATCGTCGCCTTATTTCTGGGCTAAAAAAGACACTGCCAGCAGTCTACAGTTAGTGTTCGTTGGAAGCTACGACTATTCTATGTACGCCATCAATATTTTGGATGGTACAGTAAAATGGCAATATGCTACGAAAGCCCTTATCAAATCATCTCCTTTGGTTTTTGAAGACAAACTCTACTTTGGTAGCCACGAAAAATTTCTTTATTGCCTGGACCCGGCTACGGGCGATTTATTTTGGAAGCAAAATGTAAACGGGCTGATAGAAAGTTCACCAGTAGTTGACAATATGGATAATCGAAGCAGATACACCTCATCCATAAGCGGCAACTCCATTTATTAAGTACTTGATCGATATGATTTTTTTATATCCCAACTAACATGTTGGGATTTTTTTATAATTAAAAAAAAATTCTGCCATCCAATTGTTTTTTTTATGTGAATCTTTATCTAAATTGGATCGTCACGCTAACGATTTAGCGCGTTGAAAATTTTATTACTGACGTTTTATTACTAAGGAACTGACTTTGACAAATTTTAGATTCATGCTGCGTGAGGCTTTGGTTTTGGACCTAATCGTGCTCTTTTTATTGTGCTAGGATAAGATTAGAAGGAGTATGCCGAAAATCCTGTAAAGAGTAGGCGAAAAACAGAATTGATTACTTATGACACATAGACTTCTACAAAAGTTGGGAGGTTTTCTATTGCTCATGATCCTATCCTTAGTCGGCGTTACATCTCGTGCGCAGACGAGCATACAAATAGGATCAGGATCCGCTACCAACAACTACATCCCCATTTATGCATACTATTCCTATAACTGGACCCAGGTGATTTACTGGGGTTCTGAGCTAAGTGCCGGAGGAGCTACCGGACCGGGTGCGCTCTCGAAGATTAGCTTTCGTCCGAACTTTTCAACATCCACAGCTAACTTCCAACACTGGGAAGTGTATATCGCGACTACAACTAAAAATAGTTTTAGCGGTCTTTCGGACTATGTACCGGTGTCTCAGCTAACAAAAGTATTTGACGGGAATATACCCTCTAGTACTACTGCGGGAAACTGGATAGATTTGACCTTTTCGACCCCATTCTTCTGGGATGGTTCGAGCAATCTGGTGGTAGCAGTTCACGAGAATTCGACTGGTTATTCAAGTACAAGTACTGTACCGTGGTATGGCTATACTGCAAACCCAACTACCGGTTCTAAAGCGATTTATTTTTATCAGGATGGCTCAGATATCAATTTGAGTGCGCCGAGTGCAAGTTCTCAAAGTACATCGAATAATGTTGCTCAGATAAAATTGGAGTGGACAGCAGCACCACCGTGTAGCGGTATGCCGTCTGCGGGCGTAGCAGTTGCATCGGATACGACTCCTTGTGCTAATCAATTAGTGAATTTGAGTTTGAGTGGAGCGACTTTGGGTGCAGGGATCACATATGAGTGGGAGTCTTCCAGTTCATCAACTGGTCCTTGGACGTCCGTCGATACTCCTTCTACCTCATTTATGACGCAGGTTACACCTTCTTCTACTGTGTATTATCGTGTGAAGTCGAAATGTGGTAATGACTCGGCCTATTCGACCCCCGTACTCATAAATGTGGCACCACTGTTTGCAGCGGGTACATATACAATTGATCCACTGGGTTCAGGTCCTAACAACTTCACCACAATAGGTGCTGCTGTCAGTGCAATGGCTTGTGGTATAGCCGGAAGTGTAGTTTTTGATCTTGCTCCGGGTACAACATTTAACGAGCAGATTACCCTGCCTGCAACTATTGGCGCTAATTCCAGTAAGACAGTCACATTTAACGGTTATGGTGATACCGTTACTTTTGCCGGTACTTCGGGTGCTCCTTGGACTGTAGGTTTAAACGGAGCTGACCACATTACGTTTAATGATGTCGTATTCCGCGGTACGAACAGTACGTATGCATTGGTAGGTCACTTGTGGAACGGGGCGGATTCGAATACGTTTAACAACTGTTGGTTTATAGTGAATAACAATACTACGTCTTCTACAACTATACCATTTTCTGTAAGCGGAAGTGCTACCTCAGGTACTGCCACGAGTGTTGCTTCGGGTAGCGGGAACGTGCTGAACGGATGTAAAATGATCAGCGGTTACTATGGAGTTACATTTTATGGTAACTCAGCAGGACTAGGTAACAATAATAAGGTGTTGAACTCAGTAGTAAGAGACTTCTATTTTTATGGTATTTACTCTTACTATCAGACTAACTTGCAAATTGAGGGAGATACCATTGAACGTCCTAGCCGTACTACGCTCAGTACCTTCTATGGTATTTATATGAGCACCGGTACAACGGGAGCGTTGGTAGAGCGGAATGTGATACGGAACATGTTCGGTGGTAATACGAATAATACCAGCACAGCGTATGGTGTTCGTTGTGGTTCAGCAGGTACTGCTGCCAATCCGAACCGTTTCATTAATAACGTCATTAGTGGTTTTAACGGAAAGACTTCCGGCACATACTATGGTTTGTATATGAGTGGAAACTACATGAGAGCATTCCACAATACCATAGCCTTTACCGATACTACTGCTACGACAGGTACCACTTACGGTTTGTATGCCAGTGGTACTACGGGCATGTCTATTCGTAACAACAATATCAGCATTCAACAGCCCGGAACCGGTACGAAAGTAGCCATCTACTTCTCCGGAACAGGTAAGAACTCTAACCATAACAACCTGCACAATTCATCTGTTGGAGGTGTTAATTACATCGGGTATTATTCAACCACTGGTTTGTATTATAGTAGTCTTCCTGCCTGGCAAGCACTTGGTTTCGACTCGAACAGTGTAAGCGTTGACCCGATTTTTGTTTCTCCTGCTACAGGTGACTTTGCTGCGTCCAGCGCTGCAATGGATGATAAGGGAGATGCCGGCCCTGGTATTACCACCGATATTCTTGGTAATACACGTGGCTTTACACCAGACATCGGTGCATATGAGTTTTCAGCACCGCCTTGCGTGGGAACTCCTATCGCAGGTACGGTGACTAGTCCGATAGAAGTTTGTCCGGGTGTACCATTTACTGTAGTGGTAAGCGGATATACGAATGCGTCCGGTATTACCATTCAATGGGAAGAATCTCCGACCGGTGCTGGGCTCTTCTTGCCTATCTCAGGAGCTACCGATGCTTCTTATACTCCTACGACGGGTATCTATTCTTCGACGGAATACCGCGCAGTGATTACCTGCATCAACGGTGGTGGATTTGATGTTACCAGTCCGGCATCGGTAAACAT
>ENA-UOVV01000810-UOVV01000810.1-compost-metagenome-genome-assembly--contig:-NODE-810-length-30617-cov-6.302565_pt1 | contig 30617 bp, 31 predicted proteins | sample MGYA00238155_ERZ761577 | MGnify/ENA primary metagenome ERZ761577 (study PRJEB28898, sample SAMN06268775) | compost metagenome | isolation source: Emeryville, CA | place: USA:Emeryville, CA | collected... | reverse complement strand
CGCCCAGCTCATACACCACCACGTCCGGTGCCGGTGTCTGCAGCACGCGTGGGTAAGGTGAAGAGCGGCCCCGGCACCGCCTGGGCGGCGCCGTAGCCGGCGATGAAGGCGTCGGGCGTCACCCAGCCGCGCGCCACCGTCTCGGCGTCGAGCAGCGGCAGCACCACATGGCCGCCGCCGAACACCAGCGCCCCGGCGCGGTAGAAGGCGTCGAACAGCGCCGCCCCCTGCCCCGCGCCGGCCAGCAGCGGCAGGCCGAGCAGCAGCAGGACGAACAGCCCCAGCGCCGCCGCGCCGACCGGGCGCGACACCGGAAAGCGGTGTGCCGCGGCCGCCGCGGCCGCCTCCTTCCGGCAGACCGCCAGCCCCGCGAGCCCGCCGAGGACGATGGCCGCCACCTGTCCCCAGGCGCCGCCGACCAGCACCACCGCCAGCACGGCCGCCACCGCGATGGCCGCCCGCTCGCGGTCGGGCGTCAGGCTTTTCGCCATGCCGGCCACCGCCTGCGCCACCACGGCCACCGCCACCAGCTTCAGCCCGTGCAGCACGCCCGTGGCCAGCGGCCCGTCCAGCATGGCGGCGCCGAAGGCGAAGGCGGTCAGCAGCAGCGCCGAAGGCAGGGTGAAGCCCGTCCAGGCGGCCAGGGCGCCGAGCGGGCCGGCGCGCAGCAGGCCGAGGGCGAAGCCCACCTGGCTGGATGCCGGCCCGGGCAGGAACTGGCAGAGCGCCACGAGATCGGCATAGCCGGCCTCGTCCACCCAGCGGCGGCGCGTCACCAGCTCGTCGCGGAAATAGCCGAGATGGGCGATGGGGCCGCCGAAGCTGGTCAGCCCCAGCTTGAGGAAGGCCAGGAACACCTCGCCGGGCGAGCCGGTCTCGGCAGGATTCGGATCGGTCACCTCGCCCCCCATCGGTCGGCCGCTATTTCTGCGGGATGACCTCGGTATCGATCACCATGGTCTGGAACCGCGACGGTATGGTGACGGAGCCGCCGCCGCTGCCGCCACCGCCGCCGGAGCAGAAATCGCCGCGATTGGCGCGGTCGACCCAGGGGCGCAGCTGGCGCAGGCTCTCGTCCACCGCCATGGACTGCTCGTGCGGGGTCTCGACCAGCAGGTGGTCGAGCGCGTAGCCGTAGCTCTCGTAGCGATAGGTCAGGGCGCGCACGAACCAGTCGACATGCCACTGGTTCTCGGTGCGCCGCGCCGCCGCCTCGGCGGCCATGCCCGGCTCCAGCCCGCCCAGCTCGGCCAGGGCGATGCGGCGCTGGCGGTCCACCTCCTCCACCGCGCAGATGGCGCGGAAGGTGGCCGGCAGGGTGTCGAGATCGGCCGCGATGTGGCGGCCCACCGTGGCGTAGCGCGTGCGGGAGGACTGGTACTGGGTCCGCTTCAGCCAGAGATAGTACCGGTCGATGGAGAAGGTGTGGTCCTTGGCCCGGCCGATGCGGGTGCGCTGCATCTCGACCGAGGAATCGAAGGTCCAGTCGCGGCCATGGGCGGCGATGAGGAAGCGCCAGGTGCGGTCGTGCATCTCGCGCTCCTGGTCGGTCTGGTTGAAGGTCGAGACCGGCTCCTGGCGCTGGCGCGCAAAGACCTCCCCGGCCTTGGGCATCAGCGTGTCGTGGGTGAAGCCCGGCTGCGCCCGGCCGAAATCGCCCACCGGGCGCGACACGCAGCCGGCGGCGAGCGCGGCGAGGGCGACGAGGCCCGCGGCGCGAAGCAGAAGCAGGACGGGTTCAGCCGCGCTTGCGCTTGCGGCGCGAGGGGTCGAGACGGTTGTTGGGTGGTGGCGGCGTCCCGCGTTCATAACGAACCCCGGTGAAGATCAATATCTGGGCGTCGCCGGTCCCCGTGGGTCCGGCCGTCGCGGGTCGGCCCCGCCTCGGCAATTTGAGCAGCTTTCCCAAGCTGTCCTCCATCGATCCGCCGCCGCCCCGTTCCTCAACGAGGCCAGCCGTGTCAGTCGTGGCGCGACGCCCCTCGCGCCCGTTCCCATTAAGAGATCGTCAAGGTTAACAGTCTGCTAACGAATTGACGGCAAGAGTGGGTCCGCAGCGCAACATATGCCAATGCGAGTCGTGGTTCCGCCGGAAATGCTTGGATTTCAGCCTTACGAAACCTTCCAGCTCCTGATCGAGACGGGTGGCGTGGATCGCACCAACACCCTGCTGATCGCGGCCTGCGACGCCTATGCGCGGCGCGGCAAGCCGACCGTTCCCGAAATGGAACAGTTCGAGGCGCTGGCCGCCCGGCTGTTCCCCACCGCCGGCCCCCAGGCCCGGGCCAAGGGCGCCGCCATCCTCGGCCGCGCCGAGGTCTTGTCGCCGGCGCTGGAGAAGCTGGTGGTCGACAATATCGGGGAGGACCTGATCCCCTTCCTCGAGACGGCGGCCCAGCTTTCCGACCAGACCATGCTCGACATCATCGGGCGCTACGACGTGCCGGCCTGCGCCACGCTCGCCGCCCGGCCCAACCTCTCCAACGTGGTGCTGGCCAAGCTGTTCCAGATGAATTCGCGCAAGGTTTACAGGGCCTTGGCCGCCAATGCCGACATCGCTCCGCGCGGCGCCTATCTCAGCGCCCTGGCCCGTTCGGCCCAGATGGACCACCTGGTGGCCGAAGCGCTGGGCCGCCGCGACGATTTCGACGCCGCCCTGTTGGCCCCGGCCTTCTTCGACCTTTCCGACGCCCACCGCGTCAAGGTCATCCAGGCCTTCGCCAACCGTGCCACCCCCACCGCGCCCATCGCCCGCACCATCGAGCAGCTCTCGGTGGCCTCGGGCGAGTTGACCAAGGCGCTGATGAAGCTGTTCTCCGAGAATCGCCGGCCGGAGGTCACGCGCCTGCTCTCGCAGATCACCGGGCTCGACGAGGTGCGCTGCGGCCAGATCGCCCACGACGTCACCGGCGCCTCGCTCTTCGTCATCCTGCGCGCCTTCGGCGCCACCGCCTATGACGGGCTCAAGGTGCTGATCCATGCCACCAGCCACGACAGCGAGCGCTCCCGGGCGCTGGCCGATTTCGCCACGCTGTTCGGCAACATCTCGCCCGAATCCATGGCCTATCTGATGAGCGCCTGGCGCGGCGAGGTGAACCTGCTCGAGCTCAACAAGCCGCAATACCAGGCCTTCACCCAGCACAGCCGCCGCACCGCCACTCCCCTGGCCCCGGCGCACAATCCGGTGGTCGAGCAGGCCATCGAGGCGCTGGCCCGCATCGGCGTCCGCAAGGCGGGCTAGGGGGCCTCCCGCACCAGATCGAGGCCGATATCGTCGCCGCGGCAATCGAGGCTCAGCACCCACAGGTCCGGATCGAACTCGCTTTCCCGCTCGATGCGCCTGCGCACCTCGTCCGGCGCGGCGCGGGCGAAGCGGCGCTGGAACACCAGCCCCGCCCCCTCCCCCCGGCTGACCGCCGGGGCGGGCGTATAGAGCGAGCGGGTGCCGTCGAGATGATCGACGTCGATGAACACCTGTCCGGCAACGGGGTCGCCGCGCCGGGCCACCACGCACATATGGCCCAGATCGTTGTGGCGCCGCACGAAGGCCATGCACCAGAGATCGCTGCGCAGGCTGGACAAGGACGGACTCCGCCGAAAGGGTGACGCCACCTTTTCCGGTCCGGGGCGCCCGCCGTCAAGCATGCGCCCCGCCGGAGCCGGGATGCGCCGCGCCGGCTGGAGTTTGATCCAGCTTCGTTGAAGCTGGATCAATCCTTAACTCATTGAGTTGTCGCGCGGTCGAACCGGAAAAGTCTGCACCTTTTTCCTGGCCGCACTCTATATGGTCGCCCCGGCCTCGCGCAGCAGGCCCACCAGATCGGGCTGCACCTGCCCGGTGATGCGGTAGCGGTGGAAGTTCTCGAACTCGCGGATGGCGCGGGCGGTCTCCGGGCCGGGCTTGCCGTCGATGGCGGCGTGGAAGAAGCCGAGGCTGGCCAGCCCCCGCTGGATCTGCATGACCAGCGCCGCATCGGTCGCCGGGGGACCGGCCGTCGCTGTGGGAGCGGCGGCCGGCTGGGTCGCGGCCACGGCCACCTGCGGCGCCGGGGCGCTCTGCACCGGCGCGGGCATGGGCTGGACCTGCGCGGCCGGCAGCGCGGCGGTGGGAATGGGCGGATTGGCCATCTGCGCCGGCGGCGTCCGCGAGCCGTCCACGGCGGCGATGATCGAATCGATGGTGCTGGCGGCGGCCGTCGCCACCTCGTCCAGGGCCCGCTCGGCAGGCGAAAGCGCCGGCAGCCGGGCCACCAGCTGGTCCTGGGCGGGCACTGCGGCCGGCTGGACGGGAGCGGCCCGGGGCGGGGCGGGCGGCGTCGCCGCCGCCTGGGGCTGGGGGGCGGCCGGAGCCGTGGCGGCAGGCGGGGGGGTGGTCATCCGTCCTGCCGAATCGGCGCCGAGAATGGCCTGGACGACGGCCGGATCGAGCGCGCCCATGGGCGTCAGCCCGTTGCGTTCCTCGAAGGCGCGGATGGCGCGGGCGGTCATCGGCCCGTAATAGCCGTCGACCTTGCCGTCGAAGAGCTGCAGCTCGGCCAGCTTCTTCTGCACCGCGAACACCTCGGCATTGCCGACGGGCGCCTCGGGAATCACCGGCTGGACCGGCGTCACGCTGCCCGTGGTCTCGGCGCTGGGTCCAGCGGTCGGCACGGTGAGCACGGTGACGGGCGCCTCGGTTGCCTCGGGGCGCTCCATGGCCGGCAGCGGCTTCGGCGCCGCCACGCCCTGCGGCACGCCGAGGGCGGGGGCGAAGAAGGGCGAGGGGTGCTCCGCGGTCTGGAAATAGAGCGCATTGCTGCCGGCCAGGGCCGTCAGCGTCACCATGGCGAGCAGGCCGGTGGAGGCCAGCGGCGCCTTCATGTAGTGCGAGAAGGTCCAGAGCCCCGCCCGGCCGAGGGAGCCAAGCAGGGCACTGCCGGCCATCAGCGGCAGTTGGGTCAGGGTCGATGCCGTCATTGCGCTTTTCTTTTTTCGTTTGGCCATGAGGTCGATGCGGCGGCCGTGGGCTCACGATGCAATGGAAGAATGTCGGCAGTTTCGCCCGCTTTGGTTGCCGGACCGTTTATGGGCAGCAAAACGGTCATGGTTGTCCCCGCCCCGATCTCGGACATGGCGCGCAGCGTGCCCCCGTGCAGCTCCACCAGGCCCTTGACGATGGAGAGGCCGAGCCCGGTGCCCTCATATTGCCGGGTCAGGCCTTCCTGCGCCTGGAAGAAGGGCTCGCCGATGCGCTGCAGCGCCGTCGGCGCCATGCCGATGCCGCGGTCGCGCACCGAGAAATTGATCGATTGCCCCTGCCGCCGCACCGTCACCGAGACCAGCCCGCCCGGATGGCTGAACTTGACGGCGTTGGACAGCAGGTTGATCAGGATCTGCCGGCAGCCGCGCTCGTCGGCGACGAGGGGCGGCAGGCCCGGCTCGATCTCCGATTCGAGGCGCACCTCGCGCTCCTTGGCCATGGACTCGACCATGGAGAAGCAGGCCGGCACGAGGTCTTCCGGCTGGAAGGGCTCGGCCTGGATCTCGAACTTGCCGGCTTCGATCTTGGACATGTCGAGCAGCATGCGCACCACTTCCAGAAGGTGCTTGCCGCTCTGGTGGATGAGCCCGGCATATTCCCTGTGGGTGTCGGACAGTTCGCCGCCGATGCCCGAGGCCATCATCTCGGAGAAGCCGACCACGGCGTTGAGCGGCGTGCGCAGCTCGTGGCCGATGGTGGCGAGGAAGCGCGACTTGGCCTGCGAGGCGTCCTCGGCCACGCGCTTGGCCGCCTCCATGGCCGCCTCGGCATCCTTGCGGGCGGTGATGTCGCGCAGCAGGGCGATGACCTCGTGCCGCTGGCCGGCCGCATCGTGCTCGACCACGGGCGAGAAGCGGATCTCGACCCAGATGAAGCGCGGCACGCTGGTGGCGGCGCGCGGATCGTCCTGGCGCATGCGCACCTCGATGGTGCGGCTGCGGCCCCCCTGGTTGGCGTCGGCGAAGGCGGTGAGATAGCCCGGCCGGTCGAGCACATGCAGCCGCTCGCCGAGACCGCCGCTGGAGAGCTGGAAGCGCGGGCAGCCGAACAGCGCCTCGGCGGAACGCGAGACCAGCAGGATCTGCCCGTCGCTGGAAAAGCGCAGCACGGCGTCCTGCACGTGCTCGATCAGGTGGCGATAGGCGGTGATCTGCGACTTGTCGTGCACCTCGTAGGCGCTGTTGATTCGGTGAGCGCTGTAGGCGACCACCGCCGTCGCCAGCAGGAAGCCGTAGGCCGAGCTCTGCATGACGAACTGCCCCTCGCCGATCGGCCCGGGTAGGCCGAGCAGGGCGGAGAGACCGGCGATGAACAGCACGGGCAACAGGGCCAGCCAGCTCAGCCGGCGCAGGGGAGGGCGGGCGACCAGCGCCGCCAGCACCGGGCCCATCAGCGCCATGCCCAGGCCGGCATCGCCGAAGCGCGGATCGAGCATGGACAGCACCAGTCCGATGGCCATGGGCGTCGTCGTCTGGGCGGCGACCGCCGCCTCGGTCTCGCTCCGCTCGTAGAGGGCCAGGCTGATCGTGCCGCCGGCCAGGACCATGGCGGCGAGAATGAAGGGAAAGGAGGCCCCGGTCACCAGCAGGTACATGGCCACCGGCATCGCCAGCGCGGCGCCGCCGATCAGGATACGGGCATTGTTGGCTATGGTCTTGCGGCGCAGCACTTCGGCGCGATTGCCGGACCCGGCGATGGCCGGGTCGATGCCGTTCCTGGCGCCGAAGAACTTTGGGGTACGCATCAAAACACTCACTACAGCGACGCTTTCCTGCCGAGCCGGCACCGGCCGGATCGGGGCTCCTTCCCCAGGAGCCTTCGCCCGATTGAGCATCGGGTCTGTTGCGGTCCACCCTCGTGCAGCAACCGCTAAGACAGGTTTAAATCCGCGCGCCGGCCGGCTTTACGAGCGGCAGGAGGGGCCGGTTTCGGCAGATAGCGTAAACAAGGGGTTGCATCGGTTGATCCCTCGGGCGGCATTTAGTTCAAACTTTATCGACTTGCCCCAGCAGCGCTTAACGGGGCGCGCCTAGCCTTGAAGCCGACGGACGGGAATAGGCTCGTCCGCACCGGAACAGGTTCATGTTTCTGCTGCGTTCGGCATTCTGGCTCACCGTCGCCTTCCTGGTCATCCGGCCGGATGTCGACATGCGCGACGGCGCCGCAGCCCTGTCGAACGAGGCCATGGCCCGCGGCAGCCAGTTCGTGGCCGAGCAGATCCAGTCCATCGACTGCATCGATCTGGCCTGCGTGGGCGGCAAGGCCGTCGCCTCCGCAGTCTTTTCCGCTTCCCCGCCCGCCGGCATCCCCATGCATGTAGAGCCGGCGCCAAATCCGGTCCCCTTTCCCCGACCTCGACCGGACCGGGCGGGTTAACGGCGCCCTGCCCCGGGGGCGACGCATAGACCCCAGGGGTCGCGTCACTTCCCCAAGCGACGCTACTCCAGCGACCTCTGGCTCCTGCCGCAAGCACGCAGCCCCGTGCTTGCGGCTCTTTTTTGCCGCCACTGGCAAAGCGGGCCGGCATCGCCTAGATAGGGCGCATGACCCATCCCCAGGCCTTTCAGGACATCGCCGAAAACCTCTCCTTCCTCGATGATTGGGAGGACCGGTACCGCTACCTCATCGAGCTGGGGCAGGCCCTGCCCAGGCTCGAGGAGGCCGAGCGCATCCCCGCCAACAAGGTCCATGGCTGCGTCTCGCAGGTCTGGCTGGTGGCGGAGCGCCAGGATGGCGGCGGCGCCCCGGTGCTGTCCTATCGGGGCGAGAGCGACGCCATGATTGTGCAGGGCCTGGTGGCGGTGCTTCTCGCGCTCTATTCGGGCCGCCCGGCCAACGAGATCGCGGCCACCGACGCCATCGCGCTCTTCGACGAGCTGGGGCTGCGCGAGCACCTGACCACCCAGCGCTCCAACGGCCTGGTCGCCATGGTCAACCGCATCCGCAACGAGGCCCGTGCCGTCGCGGGTTGACCGGGCGGCGCCCTTCAGACGTCAGGCCAGCCGCCGCAATCGCCGCATCAGCGGCGCCTCGATCCAGCGATGCACCAGCATGCCGGCCGCGACGCCGCCGGCGATGGCGAGCGCGATGACCGCGCCGACCGTCCAGGGCTCGGCCGTGCCCAGAAGGCGCAGCGCCAGCCCGGCAATGGCGCCCACGGCGAAGATATGGGCCAGATAGATCGAATAGGAGGCGTCGCCCAGCCACACCAAGGCGCGCCAGCGCGGCAGCCGATCCTCGAGGCCCACCGCCAGCGCCACCACGGCGACCGAGGCGGCCAGCAGGCCGAGAAAGGCGGTGACGTCCTCGACCGTGCCGCGATCCCAGGCGAAGCCCTCGGCGAGACCCAGCAGCCCGAGGGCGGCCAGTCCCAGCGTCACGGGCAGGTGCATCCCGGCCAGCCGCCCCTCCACATGGGCCAGGCCCAGCCAGGCGCCCGCCACGAAGGCCAGTGGCAGATAGCTGGTATAGAAGGCCGGCACGGCCTGTTGCGGGGCGAAGGCGAGCCCGGCCGCCGCGAGGCCCGCATAGGCCAGCGTCAGCCCCCAGACGCGGCGGCGCGCGTCGAACACGGCCAGGAGCGCGAAGCAGAGATAGAAGAAGATCTCGTAGTTGAGCGTCCAGCCCAGCTTGTAGAGCGGGTGCAGGCCCTGGCTCGCCGGATTGTAGAAGGGCACGAAGACCAGCGACAGCACGAGCTGCGCGCCGTCGAACACCGTGGTCTTGAAGAGCTGCGGGGTGGCCAGCGCCAGCGCCGCGGCGAGCAGGGTGAAGGCCCAGTAGAGCGGCACGACGCGCAGGGCGCGGCGGCGCAGGAAACCGCCCGCATCGAAACGGCCCGGTCCGGTCACCGCCACCATGATGAAGCCGGACACCACGAAGAACAGGATGACGCCGAGCCAGCCGAGGCGTCCATAGGCCAGCGTCTTCTCGGCCAGCGGATAGAGCAGCGCGTGCGAGGCCAGCACCAATAGGGCGGCAATGCCGCGCAGCGCCTGAATGGAGGACAGTCTGTTCTGCATGCGGAAGGACCGGCGAAACGACCCTTCCCGAATATCACGGCCGCGCCGCCGCGATCATTACCAATCCTTACATCGTTAATTCAGTCTTCGGGAAACATGGGCGGACGCTCGGGCAACCAGTGCCGCTGGCGCCCATGCTCCCGCCCATGCGCCTGCGGCATCAGCCCCATGCCGGCGGCCAGCTGGTCGAGGGCGATGCGCAGCACCAGCTTGGCGCTGCGGCGCGGCCAGCCGCGCTCGGCCTCGATCTGCTGGAGGCCCTTGTCGAAGCCGCAGACATCGGCCAGCACGCCCCAGCATTCGGCCGGCAGCGCCTCTGCCAGCGCGCCCAGCCGGTGCCGCGCCTCGGCGGCGCTGTCGGCGAGCTCGCCCTGCACCGGCCGCCCCTTGGCCCCTCCGATCCGCGCCGGATCGTAGGACATGGTGACGCGCTGGGCCAGCCGGGCGCGCTCGAAGAGCCGGGCCAGCCGCCGGGCAGCTTCGAGATGGTGGGGGACGAGCCCGCCGTCCCGCCCCAGCCGGGCGACGGCGTCGGGCAGGCCGTGCCCCGCATCCGGCGCGATGCCGTCAGCGCGCATCGCCCCGGCCCTCCGCCTCGAGCAGCATTTCCAGGCGCTCGACCGCGCTGTCGAAGCTCTTGTCGTCGCGCAGGTCCTCGATCAGATTGCAGGCATATGAGACTGTAGTCCTATCCCGTCCGAAGGCCTCGCCGATGGCGGTGAGGCTCTGTCCCAGCACCACATGGGCCAGGTACATGGCGAGCTGGCGGGCCCGCGCCGTTCGCGCCTGACAGCGGGATGCATGGAAAATCAAATGGATAGAAACATCCATCTCGGCGGCTACCAATGCTGCGGCCCGGCGCGTGGGCGATTGCGGCCGACAGGCGGGCGGCGGGGGCAGCGGGCGGGAGACGCCCTCGGAATCGGCAAGCATGGTTCGCTCCGGTCATTTATAGGACAATATTCCTACACTGACCGAAGCGCGTCTACCGGGGATAAGTTCGGATGCGAAGGGTCGCGACCGGCGCCGCAGCGGTGGAAAAGCCATGGCCGCCCGACGGGCGGCCATGCAATCCGTCATCTCGAAGAGGCGTCGACTCAGCCGGCCTTGCGGCCCAGGCCGTTGTCCTTGGCGAGTTTGGAGCGAGTGGCCGAATAGCTGGGCGCGACCATGGGATAGTCGGCGGGCAGGCCCCACTTCTCCCGATATTCTTCCGGCGACAAATTGTAGTGGGTCCGCAGGTGACGCTTGAGGGACTTGAACTTCTTGCCGTCTTCCAGGCAGATGATGTAGTCCGGCGCCACCGACTTGCGGATCGGCACGGCGGGCTTGAGTTCTTCCACGGGGGCCGGAGCCTCGTTGGACTGCAACGCGCGCAGGGCCCCATGGACATCGGCGATCAGCTTGGGCAGATCGGCGGGACTGACAGCATTGTGGCTGACATAGGCGGAGACGATATCGGTGCTCAGCTCGATCAAGTCGGCTTCGACACCCGGTATCACGCCGGAATTGTCGTTCATTGTTCAACCTTCCAGTATTTTTTATTGGGCAGCAACAGGGGCAGCGGCCACCTTGGCAGATATCTAGGCCCCCATACTGCGGCACGCAACCCGATTCCTGAAATTTAGCCTCTAACCAACAACACTATTCATGTGGCCGGATTTTGTTCGGCCCCAGACTTTATCTCATCGGTAACTGTATCCGCACAGGGTTTATGACCGGTGAAGTAGCTGGCGCGCGCCAAGAGGTGCGCCGAAAGCGGCGTGGTGAGCAAAAGGAAGGCCACGCCGATTACGGCGCGCAGCGCCACGGCCGCGTCCTGGCTCAGCAGCGCCACCGCCAGCAGGATCAGCCCGCCGCCGACCGCGCCGGCCTTGGAGGCGGCATGCATGCGCGTATAGAGGTCGGGCAGCCGCACCACTCCGACCGCCGCGAGGACGCTGAAGACCGCGCCCAGCAGCAGTAGGCTGCCCCCGGCATAGGAAACGATCTCGCTCATGGCCGGCCCGCCTTTCCGTCCTGACCGCGCAGCAGGATGTAGCGGGCCAGCGCCACCGTGGCGAGGAAGCCCAGCAGCGCCAGGGCGATGGCGATGTCGAGATAGAGCATCAGTCCGGTGCGGATCGCGACGGCGCCGACGAAGCCCATCGCCACCACCGTAAGCAGGTCCAGCGCCAGCACGCGGTCGGCCAGGGTCGGCCCGACGACGATGCGCACCAGCGACAGCAGCAGCGCCAGCGTCAGCAGCACCAGCGCGGCGAGCGACGCATAGTCGAGGAACACCGCCCCGCTCATTCGAACACCTCCCTGACCTTGCGCTCGAAGCCGTTGACGATGCCGGCGATCAGCGCCTCGCGACTGTCGAGGGCGAGCACGTGGACATAGAGCACCGAACGGTCCTCGGAAAGATCGATGGAAAGCGTGCCCGGCGTCAGCGTGATCAGGTTGGCCAGGAGCGTGATCTCGGCGTCGGACCTGACCGTCAGCGGCACCGCCACGATGGCCGGGCGCACCGCCGCGCGGATGTCGGGCCGCACCACCACCAGCGCCACGCGCACCGCGCTCGCCAGCAGCTCGTAGAGGAACAGGCCCGCCAGCGACAGGATGCGCCGCAGCTTCCGCAAGGCCCTGGGCGGCGCGAAGGAGGCCCGCAGCACCGCCACGGCGAGCCCGCCGATGGCGGCGCCGAAGAGCAGGTTGAAACCGGAGAAGTCGCCGGTGATGCCGGCCCAGAGCAGGGCCAGGATGACGACGATGAAGGTCGGGGTCACGGAGCGCCTCCCGCAAGGCCCACCGCGGCGACATAGCGCGCCGGATCGACGAGATCGGCGGCGGCAGTCAGGGCCCCTTCCATCAGCGGGTTGGGCCAGAGCCCGGCCGCCAGGATCGCCAGCGCCAGCACGGCGCTGGCGCCGAAGGCCAGCCGCCCCCGCCTCGCCAGCGGCACCAGTGCCCGCGCCTCATGCTCGGAGGCCTCGCCCTCGGGACCGCTGCGCCAGAAGACATGGGCCCAGAGCCGCGTGCCGGCGATCAGCGTCAGCACGGCGTTGGCCAGCAGCGCCAGCACCAGCCCGATCGCGGCCCAGCTGACCTCCGCCGCCGTCACGCCTGCCCCCAGCCCCGCCTCGAGCAGCAGCAGCTTGGGCCAGAAGCCGAGGAAGGGCGGCACGCCCGCCGTGGCGAGGATGAGGAGGAAGAACAGCATGGAGAGCGGCGCGCTGGCGGCGTAGAGCCCGCCCATCTGCCGGCTATCCGTTGCCCCGGTGCGCTTCTCCACCAGCCCCACCACCAGGTAGAGCGCCGTCATGGTCAGGATGGCGTGGAAGATGTAGAAGCCCGCACCCGCGACCGCCTCGCGGCCGGGCAGCGCCAGCCCGGCGAGGATCGTGCCGATGCCGCCGATCACCAGGAAGCCCGAGGCGCGGCGCAGATTGGTCTCGGCGATGGCGCCGAGCGGAGCGAGCAGCAGCGTGCCGATGGCCACCGTCACCAGCGCCGGTTCCAGCAGGTCCCGGCTGCCCGGCAGCACCGCCGCCAGCGTGCGCAGCAGGGCATAGGCGCCCACCTTGGTCAGCAGCCCCGCGAACAGCGCCGAGACCGCCGCCGGCGGCGTGTGATAGGCGGCCGGCAGCCAGGCGTTGAGCGGGAAGGCCGCGGCCTTCATGCCGAAGGCCAGCAGCAGCAGCGCGGCGATGCCGCCCATGGCCGCCATGTCGGCCGCCGGGGCCACGCGCATGATGTCGGCCATGTTGAGCGTGCCCAGGAGACCATGAAGCAGGCCGAGCGCCAGGAGAAAGAGCGTGGTGGCGAGGAAGTTGAGGAAGCCGTATTTCACCGCCGCGTCGAGCTGCACCGGCCGCGCGCCCTGCACCAGCAGGCCGAAGGAGGCGATCAGCGTCACCTCGAACCACACATAGAGATTGAAGAGGTCGCCGGTCAGGAAGGCACCGGTGACGCCGGCCAGCAGCAGCAGCACCAGCGCATGGAACGCATCGCCCTCGTCCGCCTCGCTCCGGTCGATCTCGGCATAGAGAAGCACCAGCAGCGTCACCACCGCAGCCGCGAGCGCGAAGGCGGCCCCGAACACGTCCACGGTCAGGCTGATGCCGAAGGGCGGCAGCCAGTTGCCCATGGTCATGCTGACCGGCCCCACCGCGATCACCTCGATCAGCAGGGCGATCTCGCAGGCGACGATGGCGGCGAGCACCAGCAGCGCCGCCGGCAGCGGCAGGCCCCTGCGGTGGCGCAGCATCAGCAGGACTGCGGCGCCCAGCAGGGCCAGCACCACCGGCAGCACGACGACCCAGGCGCCGGCCGGCGTCGCCGTCTCGATCATGGCCTGCGGCAGGCCGGATGCGGGGGCGGAGGCAGCCATGGCATCAATAGCTCAATGGCGGCTGCGGCGAGCGCTCGGGCTCGGCCAGCCGCATGGTGTCGGTATTGTCGGCATCAAGGCTCTGATAGGCGCGGAAGGCCAGCACGAGCAGGAAGCTGAACATGGAAAAGCCGATGACGATGGCGGTGAGGATCAGCGCCTGCGGCAAGGGATTGGCGATCGGCCCGGCCGGCGCCTCCAGCCCGGGGGGCACGATGGGCGCCAGCTCCTGGGTCACCCGGCCGGCGGTGAAGATCAGCAGGTTCACCCCGTTGCCGAAGACGGTCATGCCGATCAGCATGCGAATCACCGAGCGCGACAGCAGCAGATAGACGCCCGTGGCGATGAACAGCCCCACCAGGGCGGCGAGCACGAAATCCATCTACGGTTCCTCCTCGCGGTCGCTTTCCAGCGACAGGGCAATGGCGGCGAGCGTGCCGAACACCACCAGATAAACCCCGAGATCGAAGAAAAGCGGGGTGGAGACCGGCACCACCGTCTCGCCCAATTCGATGGGCAGCCAGATGCTGGTCATGAACGGCGCCGCGATGAACAGGCTCGCCAGCCCCGAGGCTCCCGCCAGGAACAGGCCGGAGCCGGCGATCGCCAACGGGTCGAGGCGCAGCGCCCGGCGCACCGCCCCGACGCCCGAAGCCATGCCGAACACCGCCATGGCGGCGGCGGCGATCAGCCCGCCGATGAAGCCGCCGCCCGGCTCGTTGTGCCCGCGCAGGCAAATATAGAGCGAGAAGACCAGCATGATGACGACGATCAGCGGCGCCAGCGTGCGGAAGATGACCGTGCTCATGCCGACGCCTTTCCGGCCCGGCGCGGCCGCGCCGGGCGCGGGGTCGGCGGGGCCTTCCGCCGGCGCAGCAGGGTCAGGATGGCGATGCCCGCCGTCATCACCACCGCGATCTCGCCCAGCGTGTCGAAGCCGCGATAGTCGACCAGGATGACGTTGACGATGTTGTGGCCGTGGGCCACCGGCACGCTGGTGGCGGCGAAGAAGTCGGAGAGGCGCGGGTCGTAGGGGCCGGTGAGCACCAGCATCAGCAGCAGGCTGACCCCCACCCCGCAGACGACGGCCAGCGTGCCGTCGCGCGCCCAGTCCTCGAACGGGCGCGGATCGCGGTCGTCGAGCCGCAGCCGGGTCATCACGAAGGTCAGCACCACCACGGACAGCACCTCGACCATGAGCTGGGTGAAGGCCAGGTCCGGTGCTCCGAACAGCAGGAAGATCAGCGCAAGCGCCGCGCCCTGCACGCCCATGCAGACAATGGCGAGCAGGCGCGTGCGGGCCACCACCACCAGCACGAGCCCGATGGCGGCCAGCGCCAGCACGCCCCATTCATAGGGCCGGAACGGCGGCGGCACGAGGCGCTTGCTCCAGTCGCCGAGCTCGGCCGTGGGCACGATCCAGTCGAGCCCGCCCCAGGCGAGGAGCGGCCCGAACAGCGCCAGCGCGAACACCATGAACACGACGACCAGATAGAGCTCGAGCCGCCCGTGGTGCAGCAGCCGCGTCACCGCGCCCGAAAAGCGGACGAGGCCGAACATCGCGGCGTCGAACACGGTGTCGGCGGTCCAGCCCAGAGTGTGCTCGAAGCGGCGGAGCAGGGTGCGGATGGCGTCGGCCTGGCGGTAGACGAGGATGCCGAGCCCCCAGGTCAGCCCCGACAGCCAGAGCAGCGGGCTCGCCAGGTCGAAGGCCAGCGCCAGATGGCTCTCCACGGGGCTCGCGAGGATGCCGGAGGCGGCCGGCGCCATGACCTCGCGGCCCAGCCAGTCGGGCAGGAGGCCGCAGAGGATGCCGGCCCCGCCGAGCAGCACCGGCCCGGCCAGCATGGGGATGGGCGCCTCGTGCGGCGGCTTCGGCGTCGTCCCCGGCTCGCCGAGGAAGGGCCGGATCATCACCAGCAGCGCCACGCCGGCCAGCAACGCATTACCCGCCACCAGCACGGCCAGCGTCAGCACCGCGCTCCAGTCGCCGGCCAGCAGCCCGAGATACATCTCCTCCTTGGCGAGATAGCCGACGGTCAGCGGCAGGCCGAACATGGAAAGGCAGGCCAGCGCCGCGGCGATGAAGCTCACCGGCATCTTCTCGGCCAGCCCGCCCAGCGCGGTGATGTCGCGGGTGCCGGCGCCGTGGTCGATGGCGCCGGCGACCATGAACAGGCCCGCCTTGTAGAGCGCATGGGCGATGAAATAGACTACCATGGCCGAGATGGCGGCCGCGCTGCCCAGCCCGAGCAGCAGCACCAGCAGGCCCAGCGAGGCGATGGTGGTCTGCGCCAGGATCTGCTTGAGATCGGTCTGGCGCAGCGCCCCCAGCGCCCCCCAGATCAGCGTCGCGCCCCCGAACAGCATCAGCAGGGTCGTCCAGGCGGCGGTGCCGCCGAGCAGCGGCGTCATGCGCGCCAGCAGGTAGACGCCGGCCTGCACCATGGTCGCCGAATGCAGGAAGGCCGAGACCGGCGTGGGCGCCTCCATGGCGTTGGGTAGCCAGAAATGCAGCGGGAACTGCGCCGACTTGGTGAAGGCGGCGGCGAGCACGCAGATCAGGATCGGCGCGTAGAGCGCGTGCCCGGCAAGGCTGCCCAGCTCGCGCAGGGCGCTCAGCTCCCAGCTGCCGCCGGCCTGCTGCAGCACGATGGCGCCGGCCAGCAGGGCCATGCCGCCGATATTGGTGACGACCAGCGCCTGGATGGCGCCGCGCCGCGCCGCCTGCCGCGCATGATCGAAGCCGATCAGCAGGAAGGAGGTGATCGAGGTCAGCTCCCAGAACAGGAACAGCGCCAGCGTGTTGTCGGCCAGCACCAGGCCGAGCATGGCGCCCATGAAGGCGAGCAGGAAGGCGAGGAACCGCCCGCGATGCGGATGGCCGGCGAGATAGGACCCCGAATAGAGGACGATCAGCGCCCCGATGCCGGAAATGGTAAGGGCGAAGACCAGGCTCAGCCCGTCGACCAGAAAGCTCAAGGTCAGGCCGTGGGACGGCACCCAGCCGATGCCGGCGCGGACAGAGCCTCCGGCGATCACCGGCTCGGCCAGCGACAGCAGCAGGGCGAAGATGCCGGCCGGAACCAGCGCCAGCACCCAGCCGGCCAGCGGGCCCGCCAGGCGGTTGACCAGGGGGGCCAGGGCGGCCGCCAGGAAGGGTCCGATGGCGACGAGAGCGATGCTTGCATCCAGCGACCCGCCCAAGACCAGCCCCTCCTCTGCCGTTGATTCCCGTGCTGCGACAGGCAGCGACCATAAAGAATGGCGGCACCGGGACAAGCCCAATCGGCGCCGGAAACGCCTCGATACCCAGGAAGCGTCACCCCGGGGGCTGGCAATGTCGGCCGTCGCGGCCTATGTCCTTTCCACCCAGCCTTCGCCGCCGCCGCACCCATTCCGGGAAAGACCATGAACAAGCCCCAGCCGCCCGTCGCCAAGCGCGTCTCCCATGTGACCAGCCATCACGGCATCGAGCGGGACGATCCCTATCACTGGCTGCGCGCGGAGAACTGGCAGGAGGTGATGCAGAAGCCCGAGACGCTGGACGCGGAGATCCGCGCCTATCTCGAGGCCGAGAACGCCTGGTACGAGGCGGAGTTCGGCGCGCCGACCGCCGAATTGCAGGAGCGCATCTACAAGGAGATCCGCGGGCGCATCAAGGAGGACGACAGCGGCGTGCCCTCGCCCGACGGGCCCTGGGCCTACAATTCGCGCACGCTCGAGGGCAAGCAGTATCCGCTCATCGTCCGCGCCCCGCGCGAGGGCGGGGAGGAGGCCGTGCTGCTGGACTGCAACGTCGAGGCCGGCGAGGAATATTTCGGCTTCGCGGGGGCCAGCCACGATCCCTCGCACCGGCTGCTCGCCTGGGCGGCCGACCGGGCCGGCTCGGAATATTACGACATCGCGCTGCGCGACCTCGAAACCGGCCGGGACAGCGCCGAGGTCATCCGCAACACCGCCGGCGGCTATGTATGGTCCAATGACAGCCGCGCCATCTACTATACCGAATATGACGATAACCACCGGCCCTTCCGCGTGCGCCGCCACGACATCGGCACCGACCAGTCGGCCGATCCGGTGGTCTACGAGGAAAAGGATCCCGGCTTCTTCGTCGGGGTCGGCAAGACGCTGTCCGACCGGTTCATCGTCATCGACGCGCACGACCACCAGACCAGCGAGGCCTGGCTGATCGACGCCGAAGCGGGCGGCGAACCCCGCCTCGTCGCGCCGCGCCTCACCGATCGCGAATACGAGATCGACGAGCGGCACGGCACGCTCTACATCCGCACCAATGCGGACGGCGCCGAGGACTACAAGATCGTCACCGCCCCCGCCGACGATCCCGCCGCCGAGAACTGGACCGATCTCGTGCCCCACCGCGAGGGCGTGCTGATCCTCGACATCGGCGTGCTCCGCAACCACCTGCTGCGCCTCGAGCGGCAGGACGGGCTGCCGCGCATCGTCGTCCGCGACCTTCGCACCGGCACCGAGGAGACCGTGCATTTCGAGGAGGAAGCCTATTCGCTGGGCATGTCGACCGGCTACGAGTTCGATACCGCCGTGTTCCGGCTCACCTATTCCTCGCCCACCACGCCGCAGCAGGTGTTCGACGTCGATCTCGAGACCGGAAAGCGCACGCTGCTCAAGACCCAGGAAATCCCCTCGGGCCACGATCCGGACGACTACGAGACCCGGCGGCTCTTCGCCGCCGCCAGGGACGGCGAGGAGGTGCCGGTCACCCTGCTCTACCGCAAGGGCACGCCGATCGACGGCACGGCGCCGGTGCTGCTCTACGGCTATGGCGCCTATGGCATGTCGATGCCGGCGGCCTTCTCAACCGGGGCGCTGTCGCTGGTGGACCGCGGCTTCATCTATGCCATCGCCCATGTCAGGGGCGGCATGGAGAAGGGCTATCGCTGGTATCGGCTGGGCCGGCGCGAGCACAAGACCAACACCTTCACCGATTTCATCGCCGCGGCCGAGATGCTGATCGGGAAGGGCTATACGGCGAAGGGCAGGATCGTCGCCCATGGCGGCTCGGCCGGCGGCATGCTCATGGGCGCCGTCGCCAATCTCCGGCCCGATCTGTGGGCCGGCATCGTCGCCCAGGTGCCGTTCGTGGACGTGCTCAACACCATGCTCGACGACACGCTGCCGCTGACCCCGCCCGAGTGGCCCGAATGGGGCAACCCGATCACCTCGGCCGAGGACTACCGCCGCATCGCCGGCTATGCGCCCTACGAGCAGGTGGCGGCGCAGGACTATCCGCCGATCTTCGCGCTGGCCGGGCTCACCGATCCGCGCGTCACCTATTGGGAGCCGGCCAAGTGGGTGGCGAGATTGCGCGCAACCCGGACGGGGGACGCGCCATTGTACCTCAAGACCAATATGGGCGCCGGCCATGCCGGGGCCTCGGGTCGCTTCGACCGGATCAGGGAGGCAGCCATGTGCTATGCCTTTGCAATAAAGTCAGTCGGAATGGACGTTTAGTTCTTCCGGCGAGATTGTTGCGTCACCCCGGTCCTCCTATAACACTGGGCCAACAGCCGGCCCGCGCCAGCGTCATCCCCTTTCAAGAACGGAGGCTACCATGACCACTTTCGAACTTCCGCCCCTGCCCTACGCCTACGATGCGCTGGGGCCGCACATGTCGGCCGAGACGCTCGAATACCACCATGACAAGCACCACCAGGCCTATGTGACCAAGGGCAACGAGCTGCTCGCCGGCTCGGGCCTCGAGGACAAGAGCCTCGAGGAGATCGTCAAGCAGTCCCACGGCAAGAACCAGGCGCTGTTCAACAATGCCGGCCAGCACTACAACCACATCCATTTCTGGCAGTGGATGAAGCCCAATGGCGGCGGCAACAAGCTGCCGGGCAAGCTGCAGCAGGCCGTGGATGCCGATCTCGGGGGCTTCGACAAGTTCCGCAGCGATTTCATCGCCGCCGGCGTCGGCCAGTTCGGTTCGGGCTGGGCCTGGCTCTCCTGGAAGGACGGCAAGCTCGCCATCGAGAAGACCCCGAACGGCGAATCCCCGCTGGTCACCGGCGGCAAGCCCCTGTTGGGCGTGGATGTGTGGGAGCACTCCTACTACATCGACTACCGCAACGCCCGCCCGAAATATCTCGAGGCCTGGTTCGACAACCTGGTGAACTGGGAACACGTCGAAGAGCTCTTCGAGCAGGCCACCGCCTGAGGCCGACGCCTCTTCCGGCTCCGCTCCGTCGCCATCCGCGATGCCGCCCTCGGGATCGACCCGGGGGCCACTTTTTCCTCTCCGGCGTTTGCCGCACGCGCTTCTTGTTTGAGAACCGGAACCGGGGACTTCTTTCCCCCGTTCGGTCATGTTAACGAAACCTTCACCAAAAAGGGGCTCGTTCGTGACCGCAGCCGGCAGGACCATTGCCATTCTGGCCGCCAATCCGGCCCTCAGCGCCGTGCTGACCATGGTGCTGGCGGGCGACTCGCGGCTGCGCGTGCGTCCCTTCGAGAGCGAGGCCGAGCTCTTCGCCTATATGCGCATCGCCCCGCTCGATCTGCTGGTGGTGGATTTCGACCGCGAAGGCCGCCCGGCGCACGAGATAGTCGAGGCCATCCGCCTCGATCCGGGGCTCGTGTCGCGCGAATTGCCGGTCATCGCCCTGACCCGCGCCATCACCCCGCCCATGCGCCAGCAGGCCATCAGCGCCGGCATCGACGAGGTCGTGGTCAAGCCGATGTCGCCCCGCCATCTGTTGCAGCGGGTGCAGGCGCGCCTGCTCAACCGCAGCGTGGTCGGCGCCCTGGGCCATGGCTATCGCGGCCCCGAGCGGCGCGGCCGTCTGCCCCTACGGACGCCCCAGCCGCACCCGGCGCGCCGCTACACCGACAACGTCGTCCCCCTCTTCCCCGACCGCCGCGCCCGGCGCCCGGAGCTGGAACCGCTGGGCTAGGGTCTCAGGGATTTGGTGCGGAACCACGCAGGACCTCGGTGTCCTTCAGGACATCCCGGCCAGAATCCTCAAATCCCCTACCGCTCGTGCTGGATTACCCAGTTCACCTTGTTCCACAGCTCGTCCACCGTCTCGGCGAACTGCATCTTGCGGTCGTATCCGGGTACCGCATGGGCGAGCACGTCGGCGGCGAAGCCCCGCACCGCCTCATAGGCGCGGTGGCGGTTGAGCATCACCACCGGGCGCTTCTGGCCGGCGCTCCAGGTGCCGAACAGGGCCGAGACCGATTGCAGCGAGCCGGGCAGCGCCACCAGCACCTGGCTCATCTCCGCCAGCCGCGCGTGGCGCTCGGCGCGTTCGGGCAGCACGGTGATCGGCACGCCCTTCAATGCCGGCGGCAGCACGATGCTGGCGTCGGCCAGCACGTCCACCGCCCCGCCGGCGGCCCGCGCCGCCGTGATCAGCGGCACGGGGATGACGCCCTCCTCGGCCAGGCACGCCAACCGGGCGCCGCGGCGGGCGAACAGGCGTCCCGCCTCGCTCATCAGGCTGGCGCGCTCGGGGTCCCCCGGTCCGCGATCCGAGGCGAAGATGCCGATGGTCGGTCCGGACGGGGTCACCGCGCTCATGGGCCCTACCGCCGCTTGCTGAGGCCGCCCAGGATGCCGCGCACCAGCGCGTTTCCGAGACGGTTGGCGACGGTGCGGGCGAAGGAGTTGACCGCGGCTTCCGTCGGCGTCTGTCGGCTGGACCGGCGCGGCGCGGCGGCGCGCTCGGCCCGCTCGCGCTCCTTGGCCAGCCGCTCCACCTCGGCCTGCCGTTCGGCCTCGTAGCGGGTCCGCTCCTCGACTAGCTGCTTTTCCCGCGCCCGCTTGGCCAGCACCTCATAGGCCGATTCTCGGTCCGTCACCGTGTCGTAGAGCGCGCCGAGCGGAGAATTGGCGATGACGGCGTCGCGCTCGGCGGGCGTCAGCGTGCCCACATAGGCCGAGGGCGGGCGGATCAGCGTCCGCCCCACCATGGAGGGGATGCCCTTGTCCTCGAGGGTGGAGACCAGCGCCTCCCCGATGCCGAGCTGGGTGATCACCGCCTCGGTGGAGAAATCCGGATTGGGCCGGAAGGTCTCGGCCGCGACCTTCACCGCCTTCTGCTCGCGCGGCGTGTAGGCGCGCAGCGCGTGCTGGACGCGGTTGCCGAGCTGGGCCAGCACCGGCTCGGGCACGTCGACCGGGTTCTGGGTGACGAAATAGACGCCGACGCCCTTGGAGCGGATGAGCTTCACCACCTGCTCGATCCGGTCCACCAGCGCCTTGGGCGCGTCGTCGAACAGCAGATGCGCCTCGTCGAAGAAGAAGACCAGCTTCGGCTTGTCGGGGTCGCCCACCTCGGGCAGTTCCTCGAACAGTTCGGAGAGCAGCCAGAGCAGGAAGGTGGCGTAGAGGCGCGGCGCCTTCATCAGCTCGTCCGCCGCGAGGATGGAGATGAAGCCGCGCCCGTCGGTGTCGGTGCGCATCAGGTCGGCGATGTCCAGCGCCCGCTCGCCGAAGAAATGCTCGGCTCCCTGCTGCTCCAGCACCAGCAGCGCCCGCTGGATGGCGCCGATCGAGGCGGTGGTGACATTGCCGTAGCGGCCCGAGATTTCCCGTGCCCGCTCCTGCAAATCGACCAGCATGGCCCGCAAATCCTTGAGGTCGAGCAGCAGCAGCCCCTCCTCGTCGGCCACGCGGAAGGCGATGTTGAGCACGCCTTCCTGGGTGTCGTTGAGGTCGAGGATGCGGCTCAGCAGCACCGGGCCCATCTCCGAGATGGTGGCGCGCACCGGGTGTCCCTGCTTGCCGAACAGATCCCAGAAGATCACCGGGAAGGCGTCGTGATTGTAGTCGGAAAAGCCGATCTCCTCGGCCCGCTTGGTCTGCCATTCCTGGATGGGGCCGCTCTTGGCGACGCCGGCGAGGTCGCCCTTGATGTCGGCGGCGAAGACCGGCACGCCGGCGGCGGAGAAACCCTCGGCCAGCGCCTGCAGGCTCACCGTCTTGCCGGTGCCGGTGGCGCCGGTGATCAGCCCGTGGCGATTGCCGTATTTGAGCGTCAGATATTCCGGCTGCTTGCTCGTCCCCACGAAGATCTTGCCGTCAACGAGCATGCCGAAACCCTGCCTCAAATCATCGAACCAGCCTCGTTATAGCCATCCCGGCCCGCCCGGAACAAGGCGAGGCGCGCATGGCGCGTTCACCACCCTGCCGGCTTTGCCTCGCCTTGCGCGGGAAAACTGGCACAATGGCCGCATGCGCCCCCTGCTCGCCGCCCAGCGCCGCCATGTCCTCGCCGCTCTCGCCGGGCTCCTGGTGCTGCCCGCCGCCGCCCGGGCCCAGCCCGTTTCGCTGGAGGCCGGCTCGAATGCGGACCAATCCTCCGCCCTCCAGGCCGCGCTCGACGGCGCCGGCAGCGGCAGGCTCGCCCTGCCCCCGGGCCGGTTCCGCGTGTCGGGCATCCGCTTTCCGGGCAATCTGGTCATCGAAGGCGTTCCCGGCACTACCTGGCTCATCGCCGACGGCGCCGCGATCGGCACGGTCTCGGGGCAATCGGGGCTCGTGCTGCGCGACATCGGCTTTGCCGGCGACAGCGGCGCGGATCCGCTGCTCGCCGTCGAAACGGGCGAAGCCATCACCCTGGAGCGCTGCCGGTTCCGCGACAGCCCCGGCATCGCCCTGTCGCTCTTCGGGGCGGCGGCCACCATCCGCGACTGCGATTTCGCCGGCCATGCCGACGCCGCCATCCACGCCATGGACAGCCTGGGGCTGCTGATCGCCGGCAACCGCATCGCCGCCTGCGGCAATGCCGGCATCCGCATCTGGCGCAGCCAAAGCGGGCCGGACGGCTCCATCGTCACGGCCAACCGCATCTCCGGCATCGACTGGCGCGGCGGCGGCAACGGCCAGAACGGCAACGGCATCAACGTGTTCCGGGCCGACGAGGTCATCGTCGCCGACAATCACATCAGCGATTGCGCCTTCACCGCCGTGCGCCTCAACACCGCGCGAAACTGCCAGGTCTCGGGCAATCTCTGCCGCAATTCCGGCGAGGTCGCCATCTTCTCCGAGTTCGGCTTCTCCGGCTCGGTCATCGCCGGCAACATCGTCGACGGCGCCGCCACCGGCATTTCCATCACCAATCTCGACACGGGCGGGCAGATCGCGGTGTGCTCGGGCAATATCGTGCGCAACATCCGCGAACGCTCCGAGGTCAATCCGGACACCATCCCCATCGGCATCTATGCGGAGGCCGAAACCGCGATCACCGGCAACACCGTGGTCAACGTGCCCGGGGTGGCGCTCATGGCCGGCTATGGCAGCTTCCTGCGCAATGTCGCCATCACCGGCAACGTCGTCTATGCCAGCGTCATCGGCATCGGCGTCTCGGTCGCCGACGAGCCCGGGCCGGTGCTGCTCTCCGGCAACCTCGTCCACGACCCCTACAAACACGCCGTCGTCGGCCTGGCCTGGCAGGAGATCGTGGAGCCTGACCTCGTGGCCAACGCCGCCAAATACGGCCACGTCACCATCCGCTAGCACGGTCTGGCGGACAATCCACCGGCCCTCTGAGGGAAGAAACGAACCTCCCTCCTCACCCCAGCGGCCCGGCCGTCCGCAGCTCCCCCACCACCGCGCCGCGCACGTTCTTCGTGGGCTGGCGGATGAACCGCTCCAGCACGGCACGCTGGTCGGTATCGGGATCGGCGTAGGCGGCCAGCAGCGCGGCGACCATGGCCTGGCTCGCCGCCATGTGGCCGTCGTCGCATTTGAGCGCATAGCCCCAGCCCTTGTCGCGGATGGCGCCGCATTGCACGCCCTCGGCCCCGCCCTTCTGCATCACGCGCCCGGCAAAGGCCTGCATCACCAGCGTGTCGATATGGCCGGTGCCGGCCACCAGGTGCGGATGGGCGGTGGCGGCGTCGAACAGGGCCTGGGCTCCGGCCGCGTGGCCGGAATCGAGTCCCCGGCCCGTCGCCATGCGGGCGAAGCCCCGCGCGAAGGCGCGCAGCGGCGCGGCCCAGGTGGGAATGGAGCAGCCATCGGTGCCGCAGCGGCCCTCGGTCAGGTCCTCGCCGATCACATATTCCACCGCGGCGCGCACCGCCCTTTGCACGTCGTGCTCGCGCTCGACATAGCCGGCGGTGGGCACGCCCATGGCCAGCGCCACGCTCAGCATGCCCGAATGCTTGCCCGAGCAGTTGTTGTGCAGCGGGCTCGGCGCGCGGCCGGCCGCCACCAGCGCCCGGCGGGCCTCGGCATTGGTCGGCATGTGCGCGCCGCATTCGAGATCCGATTCGGACAGCCCCATGCGGGCGAGGAAACGGCTCACGCCCTCGACATGGTCGTCCTCGCCATGGTGGGAGGCGCAGGCCAGCGCCAGCTCCTGCGGCGTGTGGCGGAAGCGGTCGATGGCGTGCCGGTCGAAGATGGCCAGCGCCTGCATGGACTTGATGGCGGAGCGCGGGAACACCGGCCGGTCGATGTCGCCCGCGGCGGCGATCACCGTCCCGTCGGCGTCGACGATGACGAAGGCACCGCGATGGCGGTTCTCCACCCAGTTGCCGCGCACCGCCTCGGCGAGAATGGGATTGGCATCCATGCGAAAAACTCCGGTCCTGCTGCCCTCACGAACAGGCAGGAGCCGGAAAAGTCAACATGCATGGGTGGGAGGTACGCGGGTTACTGAAGAAAGCTCGCGCCGGCGAGGGTGGAGGTCCGAGGGCCGTGGCGTCGCTTGCGGCACTGGACGCCGGCCCCCGGGCCCCCGCCATCGCCGGCGGAGGGGCTCAGATGTCCCAGTCGTAGACCGGGGTGAGGTAGCGGGAGTTGACCCAGCCGCGGGTCCCGCCGCGGTCCACCAGGCACCAGTCCGAGCTGTTCCTGACCTCGATGCAGCGCTCGACCCAGACATGCACGCCGGGCTCGAAGCTGCCGACCTTCCGGGAATAGCTGGCGGGCCATTTGCGGACGTTGAGCTGGTCCCAATGGGCCACGTTGCTCACCTGCGCCAGCGTGTCGACGGTGTAGCCGGCAGCCATGGCGGGCTGCACCGCGAAGGCTGCGGCGGCGGTGACGACGAGGCCGCACAGCGTGGCGACCAGCACCTTTTCCTGCGACTTGTTCATTTCAGTTGTCCCCCTGGACGATATCGATCGTTGAAGGGACCCTAGCCGGCGCCTTTTGAACCTTCGCTGAGAGCGTCGTTCAGACAGCGTTCATCTTCCGGCCGGGGTCGGGCGATGGTTCAGTTCATGTCCCGCTGGTGGACATAGAGGATGATGCTGTCGTTGCCACCGAAGCGGAGCGACACCACGTCGTGCTGGTCGTAGCCCCGGGCGCGCAGCGCGGCCATCAGCGTGGCGTTGCGGGCGATGGGCACGCGCAGCCGCTCGACATTGCCGTTCACGAACAGCGCGCCGTAGTTGTTCTTGGCGAAGACGCGCAGATCCTCGCAGATCGGGATCAGGTAGACCGGCTGGTTGTGGATGGCCTGGATGTCGGCGCGGTTGACCCGGCGCATGTGGCCCATCTGGTCCGAACAGTGCTCGGCGCTCTTGCCCACGGGATGGTTGGGCCCGCCGGGCACGTTGGCGCGGGCGAACTGGGCCTGGCTGGGCAGGGTGGTCAGCACGGTGGCGAGACCGGCGAGAAGGATCAGGGTGGTGCGTTTGAACATGGAAGTCTCCTGCATCTGGTGTTGCCGGCGTCCGGCGCCGAGCTTGCCGCCGGTTGTGCCGCCGCGCCCTTGAACCCGCGCTGAGACGCCCGTTCATCCTTCGTTAACGCGCCTGCCGACGCCGCGGCGGTTGGCAGGCAAGGCGTTCCGGCATAGGCTCATGGGAAGGGGCCGCGGCGAAACTGCGTGCAATTAGAGGAGGTTCGGATGAGCAAGGTTCTGGCGACGGGCGGCAGCGGCAAGCTGGGCCGCGCCGTGCTGCGCGATCTGGTGGCCCATGGCTACGAGGTGCTCAATATCGACCAGCACGCCCTGCCCGAGCCCATCTGCCCTTCCATCCGCATCGATCTCACCGATTTCGGCGAGGTGGCCGCCGCCATACTGGGCGGGGTGGACGAGCGTCCCGGCCCGTTCGACGCGGTGGTGCACCTGGCCGCCATCCCGGCGCCGGGGCTGGCGGCCAATGCCCGCGTCTTCGCCAACAACGTGCCCACCACCTACAACGTCTTCGAGGCCTGCCGGCTGGCCGGCATCAGGAATGTGGTCTTCGCCTCCAGCGAGACCGTGCTGGGCCTGCCCTTCGACACGCCGCCGCCCTATGTGCCGGTGGACGAGGAATATTATCCGCGCCCGGAAAGCGCCTATTCGCTGGGCAAGCTGCTGGACGAGACCATGGCGGCCCAGTTCTGCCGCTGGGATCCGGAGCTGCGCATGGTGGGCCTGCGCTTCTCCAACGTCATGTATCCTGAGGACTATGCCGCCTTTCCCCGCTTCGACGGCGACCCGAGGAGCCGCAAGTGGAACCTGTGGGGCTATATCGACGCCCGCGACGGCGCCCAAGCGGTGCGCCGCGCCATCCAGGCCGATTTCAAGGGCTTCGAGGCCTTCATCATCGCCAACGCCGATACGGTGATGAGCCGGTCCAACATCTCGCTGCTGGCCGAGGTCTTCCCCGATGTCGAGCAGCGCGGCAACATCACCGCCAACGGCACGCTGCTGTCGATCGAGAAGGCCAAGCGCATGCTGGGCTATTCGCCCCAATACAGCTGGCGCAACGCCGGGCAATAGGTCGTCCGCGACGCACCTCACCGCACGACCCGCTCACCACTTTTGCATACGGAATGTGCAGTTGCGGGTCTTGCGCTTTTTGCGGGCAGCGGCATAACTGCCTGGAATGCCGAGCCCCGACCTGTCCATCCTCATCATCGACGAGAACCGCATCCGCGCCTCGATCATCGAGGAAGGCCTGCGGGAGGCGGGGCATGGGCGCGTCGCGGTCATCCACGACGTCAACGAGGTCGGCCGCAGCCTGCAGCAGACCATGCCCGACGTCGTCGTCATCGACCTCGAAAATCCCAAGCGCGACACGCTGGAGCATTTCTTCTCGCTGTCGCGCGCCATCCGGCGCCCCATCGCCATGTTCGTGGACCGCTCGGACGGCGCCATGATCGAGAAGGCGGTGGAGGCCGGCGTGTCCGCCTATGTGGTGGACGGGCTCAAGAAGGAGCGCGTCAAGCCGATACTCGACATGGCGATCTCCCGCTTCAACGCCTTTTCCCGCCTCACCCGCGAATTGGAGGAGGCGCGCGGCGCCCTCGAGGAGCGCAAGATCATCGATCAGGCCAAGGGCATATTGATGAAGACGCGCGGCCTGTCGGAGCCCGATGCCTATGCGCTGCTGCGCTCCACCGCCATGAACCAGAACCGCCGCATCGTCGAGATCGCGCAAAGCCTCATCACCGCCGCCAGCCTGCTCGGCCCTTGAACCGCCCGGGAACGCCCATGTCCAGACCGCTGCTCACCGCCGGTTTCCTGCCCCTGCTCGACAGCGTCCTGTTGGTGCTGGCCCATGAGATGGGCTTTGCCGACCAGGAGGGTTTCGATCTCGCCCTGACCCGCGAGACCTCCTGGGCCAATATCCGGGATCGCTCGGCGCTCGGGCATTTCGACATCGCGCTGATGCTCGCTCCCATGCCGATCGCCGCCAGCCTCGGGCTGACCCCTCTGGCCACGCCCATGGTGGCGCCGGTGATGACGGGGCTTGGCAACAACGCCATCACCGTCAGCGCCGATCTCTGGCGGGCCATGGCCGATGCCGGGGCGCCGGGCGATCTCGAGGCCGGCCCCGCCGGCCTGGCGCTGGCCCGGGTGGTGCGGACCACGCCGCGCAAGCTGCGCTTCGGCGTCGTGCACCAGACCTCCTCCCACAATTACGAACTGCGCTACTGGCTCGCCGCCAGCGGCATAAGGCCCGACCGCGACCTCGAGATCGTGGTCCTGCCCCCGCCCCTGCTGCCCGAGGCGCTGGGTTCGGGCGGCCTCGACGGCTATTGCGTGGGCGAGCCGTGGAACAGCGTCGGCGTCGATCGCCACGGCGCCCGCATCGCCACCACCAAGTCATCCATCTGGCAGTGGAGCCCGGACAAGCTCATCGGCATGCGCGCCGATTGGGCCGAGCGCCATCCCGACACGGTCGCCGCCGTGGTCCGCGCCATCTACCGGGCCGGCCGCTGGGCCCACGAACCGCAGAACCGTCTGCCGGCCGCCGAGATCATGGCCCGCCCGCCCTATCTCAACCTGCCGGTCGGCATCGTCGCCCGCGCCCTCACCGGCGAGATCGACAGCGGGGTGCGCCAGCTCGCCATCCCCGACTATTTCATCCCCCATGCCGGCGCCGCCAACTTCCCCTGGAAGAGCCACGCCCTGTGGTACTACAGCCAGATGGTGCGCTGGGGCGAGGTCGCCGCCAGCCCGGACCGCGCGGCGCTCGCCGCCGCCACCTTCCGGCCCGATCTCTACCGCGCCGCCCTGGCGCCACTGGGCGTGCCGGTGCCCGCCGAGGATTATCGCAAGGACGGCGACCGGTCCGAACCGCACCCGACTCCCGCCCTCGGCGGTGACCTCCTGCTGGGTCCCAACCGCTTCTTCGATGGCGCCGTCTTCGATCCCGCGGCGCTGGAAAGCTACGTCGCCGCCCAGCGGGCGGAATAGGCGCAGGTCCGGCGTGGACCCCGCCGGCGCACCCATTCCGTCCACATTCTCATCACACCCCGCCGCCGCACAATATTTATGCAGTTTGCTGCCCCCGTAGCCGCAGCCGCTCCGACCCGCATCGACCTCTCCTTCCGGGCTCCTCCGCCCAACTCATTGGCTCGGCTGAATAAATCTCATAAACGCGCAGTTGGCACGCTTCGTGCAATGAGGTGAGCGAGAGAGCTCCTCCCAAGACGCTCTTCAAGGTCGACGTCCAGCGTTGGGCGTCCAAGGCAAGGCTGCCAACAGGTGCGACCGGCTTTACCGCCGGTTTCGTGGCCCGTTGGCAGCCTTTTCGTTTGTCGCTCGGTGCAACTGGAGAATGCAATGGCCCTGCCCAAGACCACCCGCCGATCCTTCCTCAAGGGAGCGTCCGCGACCGCGGCGACGCTGCTCGCCGCCAGGACGCTGTTCCCCGCCGGCGCCTTCGCGCAGGGGGCCGGCCCCGAGGTCTCGGGCACCCGGCTCGGCTACATCGCCCTCACCGATTCCGCCCCGCTGATCATCGCGGCGGAAAAGGGCCTCTATGCCAAGCACGGGGTGCCGGACGTGGTGGTGGAAAAGCAGGCGAGCTGGGGGGCCACGCGCGACAACATGGCGCTCGGCTCCGCCAATGGCGGCATCGATGGCGGCCACATCCTGCGCCCCAAGGTGCATCTCTACAGCTCCGGGGCGGTGATGCAGAACAACCAGAAGCTGCCCATGTATACCCTGCTCAACCTCAACGAGGACTGCCAGGGGCTGTCGGTGGCGCAGGAATATGCCGGCACCGGCGTCGGCCTCGATGCCTCCCCCCTCAAGGAGGCCTTCGCGGCAAAACGCGCCGCCGGCGGCACGCCGAGCGTCGCCATGACCTTTCCGGGCGGCACGCACGATCTGTGGATCCGCTACTGGCTGGCGGCCGGTGGCATCGTCCCCAATGTCGATGTGGACGTCATCGTGGTGCCGCCGCCCCAGATGGTCGCCAACATGAAGGTGGGCACCATGGACGCCTTCTGCGTCGGCGAGCCCTGGAACGAGCAACTGGTCAACCAGGGCATCGGCTTTACCGCCGCCACCACCGGCGAGCTCTGGTTCCGGCATCCCGAGAAGGTGCTGGGCATGCGCGCCGACTGGGTGGATGCCAATCCCAACGCCACGCGGGCGATCATGATGGCGGTGATGGAAGCCCAGCAATGGTGCGACAGCATGGACAACAAGCAGGAGATGGCCGAGATCATCGGCCGCCGCCAGTGGTACAACGTGCCCGTCGCCGACATCATCGGCCGCATCCGGGGCGACATCAATTACGGCAATGGCCGCACGGAGAGCGGCACCGATCTCTACATGAAGTTCTGGGGTGACAAGGGCGAGAGCTCCTATCCCTGGAAGAGCCTCGACACCTGGTTCATGGCCGAGAACATCCGCTGGGGCAAGTTCCCCGCCGCGACCGACATCAAGGCCATGGTCGATGCCACCAACCGCTCCGACCTCTGGCTCGAGGCGGCCGCCGCTCTCGGCCTTTCCGATCTCCCCTCCGGCGA
>ENA-UOVV01000809-UOVV01000809.1-compost-metagenome-genome-assembly--contig:-NODE-809-length-30667-cov-12.608226_pt1 | contig 30667 bp, 22 predicted proteins | sample MGYA00238155_ERZ761577 | MGnify/ENA primary metagenome ERZ761577 (study PRJEB28898, sample SAMN06268775) | compost metagenome | isolation source: Emeryville, CA | place: USA:Emeryville, CA | collected... | reverse complement strand
TCCTGGCCACCGACGGCTTCGAGGACAGCGAGCTCACCTCGCCCTGGGAGGCCGTCACCGAGCACGGCGCGAGTGCGAGCCTCGTGTCGACCGAGGCCGGCACGATCACGGGCAAGAAGGGCCACGAGGCCACCGTGGACCTCACGACGGCGCAGGCCTCGGCCGCGGACTTCGACGGGCTCGTGCTGCCCGGCGGCGTCGTCAACAGCGACTCGATCCGCCTCGACGAGAAGGCCGTGGCGCTCGCCCGCGACTTCTTCGCCCAGCACAAGCCCGTGGGCGTGATCTGCCACGGCGCCTGGATCCTCGCCGACGCGGAGGTTCTCGAGGGCCGCACCATCACCTCCTTCCCCTCGCTGCGCACCGACCTGCGCAACGCGGGGGCCACGTGGGTCGACGAGGAGGTCGTCGTGGACGCGGGGCTCGTCTCGAGCCGCACCCCGAAGGACCTGCCCGCCTTCAACGCCAAGCTCGTCGAGGAGCTCGCCGAGGGCGAGCACGCGGAGCAGACGGCCTGAGTCGCAGACCTCATCCCGCCCGGCGGCGCGTGCCCGGGAGCGAGGCTCCCAGGTACCGCCCCGGGCGGTGGTTCATGACGAGCACGAGGTTGAGGATCCCCGCTCCGAAAGCCGAGACGAGCACGACGAGGGGCGGCACCACGGCGAGCGCCGCCGCGATGATGACGACGTCGCACGCGAGCTGCACGTACCCCGCCGACCACCCGAAGCGGTCCTGCGCGAGCAGCGCGAGCGTGTTGAGCCCCCCCATGCTCGCGTTGTGCCGGAAGAGGATGAGCATCGAGATGCCCACGAGGAGGTTGCCGGTGATCGCCGCGTAGAGGCTCGGCAGCTCCGTGGGCCCGGCGAGCATCGCGTGCAGCTCGGTGAACCCTCCCACGAGGCCGATCGCGATCAAGGTCCGCACCCCGAAGCCGATCCCTCGCTGCCACACGCCGAGCGCGAGGAAGGGCAGGTTGACGAGCAGGAAGACGAGACCGAAGGACCAGCCGGAGGCGTAGCCGAGGAGCAGTGCGAGGCCAGCCGTCCCGCCCGTGACGTCTCCCCCGGAGTGCAGCAGGAAGACACCGAGGGAAGCCACGTACGTGCCGATGAGGGTCGCGACGGCGTCCTCGAGCCGCGAGTGGACCGCCACAGGCGGCAGGCCGGACGGACCGTGCTGACCGCCGTCGTCGGCCCCCTCCCTCTCCGGCTCGAGGTGCTCGTGCGAGCCGTGCTCGTCGCCCTCCGCGTGCGTCACCCGGCCGATGTTACGTGCCGGTAGCCTCTCGCGCCGCGCGTGCGCCGGGCCCCGTCACTTGACCTTGCCGGACACCTTCACGGTCACGGTCTTCTTCGTCGCACCCGGCGCGGAGACGGTGATCTTCACCTTGAGGCGCTTGCCCTTCCACGCCTTCTTGACCTTGAGCGTGGCCTTCGTGGCCTTCGTGATCTTCTTGCTCCCGAGGTACCACTGGTACCTCACCTTCGTCGCCTTGGGCTTCCAGGACCCGGGGTACGCCTTGAGCTTGGTGCCCACGCGCGGCTTGCCCTTGACCGAGGGCTTCTTCTTGGCCTTCATCGTCACGGGCTTGGGCTTGACCGTGGGCGAGGGGGTGGGCGCCGGCGGCGTCGGCTTGGGCGGTGTCGGGGCGGGGGCCGACGGCGAGGGGCTCGGGCTCCCGAAGTCGCCAACGGCGAGATAGCGGACCGGGGCGCCTGCGGCGCTCGCGTCGAGGAAGAGCAGGCGGCCGTCACGGAGCTGCACCACGTCCCGCAGGAAGGAGCTGGCGACGGTCACCCCGGGCAGACAGCCCTGCGTCGGTTCCGCGAAGGCACCCGCGCGGTAGAGCAGGAGCCCGCACCCGGGCACCGAGGTGCTCGTTCCCGCGTTGTAGAAGATCGCGAGCTGGCCGTCGTGCTGGAACACCGCGGCGGCGCTGATGCTCGAGCTGCTGCCCGGGATCGAGAAGGTGTCGACTTGGCCGCCCGGGCGCTGGACGCGCAAGACGTTGACCGGGTCGAGGCTCTTGACGAGGAAGGTGCCCGCAGGGGTCGGGACCGCCACCGAGGCCTCCGCGCTGGGTCGCCCTTCGTGGATCGCCCCGTACCCCGGGGTGCCGTCACCGGGCTGGAGTTGGATGTGCGCGTCGGACCAGTCGATCACCCAGTCGACGGGGCCCCAGCGGTCGAAGCAGAAGCGGTCGGAGAGCCCGATCGATGCGTCGCAGGCCCCGACACCCATCGAGCTCAGCGTGTGCCTCGCCGTCGGGTCGCTGCGGTACTCGAGGTGGATGCGCAGCCTGCCGTCTCCCGAGTACGAGGCCGACTTGACCTTGTCGAAGCTTCCGCGGCAGCCGCCCTCGATCCCCGGGTTCTGCGCCCAGGTGCGCCACTGGGTCCAGTACTCGGCGAGCGGGGGGACCGGAGGCAGGTTCGGCGAGGCGCAGTTGGCGGGGATCGGGTTGGGAGCTGCGAGGCGGCGCGGCGGGGACCAGTACTCCCCCTGCGGGTCGAGGTGCATGACCCAGCCGCTCGTCGAGTCGGCCGTCCACGGGTACTCGGGGATGCCGTCCCACACTCCCGGCTCGTTGTCGTCCTTCGGGAAACCATCGCTCAAGGGGTGGACGACCACCTGGACCGGACGGGTCTTGCGGAGCGAGAAGGCGACGCTGATGCGGCCCTCGGGGCTCGAGACAAACATCGGGTTGGCGTAGATGTAGGCGCTCTGGTGCGGGCTCGGCTGGACCTCGATGGACGCCTGGCCGTAGCCGTCGCTGTTCATGTCGGGGCCCCACGCGCCACCTTGCCAGCGGCGCGCGTGGAAGTGGTCCTCCTCGACGTCGATCATGCCCGTGGTCCAGCCCATCCGGTCCGCCCAGGCGACGGTCGCCACGTCCCCCGTGGCAACGATCTGCGGGCGCGAGGCGAGGATCGGCGAGATGCCGGAGGAAGCCGGGTCGGTCTGCACCGCGTAGAGCTCCTCGGGATCCGACCAGGAGCCGTCGGTGTCCCGCCAGGCCCAGAAGACCTTGAACAGACCCGCCGGTGCCGGAGCGGCTGCGGGCTGGGTCCACATGACGAGCAGACGCCCGGCAGAGTCGGTGAAGGTGTCGAAGGACTCGCGCTGGGCGTTCACAGCACCGAGCGGGAGCACCTCGACAGGGCCCCAGGTGCCGCTCGTGGCACGGATGCGCGTCGCGATCACGTCCGTCCCCGCGTGGCCGAGGTTCTGGCCGTTGGCGAGGACGACCGCCATGACGCGACCGTCGGAGAGCTCCTCGAGCTTGGCCGCCTTGCGCCCCACGTTGTTCGGGAGCACGTACTCCGTCCCGCCCCAGCCGCCTGGGTCGAAAGAGGCCGCGGGCATGGACGCTCCCGCGGTCGCAGAGACCGAGGCAGGAACGAGGAGGCCGACGACGGCGAGAGCGGCGACCAGGCCACGCCGGACCGAGGACTCGCGGGAACCCGAGGAGCTCATAGGGGCGATGCTCGGGGCACAGCGCGAAGATGGGACAGGGCCTTGGTGAGTTCTGAGACCAGGGTGAGACGAGTTCTCACCCGCGCGCTGTCCTGCTGCTTCATCAAAAAACGGGACAGGGTGTCGACCTGGCCTGAGACTTCCGTGGGACTAGATTTCCCTGTCGTCAGGGAGGTCTATGGAGATCGAGGCAGAGCCGCGGGGCACGCTCGCGGAGCACGCGCGCGCACTGAGCGAGCGCCGCTACGTGCGCCCTCGCGCCCTCGCTGCCGCGACCGAGGCCCTCCTCGACGCGGGCCCCCGCGTGCTCCTGCTCACCGGCCGCGCGGGGATCGGCAAGACGGCCGCGTTGCACGACCTCGCACGCCAGGCCTCGCGCCGCGGTCTCACCGTCGCCCGCGACGAGCTCACCGAGGCTGACCTGGTCCTCCTCGACGACGTCCGCGACGTGCTCGCCCTCGGCCCCTCGATCGCCGCACTGCCCGCCCGGACCCGCGTCGTCCTCGCGGGGCGAGCGCTGCGCGAGCTCCCCGAGAGTCTCGAGCCGATCGCGGCCCGGCTCGCCCTCGCTCCGCTCTCCCCGCCCGAGGCCGATGCGCTCCTCGAGCGCCACGACCTCGCCGACGAGACCGCGCGAGCGACCGTCCGCGCCTGGGCTGGCGGCCTCCCGCTCGCGCTCGTGGTCGGCGCGCGGCTCGGGGGCGCCCCCGACCTCGAGGCCGCCCTCGAGCGCGAGGGGCGCGCCGAGCTGGTCGAGAAGCTGGGCGGCGGGAGCCTCGACTCGCTCCCCGAGGACCTCCTCGACGTCCTTGCGCTCGCCCCGAGCATCGACGTCGACCTCGCCGAGGAGCTCTTCGGTGCGCGCGCCGAGTCGCTCCTCGAGCGGCTCCGGACGCACGAGGTCGTCGAGCGTCAGGACCGCCGCCTTGCCCTGCACCCGACTCTCGCCCATCTCCTGGCAAGCGAGCTGCGGTCCCGACGTCCCGTGCGCGCGGCCACCTGGACGCTCCGGCTCGCGGCGCACGAGCATCGCCGCGCCACCACGGGCGACCCCGCTGCCCTCGCTCGCCTCGCGACCCTCGTGGGCGACCCCACGCTCCGCACCGGTCTGGGCGCTCCCGCCCGCACGGGCCACTTCGCCGACCGCTGGCGAGCGAGCGACGCCGCCGCGGTGCGAAGCGGCCTCGAGGCGCTCGCACCCGGGGCATGGCCGCTCGTGGCTCCCTGGTGCGACGAGCGCGCCCAGGTGGTCCGACGCGCCGACGGCCAGCCCGTCGCACTCGTCGTGAGCCTCCCCGCCACCGCCGTCGACCCCGCCCGGCTGCCCCTCCTCTCCCCCGTGCTGCGCCACCTCGAGGCGAGCTCGACGCCCCTCGAGAGCACCGTCCTCACGCCCGTCCAGGTCACGATCGCCGACCGCGAGGTCGAGGAGGTCGCCGCCATCCGCAACGCGGCCGCCCTCGCGAGCTGCGGCGTCGCGAACCCAAGCCGCGACGTCGCGAACCTCCTCGGCGAGGACCCCGCCGAGGAGGCAACGCTGCGCGCCTACGGCTACCAGGAAGCCACGGCGCTTCGGCGCGAGGTCGAGGGAGTGCGCGTGGCCACCTGGGTCGCGGACGTGGGCCCCGCAGGACTCGCCGGGATGCTCTTCAGCACGATCGCCAACGAGCACGCTGAGCACGGCCCGCGCCCTCGCCCCGGGGACCTCGCCCGCGCCATGGACGTGTTCTCCGACGACTTCGCTCTCGCCGGCCTTCCTGTCGCTCCACCGGGCCTCGCCGTCGCGGACGCCGCCGAGCACGTGCGCGCCTGGATGCGCTCGGCCCTGCTCGAGACCTTCGCCGACGACGCCACCCTGCTCGAGCTCGTCCTCGCGCGCTTCCTCACCCCGGGCGCGACCCATGACTCGGCGATGCGCCGGCTGTACCTGAGCCGCGCGACCTACTTCCGGCGGCTCGCTCGCGTCCGGGCACGCGTCGCTGCACTCTGAGCTCCGCCGCTCGTCCAGACCACCGTCCCGACCGCTGGCCAGTCTGTCAGGGAACGACGAAGGCCCGGACCTCATGGTCCGGGCCTTCGTGCGTGGTAGCGGGGGCAGGATTTGAACCTGCGACCTCCGGGTTATGAGCCCGGCGAGCTACCGAACTGCTCCACCCCGCGTCGGCCCCGTCATCCTACGTGACTGACGGGGCGTGTCCAAATCGAGTCAGTCGCCCAGGGCTGCCTCCGCCGCGAGCGCCCGCTCGAGCGCTGCCGAGAGACGCTCCTGCGCCGCGCCGTAGGCCGCGAAGTCGCCGGCCTTGAGCGCCGCGTCCGCGTCGCGCATGGCCTGCGCGGCGTCGGCGAGAGCTGCCTCGAGGGCGGCTCGCGGGTCGTCGATCGACGGCGGGTCGGTCGGCTCGGGCGTCGTCGGGTCCGTCGGCTCGGGCGTCGGGGACGGCGAGGGCGCCGGCGTGCCCGGGTCGCTCGGCTCGGGGCTCGGCGTCGGCGTCGTGCCCGGGGACTCGTTGCCCGCGTCGCCCGCGTCCGCGCCCGAGTCTCCCCCGAAGACCTGGTCGAGCGCCTGGTCGAGGGTGTCCGCGAAGCCGATCTTGTCGCCGAAGGCCACGAGGACCTTCTGCAGCAGCGGGAAGCGCGTGCCCTGCGAGGCCTGGACGTACACCGGCTGGACGTAGAGCAGCCCTCCACCCACGGGGAGCGTGAGCAGGTTGCCGCTCAGCACGTTCGACTGACCCTGACGCAGCAGGTTGAGCGACTCGGAGACCCCCGGGTCGGAGTTGAAGATGTTCTGCACCTGCCCGGGACCGGGGACGGTCGAGTTGCGGGGCAGCTCGAGCAGCCGCAGCTTGCCGTAGCCCTCGCGCACCTTTCCAGGCTCGTTGCCCGTCTCCGCGTCGACCGCGAGGAAGCCCGTGAGGATGTTGCGGCCCGAGGCGCCCGCGGGGATGTAGCTCGAGGTGAGCGAGAAGGTCGCCTCGTCCTGACTGGGCATCTTGAGCGTGAGGTAGTACGGCGGCTGGGGCTGGCGCGGCGTCCCCGAGACCGGGTCGTCCGGCGTCTGCCAGAAGTCCTGGCCGCCGAAGAACTCGCGCGCGTCTCCCACGTGGTAGCGGCCGAGCAGCTCGCGCTGCACCTTGAAGAGGTCCTCGGGGTAGCGGAAGTGGCCCATGAGCTCGCCCGAGATCTCGGACATGGGCCGCAGCGAGGTGTCGAAGACCTTCGCCCAGGCCTTGAGGATCGGGTCCTCGGCGTCCCACGCGTAGAGCGTGACCGAGCCGTCGTAGGCGTCGACCGTGGCCTTCACCGAGTTGCGGATGTAGTTGACCATCTCCGGCAGCAGGGCCGCGATCGACTCGGTGCCCTCGGTGAGGGAGTCGCTCGTGGCCTCGTCGAGGGAGCGCGCCGAGGCGTAGGGGTAGGCGTCCGTCGTCGTGTAGCCGTCGATGATCCACTTGATCCGGCCGTCCGCGACCGCCGGGTACACGCGCTGGTCGAGCGTGAGGTACGGGGCGACCTTCTGCACGCGGGTGCGCGGGTCACGGTCGTAGAGGATCTGCGACTCGCTCGTGACGCGCTCGGAGAAGAGGATCTCCTCGTCGCCGAACTTCAGCGCGTAGAGCAGCTTCGTCCACGGGTCGCCCACCGCGGGGCCCGCCGAGACCTCGTCCGTGGGGAAGGTCGTGTTGACCTGGCCGCCCGCGGCGTCGTCGGGGTAGTCGAGCTCCCAGTTCCCCTTGCCCTCGGGAGCCCCGACGATCGAGTAGAGCGGCGAGTTCTGCCCGAAGTAGATGCGCTCCTCGTACTCGCCGAGGCCGCCGCGCGCGGGGATGTCGCGCTCGTAGAAGGCCGGCTGGCCGTCCACCGTCGCGGTGTTGCCGTAGGCGGCGACGACGCCGAAGCCGTGGGTGTAGACCGTGTGGTCGTTGACCCAGTTGCGCCGGTCGAGGCCCTCGAGGTTGAGCTCGCGCGCCGCGATCACGGTGTCGCGGGACTCGCCGTCGATGACGTACCGGTCGACCGAGAGGGAGTCGGCGAAGTTGTAGTACTGCTTGCCCTGCTGGAGCTGGCGGAAGGAGTTCGAGACGATCGTCGGGTCGAGCAGGCGGATCGAGGCCGTGGGCTCGGCGTCGTCGGCCAGGGCACCCGCGACGGCCTCCGTCGTGGCGTTGTACGGGATCGTCTCGACCTCGTCGAGGCCGTAGGCCTTCTTCGTCGCGTCGATGTTGCGCTGGTAGAACTCGCTCTCGAGCTCCTGGGCGTTCGGCGTGACCTGGAAGCGCTGGACGATCGCGGGGTAGATCCCGCCGATGACGACCGCCGAGACGATCATCAGGCCGATGCCGATCACCGGCAGGCGCCAGGTCCCCCGCAGCGCCGCGACCGCGAACATCACCGCGACGAGCACCGCGACGCCCGTGAGGATCGCCTTCGAGGGCATGACGGCGTTGACGTCCGCGTAGGTCGCGCCGTCGATCGCGTTGCCCGACTTCGTCAGGAGCGAGAAGCGGTCGAGCCACTGGTTCGCCCCGATGAGGAGCATGAGCACCGCGCCGATGACCGCGAGGTGGATGCGCGCGGGGCGCGAGGTGCGCTCGCCCCCGGTGCCCGTCGCGCGCAGCCCGCCGTACAGGTAGTGGGTCGCGACCGCGACGATGCCCGAGAGCACGACGACGGCCATGAGGAAGGAGACGATGAAACGCAGCCCCGGGAGCGTGAAGACGAAGAAGGAGATGTCCATGCCGAACTGCGGGTCGACCTCGCCGAAGGGCACGGCGTTGAGCCACAGCTGGATGGTCTCCCACTGCTGGGAGGCCGCGACGCCCGCGAAGAAGCCGAGCACCGCGGGGGCTGCGAAGGTCACGAGGCGGCGCAGGGGCTCGACGGCCTCGCGGTACTGGTCGAGGTTGACCTGCTCGGGGCTCGTCGGCGCATAGACAGGGCGCGCGCGGTAGCCGATCGCGAGGCTCGACCACACGGCGGCGGACATGAGGGCACCGCCCACGAGGAAGAGCGCCCCGCGCGTGAACCATTCCGTGCGGAGCACCTCGAGGAAGCCCAGCTGGTCGTACCAGAGGACCTCGGTCCAGACCTGGGCGAGCACGAGCACCGCGACGACGATCGCGGCGAGCACGCCCACGGTGACCCCGAAGGGGCTGCGGCGGCGGGCCTGCGAGGGGACGCGGGGGGAAGGCTGGGACACGGCGGGATGACCTCGTCGTCTCGGTGAAGGGGGACTGGTGCGCCAGGTCCAACGAGCGCACGCCCTCCTAGGTTCCCACGACTAGCAGCGCGGGAGCCCCTGCGTCTCGCCCCGACCGATCGCCTCGAGCGCCGCACGCGCCTCGGAGAGGGTGCCGACGGCGAACACCTCGAGCCCCGGCGGCACGTTGCCGAGCACCGCCTCGCAGTTGCCCGCAGGCGCGAGGAAGGCCTCGGCGCCGTCGCGCACCGCGCCGATCATCTTCTGACGGATGCCGCTGATCGCGCCGACGTTCCCGTCGAGGTCGATGGTCCCGGTACCCGCGACGACCTTGCCGTTCGCCTCGTCCTCGGGAGTGAGCTTGTCGAGGAGCCCGAGGGCGAACATCGTCCCCGCGCTGGGACCGCCGACGTCGTCCACCTGGATCTGCACCTCGAAGGGCATCGAGAACTCGGGGTCGACCCACACGCCCAGCAGGGCGCCCCCGCCGGGGCGCTCCCCCGCGAGGACCTCGAGCTCGAGCTCCGCGCCCTTGCGCTCGACCTCGACCCGCAGGGTCGCGCCGGGCTCCGCGGCGCGCAGCACCTCGGTCATGTCCTGGTAGGTGACGATCTCGACGCCGTCGATGCTCAGCAGGCGGTCCTCGGGCTCGAGGACGCCGACGGCGCCCGAGCCCTCGATCGGCTCGACCACGGTGATGGTCGCAGGCACCTCGATGCCGAGCTCGGTGAGCGCCGCGACCGTCGCGTTCTCCTGGGAGGTGGTCATCTCCTGGCGGGACTGCGCCTGCCTGTCGGTGTCGTCCGAGGGGTCGGGGAAGAAGCGCTCGACGGGGTCGATCGTGATCTCGGGCGAGAACCAGCCCCGCAGCACGGTCGCGAGGTCGAGCTTGCGCTCGCGCGAGCCCGCGAAGGAGACCGTCGTGAGGCGCAGCTCGCCCGTCGACTCGAAGGTCGGGGCGCCGCTGACCTCGATGAGCGGACCGTTGCGCGTCTCCCCGAGGGTGTCGAAGGTCGGGCCGGGGGCCGAGGAGGTGTACGGCGCGGGGAGCACCGCAAGGAGAGCGAGACCGAGGACCGTCACGAAGCCCGAGATCGAGCCGACGAGCGCGCGACGCGAGGGAGGCGCCGGCGAGAAGGACTCGTCCTCGGGCGAGGCGGGCGGCGGCGCGAAGGGGTCGGTGACCGGGGCCCCGGGATCGCCCTCCGGGACCGGCGTCGCTGCCTCGTCGGTCGCAGGGCGCGCGGGCTCGGGCTCGGGGCTGGCTTCCTCGTGCACCCGCACATCATCCCCCACCGCCCTGGACGCGGCCGCTCGTGCCGCGGCGAGTGCGCCGAGAGCGAACCTGCCCCCTCGACCCTGGGGCACGGCGCCCTGTCGTGGTTACCGTGGGCATCGACCCGGAAGGAGGCCCTCATGGGCGAGAACGCAGGATGGGAGCTGCCCGAGGAGGGCTCTCCCGAGGAGGAGCGCCTCGCCGCGATGTTCGGCCAGCTCCTGGGCACCGACGGGCACGAGGTCCTGCGCGAGCTGCGCGCCCACGGCACGGACCTCTCCGCCCTCGCGGCCTCCGCCGGGATGCCGGCCGACGCCGCGACCCTGCAGGCGATGGTCGAGCAGGTCCAGCGCATGCTCGCGAGCTCGGGCGACGACCCGGTGAACTGGGACCTCGCGCACGACGTCGCACGCCAGGCCGCGGCCGAGGGCGGGGACCCCTCGATCGGCGAGGGGCGGGCGCGCTCGGCGACGCAGGCGCTCGCCGTCGCCGAGCTGTGGCTCGACGCCGTGACCGACATCCCGCCCACCGGCGGACCGAGCCGCGCGTGGAGCCGCTCGGAGTGGGTCGAGGCGACGCTGCCCACGTGGCGACTGCTCACCGAGCCCGTCGCCACCTCGATGTCGAACGCCTTCGCCGAGGCCCTGCGCGGACAGCTGCCCGAGGGCCTCGACGAGGCGAGCGCAGGGCTCCTCGGGGGCGGGCCCGACGTCCTGCTGCGCCAGCTCGGCTCGGCCGTCTTCGGCCTCCAGGTGGGCCAGGGCGCCGGGACGCTCGCTCGCGAGGTCTTCGGCGGCACCGACATCGGCTTCCCCCTCCTGCCCGAGCCCGGGACCGTGCTGCTTCCCGCGAACGTCGACGAGTTCGCCGAGGGGCAGTCCGTGCCCCTCGAGGAGGTGCGTCTCTTCCTCGCGCTGCGCGAGGCCGCGCACGCGCGCCTCTACGCCCACGTCACCTGGCTGCGCTCGCACGTGCTCGCCCTCGTGCACGACTACGCGCGCGGCGTGCGGATCGACCTGTCCTCGCTCGAGGAGTCCATCCAGTCGGTCGACCTGTCCGACCCGCGCTCGCTCCAGCAGGCGCTGACCTCGGACGTCTTCGCCCCGCAGGTCACCCCCGCCCAGCAGTCCGCGCTCGTGCGCCTCGAGACCGTGCTCGCTCTCGTCGAGGGCTGGGTCGACGAGGTCGTCGCGGCCGCCGCGATCGCCCACCTGCCGCAGACGGTTGCCCTGCGCGAGATGATCCGCCGACGCCGCGCTGCAGGCGGACCCGGCGAGACAGCCTTCGCGAACCTCGTGGGCCTCGAGCTGCGCCCGCGCCGGTCCCGCGAGGCGGCGGCGCTCTTCCAGCACGTCTTCACGGCGGGCGGCGCCGCGGGCCGCGAGGGCGTGTGGGACCACCCCGACCTGCTGCCGACGGCGGCCGACCTCGACGACCCGGCGGGCTTCCTCGCCCGACGTGAGGCCGAGCGCGACGCCGACGCGGAGATCGACGAGGCCCTCGAGGCCCTGCTCGAGCTTGGCGCCCAGGAGATGGACGCGGACGGTCAGGAGGACAGCGAGGAGGGCTGAGCCCGGTTCACCAGAGGGCCTCGGCCTCGGGCTCCTCGCCCCCAGCGGACCCGGCCCGCCCCGAGCGCTCGGCCCAGTCGACCCCCTCGAGAAAGGCCTTCGCGCGCTCGAGGTGCGGGAAGCGCGAGACCTCGGCCCAGAAGGCGGCGTCGTGGTTCGCGTGCAGCAGGTGCACGAGCTCGTGCACGAGCACGTAGTCCACGACCCACTCCGGCATGCCCTGGAGCCGCGCGGACAGACGGATCGAGCGGTCCGCGGGCGAGCACGAGCCCCAGCGACGGTTCTGGCGCGTCGACCACTGGACGCTCGAGGGCTTCGCCCGCCCGCCGAGGTAGCGCGCGGAGAGCTCGCGGGCGCGGTCCTCGAGCTGAGCGTCCGAGGGCTTGCGACGCGCCTCCTTCTTCTCGAGCTGGGCGACCATCCGGCTCACCCACTCGCGCTCCTGGGCGCGCGACATGCGCGCAGGGATCGCGACGACGATCTTGCCGCCCTCCCGGAAGGCGGAGACGGTGCGGGTGCGACGTCTCGAGCGTCGGACCTCGACCTCGGGCTGGCTGGGACTCACCCCCTGACGCTATCGCGCCCCACCGCGTGGGAAGTGGCTCCACCGAGTTCTCCACAAGGGGTGCTACCTCCTGTGGACAAACAGCTTCGACGGCGCGCCGAGCGCGGAATCACGCGGCTGAAGGCCTCTCGAGCCCTACGCTGGGAGCGGCACGGCCCGACGGCGACCGCCGCCTGGGACCGGCGACGCACGGCAAGCTGCCGGTGCGGCCCTGAGGCGAACGGAGATCGGCATGGCTGAGACGTACAAGGGCGAGTTCTACTGCGTGAAGTGCAAGGAGAAGCGTGAGGCGGAGGGCCGCGTCGAGGTGACCTCGACGGGTCGTCGCATGGCGAAGGGCGAGTGCCCGGTCTGCGGCACCAAGCTGAACCGCATCCTCGGCAAGGCCTGAGGGCACCCGAGCACCGCGACGCCGCCCTGGCGTCGCTCGACGAGGCGGCTGCGCAGCGACGCGCGGCCGCCTCGACGTCTTCCTGTGGATAACTCCGCGCCCTGGTGAGTGCCGTGCGAGCCTGCCGCCATGCGATGGCGACGGGGGCTCCAGGTCCTGACGAGACGACGCGGCGAGGTGCAGATCGGCACCGACCCGCGCTGGGCGGTACGCGTAGCGGGCCTCGACCGGCACGAGGTACGCATGCTCGCCTCGGTCACCGATCTCGAGGAGGTCCCGCTCGAGCCGCTCGCCGCGCGGCACGGCGTCGCTGCCGAGCGCGCCCGAGAGCTGCTCGCCCTGCTCGACGACGCGCGCCTGCTCGCTCCCCCGCCCGCCAACCGGCGCGGGCCGGATCGCGAGCCGGTCCCCGCCCGACTGGGCGACGAGCTCCAGGTGCACGCGCTGCTGAGCGAGGACGCCGACGGTGCGGCGCTGCTGCACGCGCGAGCCAGCCGCTCGGTCGCCGTGGTGGGGCTCGGCCGCACGGGTGCCGTCGTCGCAGGCACCCTCGCGGCCGCCGGGGTGGGCACCCTCGAGCTGAGCGACCCGGAGCTCGTGAGTCCGCACGAGCCCGGCGTCGGCGGGATCTCGGAGCGCGACGTCGGGGCGAGGCGCGAGCAGGCGGTCGCGCGCGCCGTGACCGACCTCGCCCCGGGCACGAGGGCGCTGGTCGGCGAGCTCGAGAGCCCCGAGGTGCTCGTGCTCGTCGCCTCCTACGGCGTCGACCCCGACGTCATGGCCGGCTTCGAGGCGCGAGGGCTCCCGGTGCTGCCGATCGTGGTGCGCGAGGCCGGGGCGAGCGTGGGCCCCTTCGTGGCCCCGGGCAGCTCGCCGTGCTGGCGCTGCGTCGACCGGCACCTTGCGGACGCCGACCCGGACTGGCCGCTCGTGCTCGCGCAGCTGTGCGCGAGGGCGCGCCGGCGCTCTGCCCCGCAGGCGGCCGAGCTCGCCCAGCTCGCGGGCTCGCTCGCGGCGAGCCAGGTTCTCGCGGTCCTCGACGGCGGGGTGCCCGCGACGGCCGGGGCGAGCCTCGAGCTCGCACTCCCCCAGCCGATGGTGCAGCGCCGGGAGTGGTCGACGCATCCCGCGTGCGGGTGCGCCGACCACGTCCCGGCGTGGTCCCCCTGCTAGTTCCCCCTGCGTCGGTTCCCCCTGCTGAGCTCGTGACCGCTGGTCACGAGAGATCGAGGGGTCGCCCTAGGCAGCGGCGTTCTTGCGAGGCCGGCCGCGGCCGCGCTTCGTCGGGACGACGACGCCGTCGACGAAGACCTGACCGCCCCAGACGCCCCACGGTTCGGCGCGCTCGATCGCGCCTGCGAGGCAGCCCTCCATGAGCGGGCAGGTCCGGCACAGGGCCTTGGCCTGCTCCACCTGAGCGCTGTGCTCGGCGAACCAGAGCTCGGAGTCGTTCACCCGGCAGGGGATGAGCTCCGAGATCACCCGGTCGAACTGAGCTCGCTCGTCCTCGAGCTGGGTACCGGTCGCCGCGCCGGACGTGATCGCTGAACCGCCGCTGTCGAGAGTGTCGAGCAACGTGGTGAGCCGCACGATGTCCTCCTGAAGATCCGTGCTGGTGGTGATGGTCTGGGTTCCGGTACGCCCGGGGCCGTCCCATCCCCACCGCTCGAGCGGAGGAAATGAAGAGGCCGCGGGTTCCGAGTCGGACTCCGCGGCCTGAAGGTGCTTGCTGCTCCTAGAGCAGAGGCATCCGTTCTGGTGCGGAGTCTGTTGCGGCGAAGCCGTGCTTCGGGGAGATCGCGATCCCTGCGGGTCGCCACCCACGCATACGCACGACGAGGCCCGAGCTCCCGGTACGGAAGGCGGGCACGGCGGCGCGACGAGTGACCTGCGCGTTGGTGAACGCGGCGTAGAGATCTGTCGTCTTGATCATCGGTACCTACCTCCTCACTGGAACTGGGGTCGCCCCTCGGCGACGCTCTCTGCACGGACCTGATCAACCTAGGCCCGGGCCCAGGGCCTTGACAACCTCTTTTTACGAAGAAGTCTTCACGGAGCGTCTCGCGAGGCTCTCAGGCCCGGACGTCTGCGGCAGACCGGACGATCTCGAGGATCGTCGGGCCGAACTTCTCGAGCTTCGTGGGCCCGATCCCGCCGACGTTCCCGAGCTCCTTCTCGGTGCTCGGTCGCACCTCCGCGATCGCGGCGAGCGTCGCGTCCGCGAGGACGGTGTAGGCGGGGCGACCGTTCGCGACCGAGGCTCGCCACTCGCGCAGTGCCTCGAAGAGCTCGGGGTCGTAGTCCCCCGTGAGCCGCACGCGACGGCCCGGTAGGGGCTTGCCGGCCCCCGGGACGCGTCCCGAGCGTCCGCTGCCCTCGCCGTCGGGCCAGATCCCGTCGAGGAAGCGCGAGCGCTTGCGGCCCGAACGGCCCCCGGGGTTGCGCGAGCGCGCGAAGGACAGCTCGAGGTGCTCGCGCGCGCGGGTCACGCCCACGTAGAGCAGTCGGCGCTCCTCCTCGACCGCGGCCTCGGTCTCGGCGAGAGAGATCGGCATGAGCCCCTCGCTGAGCCCTACGAGGAAGACGGCGTCCCACTCGAGCCCCTTCGCGGCGTGCAGGGTCGCGAGGGTCACGCCCTCGACGGTGGGGGCGTGCTGGGCGGCCGCGCGCTCGTCGAGGTCGGTGATCAGGTCCGCGAGGCTCGCCGAGCCCCCGGCGGCCGAGCGCTCGGCCTCGAGCTCGTCGGCGAGCGCGACGAGGGCCTGGAGCGCGTCCCACTTCTCGCGCACGGCTCCGCGCGCGGCGGGCGGCTCGGCAGACCAGCCGATGTCGCGCAAGGTGTCGCGCACCTGCTCGCCGAGGGTCCCCTCGGGCTGCAGGCGCACGGCCGAGCGCAGCACGGCGATCGCCTCGCGCACGTCGCGACGTTGGAAGAAGCGCTCCCCGCCGCGCACCACGTAACCGATCCCGGCCGCGGCGAAGGCCTGCTCGAAGGCCTCGGACTGCGCGTTGGTCCGGTACAGCACCGCGATCTCGCTCGCAGGGGTCCCCGCGGCGACGAGCCGCGCGACCCGCTCCGCGACGCCCTCCGCCTCGGCGTCGTCGTCGGTGTAGGCGGAGTACCCCACGGGCGGGCCCGCAGGGCGCTGCGCGAGGAGCTCGAGAGCGCCCGCGCGCCGGCCGCGCACGGCGAGCACCCGGTTGGCGAGCTCGACGACCTGGGGCGTCGAGCGGTAGTCGCGCACGAGCCGCACGACCTTCGCTCCCGGGAACTCGTGGGTGAAGCTCAGCAGGTGGTGCGGGGTCGCGCCCGTGAAGGAGTAGATGGTCTGCGCCGGGTCGCCGACGACGCACAGCTCCTTGCGCCCGCCGAGCCACTGGTCGAGCAGGAACTTCTGCAGCGGGGAGACGTCCTGGAACTCGTCGACCACGAAGCGCCGGTACTGCGAGCGCACCTGCTCGGCGACCTCCTTGTGCTCCTGGAGCATGCTCGCGAGCAGGAGCAGGACGTCCTCGAAGTCGATGACCCCGCGCGAGACCTTGGTCTTCTCGTACTCGGCGAGCAGGCGCGCGACGGTCTGGTGGGTGTAGCCCGCGACTGGCGGACGGCCCGAGGCCTCCGCGGCGCGCACGTAGTCGTCCGGCTCGACGAGCGAGACCTTGGCCCACTCGACCTCCCCCGCGAGGTCACGCACCGAGACGCGGTCCACGCCGAGGGCGAGCCGTCCGGCGGCCTCGGCGACGGCGCTCGCCTTGTGCTCGAGGATCTGCGGCGGTGCCCCGCCGACGACGCGGGGCCAGAAGTACCCGAGCTGGCGCAGGGCCGCGGCGTGGAAGGTGCGCGCCTGCACCCCCTCGACGCCCAGCTGGCGCAGACGCGTGCGCATCTCCCCCGCGGCGCGCGCCGTGAAGGTCACCGCGAGCACGGAGGTGGGCGAGTAGACGCCCGTGCGCACCCCGTAGGCGATGCGGTGCGTGATGGCGCGCGTCTTGCCCGTCCCCGCACCCGCGAGGACGCACACGGGTCCCGTGGTGGCGAGGGCGACCTCCCGCTGCTCGGGGTCGAGGGCGTCGAGGATCTGGTCGGGCGAGAGCATCGCCGCCTATCCTCCCAGGCCCGCCTGACATGTCCGACGCCGGACCGCGGGCCGGTGGAGCGGCCTGTGCTGACGTACGCTCGGCCTGTGAGCGATCCTGAGAACAGCACCCTGACGATGTACTCCACGACGTGGTGCGGCTACTGCCGTCGGCTCAAGACGCAGCTCGACGCGCAGGGCATCGCCTACCGCGAGGTCAACATCGAGGAGGACCCCGAGTCCGCGAAGTTCGTCGAGTCCGTCAACGGCGGCAACCAGACGGTGCCGACGGTCGTCTTCCCCGACGGCTCGGCCGCGACGAACCCCTCGCTCGCCGAGGTCAAGGAGCGCCTAGGCGTCTGAGCCGGTCCGGGCACCTGACCGGCCGCCCCGGGTCGCAGGCCCGCCAGGCGCCGCTCCCTCAGGGCAGCGTGCCGCCGAACCAGTCCTCGACGAGGGCGCGCGCGATCGAGGCGCGCCCCGGGAGCAGCACCTCGCCGGACTGCGCCGCGGCCTGCAGCGCGGGACGGTCGAACCAGCGCGCCTCGCCGAGCTCGACGCCGTCCACCTGGATCTGGGTGGCGGTGACGCGCGCCCGGAAGGCGAGCATGAGCGAGGCCGGGAAGGGCCAGGACTGCGAGCCGCGGTACTCGACCTCGCCCACCGGCAGCGAGACCTCCTCGAGCACCTCGCGGCGCACTGCCTGCTCGGCGCTCTCCCCCGCCTCGACGAAGCCCGCGAGGGTCGAGAAGCGGCGCTCGGGCCAGTGCCTCGCGTGGCCGAGGAGCAAGCGGTCCTCGTCGTCGGTCACGGCCATGATGACCGCGGGGTCGGTGCGCGGGTAGAGCTCGGTGCCCTCGCGCGGGCACGAACGCTGCCAGCCCGCGAAGCTGGGCGAGGTGGCCGAGCCGCAGCGCGGGCAGAAGCGGTGCGTGCCGTGCCACGCCGCGAGGGCGACCGTCGTCGTCGCGAGGCCCGCGTCGCGCGCGTCGAGGTGCTCGCCGACCTCGCGCAGGTTCGCCCAGTCCGTCCCGGGGGGAAGCTCGGCGTCCTCGGGCAGGACGAGGGCGAGGTAGGAGGCCTCGGCGTCGGTGCCGAGGAAGAAGCGTTCCGCCCCCTCGGTGCTCAGGGCGAGCGCGACGAGCGGCTCTCTCGGGGAGCGCAGGTCGAGCGCCGCGTCCCCCGTCGCTCGCACGACGGCGACCCTCCCCCGGTGGCTCAGGAGCACGCGCGAGGAGTCCTCGGCGAGCAGTCTCTCGAGGAGCCCCTCCTCGCCGCGGCGGTGGGCGGAACGGTCGACGCTCGAACGGGCGAGCGGCAGCTCGTCCCATCGCACCAGCCAGGTCACCCGACCACGGTACGTCCTCGCGGAGGGCGGGGCGGCACCCGGACACATCGAGGCCGTGCTCTGACCGGGCAGGGGCCGTGGGATCTCGCGAGGCCCGGTGACACGCGGCGGAGGTGCCGTGCCCGTGCCCCGGGCGCGACCTACCCTGGACGGGTGACCCGCTCTCCCTTCGCGCTCGCCGCCCTCGCGACCGCCGCGATCCCCGGGCTCGACGCGCACGACGTGCGGGCCTCCGCGCTCTCCGGCACCGACTTCGACGTGGCCGTCGTGACCGACGCCGAGCGCAAGCGCTGGGTCGTCCGTGCCCCTCTGCACGCGGCCGCGGGCGCCGCCCTCGAGGCCGAGCTCGCGCTGCTGAGCTCGATCGAGTCGCACGTGGACTCCGGGGCCCTGCCCTTCGACGTGCCGCGCCTCGCCGGCTCGGTGTCCCTGCCCGAGGGCGGGCGCGCGATCGTGCACCCCGCGCTGCGCGGGACCGAGGTGCGCCTCGACTCGCTCACCGGCGGGCCAGGCCTCTCGGCGGCGCTCGGCCGCGCGATCGCCGCGATCCACGAGCTGCCCACCTCGACCGTCGAGGACGCCGGGCTGCCCGTCTACGAGGCCCAGGCCTACCGCGAGCGCCGGCAGTCCGAGGTGGACGAGGCCGCGCGCTCGGGCAAGGTCCCCACGGTGCTGCTGCGCCGTTGGGAGGAGCGCCTCGAGGACGTCGCGCTGTGGCGCTTCCAGCCCACGGTGGTGCACGGCGACCTCACGGCCTCGCACGTGCTCACCGACGGGCACCTCATCACCGGGGTGCTCGGCTGGGGCGAGGCGAAGGTCGCCGACCCTGCCGACGACCTCGCGTGGCTGCTCGTCGCAGCGCCCTCGGACGCCGTCGACTCGATCCTCGAGGCCTACCAGCTGCGCCGCAAGGAGCTCAAGGACAAGCACCTCGTGGACCGGGCGCTCCTCGCAGGCGAGCTGGCCCTTGCGCGCTGGCTGCTCTACGGGGTGCGCACCCAGCAGGACGAGGTCGTGGCCGACGCCGTCGGGATGCTCGAGGACCTCGCGCAGCACGTCGAGGCCGAGGACGCGCCGGTCGAGGAGACCGAGGACTAGGCAGCGAGCGACCCGCCCGGCACTCCCGAGGCGATCTCCGGGCGGCTGCTCGCCCCACCGCGGCGCGGGCGCGCGCTAGGACAGCGTCGCAAGGTCCGCCGCCGAGGGCTCAGTCGCTGCCGCGACGCCCGAGACGATCGCCGGGACCTCTTCCGGGGTGACCGTCCGGGCCGACCAGACCGTCTCGCCCGTCGCGGCGAAGAAGAAGGCCGCCCGCACGTGCGACTGCTCGATCCCGCGGTAGCTCGCCCAAGCGAGGCGGTAGAGCGCGAGCTGGAGCTCTCTCTCGCGCAGCTCCTCGGCCGAGCGAGGCGGCCGGCCCGACTTCCAGTCGACGACGACGAAGCGCTCCTCGCCGTCCTCGGGCGGCGCGCCCTCGCCCCCGAGGCCCTCGTCGAGGAAGATCGCGTCAGGTCGCGCGTGCACGACCACGCCGCCCACCGGCACCACGAGGTCGAGCTCGATCTCGACGGGCGCGCGCGAGGCCCACTCGCTCGCCTCGAAGTTCTCCTGGAGCAGGGCCGTCGCCTCCTCGCCCGCGAGCTCCTCGCCCGCGCCGGGCAGCTCCTCGACGTCCACGAGAGAGCTCGCGCGATAGCGCTGCTCGATCCAGTGGTGGAAGAGCGTGCCGCGCAGCGCCGCGACCGAGGGCTCGCGCGGCACGGGCCGGCGCAGGTTCTCGGTGAAGCGCTCGCGGTCGTGCACGAGGCGCGTGAGCGCGGTGGGCGAGACGGCGGGCGGGAGCGGCACGAGGGTCTGCCTGGCGTGGTGGCGCTCGTGGTCCTCCTTCAGCAAGAGCTCGACGAGCGAGTCGAGCTCGGTGTCCCCCGAGCCCTCGTCCGCCGACGCCGAGCGCACGAGCACCGCTGCGGCCTCGAGCTCCTCGCGGCGCCCCGTCGCCTCGAGCGGGTCGGCGGGCCAGACCGCGCGCTGCTCCTCGAGGAGCAGCGGGTTGGTCTCGGGCGCCTCGCCGTCGAGCGAGAGCCCCTCGAGGTGCCCGGCCGCGGCGAGCTCGGTGAGGAAGGTCGAGGGAGCGCAGGGCTTCACGTTCTCGTTGAACCAGTAGCCCGTGAGGAGCAGGTGGGTCCGGGCGCGCGTGAGGGCCACGTAGGCGACGCGGCGGTCCTCGTCCAGCTCGTGACGCCCCACGGCCGCGCGGAACTCCTCGAGGAGGCCAGAGCAGGTCTCGGCGTCGGCACCGGGCGGCAGCTCGAGGGCGGGCAGTCGCTGCGTGCCGTCGGGGTCGCGGTAGTCCTGGCGCAGGGGGAAGGGCAGCGACTCGGCGTCGATGAGCCAGGCCTTCTCGCCCTTGGGCTGCCCGTCGACGATCTTCACCTTGGGGAAGCTCGAGTCCCGCAGCCCGACCACGGCGACGGCGTCCCACTCGAGGCCCTTCGCGGCGTGCACCGTGAGCACCTGGACACGCTCGCTCGTCGCGTCGACCTGGCCGGGACGCTCGCCGTCCTCGTGGTCCTCGATCGCGGCGAGGTAGTCGAGGAAGGCGCCGAGGGTCGCGGCGCTCGCGTCGATCGAGGCGGTGAACTGCTCGGCGACGTCCTGCAGGCGGTCGAGGTGGACGCGGGCGCTCGGGCCCCCGCGCGCCGCGAGCTCGATGTCGAGCCCGAGCAGACGCTCGGCCTCCGCGACGAGGTGGCTCACCGGAAGGTAGGTCGCGCGGCGCAGGGCCTCGAGCTGGCGAGCGAGGGCACCCATCCGCTCGCGGGCGAGGCTGCTCAGGGCGTGGCCGCGCGAGTCGCGCCAGCCGGCCGGGGGCAGCGAGTCGAGCGCCTCGACGATCGAGCGCTCGTCGACCTCGTCGCTCTCGGGCTCGGGACCGTCCTCGGGCTCGGCCGAGCGAGGGCGGCGGGTCGCGGCGAGGTGGCGCCCCCAGTCACCCAGGCACGCGATGTCGGCGAGCGCGAGACTGAGTCGTGCCGAGGTGAGCAGGCGCATGAGCGAATCGCCTCGCGAGGGGTCGTGGGCCGCCTGGAGGGCGGCGACGACGTCGACCACCTCGGGCACGCTCAGGAGCCCTCCGAGCCCCACCACCTCGAAGGGGATCCCGCGGCGGCGCAGCGCGTCGGCCACGGGACCGAACTGTCGCCGCGCGCGGCACAGCACGGCAGCCGAGGGGTGAGCGCCCTCGGCGTCCCTGCCCCAGCCGAGCTCGGCGAGGAACTCCGCGACGGCCTCGGCCTCCTCGGCCACCGTGTCGAACCACGCGGCGCGGACAAGCCCGGGCCCGGCTCCGGGTCGAGGGCTCAACGGAGGGACCTCGAGACCCGTGGAGCGAGCGAGGGGCGCCGCGACGGTGTTGGCCGCGTCGAGGATGGAGCGGTCGTTGCGCCAGGCCGTCGAGAGGTGCAGCTGCAGGGCCTCGGCGCCCTCGGCGTCGCGGAAGGTCTGCCGGAAGGTCTTGAGGCCGCCCGCCGAGGCTCCGCGCCACCCGTAGATGGACTGGTTCGGGTCCCCCACGGCCATCACCGGGTGCGCGTCCCCGAACAGCCCGTGCAGGAACTCGAGCTGGGCCACCGAGGTGTCCTGGTACTCGTCGAGGATCACGACGCGGAAGCGGGCCCGCTCGCCTGCGCTCACCGCGGCGATCTTCGCGAGCCGCCCCGCGAGGAGCACCTGGTCGGCAAAGTCCATCGCCCCGAGCTCGACCTTGCGCTCGCGGTAGGCACGCACGACGTCCACGAGCCGCGCCCGCAGGGCGAGCCGCGCGGAGGCCTCCTCGAGGTCGTCGCGATGCTTCTTCAGCCCCTCGCGCCCCCCGAAGGCGGACGCGAGCTCCTCGAGCCGGGCGCGCGCCTCGTCCAGGTCGAGGAGGTGCTCGGCGAGCTGGTCGGCAAGTCGCAGCACGGCCTTCGTCAGGGTGCCGATCGTGAGCGGCGGCAGGTCCTCGCCGAAGTCGAAGCCCGCCAGCACCTCGTGCGCGAGCTGCCAGCGCGCGCCCTCGGTGAGGACCCGGGCACCCGGGTCGTGACCGATCCGCAGGGCGTGGTCCGCGACGACGGAGGCGGCGTAGGAGTTGTAGGTCGCGACGGTCGGCCCGGCCGCCGCCGTGACCGCTTGCCCCTTCGCGCCCCACCAGCGGCGCAGCTGGCGGTTCACCCGCTCGGCAAGCTCGCCTGCGGCCTTGCGCGTGAAGGTCAGACCGAGGATCTCCTCCGGGGCGACGAGGCCGTTCGCGACGAGCCACACGATGCGCAGGGACATCGTCTCCGTCTTGCCCGAGCCCGCGCCCGCGACGACGAGCGTGGGCGAGAGCGGCGCCTCGATGACGGCGGCCTGCTCGGCGGTGGGGGTGCGCCCGGGCGAGATGACCTCGGCGAGCTGGAGCGCGGTGATCATGCGGTGACCTGGGCCCCTTCGGACTGGAGAGGGCAGCTGCGCCGCACGGGGCACACGCGGCACCCGTCGTTCACCTGGGCGAGCACCACGGGCCCTGCCATGCGCGATCGCGCCTCGCCGAGCAGGGAGTCCACCCAGCTCGGGTCCTCGGCCTCACCGAGCGCGGACTGCTCGCGCAGGGCGGGACCCTTCGCCTTGTCCGCACCGACGAAGACGAGAGCCGCGCCGCCGTTCTCCCCCGCGAGCGGAGCCCCGTCCGGGGCCCTCAGCGCGCCGCTGTCGAGGGCGACCTGGTAGACGCCCAGCTGGGGATGCGTGCGCGCCGCCTCGGCCGAGGGCTTCGTCTTGCCCGTCTTCAGGTCGACGATCCGCAGGCGCCCCTCGGAGTCGCGCTCGACCCGGTCGACCCGCCCCACGAGCTCGAGCGGTCCCGCGGAGGTGTCGAGCTCGACGCTGAAGTCGAGCTCGGTGCCCTCGACGCTCCCGTGCGAGGCCACGTACGCCGCGAGCTTGCGCACCATGACCTCGGCGTTGGCGCGCTCGAGCGTGCCGAGCCAGCCCTCGGGCGCGTCGAAGCTCTCCCAGAGCCGGTCGAGCTCGGCCCGCATCTCCTCCTCGGTCCCTGTCGGCAAGGTCTCGGCGATGCGGTGCACGAGAGTGCCGAGGCTCGCGGAGAAGTCCCGGCTCGCCGTCCCCCCAGCGGACTCGAGGGCCCAGCGCAGCGCGCAGCGCGAGAGGGTCTCGACCTTGGAGGGCGAGAGCCGCGCGGGCTGCTCGGGTCGGTAGAGCGGCTCGAGCGAGCTCGGCTCGGCGAGACCCGCCCAGCTCGAGGGGTCCGCCCCGGGGACGCCTTGCGCGGCGAGCCGGGCAAGGGCGCGCGCAGCGACCTCGCGACGCTCGGCGGGACCCGAGAGCAGCTCGTGCCGCAGTCCTGCCACGAGCCCGCGCAGGTCGAGCGGGAGCGGCGTCTCGACTCGGCGCGGGTCTTCCTCGGACTCCTCGGGAGGCGGCGGCACCACGAGGTCGAGGAAGACCGAGGGACGCTGGTCCTCGTCCTTCACCGCGGTCACGAGGAGGCGCGAGCGGGCGCGCGAGACGGCGAGCACGAGGGCCCGCAGCTCGTCGTCGAGCACTGCTCGTCGCGCCTCGCGCAGGTCGCTCTCTCCCACGAGGAGGCGCCCCTCGGCGGCGTCGACGAGCGCCTGCGCACCGAGGAGGGAGTCGCGCAGGCGCAGGTCGGGCCACGCCCCCTCCTGGAGCCCTGCGACCACCACGAGCTCCCACTGCCCGCCTGCGGCGCTCGCGGCGGTGCACAGGGTCACGGCCTCTCCCGTCGCGCGAGGCGCGAGGGAGTCCTCCGTGAGGTCCTGGGCGTCGAGGTGCTCGAGGAAGCCTCGCGGCCCGGCGTGCGGGAGGCGCTCGTCGTGGCGCTCGGCGGCCTTGAAGAGGGCGAGCATCGCGTCGAGGTCGTCGTCGGCGCGCTGCCCGGCGACCCCGCCTGCGAGCGCGGCGGCGCGCCAGGGCTCGGCGAGCCGCGCGGCCGACCACAGGGCCCACAGCACGGTCGAGGCCGTGGCCCCTGGCACCTCGAAGGCCTCGCGCCCCGCCTCGAGCACGCGCACCACCTGCCGCAGAGCTCGCACCCCGGGGCCGACGTGCGCCGGCAGGGCCTCGGCGACGCCCGGCACGGTCACGGCCTCGACGAGCAGGGCCCCCGAGGCGCGGTAGCCGCCCGCGGAGATCTCGAGCTCGCGCAAGGCCTTGCGCAGCCGCCGCAGACCGAGCGCGTCGAGACCGCCGATCGGCGAGGAGAGCAGCTCGGCCGCGAGCGCCTCGTCGACCTCGCCGGTCACCACGCAGCGCAGCGCGAGCAGGAAGGGCCGCACCGCGGGCTCGCTGCGCACGGGCACCTCGGCCCCGGGCACGAGGACGGGCACCCCGAGGCGCGCGAGCCCCGAGCGCAGCGCCGCGACCTGCGCGCCCGAGCGCGCGACCACGGCCATCTGCCCCCATCCGAGCCCCTCGAGCACGTGCGCCTCGCGCAGGGCCCGAGCGACGACGGCGGTCTCCTGGGCGCGCGAGCCCACGATCGCCGCCTCGACCCTCGCCCCCGAGGGTCCTCGGGGCGCGAGCTCCCGGTGCCGCCGCACGGGGCCGCGCACGAGCCCTGCGACGCGGCGGGTCACCTCGAGCAGCTCTGGCCCCTGGCGCCAGCCGTTCTCGAGCACGAGAGGCTCCTCCTCGACGAGCCCGAAGCCGTCGAGGAAGGCTGTCGGCACGGCTCCCCGGTAACCCTGGACCGAGAGGTCCGGGTCGCCAAGGGCCACGACCCGCGCCCCGTCCCTCGCGAGCTCGCGCACGAGCCCGCCGACCGCTTGCGTCGACTCGTGCGCGTCGTCCACGACCACGAGGTCCCAGCCGGGGCGGGCGGAGGGCGCCTGGTCCCAGGTCGCCAGCGCGAAGGCCGCCCGCTCGACGAGCACCCCCGGGTCGAGACGCTCGCCGCGGTCCGGCGTCGACTCGCCGAGGGTCACGACGTCGAGGTACTCGGCGTACAGACGGGCCGCGAGCCGCCACGCGGGCCGCTCGTGCTCGACCGCGAGCCGCTCGAGCTCCTCGGGCCCGATCCCGCGCTCGGCGCAGCGCATCAGCAGGTCGCGCAGCTCGTCGCGGAAGGCCCGCAGGGGCAGCGCCTCTCGAGGCACCTCGGGCGGGAGCTCGAGGGGCACGCCGTCCCCGGCGAGGTGACCCTCGATGAGCTCGCGCAGCAGCACGTCCTGCTCGGGGCCGGAGATCAGCACGGGCGGCGGGTCCCCGGCCGCGATCGCCGCGGAGCGCAGCACGCCGAAGGCGAGGCTCGTAGGCGTTCGCACGAGGGGCCCACGCGTCACGAGGCCGAGCAGCCCCGAGAGTCGCTCGCGCAGCTCACCGGCGGAGCGCCGCCGCGGGGAGAGCACCACGACGCGGTCGGCAGGCGTCCCTGCGCGCACGGCGGCGAGGGCCACGGCGAGCGCCGTCGTCGTCCGCCCTGAACCGGCCGCACCGAGGGCGACCACGGACCGCCCCTCCTCGACCGCCGCGCGCACGACGGCTCGCTGGGAGGGGTCGAGCTCGGGCAGCTGCTCGGGAGCCGCCGGCGGCACGAGCCGCACGACGGGTCCAGGAGTCATGCGGGCATGGAACCACAGTCCGCCGACACCGCCCGCGGGGACTCAGTCCTCGGCGTCGGGGAAGGGCCAGCCGTTCGGCTCGCAGGGGGCGACGCGCACGGACTGCTGCTGCATGATCGGCGCGCGCTCACCGGCCCCCGGGCACGAGACGTGCTGCTTGCCGAGCAGGTGCCCGACCTCGTGGTTGATCACGTACTGGCGGTACTGGGTGCGCGACTCGAACTCCTCGGTCGCCTCGACCCAGCGCGCGTAGTTGATCGCGGCGTGACCGTTCCGTCCGCACGAGTACTCGCCCGCCGTCTTGAGCGGGGCGCACATCTCGTCGACCTTCGCGGGGCTCGCGAGCACGACGCGCAGGTCCGCCTCGCCCTCGACGCGCGCGAAGGTCACGGTGCCCTCGGCGCCCCAGCCACGCGGGTCGTTGAGGATCGACATGACCATCTCGGCGAAGGCCAGGCCGTCGACGGGCAGGCCGTCCTCGACCTCGACGCGCACGCGCTTGAGCTCGCCCGATCCGGTGGCCTCGCTCTCGCCCGGGACGCGGAGCAGCTCGCCGCCCGCCGACTCGGGTGTCCCGGCCTCGAGGATCCCGGCCTCACGGTCGGAGAGGCTCAGGCCCGTCTCGTCGCGCTCCTCGGGGTCGCGAGGCTCCTCCTCGTCCTTCTTGCCCTTGTCCTTCTCGCCCTCGTCGGAGCGGGGCTCCTCGCTCGAGGGCTCGTCCTCCGGCGAGGGAGCAGAGCTCGAGGGCGTGGCGCTCGGGTCGACCGTCATGAGGGCGATCCCGTCGACGCCGAGAGCGTCCGAGGTGGCCCGGGAGTCCGTCCCGGGGTGCGTCAGGGCGCCCGCCCCGATGCCGGCGCCGAAGGCGAGGAGGACGACGGCGACGAGGATCGGCACGCTGACGACGCGCCGCGTCACCGTGTGCACCTGACGTGCATGGTGGGGCGTGGCCGCGTGCTCAGAGTCGTTCCGTCGCCAAGGCATCGATCCATGTTCTCATCGGACCGCGCCTGGGGGGCAAGCCCGGACCGCTACGATCGCCCCGTGAGCAGCACTCCCGAAGCGCCCCGCCGCACGCGCATGACGCGCGACGCGCGCCGCGAGCAGGTGCTCGAGATCGCCCAGGAGCTCTTCGCGACGCAGGGCTACCACCATGTCTCGATGGACGACATCGCCGACCAGGCGCTCGTGTCCAAGCCCGTGCTCTACCGGCACTTCCCCTCGAAGCTCGACCTGTACCTCGCGGTGGTCGACAGAGGAGGAGAAGCGCTGGTCAAGGCCGTGACGGAGGCCCTCGAGCCCATCTCGGCAGGCGCGGCGGAGCCGGGAGACGGCAAGCCCGTGGTGCACGCCCTGGTGCGCGCCTACTTCTCCTACGTCGAGGCCGCGGGGCAGTCCGCCTCGCTCCTCTTCGAGTCGGACGTCACGCGCGACGACGACGTCCGCGCGCGGGTCGAGTCGGCCTCCGCGGAGACCGCCGGGCACATCTGCGAGGTGCTCGAGCGCTTCACAGGACTTCCACACGAGCACAACGAGCTCGTCGCAACCGCGCTCGTCGGGATGGCCCAGGTCGCCGCGAGCGCGCGCGCCCGCGGGGACGGCTCCTACGCCGACATGCCCGTCGAGGAGGCTGCCGACCTCATCGCGCGCGTCGCGTGGGGCGGCGTCGTCGGCCTCGTCCGCTCCGAGGGCGGCTCGGCCCGCTCCTGACGTACGCCCGCCGCGAACGAGGTCACGAGCCTCGCGCCGAGCGACCTAGGATGACGAGGTCCAGCGAGGACGCTCGAGCGACGGAAGGCATGACTGTGGAGATCACGATCGGTGTGCAGCACCTCACCCGCGAGCTCGTGGTGGAGTCGGACCTGACGGCTGACGAGGCTTCTGCCGCCGTGGCCGCCGCGCTCTCCGGCGCCGCGACCCTCGAGCTCAAGGACAAGCGCGGTCGCCGCATCGTCGTGCCGACCGCCTCGATCGGCTACGTCGAGATCGGCACCGAGACCCCGCGCCCGGTGGGTTTCGGCACCGTCAGCTGAGCCTCTCCCTCCCGGACGGAGGGCGCACCGCCCCGCTCAGGCCGTGAGGCCGAGGCGCTCCATGCGCCGCGTGTGCTCGGCGGTGAGCACCGCGAACACGCGCTGGATGCGGTCCTCCCCGCCCTCGACCCTGCTCCCGCGCTCGAGCAGCCGCGCGAAGGCGGGGTGGCGCACGACGGCGCCCTGGATCACCGCGAGCGCGTCGCCCACGAGACGGCGGCCCCACAGCGCGAGCCGTGCCGCCGCGACCTCGTCGCCGACGACGACGGAGAGCTGGGAGACGACGAGCTCGGCGTAGTCCGGGTCGCCGAGCATCGAGGTGAGCAGCTCGCGCGACTCGGCGTCGGCGCCCTCGGCGAGCAGTCGCAGGAAGTCGTCGGCCACCGCGTAGCCGATGTACGCCTTGAGGAGGCGCTCCGACCACGCCTGCGCCGTCGTGCGCTGCTCGAACTCGTCGATGATCCCGTCGAAGGGGGCCATGGCCTCGGCGGCGTCCCCGCCGAGCTGCTCGATCCGCGCGACGAGGCGCTCCTGGCGCTCGAGGGCCCTCGTCGCGGAACGCGCGATGACCTGGCGCTCGGCGATGCTCGGGGCGCTCGCGGAGTCCCCGGCGAGTCGGACGAAGGACTCGAACTCGAACTCCGCCGCGAGACCGAGCATCGCGATCGTGTCCTGCTCGGGCGAGGGCGTCGTCTGCGCTGAGGTCACCGCAGGATCCTAACGCCGGGGCGGCTGCGAGCCCTCCGGCGCGCTGCCGGCCCGCGCGAGGGACCGGTCCGATAGGATGAGCCCGTTCAACGGTTGCCCGGTCGTCTCGACGATCCGCTGGCCCACCCGCTCGCCGGGTGAAGGCGCCGGCACTGAAATCCACGATCGGCTGCCGACCATCTCGCGATGGCGCACGTACCGATCGACGGATCCCGGGCAAGGGCCCGCCGGGTCGGCAGCGCTCGACGTCGTCGCACCGCACGAAGGCACCAGCGACGTGACCACCACCCCCCAGAACACTGAGGAGTCGACCGACTCCGTCATGCCCCTCGTCGAGGCCACGCACGCGAGCGTGCAGGCCATCGACACCACCTTCGCCGACTACGGCGTGCGCCCCGAGATCGTCGAGGCCCTCGCGGGCGCCGGCATCACGGCCCCCTTCCCCATCCAGGCGATGACCCTGCCCGTGGCCCTCTCCGGCCACGACATCATCGGCCAGGCCAAGACCGGTACCGGCAAGACCCTCGGCTTCGGCGTCCCGCTGCTGCACCGCGTCCTCGCCCCGGGCGAGGAGGGCTACGAGGAGCTCCCCGCCCCGGGCAAGCCGCAGGCCCTCGTGGTGGCCCCGACGCGCGAGCTCGCGGTCCAGGTGGCCGGCGACCTCGCGATGGCCTCCTCGAAGCGCTCGGTGCGCATCGTGCAGATCTACGGCGGCCGAGCCTACGAGCCGCAGATCGAGGCGATCACCAAGGGCGTCGAGGTCGTCGTCGGCACCCCGGGCCGCATGATCGACCTGCTCGAGCAGGGCCACCTCGACCTGTCCTACGTCAGGTGCGTCGTGCTCGACGAGGCCGACGAGATGCTCGACCTGGGCTTCCTGCCCGATGTCGAGAAGCTGCTCTCGCGCACCCCCGCCTCGCGCCACACCATGCTGTTCTCGGCGACGATGCCCGGCCCCGTGGTCGCGATGGCGCGCCGGTACATGACCCAGCCCACGCACATCCGCGCGAACGACCCGGACGACGCGGGCGCCACGGTCAAGAACATCCGCCAGGTCGTCTACCGCTGCCACGCCCTCGACAAGGTCGAGGTGCTCTCGCGCATCCTGCAGTCCGAGGGTCGAGGCCTGTCGATCGTCTTCGCGCGCACCAAGCGCACCGCCGCCAAGGTGGCCGACGAGCTCGTGGACCGCGGTTTCGCGGCGGCCTCGCTGCACGGCGACCTCGGCCAGGGCGCTCGCGAGCAGGCGCTGCGCGCCTTCCGCAACGGCAAGGTCGACGTGCTCGTCGCGACCGACGTCGCGGCCCGCGGCATCGACGTCGACGACGTCACGCACGTCGTCAACTACCAGTGCCCCGAGGACGAGAAGGTCTACCTGCACCGCACGGGGCGCACGGGCCGCGCGGGCAACAAGGGCACCGCGGTGACCTTCGTGGACTGGGACGACGTCCCGCGCTGGGGGCTCATCAACAAGGCGCTCGACCTCGGCTTCCCCGAGCCCGTCGAGACCTACTCCTCCTCCCCGCACCTGTACACCGACCTCGACATCCCCGAGGGCACGAAGGGTCGCCTGCCGGCCTCGGCGCGCACCCGCGCGGGCCTCGGGGCGGAGAAGCTCGAGGACCTCGGCGAGACCGGCAAGAAGGGCGGCGGCGCGGGTTCCGGTCGCGGCTCCTCCGAGCGCGGTGGCCGTGGCGAGGGTCGAGGTCGCGGCGAGGGCCGCGAGGGCTCTCGCGGCGAGGGACGGGGCGAGCGCACCGGAGGCGAGCGCCGCGGCGAGCGCGAGGGCGGCGAGGCTCGCTCGCGCAACCGCTCGCGTCGCCGCTCGGGCGAGAGCGGCGAGGGCTCGGCCCCCGCGGCGCAGCCCTCCGAGCAGTCGCGCCCCGAGGGCGGCGAGGGCTCGGGCGCCTCGCGCAACCGCCGTCGTCGTCGCCGCCGCTCCTCGAACGGCTCGGGCACCCAGTCCGCCCCCGCGCAGGACTGAGCTCTCAGCCCCTCTCAGCACCCCCTCGACGCCGCGTCCGGACCCCCGGGCGCGGCGTCGCTGTCTCCCCTCGCCCCACCCACCCCCGACCCGCCCTGAAGTTCTGGTCGGTTATGCACGCAGGGTCCGACTTTTGGCCGCCTCTGCGAGCAGAAGCGACCAGAAGTCCGGGCGGACCCGAGAGGCTCGGGCACCCAGCCCCGTCCCTCCCACCCCCTCGCCCCTCCCCACCGCCCCGCCCTGCCCTGACCTTCTGGTCGGTTGTGCACGCAGGGTCCGACTCTTGGTCGTTTCTGCGAGCAGATCTGACCAGAAGTCCAGGCGGACCCGAAGGAGCGGCTCAAGGCGGGCCGCCGAGACAGGGCGACGATGGCCGGGGCGGAGGGCGAGAGGGCCGGGCACGGGAGGGGCCGGGC
>ENA-UOVV01000808-UOVV01000808.1-compost-metagenome-genome-assembly--contig:-NODE-808-length-30681-cov-8.122347_pt1 | contig 30681 bp, 30 predicted proteins | sample MGYA00238155_ERZ761577 | MGnify/ENA primary metagenome ERZ761577 (study PRJEB28898, sample SAMN06268775) | compost metagenome | isolation source: Emeryville, CA | place: USA:Emeryville, CA | collected... | reverse complement strand
GCAGCCAGGACTGGTGGGGGATTGGTCCTGGTGCGCATAGCCACGTCGGGGGCGTGCGCTGGTGGAACGCGAAGCACCCGGCAGCCTACGCGGAGCGGGTACTTGGTGGGGTCTCACCCGCGGTCGGACGTGAGGCGCTCGATGCCGATACGCAGCTGTTGGAACGTGTCCTGTTGGAGATTCGCATTGCCGATGGCATGCCGGTCGAGGTGCTGCCGGCATCGGCCCGTCCGCGAGTTGCGGGCCTGATCGCCGACGGGCTGGTCGAGGGACCGGCCGCAGTGCAAGGCCGGTTGATCCTGACCCGGCGAGGCCGACTCCTTGCTGACGCGGTGGTGCGTTCCTTGATCGACTAGCCACGCTGTTGCGGCGAGTCACGCACACAGAGCGAAGGGGCCGAGACCTGTGCGGTCCCGGCCCCTTGACCGTGTGCGAAGCGCTTACTTGACGAAGCGAATCGGGGTGACCGGGTAGCGGTAGGCGCCGCCCTTGTTCACTGCCAGGTAGCCCTGGAGCGAGAAGAAGATGCTCGCGGCCAGCAGGGCGAGGTTGATGACGCCGAGGACGTTCAGGAAAGCAATGATGCCACCCACATCGCCGAAGCCGTAGACGCTGCGGCCAACAATGGCCGCGATGATGCCGACGACGGCGTGGAGACCCACGACCCAGATCTGGAAGTTCAGGCCCTCGAGCGACTCCTGCTTGGTCCACGCCCCGCGCGGACCGAAGACGAAGTAGAACACCGCCGGTGCGGCAACAGCGAGCAGCATCAGCCAGCTAAAGCCAGCGAAGATGCCAACCCCAAGGATCGACATGGCCCAGCCGCTGCCGATCAGTCCGAAGAGGACGGTCAAGGCAGCGATGCCGCCCGGAATAGCGTGCGACAGCGACGCGAAGAGCTTGTCCTGCTCGGGGCTGAGCGGACCGGTGGGGAGGCCGGAGCCAGCCGGCGGTGCGGGCGGCGTCGGCGGGGTGGGCGGGGTCTGGTCGGACATGATTCACCTTTCGGAGCGCAACCGTTGCGATCGTGCATGGCGAGTCGAGCGCCGCGGGTGCGGTGCTGCCTTGCACGGTTCATAACGTACTGGCTGGATGCGGCTACTGCAATGGATATCGGCAGGTTCCTGTACTGCTGGATCTGCACCGGACCATGACTTCGCTCAGATGAAACGGGTAGGATTGGCACTCAACGGAGGTGACTGCCAACGCCGCCGGGATGCGGCCTGGCACACCAGGAAACGTCCAAACTTAGCCAAGGAGAGCGCATGGTTACCGATCGCGGTCTTGCAGTGCTTCGGGCTATCGTGCAGGACTACATCGCTTCACGCGAACCGGTGGGTTCGAAAGCGATCGTGGATCGCCACGCATTTGGCGTATCGGCGGCCACCATCCGCAACGACATGGCGCTGCTGGAGGAAGAAGAACTGATCGCGGCCCCGCACACCTCCTCGGGGCGAGTGCCGACCGATAAGGGCTATCGTGTGTTCGTCGACCGACTCTCCGAGGCCGCGCCGCTGTCGAGTCCGCAGCGCAGGGCCATCGAACAGTTCCTGGACGGTTCTAGCGACCTCGAGGACGCGCTGCAGCGCTCGGTCCGCTTGCTGGCGCAACTGACTAGCCAGGTCGCGATGGTGCAGGTGCCGTCGCTGGGGCGCGCCCGGGTGCAGCACATCGAACTCGTGCGACTCGGCGATACCCGGCTGTTGGTGGTGCTGATCACCGACAGTGGCGATGTGGAGCGCCGAGTACTCGATCTGCCGCCGGGAATGGATGAGGCGTTCCTGATGGACCTGCGTCAGTGGGTAAACACCGCGACGGTGGGGCGCACGCTGAGCGATGCCAAGGCCCCGCTGATGGACGTGATCGTGCAGGTGCCGCAGCATCAGCGTGCCTACGCCGAGCCGGTGCTCTCGTCGCTGGCGGAGCAGCTGCTGGCTGGACGTCAGGACCGCTTGATCGTGGCGGGCGCGGCCAACATTGCCCGCACTGAACGCGACTTTTCGGGCAGTATCGTGCCCGTCCTCGACGCAATTGAGCAGCAAGTGGTATTGCTGCGGCTGTTCGCGGCGCTGGACGCCGACGCGCACGAGGTTGCCTCGAGTATTGGCCGCGAGAACGCGGAATTTGGTTTGGCCGAGACCTCAGTGGTGGCAACTGGCTACCGCGGTCCAGGCGGTGAAATGGGTCGACTCGGCGTGCTCGGGCCGACCCGGATGGACTACTTGGGCAATATGGCTGCCGTGCGCGCCGTTGCCAGGTACTTGAGCGACCTGTTGGGTGAAGGGTAACGAGCCGCATGGCGACAGATTTGTACGAAACGCTCGGTGTCGGCCGCGACGCAAGCGCGGACGAGATCAAGAAGGCGTATCGACGCTTGGCTCGCGAATTGCACCCTGACGTGAACCCGTCCGAGGACGCGGCCGAGCGCTTCAAGGCGGTCAGTCACGCCTATGACGTGCTGTCGAACCCGCAGTCTCGCCAGCAGTATGACATGGGCGGCGGCACCAACAACCAGGGCGGTGGCTTTGGCTTTGGCGGCACCTTCGGCGATATTTTCGATGCCTTCTTCGGTGCGCAGGCCTCGTCTCGGGGGCCGCGCTCGCGGGCTGAGCGTGGTCAGGACAGTCTGATCCGGATCGAGCTGGACCTCGCCGACGTCATTTTCGGTACCCACCGGGACCTGGAACTCGATACCGCCGACACCTGTGGTCTCTGTGGTGGCGACGGCGCCCAGCCCGGTACCACGCCCTCAACCTGCGACGTGTGTCACGGCTCGGGCACGGTGCAGCGCACGATGCGCTCGCTGCTGGGCAATGTGGTCACGAACGCGCCATGTACGGTCTGTCGAGGCTACGGCAGCATCATCCGCACGCCCTGCCCGACCTGCGCCGGTGAGGGTCGCGTCCGCGCGCACCGCACGGTGCCGCTCGATATCCCTGGCGGTGTCGACAACGGCATGCGCCTGCGCCTTGAGCAGGAGGGTGAGGCTGGCCCCGGCGGTGGCCCGAATGGTGACCTGTATGTGGAACTGCGCGTGCGGCACCACGACGTCTTCAGCCGTGACGGCGACGACCTGCTCGCAACCCTGACTGTGCAGATGACGGATGCGGCCCTGGGGACCACGGTCACCCTGGACGCACTGGATGGCGAGGTGACGGTCGAAATCGAGCCCGGCACGCAGAGCGGTGACGTGATCGTGATTCCGGAACGAGGCGTGACCCAGTTGCGCGGCACTGGCCGCGGCGACTTGCGGATCGCCGTCCATGTGATCACGCCGACCAAGCTTGACGCGAAGCAGAAGGCGATGCTGGAAGAGTTCGCTGCAACGCGCAAGGCAAATCCGCCGCAGTTTGGCCAGTTCCAGCAGGGCCTGTTTGCCAAGCTTCGTGAGCGGTTCCAGAACCTGTGAGTCACCACTACCTCGACGAATCCATCACCGCCGATGACTGGGCGGTCGGCACCGTGACGCTGCGAGGTGCGGAAGCGCGGCACGCCGCGACCGTCGGTCGAGTGCGCGTCGGCGAGTCGCTGTCGGTCGGTGACGGTCGCGGCACGGTGGGGACCGGCCGAGTAGTGTCGTCCGCCTCGGATGCCGTGGTGATTGCCATCGAGCAGCATCAGCAGGTCCCGGCCCCGGCCCCCGAGTTCTGGCTGGTGCAGGCGCTGGCCAAGGGGGATCGTGATGAGCTTGCCGTGCAGACCGTGACGGAGCTCGGTGCCACCGGTGTGCTGCCGTGGCAGGCGGAACGCTCAGTGGTGCAGTGGCGATCCGAGAAGGCAGTCCGTGGTGTCGAGCGCTGGCGCACCATCGTGCGCGAAGCATCGAAGCAGGCGATGCGGGCCTGGGTGCCGACGGTGGCGAGCCTCGCCGTTGGCACCAAGGTTGCTGTTGCACCAGAAGTGCAGGATGCGCTGGTGCTGGTGCTGGAACCCACCGCCGAGACCGCGCTGACCGATATCCCAGCGGCCGACCTGCAGGCTGCGACTCGGATCGTGCTCGTGGTCGGGCCCGAGGGTGGTATCTCGCCGTCTGAGCTGACCGCCCTCTCCACAGCTGGAGCGCGACAGGTGCGGCTTGGTACGGAGGTGCTGCGCACCTCGACGGCCGGTCCGGCAGCCATTGCCGCGCTGCAGGTGCTGCTCGGTCGCTGGTAAGCGTCGGCGAGGTTCGCCTCGGCCGGGCTGGCTGCCTGCCCGCTGAGAGCCAGGGCACGCGCCGACCGCCTCGGCTACGATTGAGCCATGGTTGACAGGGACGAGCCGAGCATCTTCACCCGCATCATTCGCGGAGAGATCCCCGCCGACATCGTGGCCGAGACCGAGACGCTGATTGCGTTCCGGGACATTGCGCCGCAGGCACCGGTGCACCTGCTCGTGGTGCCGAAGACCCAGGCCTACGCCAATGTGGCCGAACTGGCTGCGGGCGACCCGGCGCTGCTGGCCGAGATGGTGGCGCTGGCTGGTCGCCTCGCCGACGAGCACGCCGACGGCGACTTCCGCCTGATTTTCAACACCGGCGCGAACGCCGGGCAGACCGTCTTCCATGTGCACGCACACGTGCTGGCTGGCGGCCTTGAGGAAGGAACACTTGGACACTGAGCACACCGAACCGTCTGTGGACGCTGGCGCGGACGCGCCTGAGCCCTACCGCATGGGGATGTCCGTCGACGGAATCGCAATGGTGCAACTGCTCGGACCGCAGGACCGTGCCCTCCGGACGGTGCAGCGCGAGTTTCCGGACGTGCGGGTGCATGTGCGTGGGAACGACATCACGCTGGAAGGGGACAAGGCGCGCGTCAAGGCGGCCTACCGCCTCGTCGAGGAGTTGGTGGAACTGGTTCGCGGCGGGGCCGAGCTGGGCGAGACCGAGATCCGCAGTTCGAAGCGCATCCTGGATTCCGGTGCTGGCGCGCCCTCGGATGTCCTCGGTACCGCGATTCTGACGGCCCGGGGTAAGGCCATTCGCGCCAAGACCGCCGGACAGAAGCGCTACGTGGACGCCATCGATGAGCACACGATCGTGTTCGGCATCGGGCCGGCCGGTACCGGCAAGACTTACCTGGCGATGGCCAAGGCCGTGCAAGCGTTGCAGCGCAAGGAAGTGCAGCGCATCATCCTGACGCGTCCAGCCGTCGAGGCGGGGGAGCGGCTCGGCTTCCTACCCGGCACGCTCACCGACAAGATCGACCCGTATCTGCGGCCGCTCTACGACGCATTGAACGAGATGCTCGACCCGGAACTCGTGCCAAAACTGCTCGCAGCGGGCACGGTCGAGGTGGCACCGCTGGCGTATATGCGCGGCCGGACTCTGAACGACTCCTTCATCATCCTGGACGAGGCGCAGAACACGACGCCGGAACAGATGAAGATGTTCCTGACCCGCTTGGGCTTCGGTTCCAAGATGGTGGTCACCGGTGACATCACGCAGGTCGACTTGCCCGATGGCGTGTCCGGCCTGCAGACGGTGACGCGCATTCTGAACGGTGTCGACGACATTCACTTCGCTGAACTCACCAGCGAGGATGTGGTGCGGCACAGCCTGGTGGGTCGCATCATCGATGCATATACCAAGTTTGACCTCGAGCGGCAGGCCAAGCGCGCCGCTGTCGAGGGTGACGATCATGCCCCAGCCAACCGCGCCGCGCGCCGTTCCGCGCCCGGCGGGCAGCGCTTCGGTGGCCGTAGCGGCATGGGAGGCCGACGATGAGCATTGATGTGAACAACGAATCCGGTATTGAGGTCGATGAACTCGATCTGCAGCGGGTCGTGCAATATGGCCTGGACCGGATGCGGGTGCACCCGGATGCCGACGTTGCCATCGTGTTGGTGGACGAGGCGGCGATGACCGAGCTGCACATCCAGTGGATGGACGAGCCTGGTCCCACGGACGTGCTCTCGTTCCCGATGGATGAGCTGCGCCCCGGCACCGAGGACGCGATCACGCCGGCCGGTTTGCTCGGTGACATCGTCCTGTGCCCCTCGGTCGCAGCGGCACAGGCGGCAGCAGCCGGGCATTCCACGGCTGAGGAACTGCAGTTGCTCACCGTGCACGGCTTGCTGCACCTGCTCGGCTTCGATCACGCCGAAGAAGACGAGCGCCGGGAAATGTTCGGTATCCAGGATGAGATTCTGCGCGACTATCGCGCCCGCCAACAGAGGTAGCCGGTGACCGTATCCATCACGCTGGGCACCGTCGCCGTCGTGCTGCTCGCCGCTGGCGGCCTGCTCGCGGCGACGGACGCGGCACTGTCGGCGCGGTCACGGACCGAGGTGCGAGACCTGGCCGCCGAGCGCGGCCCGGGTCGTATCGCGGCCATGCTGCGTCGCATCGCCGACGACCTGGACGCGCACCGCAGCTCAGTGAACTTTCTGCGCGTGGTGACCGAGACTACGGCCGCTGTCATGGTGACGCTGGCCTTCTCGCTGGTGCTGCAAGACTGGCCAATGACCTTGCTGGTTTCTGCGCTGATCATGATCCTGGTCTCTTTCGTCCTGGTGGGCGCGAGCCCCCGCAGCGTGGGTCGGACCCATGCCGACTTTTTGCTGCAACTGACGGCACCGCTGGTGCGATTCCTGCGGGTGATCATCGGTCCGTTTGCCGTGACCCTCGTCGGCCTTGCCGACCGAGTCACGCCGGGCCGGGTTCGCGCCAGTACGCTCTCGAGCGAAGAACAACTGCTGAACCTGGTCGACGAGGCCGTGGAGCAGTCGGTCCTGGAACAGGACGATCGCGAACTGATCCACTCCGTGTTCGCCTTTGGTGACACCATCCTGCGCGAGGTCATGGTGCCGCGCACCGACATGGTCGTGGTGGAGGTCGAGGACACCCTCGCCACCGCCCTCGACAAGAGTTTCAGTGCCGGTGTGTCGCGACTGCCGGTGATCGGCCAAGACATTGACGACGTGCTCGGCGTCGTGACGCTGCGCGAGATCAGTCGGCACGTGCTCAAGCGCGGTGGGGATCTGGCGACGAGCACCGTGCGCAGCGTGCTGCGACCGGCGGTGTTCCTGCCCGAACTGCAAAAGGCAGACGAAGCACTGCGTGCATTGCAGCGGCAGAGTGCGCAGATCGCCCTCGTCGTCGACGAGTACGGCGGCATCGCGGGCTTGGTGACCTTGGAAGATCTCATTGAGGAACTCGTCGGCGAGATTGGCGACGAGTCTGACCGCGGCGAGACCGAGGCCGAGCCGCTCGAGGACGGGCGCTGGCGGGTGCGCGCGCGCATGCCGCTGGACGACCTTGGTGCCCTGTTTGACCTGGATGTCGACGACGAGGACGTGGAATCGGTCGGCGGCCTGCTGGGCAAGGCGCTGGGAGCGTTGCCGCAGCCGGGCGACAGTGCCGCTGTCGCAGGCCTGATCTTGACCGCCGAGCGGATCGGCCGACAACGCCGCTTGCTCACCGTGATCGCCCAGCGCGATCCCGACGCCCCGGGCGACCCCGATGAGGACGATCGGCCTAGCCGACGTCGCGGCGTCTCCCCGGTGACCGCTGAGCTGCCCGTGCAGCATTTGGAGGAGAGCGATGACTGAGTATCGCGCTGGATTCGTGACCTTCGTAGGTCGGCCGAACGTGGGCAAGAGCACGCTGATGAACGCGCTGGTTGGTGAGAAGGTCGCGATCACCTCGGCCAAGCCGCAGACCACTCGCCGCGCCATCCGTGGCATCGTGCATCGGCCGCAGGGCCAGCTGATCGTGGTGGATACGCCCGGTGTGCACCGCCCGCGCACGCTGCTCGGTCAGCGACTGAACGACGTGGTACAGCACACGCTTGGTGATGTGGATGTGATCGGATTCTGCATCCCGGCGGGGGAGAAGATTGGTCCCGGCGACCGGTACATCTCACAGCAACTCGACAAGTATCCGCGAGCCAAGAAAATCGCGATCGTGACGAAGGTCGAGACCACCAGCAAGGCAGCGGTGGCGGACCAGCTGCTGGCCGTCTCGCAGTTGCGTGAGGACTGGGCTGCGGTCGTGCCGGTGTCGGCGCTCGGCAACGTGCAGTTGGACATCCTCGTCGACGAATTGATCGGCTTGATGCCGCAGTCCCAGCCGCTGTACCCGGACGAAGCCACCACCGACGAGCAGGTGGAGCACCGCATCGCAGAGTTCATCCGGGAAGCCGCCCTCGAAGGCGTGCACGATGAACTGCCGCACTCGCTGGCCGTCACCGTGGACGACATGGTCGAGCGCGAGGACAAGGACCTGCTCGAAATTTACGCAAACCTGTGGGTGGAACGCGACAGTCAGAAAGGCATCGTGATCGGGCGAGGCGGGACTCGCCTGCAGGAGATCGGTTCGACCGCCCGGGTCGGCATCGAAGCGCTGCTCGGCCGCCCCGTGTTCCTGTCGCTGCGCGTGAAGGTCGCTAAGGAGTGGCAGCGCGACCCGAAGCAGTTGGGACGTCTGGGCTTCTAGTGACCATCAATCGCCTGCCGAAGGGCGCGCTCATCACGGATGTGGTGTTTGCGCTGCTGGTGCTCATCCTGGGTTTGATGGGATTCTCGCTGGGACTCATGCCATGGGCGTGGGCGGCGATCATCCCGCTGGTGTCCGCGGTCGTGCTGCGGCGGATGTCGCCGGGCCTGGCGCTGACACTGGCTTGGGTGGGAGCGGCGATCCAGCTCACGCCATCCCAGTCGCCGTATCCAGTCGACATTGCGGTCCTCATGGTGCTGTACTCGGTGGCCGCCTATGGCAGCCAGCGGGCACGCATCGCGGGCATGATCTCGATCCCGGTGGGGGCGATGTTGGCTGGTTTCCACCAGGGCATGATGTTCAACGCCGTGCCCGGCATGCCAGCCACCGGGCTGTGGGCACTGCTGTCGGTGAACAGCGTCGATGACATCAACTGGCCAGCAGTCCTGCTGTTCGCATTCATCACGGCGCTGGTCCTCAGCGGCTCCTGGCTCGCTGGCCTGTTGCGCCGTGCGGTGTTGCAGTCGCGCGAGGCTGACGTCGCTCGCCGCCTCGCGGAACAGGCCATGACCGCTGAGCAGGAACGCGGTCGCATTGCTCGCGATATGCACGATGTAGTGGCGCACTCGCTCGCCGTCGTGATCGCCCAAGCCGACGGTGCGCGCTACCTGGCGGCCAGTGACCACGAGGCGCCACAGCAAGCGCTGGCGACGATTGCCGCGACCGCCCGCAGTGCACTCACGGACGTTCGCGGCCTGCTCGCCGAACTGCGTCACCGCACCGATCCAGGCCCTCAGCCAGGGTTTGGCGACCTGGACGGATTGTTTGCGCAATTCCGGGCGGCTGGTCTGTCGCTGCAGATCGCGGAACAGGGTGAGCGGCCGCTGGATTGGCCTGGCGGCCGGCAACTCGCGGTCTATCGGATCGTGCAGGAGTCGCTGACGAATGCGCTGCGACACGGGGACACGGGATCGCTCATCCAAGCGCAGCTGCGCTGGTCAGAACCGTTCCTGCATATCACCGTGCGCAACCGCCTGCGGCGAGGCGGAGGACAGGTCGATCCGAATGCACGACCCGGTCACGGTGTGATTGGCATGCTTGAGCGCGCCGCGCTCGTCGGTGGTTCGGTGCAGAGCGGGGTCGATGGCGAGCAGTTCGTCGTCCAGGCAACGATCCCGTTTCCGGAGAGTGGAGAGTGATGGCCGAGGTCCAAAGCAGCCAGGTGCGCGTCGCGCTGGTGGATGACCAGGCGCTGTTTCGCGCCGGCATCCGCATGCTGATCGAGTCGCAACCGGACCTGACCTGCGTTGGGGAAGCCTCGGACGGGGACCAGGCCATCGATGTCGTTCGTGCGGCTCGACCCGATGTGGTGCTCATGGACGTGCGGATGCCCGGTCGGGATGGACTGGCTGCAACCGAGGCGATTCTGAGCGACCCGGCGCTAACTGCCGAGGGAGCCCCGAAGATCGTGGTGCTCACCACCTTTGATCTGGACGAGGCGGCGGCGCGCGCGATCCGTGCCGGTGCCAGCGGCTTCCTGCTGAAGGACAGCGAACCGGAACTGCTGCTCGCAGCGATCCGTACCGTTGCGGCTGGCAATGCCGTGTTCGCCTCGAACGCGACGCAGCGCCTTATGGCGCACTACACGCCGGTCCGCAAGCGCGTGCCTGCGGAATGGTCGGAGCTGACTGATCGAGAGCGTGACGTGTTCGTCAGTGCGGTGCGGGGCCTGAGTAACGCCGAAATTGCGTCCGCCCTGTTCCTCAGCGAAGCGACGGTGAAGACCCATCTGGGCCGGATCCTGGCCAAGTTGGGCCTCCGCGATCGGGTGCAGTTGGTCGTCTGGGCGTATGAGCACGGACTCGCCGGCGACGACGAACGGGCGAATTCGAGCGCACCCTAGATCAACCTGGCGGCGGACACGGATGCGACTGTTGGCTGATGTGCCGCCGGCGCTGCGTCCGTAGCGTGGTTGCTATGAACGAAGCACTCACCAACGCATCTCTTCCGCCCATCCCGGCACCGCAGTCTGCTCCTGTGGTGCAGGTGCGCGAACTCCACCGCACCTACGGCGTGGGCGTTAATGCCGTGCACGCGCTGCGCGGGATCAACCTGGACGTCGCCCGCGGCTCCTTCACCGCGATCATGGGCCCGAGCGGCTCCGGCAAGTCCACCCTCATGCACATCCTGGCTGGCCTCGACGCCGCATCCTCGGGCAGTGTGCAGCTCGCTGGCCAGGAGATCACCACCCTGGGTGACGAGGAACTGACCGTGCTGCGTCGCCGCAAGATCGGCTTCGTGTTCCAGGCCTTCAACCTCGTGCCAGTGCTCACCGTGCGACAGAACGTGTTGCTGCCGTACGAGCTGGACGACCGCAAGCCGAGTGCGGACGAGGTCCGCTACGCCGAGGCACTGATCGAATCGCTCGGTCTGCAGGAGCGCAGCAGCCACCGACCGCACGAGCTCTCCGGTGGCCAGCAGCAGCGCGTTGCGATCGCGCGTGCGCTGGCCCGGTACCCCGAGATCGTCTTCGCTGACGAGCCGACCGGAAACCTTGACTCCCGCACCAGTCGTGAGGTCCTCACCCTGCTGCGCGCTGCCTGCACCGACTTCCAGCAGAGCATCATTATGGTCACCCACGACCCGGTGGCGGCTTCCTACGCGGACCGCATCCTGTTCCTGGCCGACGGCCAGATCGTGCGTGACGCCGGCCGCTGCACGCCGGAGCAGATCAGCGAGATCATGCTGGGGCTGGAGCAGGCCCAGTGAACAGCATCCTGACTCGTCTTAAGGAGCACGCCTCCAGCGTGGTCGTCGTCACCCTCACCGCGGCCTTCGCAACTGCGCTGATGCTCGCGGTCGGCGCCGTCGTCGCTATCGCCGAATCCACTGGACTCGATGAAGTCGGCCCGGTGAACACCATCCTTGGCGTCACCGCCTGGGTCTTCCTTGGCATTGCGCTCTACGTCGCCCTGATGGTGATCACCAACGCCTTTGCCACCATCATCGCTGGTCGGCGCCGCGAGATCGCGCTGATGCGATTGATCGGTTCGAGCTCGCGCCGTCAGCGCCGCGTGATCGTGCGTGAGGGCCTGGCGGTCGGTCTGGTCGGCGCCGTGCTGGGGTACCTGATTGGCCTGGCGCTGCTCCAGGTGACGCTGCGGATCAACGCCTCGCAGGGCCTGATTCCGGACATCACCTACCCGTTCTTTACGACCAATCTGGTGCTGCCGCTGCTGACTATCGTTGGCGTGTCCTCGCTGGCCGCCTGGTACGGATCCCGCGCAGTGCTGTCGGTGACCCCGATCGAGGCGGTGGGTGCGGCCCAGCCGGCCACCTACGAGGCGTTGCGCACCAGCATCACGCGCAGGGTAATGACGGCGCTGCTGCTGATCGGTGGCCTGGTGGTGATGGCGCTCGGCATCTGGGTGGGTCTGGAGACCCCCGAAGGCCTGCCCATCGCCTTCCTCGGCGGCGCGCTGTCCTTCTCGGGCGTGGTCACCGGGGCGGTGATTGTGTTGCCGAAGCTGATGGGGTGGCTGGGTGCTGTCTTCCGCGGCACGGCCGCGGGGCGCCTCGCCGTGGCAAACTCCCGCCGCTACCCGGAGCGCTCGGCGCGCGTGATGATTGGTCTCGTCATCGGCGTCACGCTCGTGGTGATGTTTGCCGTGGCGTCGGAGACGCTGCTCACCACGGTGTCGGACGAGATGGACCCGATGCAGGCACAGATGTTTGCCCAGGTGATGCGCGTGATCGCACTGGCATTCGGTGCCCTGATCGGCTTCAGTGCCGTGCTCGCCGCAATCGGTACCGCGAACAGCATTTCGCTGAACGTGTTGCAGCGGACCCGGGAACTGGGCCTGCTGCGCGCCTTGGGCCTGAGTCGCAGTCAGCTGCGGTCGATGGTCTGGATCGAGAGCGCGCTGCTGGCCGTCACCGGCATCGGCTTTGGTGCGCTGCTTGGCACCTTCTACGGCTGGGTCGGTGCACAGTCGAGCCTGGGGTCGAGTGTGGCCGGTGGCTTGGTGACGCTGACCGTTCCGTGGTTGCTGATCGTGGTCATTGTCATCTGTGCGGCGTTGCTGGTCTGGGTGTCCTCGGCATTGCCGTCGCGGCGGGCGGTTCGACTGCAGCCGGTCGCGGCATTGGCGAGCGCGCACTAGCTGGCACCACAGTGTCGCCGCGGGCATCAAGAAACATTGACACACTGTCGAATACCGGCAGGATGGTCTCTGTGTGCGTTCCGGCGGGGGAGCGCGTTCGGCTGTTGCTGAGACCCGCGAAATCACGGAGGAACGCGAATGCAAATGAAGGACATGGGCTTCATCATGGTGGGCCTGCTGGTCCTGCTGCCGGTGGTCGGCGTCTATCTGCGGCGAAAGGCCGGGGACTGGGGTGCCAAGAAGGGGCAGGAGTTTGCCGCGAAGCAGGCAGTGAAAAACCTCGGCTCGACGCTGGAAGGGTTTGGCCAGCCGGTGCTATTCGAAGTCTCGAGCGTTGTTGCCTTGCCGGTGCTGGAAGCAGCCGTCGGCTCCAAGAAGAGCTTTGTCCGCGGCGAAGGCCTCGAATGGACGAAGCTGTTTTTGAAGGAGCCGTGGTTCAAGATGGCGCTGGTTGATACTCCGACGGGTTCCGAACTGCGCATCGAATCGTTCATCGAGTCCGGGGGCGTGCATCCGGGCGGACCGGATTGGCAGTTGGTGAAGCAAATGGTGTTGAAGCAGGCTTCGAAGCTTGGCGTCGTCGCCTCGGTGGACGCCGTCACCTCGACCTATGCTCGTGCCGAGCAGGTCGACGAGCGCAGCATCATCTGGCGGCGCCAGTAGTACTCGACGTTCTGGTCGTGACAAGCGGCGCCGGGGAACCTTCCCTGGCGCCGCTTCGTCATGCAACGTCACTGTGTTACGCAGCGTGACGGTAGCAATATCGATGCCGGAAATCCGTTGATAGCCTCCACACCAAGACTTGTTCCCGTGTTGAGGAGATACCCATGAGCACCACCGTCGACAACGGCGTCAACAGCGACGCCCTGCTTGCTGCCCGCGACGCACTCCGCGAGGCCCCCGAGGCCGCCGAGTTCGTGTGGCGCGCCACTTCCGAGTGGGTCAAGGGCACCCACTCGCGTCAGACCATTGAGCACTTCCAGGGTCTCGGCGGCGAGCAGGCCCACAACAAGGCTTTTGTCCTCGAGGGTGACCACCCGAACGTGTTCGCTGCTGAGGACCACGCTCCGACCCCGGTCGAGACGGTCCTGGCCGCGCTGGCCGGCTGCCTCACCGCTGGTGTGGCCTCGGTCGCGCAGAACCGCGGCATCCAGCTGCGTTCGGTCAAGGCCGTCGTCGAGGGCAAGCACAACATCCTCGGCATCCTCGGTGGTGACCCAGAAGTCCGCAACGGCTTCAACGACATCAACGTTCGCTTCGACATCGACGCCGACGCTTCGGATGAGGACATCGCCGCCCTGGTTGCCCAGTCGCAGAAGCGCTCGGCTGTCTTCGACGCGCTGACCAACCCGACGAACGTCACCGTTTCCGTCGGCTAGTTCGAACATCGCAGCATCGTGACGGAGCGCACCACCGTCGTCGTTATTGGGGCCGGACATTCCGGCCTCGCCATGAGCCGCCGCCTCGCCGAGCGCAGCATTGACCATGTCGTGCTGGAGCGAGGCGAGGTGGCGAACTCGTGGGCCACGGAGCGTTGGCAGTCGCTGCGACTGCTGACCCCGACCTGGCAAACCACACTGCCGGGTTCTGAGCCGCAGTGGGAAGACCCAGACGGCTACCTCACCACCGCTGAACTGGTGGACTATTTGCGCCGCTATGCCAGCGACATCGCCGCACCGGTGCAGACTCAGACTACTGTTACCCGTGTCAGCGGTGTGCCCGGGAATTACCTGGTCGAGACGAACCGCGGGGACTGGATCGCCGAGGCGGTCGTCGTCGCCAGCGGCGGCAGCAACCTGCCGGTGATCCCCAAGGTCTTTGAATCGCTTGCTGATGGAGTGCAGGCGATTACCCCCTTCGACTACCAGTCGCCCGAATCGCTGCCCGAGGGTGGCGTGCTCGTCGTCGGCGCCTCCGCCACCGGAGTGCAGTTGGCCAAGGAGATCGCCGAGAGCGGGCGCCAGGTCGTACTCTCCACCGGTGAGCACGTGCGTATGCCGCGCGTCTACCGTGGCAAGGACATCTTCTGGTGGATGGATCGTGTCGGCGTGCTTGATGAGCGCTATGACCAGATGGACGACATTATTCGCGCTCGGCACGTGCCGTCGCCGCAGCTCGTCGGTGCGCCTGACGGTCGCTCGGTGGACTTGAATGCGCTGCAGGAGGTTGGCGTCGAGATCGTGGGCCGCCTGGGGCGCATGCGTGACGGCCTTGCGCAGTTCTCTGGCGGCCTCGCCAACACCGCCCGCCTGGCGGACCTGAAGCAGGAGCGTTTGCTGGACCGCTTCGACGCGTGGGCGGAAGCCAGCGGCGTCACCGACCTGGGGCCGATTGAGCGTCCCGAAGACACGGTGGTCAGTGAGCACCCGCGGTTGGACCTGGATCTGGCCAAGGAAGGCTTCAGCACGGTGCTGTGGGCGACCGGCTTCGCGCCGGATTACTCCTGGCTCGATTTGCCGGTGCTCGACTACAAGGGCAAGATCAAGCACGACGGGGGAGTCGTCACCGCCTCGCCGGGTTTGTATGTGCTGGGCACGAGCCTGCTGCGCCGTCGTCGCTCCACGTACATCAGTGGCGCCGCGCAGGACACCGAGGACCTCGCAGAGCACCTGGTCGGCTACCTCGCACACGGGATCGTGCGCGACGAAGCCCTCGCTTCCTAGGAATCAGCCGCAATCACACCGGGACGCGTGCATGCTGTACGCGTCCCGGTGCTACGCTGGAGACATGCAGTTCGGTCTGCTCCTCCTTCGCGGCCGCGACGGGGCCTAGTTCATAAGGCCTTCCCCGTCGCGGTGTCTGTCGTTGGCCGATCCGCATGAACTTAGGAAGCTGAAGACCGAATCATGAAGAATAACCAGCAGCCCTCGTCGATGCCGATTCACCGGTACCGTCCCTACCACGAGCAGTTCTCGGTAGCGCTGCCGGACCGGACCTGGCCCGACAAGCACATCACCAAGGCTCCGCGCTGGTGCGCCGTTGACCTGCGCGATGGCAACCAGTCGCTCATCGACCCGATGAGCCCTGAGCGCAAGCGCATCATGTTCGACCTGTTGGTCGAAATGGGCTTCAAGGAGATCGAAGTCGGTTTCCCCTCCGCGAGTCAGACCGACTTTGACTTCGTCCGTCAGCTGATCGAGGAAGACTTGATCCCGGATGACGTGACCATTCAGGTGTTGACCCAGTCGCGGGAACACCTGATCCAGCGCACCTTCGAGTCGATCAAGGGTGCCAAGCAGGCCATCGTGCACCTGTACAACTCCACCAGCACGCTGCAGCGTGAGGTGGTGTTCCGGCAGGACAAGGAAGGCATCAAGGAGATCGCCTTGCAGGGTGTCGCCTGGTGCAAGCAGTACGAGTCGATGGTTCCGGGCACGGACGTGTACTACGAGTACTCGCCGGAGAGCTTTACCGGTACCGAACTCGACTACGCCGTTGAGGTCTGCAATGCAGTGATCGAAGCCTTCGACGCTACGCCGGACCACCAGGTCATCATCAACCTGCCGGCCACCGTCGAAATGTCCTCGCCGAACATTTACGCCGACATGATCGAGTGGATGGGCCGCAATCTGGCTCGCCGCGATTCGGTGATCCTGTCGCTGCACCCGCACAACGACCGCGGCACTGCGATTGCGGCCGCCGAGCTGGGCTACATGGCCGGCGCCGACCGCATTGAAGGCTGCTTGTTCGGGAACGGTGAGCGTACCGGGAATGTCGACCTGGTCGCGCTGGGGATCAACATGTTCAGCCAGGGTATCGATCCGGAGTTGGACTTCAGTGACCTGGATCGGATCCGTCGCACCGCAGAGCACGCCAACCAGTTGCGGGTCCACGAGCGCAGCCCCTGGGCCGGTGACCTGGTCTACACCGCGTTCAGCGGCAGCCACCAGGACGCCATCAAGAAGGGCTTCGAGAAGATGGAGGCCGACGCGGCCGCCCAGGGCGTCTCGGTCAAGGACCTGGTGTGGGCTGTGCCCTACCTGCCGGTCGACCCGGAGGACTTGGGACGCAGCTACGAGGCCGTGATTCGTGTGAACTCGCAGAGCGGCAAGGGTGGCGTTGCCTACCTGATGAAGCACGATCACAAGTTGGATCTGCCGCGTCGTCTGCAGATCGAGTTCAGTGGCGTCGTGCAGGCCATGACGGACGCCGAAGGTGGCGAGGTCACCAGCGACGAGCTGTGGTCGATCTTCGCGGACGAGTACTTGCCTTCGCCGAACCCGGCCGAGAAGTGGGGCCGCTTCGAACTGAAGAGTCTGCGCACTGCCAGCGACCTGAGTGGTGTGGTGACTCTGGACGTTGCGCTGCGCGATGGCGACGAGACCATCGAGGCGCGTGGCACCGGGAACGGCCCGCTGTCGGCGTTCCTATCGGTGCTGCGCGGTGTGGGCGTGGACGTGACCGTGAACGACTACGTTGAGCACGCACTGAGCGCCGGTGGCGACGCCCTGGCCGCTTCCTACGTTGAGGTCAGTATCGATGGCCGTACACTCTGGGGTGTGGGGATCGATGCAGACATCTCGCTGGCCACGCTGAAGGCTGTGATCAGTGCCGCGAACCGTGCCATCCGTGTGGCACAGGTCGGTGCGGCGGTGGGCGCCACGGCATGACGGGTGGTGCCGCAGACTTGCGACCCGCGAGCACGCTGCTCGTAGATCACGAGGCGCTGCGGCACAACCTTGCCATTCTGCGCGAGCACTGCGGTGCGCAATTCATGGCCGTGATTAAGGCCAATGGCTTTAACCTCGGTGCGACCGAGGTTGCCGAGACGGTGCTCGCAGCTGGTGTTACCTGGCTGGGTGTGGCGCATATTCACGAGGCGCTCGCACTGCGAGCCGACGGGATCACTGCGCCCATCCTGGCCTGGCTGATTGACCCCTACGCGCCGATCGCGGAGGCCCTCGCTGCCGATGTGACGCTCTCGATTGCGAACCGGGCTACGCTCGAGGCCATCGTGGCCGCTGCACAGCAGGCGGACGTGACCGCCGATGTGCACGTGCAGCTCGATACCGAGATCGGTCGGGGCGGGGCGGACCGTGCGGTGTGGGGCGACCTGCTTGCGGTCCTCGCCGAGGCCGAACGCGCGGGTCATATCCGGGTCACGGGCCTGTGGTCGCACCTGGCTCGCGCCTCCGAACCGGACCCGTCCGCAGTCTCGGTGCCGGTTGCTGGGCTGAGCGATGGCCTGGCGCTGGCCCGCGATGTCGGCCTCAATCCCGAGTTGGTGCATTTGGCCAGCTCGGCGGCCGCGCTCGTGCACCCAGACACGCACTTCGACCTGGTGCGTATTGGCGCCTCGATGTATGGGGTCGAGAACGTCTACGGTCGCGAGTTTGGCCTGCGCATGGCACTCGGCTTTCGCTCGCACGTGACGCAGTTGCACCGTGTCACCGCAGGATTCGGCGTCGGCTACGACCACCGCTACCGGCCGGAGCGCGACACCACCCTGGCTGTGGTCCCGGTTGGTTACGCCGACGGTGTGCCCCGTACCCTGGGTGGCCGCGGCGAAGTGACCATCCGTGGTCGTCGCTTTCCGATCGTGGGCACTGTCTCGATGGATCAGATCATCATTGATGTCGCCGACGCGGGGATTGAGGTCGGTGACGAGGTGATTCTGCTGGGGGATCGGCGCAACGCGGAGCCGGACGTGGCCGAGTGGGCGCGCTGGGACGGTACCATCGAGCAGGACATTATGACTGCCCTGGGCCGCCGGTCGGCTCGAGTGCATTTGCATCGTTAGAGTTCGGAGGATTCGGCCGTGAGCGAGCCCATCACCATTGGCCTGATCTTCGGCGGAGCCAGCAACGAGCACGTGCCGTCCACGCTGACGGCGAAGGGCATTCTCGAAGGTATCGACACCGAGCGCTACAAGGTGGTGCTCATCGGTATCGATCTGCAGGGTGGCTGGCACCGCGTCGACTCGGTCGACGACCTGGAAACGGCGGGCCCGGGTGGTGTGCCGGACTCCTTCGAGGACATCGACGTTGCCTTCCCGTTGCTGCACGGCAAGTTCGGCGAGGACGGCACTGTGCAGGGCTACCTGGAGCTGCTCGGCATTCCGTATGTCGGCTGTGGCGTGCTCGCGAGCGCCGTTGGTATGGATAAGCAGATCAGCCAGCAGTTGTTTACGGCCGCGGGGATCCCGACCATTCCCACCTTCACGGTCACCGAGGCCAATCGCGCCGAGGCGGCAGCGGCTGCGGCCGAGTACGGCTATCCGGTGTTTGTGAAGCCGAACCGGTCCGGTACCAGCGTGGGTGCAAGCCCGGTGGCTGGCCCCGAGGATCTCGACGCTGCGCTCGACCTCGCGCTCGAGCATGACGACAGCGCACTGTTGCAGCCGCGGTTGACCTTTGAAGAGATCAACATTGGCGTGCTGCAGCTCGAGGATGGCTCGCTGCTGACCAGCCCCGCCAACCGGGTTCACATCAGCCCGGATGTACCCTTCTACGACTACACGACGAAGTACACCAAGGGGCTGTCCTCCTACGAGATTCCGGCAGCAATCCCCGCGGACCTGGCCGCCCGGCTGGACGAGTACGCACGCCTCGCGTTCACGGCACTGGGTGGCGAAGGCTTCGCCCGCGTCGATTTCTTCGTCGGTCCGGATGGTCAGATCATCATCAACGAGATCAACACCATCCCTGGCCTGACCGAGTTCAGTCAATTCCCGGTCATGTTCAAGGCGCTGGGCATGGGGTATGCCGAACTGGTCGAGATCTTCCTGCGCCGAGCGCTGAAGGCGCGTCCGGCACGCACCCCGCACACGCTACGGCGTCCAGCCCGCTAGGCGGCGTCCGGGAGATACTGGTCGCGTGCCTGTCTATCGTGACGAAGCGGTCGTGCTGCGCACCCACAAGCTGGGTGAGGCCGATCGCATCGTGACGATGTTGGCCAAGCAGCGCGGCAAGATTCGCGCGGTCGCCAAGGGCGTGCGGCGCACCTCGTCGAAGTTTGGGGCGAGGCTCGAGCCCTTCATGCTGGTGGATGTCCAACTGTATGAGGGCCGAAGCCTCGACACCGTAACCCAGGCGGTCACCCTCGCCGCCTACGCGGGCGAGATCGCGGGAGACTATGCCGCGTATACGGCCGCGAACACCATCGTGGAAACGGCCGAGCGCCTCGCCGACGCCGAGCCGAGCCCGCAGCAATATCTGCTGCTGGTTGGCGCACTGCGGGCACTGAGCCGCGGTGAGCACACCCCGGGGCTCATCTTGGATGCCTACCTGCTGCGCGCCTTCAGCGTTGCCGGCTGGGCGCTCGCCCTCGATGAATGCGCGGTCACGGGCGAGCCCGGGCCGCACTCGGCGTTCTCGGTGCAACTGGGTGGCTTGGTCGCTGACGAGGTCGCACCCCCGGGGGCGGCGAGGCTCGGCGAGGCGACGGTTGCCCTGCTGCGTGCCTTGCTGGCCGGCGACTGGCACATCGCCGACGCGGCAGAACCGGTCGCTCGGGCGGCAGCCAGTGGCGTGGTGGCGGCCTTTGTGCAGTGGCACCTCGAGCGAGGACTCAAGTCGTTGCCGCATGTGGATCGGGCCGCGGGTGCGCGGGCGGACCGACGCACAGAGCACGTGCAGCAGGCTGTGGCCGCCTCGCCGGAGCAGGAAGCAGAGGAAGAGTGATGCGTCGACGCGAGCAGCCGATCGAGGTCCCAAAACGGTTCCAGTCGAAGTCGCCGGAGCCACTTCGGCCGCTGGATTACACCGGGCTGACCCCGCCGCCGGTGCCTGCACAGGCCGTGCCCGGGCACGTCGCAATTGTGATGGACGGTAACGGTCGCTGGGCGAATCAGCGCGGGCTGACCCGGATTGAGGGCCATCGGGCAGGCGAAGCGGCACTGCTCGATGTGGTCGCTGGTGCCATTCAGATCGGAGTGAAGCACCTCAGCGTGTACGCCTTCTCCACCGAGAACTGGAAGCGCTCACCCGAGGAGGTGCGCTTCCTGATGGGCTTCAACCGTGAGGTGCTGCACCGCCGCCGCGATCAGCTCAACGAGTGGGGGGTGCGGATTCGTTGGGCGGGCCGCGAGCCGCGACTGTGGCGTTCCGTGATCGATGAGCTGCGCTTTGCCGAGCAATACACCGCGCACAACGACACCCTGACGCTCACGATGTGCGTGAACTACGGTGGTCGGCATGAACTGCTCGACGCGGTGCGTGGCCTTGCCGCTGAGGTGCAGGCCGGCCGCTTGAAGCCTACCGGGATCACCGAGGCGAGCCTGCGTCGTCACCTCTATGTGCCCGAGATGCCGGACGTGGACCTGTTCCTGCGTTCCTCGGGCGAGCAGCGCACGAGTAACTTCCTGCCCTGGCAGAGTGCCTACGCCGAGATGGTGTTCTTGGACACGCTCTGGCCGGAGTTCACGCGCGTCGATCTCTGGAAGGCCATCGAGCAGTATGCCGGCCGAAACCGTCGATTCGGTGGCGCCGTGGATGCTCCGACGCAGGGTTAGTGAGCGGCCGAGGCCGACTCTGGTATCGAAATTCCGCTGACGGCCAGGATGACGCCGAGGATGATCAACAGTGCGCCGCCGACGCTGCGAATCTGTGTCAGTCGCTCCGGGCGCTGCAGCATCCATGACCGGGCGGCCGCCGCGGCGAGCGTCCAACTGGAATCGCCGATCAGGGCAATGATCATGAAGACCGCGCCGAGCACCAGCATTTGCTGCCAGGCGGGGCCGCGTCCGACCTCGACGAACTGGGGGATGACGGCGAGGAAGAACACCAGCGGCTTCGGGTTGGTCACCCCGACCAGGAAGCCTTCGATGAGTAAGCGGCGGGTCGAGGGCATCGCTGTTTCGGCAACATCGTCGGTGGTCCCGAGTCGGCGCTGCCGGATGGTCTGCACGCCCATCCACACCAGGTAGCAGGCGCCCAGCAGCTTGACCACCACCAGCGCCTCAGGCACGGAGGCGAGGAAGGCGCCCAGGCCGAGAATGACCGCGATCAGCGGTGGCAGCAGGCCAAGCGCGTTGCCTAGCATGCTCAGCATGCCGCCGCGATAGCCGAGCGCCAGTGAACGCCCCACCATGAACAGCACGCCCGGACCCGGCACTGCCACGATCAGCACGGTGGCACCGATGTAGGCAAGCAGGGTGGGCAGGGTGGGCATGGGGCTCCGAAGCGGGGGGGGAGACTCCCATCGTAACCTCGGGGGCAGGCTACTGCCGACCGTTCAGAACCAGCCGGGCGCCGTGCCGACATGCTCGGCGTAAACCGCTTCGAGCTGCGCGGCGGTCGCGAAGAGCAGCGCTTCCTCGTTCAGGCGGCCGATCAGTTGCACGCCAATGGGGAGTCCGTCCGGGCTCAGCGCCACCGGGACCGTGATCGCGGGCAACCCGGCGACGTTCACCCAGGAGGTGTAGGGCGAGAACTGGCACTGTCGGCGGAAGTCTTCCTCGGGGTCCGCCCCGAACCACCCGATGGGCCGGGCTGTCATCGCCAGGGTCGGGCTGAGCACGAGGTCGTACTGCGCGAGGTGCTGCTGCTGGGTGGCGGCAAAGACCTCCGCGCGGGCGTAGGCGCGCTGCACGTCGGCCGGGTTCTGGTGACGCCCCCGGCGCCAGATCCAGCGCACGAAGTCGGTGAGGCCTTCGCCGTTGCCGGGTGTCGGAATTCCCGCCGCCATATCCGCCCACATCGTGGTGAACACCTCGGCGTAGTCTTCGTCGTCGGCCAGGGACACCGATTCGAGGCGGTGCCCCAGCGACTGCAGCGTCGCAGATGTCTGCTCGACGGCTCGGACGATCGCGGCATTCGGCTCGACGTTGACGGTGTGTCGCCACGGTGAGTCCCACAGTACGCCGATGCGCAGTGGCGCCACAGGGGCCTCGTTGCTGCTGAGGGCGGCAGTGAGCCACGGCGAGTCTTCGAGTTCGGAGTGCGGCGCCACCATCGCGGTGTACAGCAGCGCCGCATCCGCGACCGTCCTTGCGATCGGCCCGGGCACGGACAGGTCAAGCGTTCGTCGGGCAGGATCGCCGAGTACGCCGCGGCTCGGCTTCAAGCCCACCAACCCGGTCGCTGCCGCCGGAATACGTACCGAACCGCCGCCATCGGAGGCGGGGGCCACCGGGAGCAGCCCGGCCGCCACTGCGGCGGCGGCGCCACCGCTCGATCCGCCGGGGCCGAGGTGCAGCTGCCAGGGATTGCGCGTTGCGGGGGTTTCGGCCGGTTCCGTGTAGCCGGTCATGCCGTACTCAGCGCTGGCGGTGCGGCCGATGCTGATGGCGCCGGCCAGATCGAGGCGCTCGGTGAGGGCGTCATTGTCTCGCTCAGGCTCGGGGGAGTGAACGGCGCTTCCGGACCGAGTCACCTTCCCGGCGCGACGATTCAGGTCCTTGTCCGCAATCGGCAGGCCAGCCAGCAGGGTCGTACGCAGTGCTGGGTCGCTGCCCCGGCTCGCAGCGGCGTCCGGATCCGTGGCGACGATGGCGTGCAGTGTCGGATTGTGCTGTGCGATGCGGTCCAAGAAGTGGCTGGCCAGTTCCTGTGGGGTGACCGCACCTGAGCGCAGGGTGGCAACGAGGGACAGGGCGCTGCGAGTGTGCCAGGCGCCCGACGCTTCGGCGGCTCGGGCGAGCGCAGCAGCCACGATCTCAGTCACGAAACTCAGCCTAGTGTGGTGCTTCCGTGCGGGAGTGAATGTGTTAGAGTCATTCTGACCCTAACAACCCGAAGAGTGGGATCGGAGGTGCACGATGGAACAGGAACGCCGCTGGCAGGACCGGGTCGGTCCGCGTCTGGCAGTCTCGACCGTCATCTTCGCGCTCCGACCCAAGCCGGAGACGCAGCAGCCAACACTGTGGCTGCCGCTGGTCGAACGTCTGCGCGAGCCGTACCTGGGGCACTGGGCATTGCCGGGCGGCCCCGTTGGGCTCACCGAAGGTCTGGAACAGGCCGCGCGGGCCACGCTGCTCAGCACCACGGGCCTTGGTCCCAGCTACCTTGAGCAGCTCTACGCCTTCGGCGACCCGGACCGATCGCCCGACCCGGCACCGCGGGTCGTCACCGTGGCCTACTGGGCACTGGTGCGGGAAGCGGAAGCGGCGGAATTGGTCGATGACCCGAACGTGCGCTGGTTCCCAACCACCGCCTTGCCGAACCTGGCCTTCGATCACCGCGACATTGTCGACTACGCACTGTGGCGGCTGCGCAACAAGCTGGGCTACGCCCCGATCGCCCACGCCTTCCTCGGCGACACGTTCACCATCGCCGAACTCCGTGAGGTCTACGAGGTGGTGCTCGGCCGGAAACTCGACCCCGCGAACTTCCGTCGCCAGGTCGAATCGGAAGGCCTGGTGCAGCCCACCGGCGAACTGGTCACCGGCACCCGGCACCGGCCCGCCAGGCTGTACCGCTATGACCCCTCTGTCCTGACCACCACTGATCCCAATCCGCTCAACGTTCCAAGGAGCACCCAATGACCATCGCATCGGTCGACCTGACCATCCGGAACATTCGGGACGGTCGTGCAGCCGGCAGTGTCTGCTCGCCCGCCCTGGCTGATGGCCCGTGGGTGTTTGACCAGAAGGTGCCCAGCTACGGGCCCGGCGCATCAATGACGGACGTGATCCCGACCGGCTCGCCTCGCCAAGGTGCGCTGCCGGATGAGTACCGCACCGCGGACCTTGAGGCACTGCACGAACGCATCCGCGTCGCCAAGGAGACGCTCGGCAGCAAGGTCGTGGTCCTTGGCCACTTCTACCAGCGCGACGAGATCGTCCAGCACGCCGACTTCCTCGGCGACAGCTTCCAGCTCGCGAACGCGGCACAGACCGTTCCGGACGCCGAAACCATCGTGTTCTGTGGCGTCCACTTCATGGCAGAGACGGCGGACATCCTCGCCAAGCCCGGCCAGCAGGTGATCCTGCCGAACCTCGCTGCCGGTTGCTCGATGGCGGACATGGCCGACATCGACTCGGTGGAGGCCTGCTGGGAACAGCTCGAAGCGATCTACGGCACCGAGCCGGACGCCGACGGCAAGCTGCCGATCATCCCGGTCACGTATATGAACTCGTCGGCCGCGCTGAAGGCCTTCTGCGGCGAGCACGGCGGCATCGTCTGCACTTCGTCGAACGCCGAGACCGTTTTGGCCTGGGCCTTCGAACGGGCGCAGCGCGTGTTGTTCTTCCCGGATCAGCACCTGGGCCGCAACACGGCCAAGAAGATGGGCGTGCCGCTCGAAGCGATGCCGATGTGGAACCCGCGGAAGGTGCTCGGTGGCAACGAGGTCGGTACGCTGCTCGATGCGAAGGTGGTGCTGTGGCATGGCTTCTGCTCGGTGCATAAGCGCTTCACGGTCGGCCAGATCGATCAGGCACGCGCCGAGTACCCGGGCGTGCGCGTGATTGTGCACCCGGAATGCCCGATGGACGTGGTGGATGCTGCCGATGAGGCTGGTTCGACCGACTACATCCGGCGGGCCGTCGCAGACGCGACCGAGCCAACGGTGTTTGCGATCGGCACGGAAATCAACATGGTGCAGCGCCTGGCTGCGCAGTATCCGCAGCACACCATCTTCTGCCTCGATCCAGTGGTCTGCCCGTGCTCGACCATGTACCGGATCCACCCCGGCTACTTGGCTTGGGTACTGGAGTCGCTGGTGCGTGGCGAGGTGGTGAACCAGATCCAGGTCGACGACCACGTGCGCCACTACGCCAAGGTCGCCCTCGAACGCATGCTGGCGGCGAAGCCGTGACCGCGGCCGTGACGGCGCCGCTTCGCGTGGCAGTGATTGGGAGCGGGATCGCTGGCTTGGTCGCTGCCATTGAGGCAGCTCGCATCGGGCATCACGTTACGCTGGTGACGAAGTCACAGCTGCGCGAATCAAACACCTGGTACGCCCAGGGTGGCGTGGCCGTGGCGCTGTTCCCCGACGATTCGATCGAGTCGCATGTGCAGGACACGCTGGTCGCCGGTGCCGGCCTCAACGACCGCCGCGCCGTCCACGTGCTGTGCAGCGAGGGGCCGGATCGAATCCGGCAACTGATCGACCTCGGCGTCGCCTTCGACACGGAACCGACGGGTGCCCTCGCACGCGGGCACGAGGCGGCGCATTCGAGCCGCCGGGTGCTGCACGCCGGCGGCGACGCCACCGGTGCGGTCATTGAGCGAGGTCTGCTGGCGGCGCTCAAGGCGACCGGGGTGACCGTGCTGGAGCACCGCTTCATGACCGACATCGTGCTCGATGATGATCACGTCGCAGGCGTCGCCGTGGTGGACGACTATGGGGTGACGACCACACTGGAAGCCGATGCGGTGGTCCTGGCCAGCGGCGGTGCCGGCCGGCTCTATGCCCACACCACGAACCCGGTGGTCACGACCGGTGACGGCGCGGCGGCAGCATGGCGTGCGGGGGCGGTGCTCACCGACGCAGAGTTTGTGCAGTTCCATCCGACCTCGCTGGCAGTGCCCGGAAACTTCTTGATCTCCGAGGCCGTGCGTGGCGAGGGTGCGGTGCTGCGGGACCGCGACGGTGAACGTTTCATGCTCGCGGTGCACCCGGACGGGGAACTTGCCCCTCGTGATGTGGTTGCCCGTGGCATCGCCGAGCAGATGGCCAAGCAGGGCGGCCAGCCGGTCTGGCTGGATGCGACCATGCACAGTGCTGACTATCTAGCGGAGCGCTTCCCAACGATCGACGCCACCGTGCGCCGACATGGCTTCGACTGGGCGAACGAGTACCTCCCGGTCACCCCCGCGGCGCACTATTGGATGGGTGGCGTGCGGACCGACGAGTGGGGGCGGACCTCGATCCCGGGACTGTTCGCGGTCGGGGAGGTGGCCTGCACGGGTGTCCATGGCGCGAACCGCCTCGCGTCGAATTCGCTGTTGGAGTCGCTGGTATTTGCGTGGCGTGCGGTCGAACAGCTCGGGCGGCCCTGGGAGGTCGATGACTCGGACCGGGACGACGCTACTGCGGTGCACGCCGGCGACGTGGTCGCATTGGCCGATGCGACGCCGGTGGAGTCCGTGGGCGAGGTGCCGTTCAGCCGCGAGGCGTTGCAGGCACTGAACTGGCGACTGCTCGGCTTGCACCGCGACGAGGCGGGCCTTCGTCAGGCGCAGGCGCAGCTCGATGCTTGGCACGCGTCACTGCCGCAGCCAACCAAGCCCGAGGCGTGGGAGGACGCGAACCTGCTGGACCTCTCGCGCGTCGTCGCAGCGGCGGCACTGGCTCGCCGGGAATCCCGCGGCGCACACGCCCGCCTCGATTACCCTGACCTGGACCCGCAGGCCGCCACGCACACACACATTCGTCGAAAGGTCCCCACCCTTGTTGCCGCGCACTGATGCACCCAGCATGGTCGCCCCGGAGCACATCCGCGCCGTTGTGGCCGCGGCCCTGGCCGAAGACGCTCCCTGGGGCGACATCACCTCGGAGTACCTGATTCCTGCGACCGCGACCGCGACCGCACGGCTCAACGCTCGGGAACCCGGCGTGCTGGCTGGCGCTGCCGCCTTCACCGAGGCGTTCCTGCAGACCGCGCCCGCGAACGAGGTGACGTGGCTGCTGCAGGATGGTGACCGCTTCGAGGCGGGCCAGGACCTCGCCATCGTGACCGGCCCCGCCCGCGCGGTGCTGCGTGCCGAACGCATCGGCCTGAACCTGCTGCAGCGCCTGAGTGGTGTCGCAACCCTGACGGCACAGTACGTCGAGGCCGTGGCTGGGACGAAGGCGCGCATCGTGGATACCCGCAAGACCACGCCCGGCCTGCGCCAGCTCGAGAAGCATGCGGTGCGCTGCGGTGGTGGCTACAACCACCGCTTCACGCTCTCGGACGCGGTGATGGCCAAGGACAACCACCTCGCGATCCTCACTGCGGACGGCACGGACCTGCATGTTGCGATTCGTGACCTGCGGGCACGACTGCCGCACACGGTGCACCTGGAAGTTGAGGTAGATCGTATCGACCAGATTGAGCCGGTCGTCTCGGCCGGTGTCGACACGATCATGCTCGATAACTTCACCCCGGACCAGCTGGTGGAGGGTGTCGCCATCGTGGCCGGTCGGGCCGTCGTGGAGGCCTCGGGCGGGGTCAACCTCGATACGGTGGCGGCGATTGCGGCGACCGGCGTGGATGTGATCTCGGTTGGCGCCCTGACCCACAGTGCCCGGGCGCTGGACCTCGGCCTCGACGTGCAGATTCAGCACGACTAGGGCAACGTAGGATCGCTGATGCTGGATCTCGATAAGGCCGCGACCACACCGGTTCGGCGTGAGGCGCTTGAAGCCATGTGGCCGTACCTGACCGGTGAGTATGGCAACCCATCGAGCGTGCACGGTCCGGGTCAGCGTGCGGCGGGCGCGTTAGAGGACGCGCGTCGCCAAGTCGCTGCCATGCTGGGCGCGCGAGCGGGGGAGGTGGTGTTCACCTCCGGCGGCACCGAAGCGATCAACTTCATCATCAAGGGCATCGCGCTCGCCCAGCCGCGTGGCAAGCACGTATTGGTCGCCGCTACCGAACACGAGGCGGTGCTCGCCAGCGCCGACGCGCTCGCCAAGTGGCACGGCTTCGACGTCGAACGCATCCCGGTCGGTGCCACCGGCCTGGTCGAGCCGGCGGTGCTGCGCGCACTGCTACGCACGGACACCACCCTGGTGTCGATCGCACTGGCGAACAATGAGGTCGGTACCGTGCAACCCGTGGCGGAGCTTGCGGCCCTGACCCACGAGGTCGGTGCAGCGTTCCACACGGACGCCGTGCAAGCCGCTGGCTGGTTGTCGCTGCAGGTCGCCGATCTCGGGGTGGACGCGATGAGCCTGTCGGGACACAAGTTCGGTGCGCCGAAGGGGATTGGCGCCGCCTGGGTGCGTGGCCGCTTGCAGGTTGAGCCGCTGCTGCACGGCGGTGGTCAGGAGCGTGGACGGCGTAGTGGCACCGAGAATGTGGCCGGCGCCGTCGCCTTTGGGGTGGCTGCGACGCTGACCGAGCAGGAGCGCCTCGCCACTGACGACGTGGCGTTGGCGGCCACTCGCGATGCCTTCGCTGCCGCGTTGCTGGCGGAAGTGCCGACTGCCAGGCTGACCGGTGACCCGGTACACCGTTTGCCGGGGCACCTCAGCGTCACGCTCGGTGCCGTCAGCGGCGAGTCAGTGTTGCTCGAGCTGGAATCGGCAGGGGTCCTTGCCTCCAGTGGCTCGGCGTGCCACGCCGGGAGCGACGAGCCGTCTCCAACCTTGCTGGCCATGGGGATTGCGCCGGAGGTAGCACAGACAGCACTGCGGTTTACCTTTGGTCGGGAAGTCGCGCGGGCCGACCTGCAACGCGTTGCTGCGGCGGTTGGTCAGGCGGTGTCCGCGTTGACCGGCGGGGGCTGGTGATCGCTGAGCGTGATGCAGGGGTCGGGAGAACGAACAGGTTCACATAATGATTGCATTTTCAATCATTAGATGTCATAATCAGGCTTATGATTGGATTTCCAGTCGTTGACACCCAGCGAATGAGCCTGCCGCAGTGGGAGCAGGCCATTGGCGAGCGCGTCCGCGCCCTGCGCATCGACGCTGGCTTAGATCAGGCGGGCCTGGCCGAGGCGGCCAACATTTCTCGCAGCGCCGTGCAATCTCTGGAACTCGGCCGTGGCTCGCGGCTGACCACCGTGCTCGCGGTGCTCCGCGCCCTCGGCCGCGAAGACCTGCTGCATGAACTCCTGCCGAGTACCGACGCCACTCCCATGGAGCGCTTGCGCGCTGAGCGTGGGCAGGCACCGAAACCGCAGCGAGTCCGCCGGAGCGCGTCATGAACTATGTCCCGGTAGAACTCATTGAGGTCCGCGCCTGGGGTGCCACCGTCGGGGCGCTCGCCTTCGACGGTCGAGTGCCGACCTTCGAATACGACCCGGCCTGGGTGCGTGGCCAGATCGAGCTGAGCCCGCTGCTCATGCCGAACCGGAACCGTACCCGGATCTACCGCTTCCCGACGCTCAATCCAGATACCTACCATGGCCTGCCACCGCTGCTCGCGGACTCCCTGCCCGATCGCTTCGGCAATGCGTTGATCGATGCCTGGATGGCTCGTCAAGGCGTCAATCCGGCTGCGATCACGGCACTCGACCGCCTCGCCTACCTAGGGAATCGCGGCATGGGTGCGCTCGAATTCGTACCGGATACCGCGCATACGCAACGCGTCCCGACTGCCCTGGAACTGGGTGAACTCGTCATCGCGGCTCGCCGTGCCGTGACGGGGCAGCTCGCCCATGGCGACGAGGAGGCGGAGGCGGCGCTGCGCGGCATTATTCAGGTTGGCACCAGTGCTGGCGGCGCCCGCGCGAAGGCGGTAGTGCATGTGCATCCGGATACCGGTGAGCTGCGCTCGGGTCAGTTGCCGCTGCCGGACGGGTTTGAAGCCTGGCTGCTGAAGTTCGATGGCATGGGCCAGGATTCTGAGCTTGGCACTTCGGGCGGCTACGGCCGCATCGAATACGCCTACTCACTGATGGCCCGCGAGGCGGGGATTGACCTGCCTGAGACGCGACTGCTGGAGGAACACGGCCGAGCGCACTTCATGGTACGTCGTTTCGACCGCCCTGAGCCGGGCCGCAAGGTGCAGTTCCAGTCGCTCTGTGGTTTGGCTGCCCTGGACTACAACCTGGTCGCAACCCACGACTATGCGCAATTGTTCAGTGCGATCGAGGCGCTGGGACTGGGGGAGGATGCCAAGCAGCAGGCGTTCCGTCGCATGGCGTTCAACGTCGCTGCCACCAACTGTGACGACCACACCAAGAACCACGCCTTTGTGCTCACCGAAGACGGCCACTGGGGCCTCGCTCCCGCCTACGACATCACCTACGCCTACAACCCGGTCGGGAAGTGGACCAGTCAGCACCTGATGAGCGTGAATGGTAAGTTCCGGGACGTCACTGTCGCCGACTTCTTGGCGGTGGCGGACCAGTTCCAGATCCCTGGTGCTCGCGCAATCCTGCGGCAGGTTGATGCCGCCGTCGCGGACTGGCCTCGTTTCGCCGCCGAGGCGGGCGTCGCCGAAGAGACCATGGTGCAGATCCAGCGTGAGCACCAGTCGGTCGCGGCGCGTTAACGAGATCGCGGGCCGCCGCTGAAGCGACGACCCGCGATCGATTCGGTCGGTGAGAACGCCCA
>ENA-UOVV01000807-UOVV01000807.1-compost-metagenome-genome-assembly--contig:-NODE-807-length-30706-cov-6.373789_pt1 | contig 30706 bp, 25 predicted proteins | sample MGYA00238155_ERZ761577 | MGnify/ENA primary metagenome ERZ761577 (study PRJEB28898, sample SAMN06268775) | compost metagenome | isolation source: Emeryville, CA | place: USA:Emeryville, CA | collected... | reverse complement strand
GTGGTGTTCATCAACACCGGGTTCCTGGACCGCACCGGCGACGAGATCCACACCTCGCTGGAGGCCGGGCCGATGATCCGCAAGGGCGCGATGAAGAACACCGTGTGGATCCAGGCCTACGAGGACCAGAACGTCGACATCGGGCTGGCCACCGGCTTCTCCGGCAAGGCCCAGATCGGCAAGGGCATGTGGGCGATGACCGACCTGATGGCCGACATGGTCGAGCAGAAGATCGGCCAGCCCAAGGCCGGCGCCACCACCGCGTGGGTGCCGTCACCGACCGCGGCCACCCTGCACGCCATGCACTACCACGAGGTGGACGTGTTCGCCGTGCAGAAGGACCTGGCCGGTAAGCGGCGCACCACCGTCGACCAGCTGCTGACCATCCCGCTGGCCAAGGAGTTGGCCTGGGCGCCGGAGGAGATCCGCGAGGAGGTCGACAACAACTGCCAGTCGATCCTCGGCTACGTGGTGCGCTGGATCGACCAGGGCGTCGGCTGCTCGAAGGTGCCCGACATCCACAACGTCGCTCTGATGGAAGACCGCGCCACACTCCGGATTTCGAGCCAGCTGCTGGCGAACTGGCTGCGCCACGGCGTCATCACCGAGGAGGACGTCAAGGCCAGCCTGCGGCGGATGGCCGCGGTGGTCGACGAGCAGAACGCCGGGGATCCGAACTACCGGCCGATGGCGCCCGATCCGGACGCCAGCATCGCCTTCTTGGCCGCGCAGGAGCTGATCCTGTCCGGAGCGTCGCAGCCGAACGGCTACACCGAGCCGATCCTGCATCGCCGCCGGCGCGAGTTCAAGGCCGCCAACAGCCAGTGACCCGTCGCAATCCCAAGGACGCCCGTGGGTAGGCACTCCGCTCCCGACCCCGACGACGAACCGGTTGGCGCAGAACCGATTCCACCCGCCCCCGCGGACGAACCGCGCACCGAGCAGTTCGGCCGGATGGACTTCGGGCAGTACGAGGCGACGGAGCGGTTCGGTGCCCGCGAACCCGACAGCTTCTACGACGACACGTACGACGATTCGGGTTACGGCGACACCGATTACGGCCCGGGCTACGACGCCGACGACGGCTCTGACTACGACTCGGGGTACGACGCTGGTTTCGGCGCGGTCGAACCCGACGAGGATCCGGTACCGTCGCCGCCGCGCACCGGGCCGCAGCACCTCGGCGATCCCAGCGAGTGGACCGGCAGCCACCGGGCGGTGACCACCGGCAGGCGCGGCGTCAGTGCCGGCGTCATCGTCGCGCTGGTGGCCGTCGTCGTGGTGGTCGGCGCGGTGATCCTGTGGCGGTTCTTCGGCGACGCGCTGTCGCATCGCAGCGACGCCGCCGCGGCGCGCTGCGTGGACGGCGAACTCGCCGTCGCGGTCGTCGCCGACCCGTCGATCGTCGACGCGATCAACGAACAGGCCACCGCGTACAACAGCACCGCGCAACCGGTCGGCGACCGCTGCGTGAAAGTGGCCGTGAGGTCCGCCGACTCGAACCAGGTCGTCAACGGGTTCACCGGGCCGTGGCCGCAGGACCTCGGCGAGCGGCCCGCGCTGTGGATCCCGGCGAGTTCGCTGTCGGCGGCGCGGCTGGAGGCGGTCGCGGGTGCGCGGACGGTCGACGACAGCCGACCGCTGGTCAGCACCCCGGTGCTGATCGCCATCCGTCCGGAGCTGAAACCCGTTCTGGAACGCCAGAACTGGGGAGCGCTGCCGGCGCTGCAGTCCAATCCGAGCGCGCTGGACGCGCTGGGCCTGCCGGGCTGGGGTGCGCTGCGGCTGGCGTTGCCGCGCAGCGGCGACAGCGACGCGTCGTACCTGGCCGCCGAGGCAATCGCCGCGGCGTCGGCGCCACCCAGTGCCCCCGCCACCGCGGGTGCGGGCGCGGTGACGACGCTGCTCGCCGGTCAGCCCAAACTCGCCGACGACACATGGTCGACCGCGATGGACGCGCTCGTCGACGCCGACGATCCGGCGCGGGCACCGGTGCACGCGGTGGTCACCACCGAGCAGCGGCTGTATCAGAAGGCCGCGTCGGTGGACAACGCCAAGGACGTGCTGGCGTCGTGGCTGCCGCCGGGGCCGACCGCGGTGGCCGACTATCCGACCGTGCTGCTGTCGGGTGACTGGCTGACGCCGGAGCAGGCCGCCGCCGCCAGCGAGTTCGCCCGGTTCATGCGTAAACCCGAGCAGCTCGCCGAGCTCGCCAAGGCCGGGTTCCGCACCGAGGGCGGCGAGACCCCGGGCAGCGACGTCGTGGAGTTCGCGCCGCTGGGCAGCACGCTGTCGGTGGGCGACAACCAAGCCCGGACCGCGCTGGCCGACATGCTGTCCGCGCCGTCCGGCGCGTCGACGGTGACGATCATGCTCGACCAGTCGATGCCGGACAACGAGGGCGGAAAATCACGACTGGACAACGTGGTCGAGGCGCTCACCGCCCGCCTGGGCGGGCTGCCGCCGAACACCGCCGTGGGGCTCTGGACGTTCGACGGGGTCGAGGGGCGCTCCGAGGTGGGCACCGGGCCGCTGTCCGATCAGGTCGACGGCAGGCCGCGGTCCGAGGCGCTGACCGCGGACCTGCGGTCGCAGAGTGCGTCCGACGGTGGTGCGGTGTCGTTCACCACGCTGCGGCTCGTCTACGAGCAGGCGAAGTCGAGCTTCCGTGAGGGACAGAACAATTCGGTGCTGGTGATCACCGCAGGCCCGCACACCGACCAGTCCCTCGACGGCGACGGGTTGCAGAACTACATTCGGGGCGCGTTCGACCCGGCGCGACCGATCGCGGTCAACATCATCGACTTCGGAACCGACTCCGACCGCGACACCTGGCAGGCCGTTGCGCAGGCTACCGGCGGCAGCTACCAGAACCTGGCCACCTCGGAGTCACCCGAACTCGCCGCGGCCATCGCCACGATGCTGCGCTAGCCGGGGTCAGGAATACGCCTCTACCGGCGGGCAGCTGCACACCAGGTTGCGGTCGCCGTAGGCGCCATCGATGCGACGCACCGGCGGCCACACCTTGGGCCGGAAGTTCTTGCCCAGCGGATAGGCGGCCTGCTCGCGGGTGTACGGATGCCGCCAGTCCTTGACCAGCAGGCACTCCGCGGTGTGCGGGGCGTTGCGCAGCGGGTTGTCGTCGGCCGGCCACTCCCCCGACCCGACCTTGTCGATTTCGCCGCGGATCGCGATCATCGCGTCGCAGAACGCGTCGAGTTCGGCGAGGCTTTCGCTCTCCGTCGGCTCCACCATCAGCGTGCCCGACACCGGAAAGCTCATCGTGGGCGCGTGGAAACCGTAGTCCGCCAAGCGCTTTGCCACATCGTCGACGGTGACACCGGTCTGCTTGGTGATCGGTCGCAGATCCAGGATGCACTCGTGGGCGACCATGCCGTTGGCCCCGGTGTAGAGCACCGGGTAGTACTCGTCGAGGCGGCGGGCGATGTAGTTGGCAGACGCGATCGCGGTCAGCGTCGCCGCGCGCAGCCCCTCGGCGCCCATCATCCGGATGTAGGCCCACGTGATCGGCAGGATCGACGCCGACCCGTACGGCGCCGCGGACACCGTGCGCTCGTCGGACAACTCCCCCGCCAGCGGGTGGCCCGGCAGGTACTTGGCCAGATGCGCGCGCACCGCGACCGGCCCGACACCGGGACCGCCGCCACCGTGCGGGATGCAGAACGTCTTGTGCAGGTTCAGGTGGCTGACGTCGCCGCCGAACTTGCCGGGACGCGCCAGCCCGACGAGCGCGTTGAGGTTGGCGCCGTCGACGTACACCTGACCGCCGACGTCGTGCACGGCCGCGCAGATCTCCTCGATGTCGTGCTCGTACACGCCGTGCGTCGACGGATAGGTGATCATCAACGCCGACAGGCGATCCGCGTGTTCGGCCACCTTGGCGCGCAGGTCGTCCAGATCGACGTCGCCGTTCTCGCGGCAGGCCACCACGACGACCCGCATACCGGCCAGCGCCGCCGAGGCCGCGTTGGTGCCGTGCGCGCTCGACGGGATCAGGCACACGTCGCGGTCGGGCTCACCCCGCTCGGCGTGGTACGCCTGGATCGCCAGCAGGCCCGCGTACTCCCCCTGCGACCCCGCGTTCGGCTGCAGCGACACCGCGTCGTAGCCGGTGACCGCGGTCAGCCAGTCCTGCAGGTCGGCGACCAGCTTGCGCATGCCGGGCGCGTCGGACTCCGGCGCGAACGGATGCAGGCCGGCGAACTCCGGCCAGGTGATCGGCTCCATCTCGGCGGCGGCGTTGAGCTTCATCGTGCACGATCCGAGCGGAATCATGCTGCGGTCCAACGTGATGTCCTTGTCCGCGAGCGACCGCAGATAGCGCAGCATCTCGGTCTCGGTGCGGTAGCTCGTGAACGCCGGGTGGGTGAGGAATTCCGAAGTGCGGGTGGCGATCTCGACTCGCCGGGGCTCTGCCGGCGTCTTGCCGAACGCCTCGATCACGGCCGCGACGTGCGCGTCGGTGGTGGCCTCGTCGCAGGACACCGACACATGGTCGGCGTCGACGCGCCACAGGTTGATGCCCTTGGCCTTGGCCGCGGCGATCACCTCGTCGGCACGACCTGGCACGCGGGCGAGCACCGTGTCGAAGAACTTGTCGTGCACCACCGCGTCGCCCAGCGCACCCGCGATGGCCTCGGCGTGCGCGTGCACCCGCTGGGCGATGCCGACCAACCCGTCGGCCCCGTGGTAGCTCGCGTACATCGCGGCCACCACCGCCAGCAGCACCTGCGCGGTGCAGATGTTGCTGGTCGCCTTGTCGCGGCGGATGTGCTGCTCGCGGGTCTGCAGCGCCAGTCGGTAGGCCGGCGACCCGTCCGCGTCGACCGACACCCCGACCAGTCGGCCGGGCAGTTGGCGGGCGTGCTTGGTGTGCACCGCCAGGTAACCCGCGTGAGGGCCGCCGAATCCCATTGGCACACCGAATCTCTGGGTGGAGCCGAACGCGACGTCGGCACCGATCTCACCCGGCGGGGTGATCAGCGTCAGCGCCAGCAGGTCCGCGCCCACCGCGACCAGCGCACCGCGCTCGTGGGCCGCGGCGATCAGGTCGGTCCAGTCGTGCACGGCGCCGCTGGCCCCGGGCAGCTGGGTGATCACCCCGAAGAACTCGCCCTCGGGCAGCCCGTCGCGCAGGTCGGCGGTGACGATCTCGATGCCCAGCGGCTCGGCGCGGGTGGCCAGCACCGCGGCGGTCTGCCGGTAGACGTCGACGTCGACCACCAGCCGCTTCGACGAACCCTTCACCGCGCGCTGCATCAGCGTCATCGCCTCCGCCGCGGCGGTGCCCTCGTCGAGCATCGAGGCGTTGGCCACCTCGAGTCCGGTCAGGTCGGCGATCATGGTCTGGAAGTTCAGCAGCGCCTCGAGCCGGCCCTGGCTGATCTCCGGCTGGTACGGCGTGTAGGCGGTGTACCACGCTGGGTTCTCAAGAATGTTGCGGCGCAACACCGCTGGGGTCAGGGTGTCGAAATACCCCTGCCCGATCATCGACACCGCGACGGTGTTGGAGTCGGCCATCGCACGCAGCTCGGCCAGCGCCTCGGTCTCGGTCGCGGGAGCGGGCAGCGCGTCCAGGCCGGGCGCGACGCCGGTCGCCGACACCGCGTCCAGAATCCCGGCGGGCAGCGCCTTTTCGGCGAGCTCCTCCAACGAGCTGACGCCGATGGTCTTGAGCATGACGGCCACCGCGTCGGCGTCGGGGCCGATGTGTCGGTCAGCGAAATCCGGTTGGTGATGATCGAGCACGTGCGTGTCTCCCGGCGGGTAGGGCGAAACCGTGTGGTTCCTCTCCCTCTGTCGTCAACCCGATGCGGGCGCCTGAGAGATTCGGCGGTCCGCACCGGTGCGGACGCCTTTCCCCATGGGCGGGTAAGCAGGGCGCTTACCGCTTTCCAGAGGCATCGGGGCTCTGCACGGTCCGGGTGCCTGAGAGGTTGACGGAGAGGTATTGCTCCTTCGGCGTCCGTGACTGGCGGTCACGGAACTCTCCCGCACAGAGGCGATGCGTGGGTGATTCTACCGGTGACCAGCCACCCGGTCGCGCCGGCGCGAACTCGTGTCGAAGATCTCAGCCGATCTTGCGATCACGCTGCTTGCGGCGCGAGGCCAGCTCGTCCTCGGGCGCGGCGATCGACTCGCCGCCGTCGGCGCGTTCGCTCGGGAAGTCGGCGATCACGCCGGTCAGCTCCCGCATCGCACCGGACACCGCGATGCCGAACACCCCCTGGCCGCCCTGCAGCAGGTCGACCACCTCTTCGGCGGACGTGCACTCGTAGACCGTGGTGCCGTCGGAGAACAGGGTGATGTTGGCCAGGTCCTGGACGCCGCGTTTGCGCAGGTGGTTGACGGCCACCCGGATGTTGTGCAGCGAAATGCCGGTGTCCAGCAGCCGCTTGACGATCTTGAGGACCAGGATGTCCTTGAACGAATACAACCGCTGGCTGCCCGAGCCGGCCGCGCTGCGGATCGACGGCACCACCAGCGACGTCCTGGCCCAATAGTCCAGCTGACGATAGGTGATCCCGGCGATCTGGCACGCGCTGGGGCCGCGGTAGCCGACCAGTTCGTCGGGCACCGAGTCGTCGGGGAACAGACCGGGCTGCACCGGTTCGGCGGGTGCGCTGGGCTCCGGCGGTGCGGGCTCGCTACCCGAGGACAGGTCCAGCTCCTCCTGCCGCGGTGTGTCTGCCACCTTCGCAATCCTCTCGCCGATCGAACCCGCGTCCGTGGCCCGTTGGGGCCCGCGTCCGCCGAAGCTCGAGTGTGTCGAGCATACGCTTTTCGCCGACTCGGCGACTGCCCATCAACCGGTCCGGCACGTCAAAGTATGGCTGTCTGGTTCGTGTCTGGGAAAAACCGGCGCCGCGTGTCGAGGACGGCGAGACGGATCCGTAACCATCCCGCCGCCGAGGCGTCCTAGGTGGCCTTGAAGTCGTCCGGCGACACACTGTCGAGAAATTCCTTGAACTTCTCCACCTCGTCCTCACGGACCGCGCCGGCCGCCTCGTCGTCGTTCTCGTCGGGAATGAGCAGGCCCGCCTCGGCCAGCACCGCCTCTTCGACGTAGATCGGCACCCCGACCCGCAGTGCGATGGCCACCGAATCCGACGGCCGCGCCGACACCTTGATGTCGCGATCGAAGATCAGGTCGGCGTAGAAGGTGCCCTCCTGCAGATCGACGATGCGCACTTCCTTCAGCGAATGTCCAAGCGCGGCAATGACATCGCGGATCAGATCGTGGGTCAACGGCCGGGCCGGCTCCACACCCTGCTGCTCGAGGGCGATCGCCGCCGCCTCCGACTGCCCGATCCAGATCGGCAGATAGCGGTCTCCGTTCGACTCCCGGAGCAGCAATACCGGCTGGTTCTGCGGCTGCTCAACGCGAATGCCGACAACACGAACTTCAGCCATTTGTGTCTGCCCTCCGCACCAAGAAAGCCAGCGTATGCGTCACCAAATCGAGTCTAATCCTCAGCGGTCCAGAACGTCGCGCACAGCAGACTTGATCAGCGACGTGTGCAGGGTGATGGCCAGCGCGGCCACCTCGCGGGCCAGGTCGTCGGCGCGGTCGCGGGCACCGGCCTTATTGGCCTTGACCACCGGCGCGGCGATCTGGGCGATCAGATCCGACTGCCGGTCGGCGGCCGAGCGGAACGCCCGCAGGTGCCGCGGCTCCACCCCGTACTCGGCCAGCGCCTTCGCGCACTGGGCGATCACCACCGAGTGCTCGTCGAAGAACCCGGCCCGGCCCGGGGTGATCACACCGGCCCGGACCAGCGCGTTGAGCAGGTCCTCCGCCACGCCCGAGCGGGCCAGCAGGTCCTCCCGCGACAGCCGCACCTGGGTCGGCCCCACCGCGGCGCGATCCGGACCGGCGTCGGGGTCGCCGCCCACCGGCACCAACCGCGGCACCGGGTAGGTCGACGGGCGCTGCGGCAGCTCCCCGTCGGGCAGCGCGTCGAGCTGGGCCTTGATGACCTTCAGCGGCAGGTAGTGGTCGCGCTGTGCGGTCAGGATGAACCGCAGCCGGGCACAGTCGTAGGCGGTGAAGCGCCGGTATCCCGACGCCGTGCGCTCCGGCGTGACCAGGCCCTCGGCCTCCAGGAACCGGATCTTGGAGATCGTGACGTCCGGGAACTCCGGCCGCAGCAGATCGAGGACTGCGCCGATCGACATCCCGTTGGCTGCGGGGTCAGGGGCGGTCATCGTCGATCGTCTTGGGTCACTAGCTGGCGGAACCGCTGTCGTCCTTGGGGCCGGTCAAGAAGACCAGGCGGAACTTGCCGATCTGCACCTCGTCGCCGTTGGTGAGCACCGCGGAGTCCACCGGTTCGCGGTTGACGTAGGTGCCGTTGAGGCTGCCGACGTCGACGACCTGGAACTCGCCGCCCTCGAGGCGGAACTCCGCGTGCCGGCGGCTGACGGTGACGTCGTCGAGGAAGATGTCGCTGTCGGGATGGCGGCCCGCCGAGGTGACGGGCTGGTCGAGCAGGAACCGGGAACCGGCGTTGGGACCGCGCTTGACGACGAGCAGCGCGGAGCCGACGGGCAGCCCTTCGACGCCCGAGACCGCACCCTCGGTGCCGGCCGCCGCCGGGGCGTCCAGTTCGTTGAGGAAGTCCGCGCGGAAGACTGATGTCGTCTCCACGGTGACATCGTCAGACGTCTGGTCCGCCCCAGAATTCTGTTCCTTTTCCGTCACCCGCTGCTCCTCACTGGCTGGCTGTGGCGATATCGGCCCGGCCCCCAGCCGCAATTCGTCTGGTGTCGACCGTACCGCGCGGCGCACGTCATTGTGTCCACCACCGCCGGATCCGATGTCGTTTCCGGTGTGCAGCACCCTAACAACTCGTCACTCGTCGACCGTGGCGCGGTAGCCGTCGGCGTCGAGCAGTTTGCCCAGCGCTTCGGACAGCGCGGCCGCGTCGAGTTGCAGGTCGATCATCCAGCCCTCGCCGTATGGATCGGAGTTCACCAGTTGCGGGTTGGCCTCCAGATCCCCGTTGACGGCAATGACTTTGGCGGTGACGGGGGCGTAAAGGTCCGACACCGACTTGGTCGATTCGACCTCCCCGAACGACTCGCCCGCGGTCACCTCCGCGCCCACCTCGGGCAGCTGGACGAACACCACGTCGCCGAGCGCCGCCTGCGCGTAGTCGGTGATACCGACTCGCAGGGTGTCATCGCCGGTCTTGCGCACCCACTCGTGTTCCGAGGTGTAGTACAGGTCGGCTGGGATCTCGCTCACCGGCGCTCCTCATCTGCTGTTGCTGGTTGCTGTCGCGTCATTTGACTGGCTGAGCGTATTGGCGGGGTTTGGATTGTCGCAAGGCGGTGACGTCCACGCGGTCCGCCTGCTCGATGGTCATCGACCCGCCCACGCGTTCGATGCTGTCCACCGCGCCGCCCGGGATATTCATCGCGGCCGCCAGCGTGGGTGGATCACCAATCGCCAGAACCGAATACGGCGGATTGAGGGTGACTCCGTCAACCACCAGCGCGCCCGGACCGCCGGCCACCCAGGTGTCCACCCCGACCCGCACCGCCGCTTCACCACCTGGGGTGCCGCCCTTGACCTCCATCGCCTCGGCCCCCGCGTTGCGCAGCTCGTTGATCACGTCGAGCAGCGTCTCCGCGGGCACCCCCCGCGCGGTGTCGGTGATCGTCAGCGTCACACCCGGCCCGGTGGCGGACACCGTCCCGGTCAAGATCGACAAGGCGGCCAGTCGCGCCTGGGCGTTCTCGATCGCCGCCTGATCGTTGCTGCCCGACGCCTGCAACTCGGCCAGGGTGCGCTGCAGCTCGAGCACCTCGGTGTTGAGCGCGGCTTCGCGTTGCTGAAGCGAGTCGAGCAGCACCAGCAGGTCGGCGGGTCGCGCCGTCTCGAGCGCGTCGGACGAGTCGGTCTGGCGCACCTGCGTCACGATCCCGATGCCGAGCAGCACGCACAGCACCACCGCCAGCGCCCCGAACACCACCTGGGTGCGACCGCGCCTGACGACGCCGGCGACGCCGCCGCCGTGCAGGTCGCCGATCGCCGGAGCGGGCTGATCGTCGGGCAACTCGTGGCGTCCGTGGTGTTCCTCCGCGCGGTGCTGCGGTGTCTGCTCAGACATGGCTCACGCGCCGAACAGCCTGCGCCGCAACGCGGCCGCGTTGCCGAAGATGCGGATGCCGAGCACCACGATGATCGCGGTGGACAGCTGGGTGCCGACGCCCAACTGGTCGCCCAGGTAGACGATGAGCGCGGCGACCAGCACGTTGAACACGAACGAGACCACGAACACCTTCGAGTCGAAGATGCGCTCCAGGTAGGCCCGTAGCCCGCCGAACACCGCGTCGAGCGCGGCGACGACCGCGATCGGCAGGTACGGCTGCACGATCTCCGGCACGTCGGGCCGGAAAATCAGCCCCAGCACGATTCCGACGACGAGTGCGGCGATTCCGATCATGTGGCTGGACTCATCTCTGGCTACTGTCCGTTTTCACTGTCCGTTTTCACTGTCCGATCTGACTGGCGAAGTTGACGTCTCGGACCGAGCCGGCGGGCAGCGTGACCGTCTCGCTGCCGCTCACCTCGACCCCCACACCGTAGGCGGCCTCGAGCAGCCGCAGCCGCTGCAGTCCCGGACTGCGCTCGAGCACCTCCTGCATGGTGCGGGGCGGGCCGACCGCGAGGACGACGTACGGGCTGGCGATCGGTTGATTGTCGACCAGGATGCCGCCGCCCGCCTGCCGGATCGTCACGTTCGGGCCGATCCGCACGCCGCCGACCGAGATGGCCTCGGCCCCGGCGGCCCACAGCGAGTTCACGACCAGCTGCAGGTCGCGGTCCAGGATCACCTGCTGCACGCCCGGCACCCGCTGCTTGGACACGTCGGTGAGGTTCTCGTCGCCGACGCCCGGATCGGTCACGGTGATGGTCAGCCCCGGCCCGACGACCGGGGTGGCCGCCGCCGCGACGTTCGCCACGTCGAGCCGGTCGAGCAGCTCCCGGCCGCTGGCATCGCCCTCCAGGCGCGCCCGGCGCACCGAGTCGACTTCGGCCGCGAGCGCGTCGCGGCGCTGCGCGACCCCCGCGGTGGCCGACTCGGCCGACCGCACACTGCTCGCGAGCGCCCGCTGGGTCTCCTGCCTGCCGGGTGCGGTGCTGCGGGCCTGCGCCATCGCCGCGGCGAACACCACCGCGATCAGCAGCGCACCGCACAGCTGCCAGGCCCAGGACTGCCAGCGCTTGCGGCGACGGCCGCTCGCCTTGGCCGCCGCCGCGGCGGCATAGCCGGGGTCGAGGTGTTCGGACAGCAGCGACCGCAACAGCGACGGCACCGGGATCAGCGTGGGTCGGCCGGCCTCGTGGGCGTTGCGGCCGGCCTGCGGGTCGTACCCGCCCAGCACGCTCATGTCTTCGCCTCGGTGAGCTTCGGCAGCCGCCGCATCACCATGCCGACCTGGATCAGGTACAGCACGCCCGACCACACGTACAGGGCCAGGCCCCAGATCAGAAAGCCCCAGCCGCAGGCCAGAATCACGCGGCTCCACAACGCATCCCACTGCCCGAGCAGGATCAGCGGCAGCCCGGACATCAGCGCGAAGGTCGCCGCCTTACCGAGGTAGGTGACCGGCAGTGCGGTCAGCCCCCGGCTGCGCAGCAGCGGCAGCGTGGCCGCCAGCACCGCGTCCCGGCCGATCAGCACCGCCACGATCCACCACGGCAGCGAGCCGTGGATCGCCATCGCCACCGGGATGACGAGCATGTAGATCCGGTCCACCAGCGGATCGAGCAGCTCGCCCAGCCGGGACGACTGATTGGCCATCAATCGCGCGATCTTGCCGTCGGCCCAGTCCGAGGCGCCGCTGAACATCAGCACCGCGACCGCCCAGCCGTAGGCGTGCTGGACCAGCAGCAGCCACAAGAACACCGGCACCAGCACCAGCCGCACCACGCTGAGCACGTTGGGCACCGTGAGCACCCGATTGCGCCCGTCCGGCGGCTCGGCCATGGCGTAAAACCTAGCGGAACACCCCCGGCAGCAGATTCGCCAAGGCGTCGTCGAGCGGGTTGTCGTGCACCATGTACGTCCACGTCGACGTCGGCCGCGCCAGCTTGGACAGATCCATGCCGGGCTCGTCCTCGATGTCGGGGGCGGTGTCGAAGGTCTGCTGGGCGGCCTCGATCGCGTCGGCGGCCAGCGACGCGAACGCGTCGACCGCCATCCGGTGGAACTCGTCGAGCGGGTTCTGCCTGCCCAGCGCCCGCAGGTGGATGCTCTCCCGGATGTCGGCCAGATACGCCAGGTGGTCGGCCCAGCCGCGGTCCAGGTGGTAGAGCATGATCTGCCGGCAGATCTGCTCCAGCTTCTCCTCGCCGAGCTTGTCCGCCAGTTCCTGGTAGCGCTTCGGAGAAAGCTCCTTGAGCTCCTCGCGCGCGGTCGGGGTGCGCAGCAGGGTGTCGCGGCGCTCGGCCAGGATCGCGCGCTGCTGGGCGATCAACTCGTTGTAGCGCCAGGTGTTGGCGTGCACGTCGAGCAGGCGGCCCTCGGCGACACGCTGCGCGTGGTCAAGCAGCGAGGCGGCCTTCGGGCTGACGACGCGGCCGTCGCCGGCCTCCGGGTCGGTTTCCATCGGCAGCTTGGTGGTGTCGAGGTGGGCGACGACGACATCGTCCTCCCAGCTGGAGAAGAACACCGACGAGCCCGGGTCGCCCTGACGGCCGGCGCGGCCGCGCAGCTGGTTGTCCAGCCGCTCGGTGTGGTGGCGCCCGGTGCCGATCACGTGCAGGCCGCCCAGTTCGGCCACCTTGTCGTGGTCGGCCTCGTCCGAGCCGCCCAGCCGGATGTCGGTGCCGCGGCCGGCCATCTGGGTGGACACCGTGACCGCGCCGAGCTTGCCGGCCTCGGCGATGACGGCGGCCTCCTCGGCGTCGTTCTTGGCGTTGAGCACCACCGCCGGGACGCCCGCCTTGACCAGCCGCTCGTGTAGTTCCTCGGACTCGGCGACGTCGCGGGTGCCGACCAGGATCGGCTGGCCGGTCTTGTGCACCTCGATGATGTGCTCGACGATCGCGTCGTTCTTGGCGGCCGCGGTGACGTAGACGCGATCGGGTTCGTCCTTGCGGATGTTGGGCTTGTTGGGCGCGATCGGCGACACCCCGAGCTTGTAGAACTGGCGCAGCTGCTCACCGGCGGCCAGCGCGGTTCCGGTCATCCCGCACACCGTCGGGTACCGGTTGATCAGCGCCTGCACCGTGATGGTGTCGAGCACCTCGCCGGTCTCGGTGGTCTCGATGCCCTCCTTGGCCTCGACCGCGGCCTGCAGCCCGTCCGGCCAGCGCTGCAGTTGTGCGATGCGCCCACGCGAGGCGTTGATCAGGTGCACCGCGTTGTCGCGCACGATGTAGTGCACGTCGCGCTGCAGCAGCACGTGCGCGTGCAGTGCCACGTTGACTTCGGTGAGCGTGGTGCCGACGTGCTCCTCGGAGTACAGGTCGATGCCGCCGAGCTTGGCCTCCAGCTTGCGGGCGCCGGCCTCGGTCAGGTGGACGTTGCGGCCTTCGGCGTCGGTGTCGTAGTCCTCGCCGGCAACGAGTTCGCCTACCAGACGGATGATTTCGAGCTTCGGCGTCTCGCGGTGGGTGCTGCCGGCCAGCACCAGCGGCACCAGCGCCTCGTCGACGAGCACCGAGTCCGCCTCGTCGATCAGGGCGACGTCCGGGTTCGGCGACACCAGATCGGCGACGTCGATGACCAGTTGGTCGCGCAACACGTCGAAGCCGATCTCGTTCACCGACGCGTAGGTGATGTCGGCCCGGTAGGCCTTGCGGCGCTCGTCGGGGGTCGACTCGGCGGTGATCCAGCCGACGGACAGGCCGAGCGCCTCCAGCAGCGGGCCCATCCACTCGGCGTCGCGGCGGGCCAGGTAGTCGTTGATGGTGATGACGTGCACGCTGCGTCCGGCGATCGCGTAGCCGGCGGCGGCGATGGCGCCCGACAGCGTCTTGCCCTCACCGGTGGCCATCTCGACGACGTCGCCGGCCAGCATCCGCAGCGCGCCGAGCAACTGAACGTCGAACGGGCGCATGTCGATGGTCCGCTCGGCCGCCTCCCTGGCGATCGCCAGGAACTGCGGGATGTCCGCGGAGTCGGCGAGGTCGTCGAGGTTGAGCAGCTTGGCGGCCTTGCGGAGCTGTTCGGCGTCCAGCCCGGCGGCCCGTTCGTCGAACTCCGCGGCGGCCTTGACGAGCGCCATCGAGCGCGCCTGGTCCTTGTCCGTGGTCGCGCCGAGCAGCCGCCAGAACCGATTGCTGACTCGAGTGCGGGTCTTCGTCTTCGCCACACGATTACCGTACGCGGCGCACGATCGGACCACCGTGCGCGGCGTGCGCCGACACGCTTTTCGACCAGCGTGAGTCACCGCGCGAAGAGTCGGGCAGGGTGAACACTGCGCGCCCGCTCCGGCCCGGCGAGGTACCTTGCCGGAGTGGATGAAGGGATGTTCACCGCGACCCGGGACTGGGGCAATGAACTGTGGGCCTCGCTGACGTGGATCGCGCTGTGGTGGGTCATCGCGGCGGTGGGCACGCTGATCGTGCTGGTGCTGATCGCGAACCTCACGACGTGGGGGCGCCAGTTCTGGCGGATCACCGGCGACTACTTCAAGGGCAAAGACAGCATCGTCGTGTGGCTGTGGCTGGCCGGGCTGCTGCTGTCGGTGATCGTGGCGGTCCGGTTGTCGGTGCTGTTCACCTACCAGGGCAACGACATGATGACCAGCTTCCAGGTGGTGGCGTCCGGCCTCGGCTCCGACGACGCGGTCGTCAAGGACTCCGGCAAGGCCGGGTTCTGGCTGTCGATGCGGGTGTTCGCGATCCTGGCGACGCTCCACGTTGCACGAATCATGTTGGACCTCTTCATCACCCAGCGGTTCATGCTGAGGTGGCGGGTGTGGCTGACCGACCGGCTCACCGGCGACTGGCTGGACGGCAGGGCGTTCTACCGCGGCCGGTTCATCGACGACACGATCGACAACCCGGACCAGCGCATCCAGCAGGACATCGACATCTTCACCGCCGGGGTCGGCGGCCTGCCCAACACACCCAACAACACCTCGACGGCCACGCTGCTGTTCGGCGCGGTGCACTCGATCGCCTCGATCGCCTCGTTCACCGCGATCCTGTGGAACCTGTCGGGCATGCTGACATTGCCGGTCATCGGCGACGTGCCCAAGGCGATGTTCTGGCTGCTGATCGGGTACGTCATCTTCGCCTCGATCTTCGCGTTCTGGATCGGCCGGCCGATCATCTGGCTGTCGTTCAACAACGAGAAGTTCAACGCCGCCTTCCGCTATGCGCTGGTGCGACTGCGCGACGCCGCCGAGGCGGTCGCGTTCTACCGCGGCGAACTCGCCGAACGCAGCGGGCTGCGGCGGTTGTTCCAACCCGTGGTGGACAACTACAAGCGCTACATCAACCGGATGATGGGCTTCTACGGCTGGAACCTGTCGATGGACCAGATCATCGTGGTGCCGCCCTATCTGCTGCAGTTCCCGAGGTTTCTCAGCGGTGAGATCACGCTCGGCGCGATGAGTCAGTCCGCCTCGGCGTTCGGCAACATCGAGCAGGGCCTGTCGTTCTTCCGCAACGCCTACGACCAGTTCGCCGGTTACCGCGCGGCGATCATCCGCCTGCACGGCATGGTGATCGCCAACGAGGAGGGCCGGGCGCTGCCGGAGCTGGCCACCACCCCGTGCATGGACGGCACCGTCGAACTCGACGACGTCGAGGTCCGCACCCCCGACGGCAAGCTGCTGATCAAGCCGGTCGACCTGCGGCTGGAGGTGGGCGAGACCCTGGTCATCACCGGTCCGTCCGGCAGCGGGAAGACCACCCTGCTGCGCAGCCTGGCGCAGCTGTGGCCGTTCACGACGGGCACGCTGACCCGGCCGTGCGGGCCGAACGAGTCGATGTTCTTGTCGCAGCTGCCGTACGTCCCCCTGGGCGACCTGCGCACCGTGGTCACCTATCCCAACGAGGTCGGCACCATCGACGACGGGACGCTCAAGTCCACGCTCCGCGAGGTGGCGCTGTCGCACCTGACCGAGCGCCTCGATGAGGTCGAGGACTGGGCCAAGGTGCTCTCGCCCGGCGAGCAGCAGCGCATCGCGTTCGCCCGGATCCTGTTGACGAAACCCAAGGCGGTGTTCCTCGACGAGTCGACCTCCGCGCTCGATGAGGGGGTTGAGCACCTGCTCTACACGCTGATGCGCACCCAGTTGCCCGACACGATCGTGGTCAGCGTCAGCCACCGTCGCTCGGTCAACGAGCACCATGGGCAGGAGCTGCGGCTGCTCGGGGACGGCGAATGGCGACTCGCCCGGATCGAGGGCGGCGAACCGGTGCCTGTCTAGTCCGGGTTGCCGGGCGCCGGGGCGCGGTAGCTTCCCGGCATGGAAACGTTCACGCCCTCACTGGACTGGGGCGACGAGCTGATCGCCTCCGCGCTGTGGGTGTCCAGGGCCTGGGGCATCGCCGCCCTCGGCATGCTGGTGACCTGCGTGCTGCTGGCCCGGTGCACCACCTGGGGCAGGCAGTTCTGGCGCATCACCGGCGGTTATTTCAAGGGCAGACAAAGCCTTCCGGTGTGGGCCCTGTTGGGCGTGCTGCTTCTGTTGGTGATGATCGACGTGCGGCTGACCGTGCTGTTCACCTACCAGAGCAACGACCAGTTCTCCGCCCTGCAGGCGGCCTTCGAGGGCGAAGGCGACGCGAAAGACATTGCCGTGCAGGGGTTCTGGTTCGCACTGCTGGTGCTCGGCGGGCTGATCGTCGCCGACATCGCCCGCACGCTGCTCGACACCTACCTGATGCAGCGGTTCATCATCAGGTGGCGGGTCTGGTTGACGCACCGCATCACCGGCGACTGGCTCGACGGCGACGCCTACTACCGGGCGCGGTTCCTCGCCGACCCGATCGACAATCCGGATCAGCGCATCCAGCAGGACATCGACATCTTCACCACCGGGACCGGGCCGGAGACCAACACCCCCACGGTCGGCACCGCGCAGACCCTGGCGTTCGGCACGGTGTTCGCGATCGTGTCGACGGTCTCGTTCACGCCGATCCTGTGGAATCTGGCCGGCCCGCTGACCGTCTTCGGCGTGACCGTGCCGCGCGCGCTGTTCTGGATCGCGCTGGCCTACGTGGCGGTCACCACGGTGATCGCGTTCTGGATCGGCCGCCCGCTGATCCGGTTGTCGTTCCGCAACGAGCTGACCAACGCCGCGTTCCGTTACGCGCTGGTGCGGCTGCGCGACGCCGCCGAACGCGTCGGGCTGTACCGGGGCGAGGCCGCCGAACGGGGCGAGCTGATGACCAGGTTTGGCGCCATCATCGCCAACTACCTGCGCTTCGTCCGGCGCAGCATCGCGTTCCTGGGCTGGAACCGGTCGATGAACCAGATCGTCGACCCGCTGCCCACCATCGTGCAGGCACCCCGATTGCTGTCCGGTCAGATCCAGTTCGGCGACCTCACCCAGTCGTCGAGCGCGTTCGTGCGGTTGCAGGGCTCGCTGTCGTTCTTCCGCGCGGTCTACGACGCGTTCGCCGGCTGGCGGGCCGCGGTCATCCGGCTCGCCGGGCTGCTGGACGCGAACGAAAAGGCAAGGGCACTACCGTCTTTAACGCGGATCGCCAGTGAAGACGGTGCGCTCGAGCTCGACGACGTCGAGGTGCGCACCCCGGCGGGCGGGCGGCTCGTCGCACCGCTGGACCTGCGCCTCGAGCCCGGCGAGCGGCTGGTGATCACCGGCGACTCCGGTGCGGGCAAGACGACGCTGCTGCGCAGCCTGGCGCAGCTGTGGCCGTTCGCGTCGGGCACGCTGCGCGCCCCGGAGCGCGACGTGATGTTCGTTCCGCAGCTGCCCTACATGCCGCTCGGCGACCTGCGCTCGGCGCTGTGCTATCCGCAGCCGGCCGGCGCCCACGACGACGCCGCGATCGCCGACGCACTGGCGGCCGTCACGCTGGGGCATCTGGTCGACCGCCTCGACGAGGTCGCCGACTGGGGCAACGTGCTCTCCCCCGGCGAACAGCAGCGCGTCGCGTTCGCGCGGGTGCTGCTGGCGAAACCGACGGTGGTGTTCCTCGACGAGGCCACCTCCGCGCTCGACGAGGGCCAGGAGTTCGCGCTCTACTCCGCGCTGCGCGCGGCGCTGCCGGACTGCATCGTGGTCAGCGTCAGCCACCGCGTCAGCGTCGACCGCCACCACGAGCGGCGCCTCGAACTGCTCGGCGGCGGGCGCTGGCGGGTCGAGCCGATCGAGGTTTAGCGCCGCGCGGCGTGCGCCCCGGCGCGCCTGCCGAAGAACGAGCCCTCCCCCAGCTGCGTCCCGCTGGAGTAGCCCTTGCCGTCCGGCACCAGCTTCGACGCGCAGGCGCCGGCCGCGTACAGGCCGGGCACCACGCTGCCGTCCTCTCGCAGCACCTGCGCGTCGACGGAGGTGGCCAGCCCGCCCAGCGTGAACGCCGAGTACATCGCCTTGCCCAGCGACAGGTCGAACGCGCCCCACGGTGGAGTATCTTGTGGTGCAAGGTATTCCGGCTGCTTGTGGAAGTCCGGATCCTCGCCCTTGGCCGCGTTCTCGTTGTAGCGGTTCAACGTCTCGACCAGGTTGCCCTTAGGGATGCCGAGGTCCTTCTCCATCTCCTCGACGGTCTCCCAGCCGTCGATCAGCGGAATCAGCGGCACCTCCGGGTTCTGCAGATGGTTCTCGTCGACGATCAGGTACGCCGCGCTGTCGGGCTGCTCCATCACGAACGCCGACGTGCGGGCGTGGTAGGAGTCCTCGGCGACGAACCGCTTGCCGAGCTTGTTGACGATGATCCCGGTCACCAGGATCTCGGGCGGGTACACCGGTGCGGTCATGAACGCCTGGTCCATGTGCTTGGCCACCCCGCCGACGGAGATGCCCAGCCGGATACCGAGGCCGTCGTCGTAGGTGCTGCCGAGCACGAACGGTTTCTCGGAGATCTTCGGCGTGTACTTGGCCACCATGTCCGGGTTCATCACGAAGCCGCCCGCGGCGATGATGACCGCCTTGGCCTTGACCGCGCCGGTCTCGTTGAAGTGCTTCCAGCGCACGCCGACCACGCGCTGCTCGGCGCCCTCGCCGTCGACGACGAGGTTGGTCACCCCGGTCTCGTAGCGCACCTGCACGCCGAGTTCGGCGGCCCGCTTCACCAACAGGTCGATGACCATCGCCGCGCCGCCGAGTTCGCCGGGCACCGGCACCGAATGGCCGCGCGGCGCGGGCTTGGCCATCTCGCAGAACGGCCACACCTTCTCGTTGCCGGTGTAGGACAGCCCCTCGGTGCCCGGCGGCACCACCACCTTGCCCGGGTAATAGCTGCGCTCGAACTGAAAACCCAAGCCCTCCAACCAGTTGAAGTGCTCGACGCTGCCCTCGCAGTAGGCTCGGATCTTGTCGTGCTCGGGTTCGCGTGACACCGCGACGAGGTACTTGTACATCTCCTCGGGGGTGTCCTCGTGACCCGTCGCCTGCTGCACCGCCGTCCCGCCGCCGAGATAGAAGTGACCACCCGCCTGCGAGGTGGTGCCACCGGCGGCCGCGGCGCGCTCCAGCAGCAGCACGTTGGCGCCGGCCTCCGCGGCGCTGACGGCCGCCGACCCGCCCGCGATGCCGAACCCGACGACCACCACGTCCACCTCGTCGGACCACGACTCGATCGCGGCCGCGGGCACGGTCTCCGGAATGTCCAGTCCGCTCACTTCTGCTCCTGTTTCACGTAGTCGAAGAAGGCCTTGATCTCGTCGGGGATGTATGCGATCTCGAGGTAGGGCACGCCGGCTCGGGCGGCCCCGACGTAGGCGAAGTGCATGCCGCCGGGCATGACGCCCCGCTGCACGACCTTCATGCCGGCGCGTTCGGCCTCGGCGATGGCCGCGTCAAACGCGTCGGTGTCGGCGACCTCGACGCAGATGTGATGCAGCCCCGGCCCGCAGTCGGCGAGGAACTCCGTGTAGACGCTGCGGCCGTCGTCGGGCGCGATGACCTCCAACTGGGTGTCGCCGGCGTAGCTGAACGAGATCGACGCGGTGAAGTCGGCGGGTTCGCCGTGCACGGTGCAGTTGTCCGCCGTGAACGCGACGGCGGGCAGCCGCACCCACTTCTTGGCGCCCAGCACCGCGGTGAGCACCTGCTCGGTCGCCGTCAGGTCCCGCGTCACCCACGCGATCTGGACAGGTGTCTGGGCAAGCATCGGGTCGAGGATAGCTCCGGGGTGACCGGATCGCTAGAACGTGTTCTAGTTCTACGCCCCGTCGCCCTCCTCACCCAGGTAGGCCGCCAGGCAGCGGTCGGCCATCTCTCGCGCGGCGGCCGGGTCCTCACCGAAGGCGACGTTCGCGGCGTACCAGCCCTCGCTGGAGGCCGTCAGGAACCGGCGACCGTCCGGGGTGGCCAGCCACTCCTGGCCCACGGCCGGGTCGACGGAGTCCCCGGTGCGCAGATGAATCGCCAGCCCCAGCAGCATGGACTCCCAGCCCATGCCGACCGCCCCCGGCCCGAACATTCGCGCGGTCGCGTCATCCACCTGGGCGACGTGCTCGACGACCAGTCGGGCCCGGTCGGGACCCTCGCTGTGCACGCTGACGTCGATCCAGCTGACCGCGCCCATCGACTCCCAGGTGGCGGTGAAGTTCTTGGGCGGGTCGCAGGTCAGCACCGTGCCGCCGGCGTGGCCCTCGAGTTGGTACCTGCCGCCGACCTCGAGGTTGCCGGTGATCGGCATCAGCCACCGCGGAATCCGCTCGATGTTCGTCACCGCGTCCCACAGATCGTCCTGATCGGTGTGGTAGGTCCGGCCGATGGTGGCGACGTAGGCCTCGCCGCTCTCGATTGTGCGGGTGCCGAAGGTCCGCGCGACCGCGTTGATCTCGTAGTCGACGTCAACGTCGAACATCTTGTCTCCCTTGATTTCTGCGTTCGCGCCTACCGCGTGCGATTCGGTGCCCAGTGCGTCCAGTCGCGGTGCCCAGAATCGGCGGAAGGCGGCGAGCCACTCGTCGACGTCCCGCAGCGCCGCCGGTTCCACCGAGTAGAGCCGACGTTGACCGTCGGGGCGGACCGACGCGAAACCGTTGTCCCGCAACACCTTCAGGTGTTGCGACACCGCAGGCTGGCTGATCGCGAACTCGTCTCCGATGGTGGCGCTGATCTCCCCGGCCGACATCTCGCCGCTCGCGAGCAACTCCAGGATCCGGCGCCGCACCGGATCGCCCAGGACGTCGAACGCGTGCACGCCCCCGACGCTAAAGTCTCACCTTATATAAGTCAATAGTGAAATATTCGGGCCGCGTCGCCGGATTCACGAACGAACGGGTGTTACGGCGCGCCGGAGGCCGCCGAGATGACCTCCTGCTGTGCCTCCGCACTGGCGACCTGCCAGGACACCGCGGCGGGATACTCGCCCCAGGTGCTGTTGAACATCCCGACGATCGCGGCCCGGCCGTCCGGGGTGACGACGTACACCGGCCCGCCGGAATCGCCCTTCGCGCTGACCACGCCGTTGGTCATGGTGAACCAGCCGTTGTAGACCGCCTGGATGGTGCCGCAGCTCTCGCCGGTGACCACGCCGAAATGGCAGACCGCCTGTCCGGGCGTCGGGGCGATGCCCGGATCAGACACCAGCACCCGGCCGCCGGGTAGCAGGTTGTTCACCCCGACGTCGGGGGTCAGCGTGATCGCCTCCCAGTCGGCGATCTGGTGGTTGGTGTCGACGGTGGCGCCGTTGGGGGTGTTGTCGCGGAAGAACGCCTGCGTGCCGATCATCTGGCCGGCCCGGTCGGTGACGATGCCGGTGCCGCGGCAGTGCCCGGCGGTGAACGCGACCCTCGCCTGCGGGTCGACGAAGCCCAGCGTGCACACGTTGGTGCCCTGCAGGATCTCCATGCCCGGGTGCACCACGACGTCGGCGTGCGCCGGCGACGCGACCGTGGTGAGCGAGGCGGCCGCCGCCGCGAGCACTGGTATCCACGGTCGGCGCACGAGGGCCTCCGATCTACTCGGTCGAATTCACGGTACCGATGCGTCGCGGTCGGCGCGCCCGGAGCGAGGTATCTGACCCCCCGGCCCGGCGCCACCACTTCACACCGGCTCTCGCTCTGCCCATCGGCAAAGATCACGGAGTCGTTACAGAACCGATCAGGAGTCGAAACCGAGGCCCAGCGCATCGAGCGTGCGCAGCAGGATGTTGCGCCTGCCCTGCGCGTGGTCGGCGCGGTCCAACGACCAGCGCACCGCCTGGATGCCGATGCTGGCAAGCGGTTCGGGCGGGAACGGCAGCGGGCGTTCGCGCACCATCCGCAACCGGGTGCGCGGCGACGGCACCCCGTCCAGCAGGTCCAGGCAGACGTCGGCGGCGAACCGCGTCGCCCCGACGCCCAGGCCGGTGAACCCGTTGACGTAGGCGACGCGGCCCTCGTGGGCGGTGCCCCAGTGCGCGCAGAACCGGGTGTTGGTGTCGATGGCGCCGGCCCACCGGTGGCTGAACCGCACGTCGGTCAGTTGCGGGAAGGTGATGAAGAAGTGCGCGGCCAACCGGCGGTGGGTCGCGGGCCGGTCCTCGTAGGCCGGGTTGACCTTGCGCCCGAAGTGGTAGACGGCGTCGTAGCCGCCGAACACGATCCGGTTGTCCATGGTCAGCCGGTAGTAGTGGAACTGGTTGGCGCAGTCCCCGATTCCCTGCCGGCCCTCCCAGCCGATGCGTGCCAGCTGCTCGTCGGTCAGCGGCTCGGTGCTCAGCACGTAGTCATACACCGGCACGGTGTGCAGCCGGTTGCGCTTGAGCAGGCTCGGGTAGACGTTGGTGGCCAGCACCACCCGCCGCGCGGTGATCGGCGCGGAGTTGGTGCGGATCAGCATCGACGGACCGTAGCGCTCCAGCCGGGTGGCGTTGGTGTGCTCGAAGATCTGCACCCCGGCGTCCTGGCACGCGCGGGCGAGTTCGAGGGCCAACTTGGCCGGGTGCACGATCGCGCAGGTGTCGCGGCTGAACAGCCCGGCGAGGTACGTCGGCGACGCGACCTGTGCGCGCACCTGCTCGGTGTCGAGGAACTCGCCCTCCCCCGCCTCGGCGGCCTCGCGCAGCCAGTCGACCTGATGCGGTTCGGTGGCCACCGAGAGCATCCCGGTGCGCTGCCACTCGGTGTCCAGCCCGAGCTCGGCGAGTTCGGCCTGCATCTCGTCGAGGTTGCGCAGGCCCATCTCCTCGAGGGTGTCGAGCTCCTCGGCCCACCGGTTGCGCCCGTTCTCGATGCCGTGGGTGAGGCTGGCCTCGACGAACCCGCCGTTGCGGCCCGAGGCGGCCCAGCCGATCCGGTGTGCCTCGATCAGCACGATGCGCTGTCCGGGATGGCGCCGGGCGGCATGCAGCGCCGTCCACAGCCCGGTGTAACCACCGCCGACCACCGCCAGGTCACAGGCCAGCGGCGCCGTCAGCGGTGGATGATCGGGACGCGGAATGTCCAACCACATCGAGCCGAACGTGGTTGCCGCCAGCGATCGTTCGACGAGTTCCGGGTCGACGTGGCCGTCGAAGACGGTTTTCACACCGCGGAGACTACGGGTAAACCGGGTCGCCGTCGGCACTTCCGGGGCCACTTACGCGGCCACCCGGGCCCCGTCGGTGCGCGACGCCGGCTCCCATCCGGGCGGGCCGAACGCGTAGCCCAGCTTGTCGCGCCAGCGCTGCGCGCGGCGCACGTCGCGGAGGATCGCGGCGTACTCGTGGGTCTGCAGCGTCCAGATGTTGTAGGTGCTCACCTGCTTGGTCAGGCCGTAGTGCGGGCGCTCGGTCTCGGGGGCGAAGCTGCCGAACATCCGGTCCCACAGGATGAAGATGCCGCCGTAGTTCTTGTCCAGGTACTGCGGGTCCATGCCGTGGTGCACCCGGTGGTGTGACGGCGTATTGAAGATGAACTCGATTGGCCGCCAGAGCTTTCCGATGCGTTCGGTGTGGATCCAGAACTGGTAGATCAGGTTGATCGAGAAGCTCGCGAACACCATCCACGGCGGCACACCGAACAGCGGCAGCAGCGCCCGCAGCGCCACGTCGCCGCTGATGTTCCACTTCTGCCGCAGCGCGGTGGCGAGGTTGAAGTACTGGCTGGAGTGGTGCGCCTGGTGGGTGGCCCAGACCAGCCGGACCCGGTGCGCGATGCGGTGATAGACGTAGTAGAGCAGGTCCACGCCGACGATCGCGATCACCCACGTGTACCAGGCGTTATCGGGCAGGTGCCACGGCGCGACGTAGACGTACAGCGCCGCGTAGGCGACCAGGGCGACCGCGTTGACCACGCCGCTGGTCAAAATCGACACCAGCCCCATCTTGATGCTGGCCCACGCGTCCGGGCGCAGGTACGCACCCGCGGGCGCGCGGTCGGCGGCCTCGTCGTGCGCCAGTTTGGCCGCCGACGCCCACTCGATGATCAGCAGGATCAAGAAGAACGGGATCGCGAACACGACCGGGTCGTGCATCAGCGGCGGCAGCACGTGGCCCAGCAGCGACGCCCATGCTCCGTCGGCGCTCATGACCGAAGTCTACGGGCTAGCTGAAGCTCAACACCTCGTCGCCCCACGCCGTGCGGACGTCGCGGTCGAGGTCGTCGATCACCTGGTCCTGCGCGTCGATCACCAGCGTCGCGCGGTCGTCGGGGTGATACGGCCGCCACGTCGGGGCGCCGTCGGCGGTCGGGACACCGTTGACGGCGAAACCCAGCCAGCGCGAACGCATGCGGGCCGACACCGCCCGGCCGGTCCTGAGCCCGCCCAGCTTGAACGTCGGGTCCTTCGGACCGGCCACCAGGTTGCCCCAGACATAGGGCAGCTCGGTGGCGTGCGCGGCGCCCAGCCGCAGCAGTCGCAGCATCGGGGTGGCGAAGTCGAACCGGTACAGGTAGACCGGCGCGACCGTGCGGTGCCCGTCGGCGAACCACAGCGACGGCATCCGGAACCCGACGTCGCGTGCCACGCCCATGCCGATCGCCCGGCCGCGGCCGCGGTACACCGCGCGGATCTGCTCCTCGCTGGGCAGCTGCAGGCCGGGCTGCTCGGCGGCGATCGCGGTGAACATCTCCCGCAGCGCGTGCGGGGTGATCGGCATCAGCGGCGACTTCATCCACCGAAACAGCGCGGCCTCATGCTTGTTGGTGCCGATGATCAGCGGCACCGGGTGGGTCCTGCCCTCCCGGGCCAGCCGGACCGGGTGGCCGGGCACCACGTCGCCGTCGATGATCGGCGCGAACGCCAGCGTGCCCGGTGCGCTGCGGGGTACCTCGTCGAACACCTGCTTGGCCGCCGAGAGCAGGGCGGCCATGGGCGCCTCCGGCAACCTGTGCACCTCATCCGGGGGCACGCCGAGGGTCTGCAGGTAGCGCTCGGCGACACGGCCCGCGCGCTGCTGGTCGTAGATCGAGGTGGCCGGGGAGCTCTGCGCGATCGCGGCGTGGAACAGGCCCGCGGCGGCCGGGCTGGCCATCAGCGTGGTGATGATGCCGCCGCCCGCCGACTCGCCGAACAGCGTGACCCGGCGCGGGTCGCCGCCGAACGCCGCGATGTTGTCCTGCACCCAGCGCAGCGCGAACAACACGTCACGCAGCCCCAGGTTGGTGGCGAACCGGTCGCCGAACGCCGACAGGTCGAGGAATCCCAGCGGGCCCATCCGGTAGTTGACGGTGACGATGACGGCCTCTCCGCTGCCGGCCAGCACGGCGCCGTCGTAGAGCGGCTGGGCGGACGAGCCGAGGATGTACGCGCCGCCGTGCACCCACACCATGACCGGTTTGCCGGCCCCGGCGTCGGTGTCCGACGACGCCCATACGTTCAGCGTCAGGCAGTCGTCGCCCTGCGGGGCGCCGAGGTCGATCGGGATCCGCGGATCGGTCGGCTGCGGGCACACCGGCCCGACGCGGGAGGCGTCGGCGGGTTCGGTCCACCGCGCAGGCGGCTCGGGCGGGCGCCAGCGCAGTTCGCCCACCGGGGCCGCGGCGTAGCGGATGCCCTTGAACGCCTTGACCTTTCCATCATCGACACCGCGGACCGGACCGCTGGTGGTGTCGACTATCGGCCGCGGGTCGGCGACGGAGGAGAGGTTCGCCTCGGCCGTCATCGAATGCTCCTAGGGTCGGCAGGACAGGGGACGTGGTCAGGGTACGCGTGTGACCGCAGCCACGGCGCTGACCAGTGCGAATTCAAATTGCCGGTCATCTTTCGTCCCGCCGACCCCGATGGCGGGACGGGACGTCCGGGCCCGATGGCATAGCTTGGTGGCGTGCGGCAGTGGGTACTTCTGGCCGGGGCCATCACCACCGAGGTGGCCGCGACGCTGTCTTTGCGTGCCTCCCAAGACCATTCGGCGTGGGTGGCCATGGTGATCGCCGGCTACCTCAGCTCGTTCGTGTTGCTGACCATGGTGCTGCGGGCCGGGATGCCCGTCGGGGTCGCCTACGGGATCTGGGGCGCGCTGGGCACGGCGGCCACCGCGGTGTTCGGTGCGGCGCTGTTCGACGACCCGTTCACCTGGCCGATCGTGGTCGGCATCGGCCTGATCATCGCGGGCGTGCTGCTCGTCGAGTTCGGGTCGCAGCGAGCCGGGGCCGAATCCTGATGTGGTGGGCGCTGGTCGGCGCGATCGTGGTCGAGGTGTTCGCGACGCTGTCGCTGCGGGCCTCGGAGGGCTTCCGCAAAAAGGTGTGGCTGGTGCCGGTCGTCGGCGGCTATCTACTGTCGTTCTCGCTGCTGTGGGTGGCGCTGAAACTGGGCATGCCGGTCGGGATCGCCTACGGCGTGTGGTCGGCCTGCGGGGTGGCGCTGGTCGCGGTGCTGGCCCGGTTCCTGTTCCGCGAACCGCTGACCTGGACCATGGGGTGCGGCATCGCGCTGATCGCCGCCGGCGTGCTCACGATCGAACTGGCCGGGGCCGTGCACTGAGCGCCCCGGACAGCGCCACCACCGCCAGCCCGGCCACCGGCACCGCCAGCAGGCCGACCCGCAGGCTGGTCGCGTCGGCGATCACCCCGACGACCAACGGGGCGCCGAAGAATCCGATCCGCATCAACCAGGTGAGGATGGTCAGCCCGGTGCCCGGACGCAGGCCGGGCAGCTGATCGGCGGCGTGCATGGCCGACGGCACCAGCGTCGCCACGCCCAGCCCCGCGGCGGCGAAGCCCGCGATGGTGCCGGGCACCGACGGAAACGCCAGCGCCAACCCCATGCCGACCGCGGTGAGCACCCCGCCGCCCAGCGCCACCATGCGCTCTCCCAGCCGGTCGACCAACCGGTCACCGATCACCCGTCCGATGAACAGGAAGCTGACCCCGGCGACGTACCCGGTCGCCGCCAGCGCTCCCGGCGCACCCAGGCTGTCACGCAAATACAATGTGGCCCACGAGCTTCCGGCATCCTCGACGGTGGCGCCCGCGACGGCGATCAGCACCAGCGCCAGCAGAGTGGCGTAGACCGCGGGGCCTGCGCTGCCGCGTTCGAACGCGCGGGTGTGCTGGTCATCGTCGTGGTCGACGCCCGGCAGCAGATACCGGTAGGCGATCAGCACCACCAGCGTGCACAATGCCGCCGAGGCGCCGAGGTGCACCCCCCGCGAGATGCCCAGCGCGATCGCCGCCGCCCCCATCAGCCCGCCCAGGATCGCCCCGGCCGCCCAGACCGCGTGCAGCGAGTTGATGATCGAGCGGCCGTAGCCGCGCTGCACCCGCAGCCCGTGGGCGTTCTGCGCGACGTCGGTGACGGCGTCGCAGGCCCCCGCGGCGAACAGCGCCAGGCCCAGCACCACCGGTCCGGTCGCGAGGCCGGCCGACAACACGAACGCCCCGATGCCGACGGTGCCGACCACCGCCACCCGCGATGAGCGGAAGCGCCGGATCAGCGCCCCCGCGGTGAGTCCGGCCGCCAGCGCACCGACCGAGAACGCGGCCACGGCAGCCCCGTACGCCGAGTTCGACAGGCCCAGGTCGGACTTGATCTCCGGATAACGGGGCAGCAGGTTGGCGAACACGGCGCCGTTGCTCAAGAAGAGCGCCGCGACCGCGATGCGGGCCCTTTTGTGCTGCGCCACGGCCCCAGGTTCGGGTGCCACTCCCGCGACACTACCGAGTCTGGTGTTCAGCGGCCGCTGGACACCCGCATGACCAAGTGCTCACCGATACCCATAGGTCGCGCGCCCGAAATCCGCGCCACGGCGGCAAGCTACCCGGGTGGCGGCCGGACAACGGCTCTGCTCGATTGGTGGTCCGCCGCGACACCTGGGACGATCTCTTGGTTCGCGACGTCGACTAACGGGCAAGAAAGACCACATGACGAAGCTGCCGGAGTCGCTGGTAGAGCTTGCGCGACGCTACGGCGTGGCAACGGAATACGAGGACTGGACCGGTGCCCGCAACCCCGTTTCGGAGAGCACGCTGGTCGCGGTGCTCGACGCCCTCGGCGTGTCCGCGGCCACCGAACGGGATCGCGCAGCCGCGCTGACCGAACACGACCGGCGGTACTGGGCCCGCCCGCTACCGCCGGCGATCGTCTGCCGCGCCGGTGTGCCGGCGCAGTTCTGGGTACACGTCACCCACGGCGATCCGGCGCATCCGTGGCTGCGGCTCGAGGACGGCTCGGTGCGCACCGATCTGCGTCAGCTCGAAAACAACACGCCCCCTTACGATCTCGATGGCCACCTAGTCGGCGAGGCCTCCTTCGAGCTGCCCGCCGACCTGCCGCTGGGCTACCACGAGTTGCACCTGTCGCTCGGCGCCGACGAGGCGAGCGCGACCGTGATCGTGTCCCCCGCCACCTTGACGCCACCCGCAGGCCGCACCTGGGGACTGGCTACCCAGCTGTACAGCGTTCGCTCCCAACGGTCTTGGGGCATCGGCGATCTGACCGACCTGGCCGACCTCGCGGTGTGGAGCGGGGCCCGGCACGGCGCGGGCTTCGTTCTGGTCAATCCCCTGCACGCCGCCGCCCCGGTCGCGCCGATGGAACCGTCGCCGTACCTGCCTACCTCGCGCCGCTTCGGCAACCCGCTGTACCTGCGCGTGGAGGCGATTCCCGAGTTCGCCTATGTGCGCCACCGCGGCCGGATTCGGCGGGCCCGCAAGGACACCCAGGCTCATGCAAAGCGTGCGGAACTGATCGACCGCGACGCGGCCTGGCGGACCAAACGCGCCGCGCTGGAGGCGGTCTACGCCGTGCCGCGCTCGGCGGGCAGGCAGCTGGCCTACGACGCCTACCGGGCGCGCGAAGGTGCCAGCCTCGACGACTTCGCCACCTGGTGCGCGCTGGCCGAGAAGTACGGCGCGGACTGGCATCAATGGCCCGGCGAGCTGCGGCACCCGCGCAGCCCCGCCGTCGCGCGGTTCGCGGCCGACCACGCCGAGGCCGTCGACTTCCACCGCTGGCTGCAGTGGCAGCTCGACGACCAGCTGGTGGCCGCGCAGGCCACCGCCAAGCAGGCCGGCATGGGGCTGGGCATCATGCACGACCTCGCGGTGGGCGTCGACCCCGACGGCGCCGACGCGTGGGCGCTGCAGGACGTGCTGGCGCTGGGCGTCACCGCCGGGGCGCCACCCGACGAGTTCAACCAGCTGGGCCAGGACTGGTCCCAGCCGCCATGGCGGCCCGACCAACTCGTCAACTGCGGGTACGCCCCGTTTCGCGCGCTGCTCAACGCCGTGTTCCGGCACGCAGGCGGCGTGCGCATCGACCACATCATCGGGCTGTTCCGGTTGTGGTGGATCCCCAACGGCTCACCGCCGACCGAGGGCACCTACGTGCGCTACGACCACGAGGCGATGATCGGCATCGTCGCGCTGGAAGCACACCGCGCGGGAGCCGTCGTCGTCGGCGAGGACCTCGGCACCGTGGAACCCTGGGTCCGCGACTACCTGGCCGAGCGCGGTGTGTTCGGCACCTCCATCCTCTGGTTCGAAGCCGACCCCGACCGCGGCGGGCCGCTACCCGCCGAACGCTGGCGCGAGTTCTGCCTGTCCACGGTCACCACCCACGACCTGCCGCCGACAGCGGGCTATCTGGGCGGCGAACACGTCCGGCTGCGCGACCGGCTCGGCCTGCTCACCCGCCCCGCCGAGGAGGAACTGGCCGCCGACCGCAGCCAGCAGGCGGCCTGGCGGGCCGAACTGCACCGCGTCGGTCTGCTCGACGACCCCGACACCGCCGACACCGACGCTGTGGTCACCGCGCTGCACCGGTACCTGGGTCGCACCCCGTCGCGGCTGCTGGCGCTGTCGCTGGCCGACGCGGTCGGTGACGTGCGCACCCAGAATCAGCCCGGTACCACCGACGAGTACCCCAACTGGCGGGTGCCGCTGGCCGGGCCACACGGGCGCAGACTGCTGCTCGAGGACGTGTTCACCAATCCGCGGGCGGCCGCGCTGGCCGAGGTGATGCGGGCCGCGACCCGGCCACCGGTGTAACGCCGGGCGCGTTTGCAGCGGTTTCACAAACGTCACGTCTGCGATATGTTCGCAGCGCACTGACGTTGGGAGAGATCTGTTGAAGAAGATCGTTGTGTTCAGCGGCGGGCTGGTGGCCGTCGGGTCGGCCGCGCTAATCGGCGCGGGTATCGCCATGTCCCAGCCGGTGAGCAGCT
>ENA-UOVV01000806-UOVV01000806.1-compost-metagenome-genome-assembly--contig:-NODE-806-length-30804-cov-6.670851_pt1 | contig 30804 bp, 27 predicted proteins | sample MGYA00238155_ERZ761577 | MGnify/ENA primary metagenome ERZ761577 (study PRJEB28898, sample SAMN06268775) | compost metagenome | isolation source: Emeryville, CA | place: USA:Emeryville, CA | collected... | reverse complement strand
GCCAGGTCAAGCGCCACCGCGACAAGCGGCGCAAGCGCCGCGAGGCGCGCGCGGTCGGCGGCGATCGTCTCCTCGCTGCGCCGGGCCCGGGGGATGGGCAGCGCGACATCCTCGGCCACCCGCACCGGCCGGCCCGTCAGCACCACCGCCCGGTCGGCCAGCCGCGCCGCATCCTCGGCGGCATGGGAGACCAGCAGCACGGTCGGCCGGCCGGCTTCGATCAGCCCGGCCAGGAGCTGCTGCATCTCCCGCACCAGGGCCGCGTCCAGCGACACGAAGGGCTCGTCGAGCAGCAATAGGCCGGGATTGGCCACCAGTGCCCGCGCCAGGGCCGCCCGGCGCTGCATCCCGCCCGACAGCTGCTGCGGGAAGGCGTCCCCCTGCCCCGCCAGCCCCACCCGCGCCAGCGCCTCCTCGACCGCCTCCCGCCCCAGCGACGGCGCGGCGGCGCGCAGATTGTCCGCGACCGTCAGCCAGGGCAGCAGCCGGGGATCCTGGAACACGAAGCCCGGCGCGGGCGCCGCGGCCGCATCGGCGCCGTCGATGGCGATGCGGCCGTCGAACGCGGTGTCGATCCCCGCCACCAGCCGCAGCAGCGTGGATTTGCCGACGCCGGACGGGCCGAGCAGGGCCACGACGCTGCCCGGCGCCACCTCCAGCCGGAAGCCGGCGAACAGCGGGGCCGCGTCGGCGGCGAACCGCTTCCCGGCGATCGCGATGCTCAGGCCGGGGCCGTGCGCCATCGCAGGGCCCTCCGTTCGAGCGGCCCCAGCACCCCGTATTCGAAGGCCAGCACCACCAGGATGAAGCTGGCCGTATAGGCGAGGATGCCGGCGACGTCGAAGAACTGGAACATCAGGCTGACCCGGTAGCCCACCCCGCCATCGCTGCCCAGCACCTCGAACACCAGCACGATCTTCCAGATCAGCGACAGCCCGGTGCGCGCCGCCGCCAGCACGAAGGGCAGCAATTGCGGCCAGAAGATCAGCCGGAAACGCCGCCAGCTATCGAAGCGCAGCGCCCGCGCCAGCTCCTCGTATTCGGGCGCGAAGCTGCGCACCCCCTCGCGGATGGTGACGATCACCAGCGGCAGCTTGTTGACCACCACCGCGCTCACCAGCGCCAGTTCGGTCAGCCCCAGCCAGATATAGAGCACGATGGCGACCACGATGGCCGGCAGGTTGAGCCCCACGACCAGCCAGGCCGAGAACAGCCGGTCCACCCGGGGCCGCCGCCCGACCACCAGGCCCAGCGCCGTGCCCAGCACCATGGCGATGGCGAAGGCGGCGCCAGCCCGCAGCAGGGTCTTGCCCAGGTCGGACAGCAGCCGCCCCTCCAGCGCCAGCGTGCCCATCTGCTCCACCACTGCAATTGGGGAGGGAAACAGCCGGTTGGCGAAGACCATGGCCAGCGCCTGCCAGACGATCAGCAACAGCGGCAGCGACAGCATCTCCAGCGCCACGGCGCGTGGCGCCCTCGCTTTGGGGCCTGTGGGCGCCGGGGCGTCTATTTGCGATACCCTCCCCAGAACGTGCCGGGCGCCAGCGCCTGCTGGTCGGCCACCACCTCGCTGCCGCCATGGCGGGCCAGCAGCGCGAAGGCCTGTTCGGCCGCCTGCGTATCCGCCGGATCGTAGCCGCGCACGATGCCGGCGCGGTAGTCCTCGCGCAGCTGGACGAACAGTGCAGGATCGTCGGCGGCGCCCATCATGCCGGCCAGCCCCTCCCAGGCCGTGTCGTCGGCGGAGAGCAGCGCCTTGGCCTCGAACGAGGCATCGAGGAAGCGCCGCAGCGCCTCGCCCCGGGCATCGGCCGTCGCTTCGGTGAAGGTCCAGCCCAGCAGCGGCGGCGGCTCCGCCACGCCGAGCGCCGCGAACATCTCCGCCACCGACAGCACCTCGACCATGCCCGCCGCCTTGGCGCGGGCGTTCCAGTGCCAGAAATTGAGCCCCGCATCGACCCCGCCCGAGCCGAGCAGCTCGTTGACCAGCGGCGGCGCGCCGAACCGGGCGCTGGCCGCCTCGGCCAGCCTCTCGCCGGTGACGCTGGCGTAATGGGCCTGCAGCACCACCCAGCTCTTGTCGGCCGGCCCGCCCGCCACCCCGATGGTGCGGCCCGCCAGGTCCTCCACGCCGGCGATGGCGCTGCCCGCCGGCACCACCAGCCCGCCCACGGCCAGCGAATGCGGCACCATGGTCACCATGGTGCCCGCGCCGCGCTGCACCGACACCCAGACGAAATCCGACAGGATCACGTCCACCGCCCCCGATTGCAGCGCGATCTGGCCGGCGCGGCTGTCCGCCAGCGGCCGGATGTCGAGCGCGACGCCGTGCTTCTCGTCGAGCCCGGCGGCGCGGATGGCCGCGATCTCCCATTGCACCGTGCCGCTTTCCTGCAGGCCGAGCACCAGCGTCTCCTGCCCCCGGACGGAACCGAGCACGCCCGCCAGCACCAAGCCGGCAAGCGCCAATCTGCCGATCAGGCCCATGGTCCGCTCCCGCCCCTCAGGCGCCGGTGACGCGCCAGATGACGTCGCCCACGTCGTCGGCCATCAGCACGGCGCCGTCGGCGGCCAGCGCCACCCCCACCGGCCGGCCATAGGAATATTTCTCGTCCGGCGACAGGAAGCCGGTGAGGATGTCCCGGGGCAGGCCCACCGGCCGGCCCGCCTCGAAGGCGACGAAGGTCAGCTTGTAGCCGGAGAGCTTGGAGCGGTTCCACGAGCCGTGCTGGCCGATGGCCATGCCGGCCGGAAAGCCCGGCAGCGTGCCCTCGGGCAGCCAGCACAGGCCGAGCGAGGCGGTGTGCCCGCCCAGCGCATAGTCCGGCTGCAGCGCCGCGGCCACCAGCTGCGGGTCCTGCGGCACCCGGTCGTCCACCACCCGGTCCCAGTAGCAATAGGGCCAGCCGTAGAAGCCGCCGTCGCGCACCGAGGTCAGGTAGTCGGGCGGCGTCTCGTCGCCCAGCCCGTCGCGCTCGTTGACCACGGTCCACAGCATGCCGCCCACCGGCTCCCAGGCCATGCCGACCGGATTGCGCAGCCCGCCGGCGAACACCCGCGAGGTGCCCGTCGCCAGATCCAGCTCGTGGATGCAGGCGCGGTCGATCTCCGCCTCCATGCCCTCGTCGGCGATATTGGTCAGCGAGCCGACGGCGACATAGAGCTTGCCGCCGTCCCGGCTGGCGATCAGGTTGCGCGTCCAGTGCCCGCCCGGCTTGAGGTCCATCAGCTTCCGCCCCTTGGCGGCGATGCGCGTCGTGCCCGGCTCGTAGGGATAGGCGAGGACGGCGTCGCTCGCCCCCACATAGAGCGTGTCGCCCACCAGCGCGATGCCGAAGGGCTGGCGCACGTTCTCGATGAAGGCATGGCGCTCCTCGGCCACGCCGTCGCCGTCCGCGTCGCGCAGCAGCGTCACCCGGTTGGGGCTCTCCCCGGAGGCGCGGGCGCGCTTCATGGTGGCGTGCATCGCATGGTCGAACAGGCTGTGCGGCGTGCCCGCTTCGCCCATGGATTCGGCCACCAGCACGTCGCCGTTGGGCAGCACGTGCATGTTGCGCGGATGCACGAGGCCGCGCGCGAAGGCATTGACCCTGAGCCCCGGCGCCGCCGCCGGCGTGTGATCCCCCTCCCAGCCCCGGGCCGTCGGCATCTTCAGCGTCGGGATGCTGCCCTGCGGCCTGGCCACGGGAATGGCGGGCGCGGTGCCGTAGACCGGCGGCCGCGGGCCGTCCCCCGAATGCCGGATGGCGACGGCGACGCCGCCGATGAAGGCAACGAGACGGGCGAAGAGGGAAGTGTCGGCCATGGGCGATCTCGGCTTTGGGGAAACGGGCGGAGATGGAAACGGCGTCCCGCGCTCCCCTCCCCTCAAGGGGGGAGCCAAGGAGCCGCTGATTCCGTTCAAGCGTGAACCGTTCTAATGCGATAGCCGGTCCCGGGCCAGCCCGCACGGGCAAAAATCACACAAATTCGTGGCAGAAGGGCGCTCCCGCGGACTTGAGGCGAGAAGGCCATGAGCGCTATGCGCGAATGGCTGGGTCGGGGGTGAGGGTGCCGGACCTTCGACGGCGCCGAAATCCTCGCCCGAGCGTCCAACCTGAACACCCCTTCCCTCAACCGCCAGGCGAGCAAACAGCCCCGATTCCTTCCGCGTGCCCCAAGGGTGCATCGACAGTCATCCGCTGTCTTCGGCTTGGGCGTTCGGCCCGTCGCCCCCTCTCCCTGTGAGGGAGAGGTGAAGGGCGTTACGCGCTGTATTTTGCTTGAATGTCGATTGGCCCTAAAGCGTCGCCAGCTCGCGATTGCCGATCCGCCGTCCATAGGCGTCGCGGATGGCGATCTTCTCCTCCAGCGCGGCGATGACGCTGTCGGAGAAATTGGTGCCGTAGAGCTCGGCCAGGTTGTTGAGCCCGCCGGGGGTGAAGACGTTGATCTCCAGGATCTTGTCGCCCACGATGTCGAGGCCGACCAGGAACATGCCGTCATGCACCAGCTTGGCCCGCACCGTCTCGGCGATGGCCAGCATGGTGGGGGTCACCTCGGTCTTCGCCGGCCCGCCGCCCACATGCACGTTGGAGCGGATTTCGCCCTTGGCCGGCACCCGGCGGAAGGCGGCATACTGGCCGTCGCGCATCAGCGGCCGGCCGTTCATCAGGAAGAAGCGCACGTCGCCCTCGCTCGCCTCGGGCATGAAGGCCTGGGCGATGAGATAGCCCTCCCCGCTCACCGCCTCGAAGATCTGGTTGAGGTTCTGGTCCTTGGGCGAGGCGATCTTGAACACGTTCCGGCCGCCCGAGCCCTGCAGCGGCTTGACGATGGCGCCCTGCTTCTGCCCGTCGATGAAGGCGCGGATTTCCCCGATGTCCTTCGAGATCAGCGTGGCCGGGCGCACCGAGGCCGGGAAGTCCTGGAAATAGAGCTTGTTCTGCGCCTGGGCGAGCCCGTCGGGGTCGTTCACCACCAGCGTGCCGCGCCGGGCGGCGAGGCGCCCGAAGATGGCGCCGACATGGGCCGCCCACGGCCGCTCGGTCGCGTCCTGCGAGGGATCGTTGCGCAGGAACAGCACGTCGATCTCGGCGACGTCGAGCTTTTCCATGCGCGACTTGTCGCCTTGCAGGTCCTTGTGCAGCGTTTCCGGCTTCTTGTAGCTGGCCGAGGGCAGCAGCCTCGCGGAGACCGCGAGGCTGTCGTCGGGGCGCAGCACGAAATCCGCCGGGGTCAGGTAGCAGATGTCGTGGCCGCGATTGAGCGCCGCCAGGGCGAGCGCCGTGGTGGTGAAATGGGGGGTTTCGTCCTCGATGGAATTGACGAAAAAGGCGATGCGCATGCCAGCCTCCTAAGCGGCGACGAGATCGATGGGGGAAAGGCCGGTGCGGAGCCGGTCGAGGCGCTCCCGGGCGCCCTTGATGGACAGGAATTGCGGCGTCAGCCGCGGCGCCTTGAGCAGGCCGCGCGTGCTCAGCTCCTGCATGATGCCGATATGGCTCGCCGCGATCTTGCCCAGCCAGAACGGCTCGAGCTCTCCCCCGCTTTCGAGGTGGCCGAGCAGTTCCAGGAGCCCGCGCAGGTAGATGGCGTCCTTGGCCAGCCCCCCGCCGCGATGCACGCGCAGGGCGATGTTGAAGGCGGTGCTGTCCGAAAAGCCGTGCTCCCGGGTCAGCATGGCGAAGGTCTCGACGAAGCCGGCCCCGTCCAGCATGCCGGCGCATGCCAGCACGCGGCCGGCGATCAGGCGCAGGCGCGGCACCGTCATGCCGCCGGCCAGGTATTCGGCGAGCACCGCCAGCCCCTCCTGCGCGCCCTCGTAGCCGGCGAGGCCCGAGCGGAACAGCCGCAGCCCGTGGCCCGAGCCGTTGTAGTAGGTGAGCAGGTGCACGCCGACCTCGTGGCTCAGCAGCGCCTCCACCCGGTCCCGCGCCATGGCCGTGCTGCGCGAGATCAGCAGCCGGCCATTGGAGACCATGAGGCCGGCCGGCAGGTCCTCGCGCACCTCGATGCTGGCGGTGAACGCTTCGGACTGGCCGGCATAGCGCGCGATCATCGCCCGGGCGCGCCGCTCCACGAAACGGTAGTCGACGTTCTCGGCCTCGTTGCGGTGGCGGCTGGCGGCGGTCGCCTCCAGGATGTCCCGCGCCGCCCGTTCGAGGCGCGGCTCGACCGAGCGGTAGAGCGCCCGCCCGAGCTCGACGAAGCGCCGCTCCCCGCGGGCCGACAGCATGGACAATTGCAGGTCCAGCTCCTGCTGCTTCTCGCGGTAGAGGCCGGTCAGCACCGGGTCCTCGAAATGGTCGAGGCCGATGGCGAACAGCGCCTTCTTGCTGGCCGCCACGTCGATGGCCAGCGGCCGGTAGAGGAAAGTGGGCGCCCGCTGGCAGCCGGATTGCTTGAACTCGGCCCAGGCCGCCTCGGCATTGATCGGGGTGACGGCGAGCAGGAAATCGAAGCGGCCGGCGATCTCGTCCATGGCGCGGTCGGCGCGCGCCACCGCGTCGATGAAGACGCGCCGGCCCAGCGCCCGGTGGGTGGTGGGCGACAGCTCGGTCTCCGCCCGGGCGAAGACGGCCGCCGCCTGCAGCGCCGCATCGAAGATGTTCTCCACCAGGCGCTCGCGCAGCTCCGGATAGACGGACTTCGACCCCGGCACCCTGTAGATGGGCGCGAAGCGGATGGTCAGGGCCGGGAATTTCGGCAGCCGGCGCGCCAGGCCCGCATGCGGGTCCTCGGCCAGTCCATGCCGCGCCACGCGCGGGGCGCGGTAGCGGGCATCCACCTTTTCCACCGCGCCGACAAAGGCCGACAGGGCCGCTTGCGCCGCCTTGTCCGGGGTGGCCGACACGCTGACCGCGAACGGCGCGAGATGGGGGGCGTCCTCGGCCGGCCCGTCCTCGCTCAGCTCCCCGATGTCGAGGACGAGGAAGGCGCCGAACCGCTCCCGCATGGCCCCGCCCACCGCGCCCGCCACGGCGGCGGCGTCCGCGAGGTTGCGGGCCAACAGATAGGCCGCGTTGGCCATCACCGCCTCGCGCGCCGCCGGCTCCGCCCGCCGCCCGACATGGACCGCCAGGAACGGCATGGGCCGGTCGATGTAGAGCCGGCCGCGTCCGCCGAGATCGAGGCGGACCGGCGCGTCCTGCCCGAGGCTCGCCTCGACCGCGGCGATGTCCGGCCCCGTCCTGTCCCCGCCGCTCATGGCAGGGCCCCGAGCGCGGCTTCCAGCACCGGCAGGCTGGCCCGCACCGCCGCGCGCAGCTCGGCGACGGCGGCGGGGTCCGGGGCGCCGGTCCATTCGTCCATGAAGATCTTCTTGAGCTCCACGGCGATGGCGCAGCCGGTCTGCGGGAAATGCCGGTGCACGAAACGGGTCTGCTCGCCGCGCCCCTCGAAGGCGACGTTCTCGCGCACGTCGAGCGGCCGGCCGCGCACGCGCTGTTCCCGCAGGCAGTCGATGAACGGGTCGAGCACATGGGCCCAACGGTCGCGGTCCATGGAGAAGGTGCCGATATTGACGTCCGGCGCCGCCTCCTGCGGCGTGGGCGGCGCCTCCGGTCCCGCCCGGCGATGGTTGTAGCTGTGCATGTCGAGCAGCACGAAACGGCCGTGCTCGGCCGCCATCTCCGAGAGCACGTGGCGCAGCAGGGCATAGTAGTCCGCATGCTCGCGCAGCAGCGCCGCCAGCATCTCGCCGGCCGGCACCTCGCGCCACACCGTCAGGCCCCAGGATTGCTCCGGCCGCATGTAGACCGCCTCCTCCGGCGCCCGGTTGAGGTCCACCTCGAAGCGCGAGCGGTGCACCACCAGCCGGTTGGGCACGTCCCGGATGGTCTCGGCGGTGAAGGGGTCCTCCTCGCGCCGCCTGCCCTCGTCCCCGAGCGCCATGGTCGCCGCGAGATGCGGCCAGACCTGGTGGCCGTTGTGGATGGCGGTGCCGATGATGGGCGATCGCCCGCGGTCCAGCGACCAGAGGGCGCCGGGCATGTCGCTGCCCGGATACGTGACGCTTGCTTCCATAGCGCCCCTAACGTGCGCCGGGAAATCCGGGTTCCGCCCGCCCGCCGCGACCCGCCGCCGCGCCTCGATGAATCCCCATTGACGGCCACGGGCCGGCAGGCGTATGTCCCGCCTCAGGACATCTCGCCCTAACGCGAGACGCATAGGCCTGGGAGGGCCGCTTAGAATGGCTGAAACGCCCCGAACCGCACCGGCGGTCAAACCGGCTAATCCCAATTTCTCGTCGGGTCCCTGCTCCAAGCGTCCGGGTTGGACGCTGGAGGCGCTGGCCGGCGCGCTGACCGGCCGCTCGCACCGGGCCAAGCCGGCCAAGGCGCGCATCCAGCAGGCCATCGACCTGACGCGCGAGCTGCTCGAAGTCCCCCCCGACTACCGCATCGGCATCGTCCCCGCCTCCGACACCGGCGCGGTGGAGATGGTCCTGTGGAGCGCGCTCGGGGCGCGCGGCGTCGACATGCTGGCCTGGGAATCCTTCGGGGCCGGCTGGGTCACCGACGTGCAGAAGCAGCTCAAGCTCCCCGATGTCCGCGTCCTCGATGCCCCCTATGGGGAGCTGCCCGATCTTTCCCAGGTCGATTTCAGCCGCGACGTGGTCTTCACCTGGAACGGCACCACCTCCGGCGTGCGCGTGCCGAACGCCGACTGGATTCCGGCCGACCGCCAGGGCCTGACCATCTGCGACGCCACCTCGGCCGCCTTCGCGCAGGAGCTCGATTTCACGAGGCTCGACGTGGTCACCTTCTCCTGGCAGAAGGCGCTGGGCGGGGAGGCCGCCCATGGCGTGCTCATCCTCGGCCCCCGCGCCGTCGAGCGGCTCGAGACCTACAAGCCCGACCGTCCCCTGCCCAAGATTTTCCGCCTCACCAAGGGCGGCAAGCTGATCGAGGGCATCTTCAAGGCCGAGACCATCAACACCGTCTCCATGCTCTGCATCGAGGATGCGGTGGACGCCATGCGCTGGGGCCTCGAGATCGGCGGCCTCGCGGCCATGCGGGCCCGCGCCGACGCCAACTACAAGGTGCTGGCCGACTGGGTCGCAAGGACGGGCTGGATCGACTTCCTGGCGAAAAAGCCCGAGCAGCGCTCCAACACCTCGGTCTGCCTGGTCATCACCGACCCCGAGGTCGCCGCGCTCGACGCCGAGGCCCGGGCCGCCTTCGCCAAGGCCATCGTCTCCCGGCTCGACAGGGAGGGCGTGGCCTACGACATCGGCGCCTATCGCGACGCCCCCCCGGGCCTCAGGATCTGGACCGGCTCGACCGTCGAGGCCGCCGACCTGGAGAAGCTGACCCCGTGGCTCGACTGGGCCTTCGCCCAGGAGAAGGCCGCCCTCGCGGCCGCCGCCTGACCTTCGCGTCCTGGCGCCGCCAAACGATAGCAGTCTGCTAGCCGATTCCCTTTTCCGGTCACTGATTTGGTGACAAAGCAAGGCAAAACACCATGCCCAAGGTACTCGTTTCCGACAAACTGAGCCCCACCGCCGTCCAGATCTTCAAAGATAACGGCGTCGACGTCGACTATCTTCCCGATCTCGGCAAGGACAAGGAGAAGCTGCTCGAAGTCATCGGCCAGTATGACGGCCTCGCCATCCGCTCGGCGACAAAGGTCACCGAGAAGATCATCGCCGCCGCGACCAATCTCAAGGTCATCGGCCGCGCCGGTATTGGCGTCGACAACGTCGATATTCCTGCCGCCACCAAGAAGGGCATCATCGTGATGAACACGCCCTTCGGCAATTCGATCACTACGGCCGAGCACGCCATCGCCATGATGTTCGCCCTCGCCCGCCAGCTTCCCGAAGCAGACGCCTCGACCCGCGCCGGCAAGTGGGAGAAGAACCGCTTCATGGGCGTAGAAGTCACCAATAAAACGCTCGGTCTTATCGGCGCCGGAAATATCGGCTCCATCGTCGCCGACCGCGCTATTGGCCTGCGCATGAAGGTTATTGCCTATGACCCGTTCCTGACCCCGGAACGTGCCCAGACACTCGGCATCGAGAAAGTAGAGCTGGACGATCTTCTCGCCCGCGCCGACTTCATTACTCTCCACACCCCCCTCATCGACGCCACCCGCAACATCCTCAACGCCGAAACCCTGGCCAGGACCAGGAAAGGCGTGCGCATCATCAACTGCGCCCGCGGCGGGCTGATCGACGAGGAGGCGCTCTACAACGCCCTCAAGTCGGGTCACGTGGCCGGCGCCGCGCTGGACGTGTTCCTGGTCGAGCCGGCCGAGAGCAATCCGCTGTTCGAGCTGCCCAACGTCATCTGCACCCCGCATCTGGGCGCCTCGACCACCGAGGCCCAGGAGAACGTGGCCCTGCAGGTGGCCGAGCAGATCTCGGCCTATCTGATGACCGGCGAGATCACCAACGCGCTCAACTTCCCCTCCATCTCGGCCGAGGAAGCCCCGATCCTCACCCCCTGGGTCAAGCTGGCCGAGACGCTGGGCTCCTTCGCCGGCCAGCTCACCGAAACGGCCATCAAGGGCATCAAGCTCGAATTCGAGGGCACGGTCGGCCAGCTCAACACCCGCCCCATGGTAGCCGCGGCCATCAACGGCGTGCTCAAGCCCTCGCTGGGCGACGTCAACATGGTCTCGGCGCCCCAGATCGCCAAGGATCGCGGCATCACCGTGGAAACCACCACCCGCGACCAGCAGGGCGCCTATGAGGGCTATATCCGGCTGACCGTGACCACCGAGCGCCAGGAGCGGGGCGTGGCCGGCACGCTGTTCGCCAACGGCAAGCCGCGCATCATCCAGGTCAAGGGCATCAACATGGAAGCCGAGCTCACCCCCTCCATGCTCTACGTGACCAACGAGGACAAGCCCGGCCATATCGGCCGGCTGGGCACGCTCCTGGGCAAGCTCGGCATCAACATCGCCAACTTCAACCTGGGTCGCCAGGAAGTGGGGGGCGACGCCATCGCGCTCGTCTCCATCGACGGCACGCTGACCGAACCCCAGCTCGCCGAAATCGCGGCGCTCGAAGGCGTCAAGCAGGCCAAGGCGCTCCACTTCGACCTCTGAAGCCGTCGCCGCGGCAGATTTACCGGGCCGGCGTCCCGCGCCGGCCCTTTTTTCCGACCCGAACTGTCAAGCGACCTTGACATCGCGAGGAATGGGTATATGTAAAGTATGCTTTACAAAATGGAGGTCGGCATGACCAACGAGAAAGCAACCCGGCGCTATCTGGGCTTCCTGATCCCGGCGGCAATCGCCTTCATCGGGGCGAGCGTCGCCTTCAAGGCGGCCGACAACGCCGCCTTGCTGCCCCCGCCGGCGCTCTACGCGGTGTCCGTCGTGCCGGTCGGGATCATGCTCGGCATGTTCTGGGCCCATTGGCGCTACATGAACGAGATCGACGAATTCCTGCGCTCCATCCAGGTCAAGGCGGCGTTCACCGGCCTGATCGTGGTGATCACCCTCGCCACCGGCTGGGGCTGGCTGGAATTCTATGCCGACGCGCCGCCGCTGGCGATCTTCTGGCTCAATCCGCTCTACTGGATCGCCTACAGCGCCGCCGTCCTGTGCTTCAGCCCCCGCGATGGCGCCGTGTCTTGAAGAACCGGATCAGGCAATTGCGCGGCGAGCGCGGCTGGTCCCAGGCGGCCATGGCGGAAAAGCTGGACGTGTCGCGCCAATCGATCAACGCCATCGAGACCGGGCGCTACGATCCCTCGCTTCCGCTGGCCTTCCGCATCGCCCGGCTGTTCGGGGTGCCGATCGAGGCGATCTTCGAGGATGACGGGGAGCAGCGCGGCTGAGCGTGTGGCCGGCCCCGCCTAGCGCCGCCGCGCCGCCCATTCCGCCAGGACGATGCCGCCGACGATGATGGCGGCGGCGAGGAAATGATAGGCCTCGAGGCGCTCGCCCAGGATCAGCACCGAGCCCAGCGTGCCGAAGACCGGAATGAGGTTGTGGCTGGGCGCGGCCCGGTTGGCGCCCACCAGCTCCACCCCGCGCGCATAGGCGACCTGGCTGAACATGGAGGGAAACACCGCGACATAGGCGATGACCGCCCAGACCGTGGGCGAAGCCTCCGCCAGGCTCGCGAACTTCCCCAGCCCGCCGCCGAACAGTGCCAGCATGACGACGCCCGTGATCGCCGCGCCGGCGAAGGACACGGCCATGAAGCTCATGATGTGCATCTTGGGGCGGAAGCGCAGCGCCAGCGTGTAGCCGGTATAGGCGAGGCAGGCGAGGATGACGAAGCCGTCGCCGATATTGACGTCCAGCGTCAGCAGGCGGGCCGGATCGCCATGGGTGGCGGTCAGGATCACCCCGAAGATCGCCAGCAGCACCCCCACGATCTGGATCGGCCGGGCGCGTACCCGGAACACGATGAAGTTGGCGCCGAGGATCAGCATGGGCAGCGAGGCCTGCTCGATGGCCGAGTTGACCGCGGTGGTGGTGGTCAGCCCCACATAGAGGAACACGTTGAACAGCGCATAGCCGACCGCGCCGAAGGCCATCACCACCGGCCAGTGGCGGCGCACCACGGCCCGGTCGGCCCTCAGGGGCCCGAGCGCGAAGGGCAGGATGACCAGCGTCGCCAGCACGCAGCGGCCGGCGAGCAGCAGGAACGGATCGATCTCGCCCACCACCAGCTTGGCCGCCACCACATTGCCGCCCCAGAACAGCGGGGCCAGCACCAGGAGCAGATAGGGTTGATCGAGCATGCGGGCGGAAATGCCGCGATTTTGCGTCTCGTGCGGCTTTGTCATCGTCGCCTGGGTGATGTAAGGACAGACGGACTTATCAGTTATTCGGCCGCGATCAAACCGCGACAAAGCTGGCCAGGGGGACGGACGTCCAACTATCGAGACGGGTGCGGCCCGGGTGGCCGGGCCCGGTTTGCCGCGTTTTGGTTTGCTGCGTTTTCTTGGGGAAGACTGGACTATGGCGAATGTGGTTGTCGTCGGCTCGCAATGGGGCGACGAGGGCAAGGGCAAGATCGTGGACTGGCTGAGCGAGCGCGCCGACGTGGTGGTGCGCTTCCATGGCGGCCACAATGCCGGCCATACGCTGGTCATCGACGGGGTGAGCTACAAGCTGGCCCTGCTGCCCTCGGGCCTGGTGCAGGGCAAGCTGTCGGTCATCGGCAACGGCGTGGTGGTCGATCCGCACCACTTCGTCGCCGAGCTGGAGAAGCTGCGCGGCCAGGGCGTCACCATCACCCCCGAGGTGCTGCGCATCGCCGACAACGCCCCGCTGATCCTGTCGCTGCATCGCGAGCTCGACGGCATCCGCGAGGACACCAATTCCGGCCTCAAGATCGGCACCACGAGGCGCGGCATCGGCCCGGCCTACGAGGACAAGGTCGGCCGCCGCGCCATACGCCTCGTCGATCTGTCCGAGCCCGACACGCTCATGCCCAAGATCGAACGGCTGCTGTCCCACCACAACGCGCTGCGCCGGGGCATCGGGCTCGATGAAATCTCCGCCGACGCCATCTATGCGGAACTGACCTCCATCGCCGACCGGATTCTGCCCTTCATGGACCAGGTCTGGCGCGTGCTGGAGGACAAGCGCAAGCAAGGCGCGCGCATCCTGTTCGAGGGGGCCCAGGGCGCGCTGCTCGACAACGACCACGGCACCTATCCCTTCGTCACCTCCTCCAACACCGTCGCCGGCCAGGCCGCCGCCGGCTCGGGCCTCGGGCCCACGGCCATCGGCTATGTGCTGGGCATCACCAAGGCCTATACGACCCGCGTCGGGGAGGGCCCATTCCCTTGCGAGCTCGACGACGAGATCGGCAGGCATCTCGCCACGGTGGGCCGCGAGGTGGGCGTCAATACCGGCCGGCCGCGCCGCTGCGGCTGGTTCGACGCCGTTTTGGTGCGCCAGACGGTCCGCACCTCCGGCATCACCGGCATCGCGCTGACCAAGCTCGATGTCCTCGACGGGCTCAAGGAGATCAAGGTCTGCGTCGGCTACGAGCTCGACGGATCACGCATTGATTATTTGCCTGCCTCAATGGGGGCACAAGCGCGCGTTAAGCCCATCTACGAGACGCTCGAAGGCTGGTCGGAAACCACTGCCGGCGCCAGGAGCTGGGCCGAGCTGCCCGCCCAGGCCGTCAAATATGTCCGCTATATCGAGGAGCTGATCGGCGCGCCGGTGGCCCTGCTGTCGACCAGCCCGGAACGCGCGGATACCATCCTGGTGGTTGACCCGTTCCAAGACTGATAATTTTTGTTACAACACGTCGCTGCAATTGTGAGTACCAAGTAGCCAATGGCGGATTACAAGGAGCTGTTGCGCCGGGCCATCTCGGCGCTGCCGGAAAACAATGGGGCTGCGCGCCGCGCAGTCTATGAAAAGGCACGTTCGGCTCTGGTTGGGCAATTGCGGGCCATCCAGCCCCCCTTGCCCGCCCGCGACATCACGCAGCACCGCCTGCAGCTCGAAGACTGCATCCGCCAGGTGGAACAGGAGGCCAGCGAAGCCGTCATCTCGCTGGGCCGCGACACCGCCCTGACGCCGCGCCCGCCGGCTCCCGCTCCCGCGACCCCTGCTCCCGCCCCGGCGCAGACGGCCCCCGCGCCAGTGCCGGCACCCCGGCAATCGGCGCCTGTCGCGCCCGTCGTCCCGGCCGAACCGCCTGCGGCAGCCGAAAAGCCGAAGCCGGAAGCCAAGGCCGAGCCCGTCGGGGACGAGCCCGCGCCGGTCCCGGCGCCGCCCCCGGCCGCGGCCCCACCTCCCCCGCAGCCCGCCGAGCCGGAAGTGCCCGCACCCAAGCCGACCGAGTCGATGTCCATCGAGGATATCATCGCCCAGGCGGCGGCGACCACCGGCGCCAAGGTGCAGAAGGCCGAGCCGGCCCCCCAGCCCTTCACCGTCGCACCCGTTCCCCTGCGGGGCAGCGAGCCGACCCCGCTCAAATCCCCGATCTTCTCGCCCCGGCGCGATGCCGTCGCCCCGGCCGCCGCCAATGCCGGCCTCGCCGCCGGCGCGCCCGCGCCCCGCATCGAACCTAGCCTCGGCTCCGGGGCCGCCCTGGCGCGGCGCGCCGAGCCCGAACCGATCGCGGTGGCCGAAACCCCGGTCGAGGCCGCCCTGTCGAGCGTGCGCGAGGTCGAGCTCGAAACCGACGACACTCGCGAGGCCGAAGGCGCCATCGAGCGCGCCATCGAGACGCTGGACCGCGAGGCGCGCGGCGAGCCCACCGATCCGCTGCCCGACCGCCCCGCCCCGGCAGCGACGCCGCTGTCCGGCGATCTGGCCGAGGGCGGCGACGATTCCGGCTTCGTCTCGGAGCCGGTGGCGCGCTCCGGCGCCGGGCTCACCATCTTCCTCGTGGTCTTCGCGCTGCTGCTGGTGGGCGTCGGCGGCGCCGGCTTCTGGGCCTGGCGCGAGGGCTATGTCGATCTCGACCAGATGTTCGGCCGCGCCCAGCCGGCGCAGACCGCGACCACCACGACCGAGACGCCCACCGCGCCGACCATGGACAGCACGGTCGCCGAGCAGCCCGTCTCCGGCGAGGGCACCACCGGCCCGGGCAACACGGCGACCACCACGACGGCCGAGCCGACCAGCGCCCTCGAGGGCCTGGAAGTCGAGGACCGCCTGGAGCCGACCCCCGACCCGGTGAGCCCGACCGGCCAGGAATCCGTGCTGCCCTCGATCAATGGCGAGCCCAAGACCGAGGAGCGTCTTTCGGGCGCCGACACCAGCATCGCCGCCACCAACGACCTCGCCGCCAGCGTCGATCCGGCGGTCCTCGCCGGCAGCCAGTCGCTGCTGCTCGAGGCCTCCCCCGATGGCACCAGCGGCGCCGTGCCCTTCTCCGGCACGGTGGAGTGGAGCAAGGGCGTCGACGAGATCGGCCTGCCCACCCTGATCGCCGAGGCCAGCATCCCGGCCCGCAATCTCGGCGTCTCGGTGACCATCCGCAAGAATGCCGATCCGAGCCTGCCGGCCAGCCACCTGATGGAGGTCAACTTCAACGTGACCGACACCTTCATCGGCGGCTCGATCTCCAGCCTGCCCGGCATCCTGCTCAAGAACGAGGAACTGGTGCCCGGCACGCCGCTGATCGGCGCCTCGGCCCGGGTGGTCGGCAATTCCTTCCTCTTCGCCCTCAGCGCCGCCGCCAGCGACGCGGCCACCAACAGCGAGTTGATGGAAACCCGCCGCTGGATGGACCTGGCCGTGGTCTACGGCACCGGCCGCAACGCCATCCTGACGCTGGAGAAGGACGAGGAAGCCCAGGCCCTGTTCGACGAGGTCTTCGCCGCCTGGTCCGAATAGGCCCCGCAGCACAGCCCGTCACGGGACCCCGGCCTGCCCGCCGTCTTGCTGCCGCACGGGCAGCAGCCGGCCCTCGGCGATGCGGTAGTGCCGCTGCGCCAGCGCCGCCACGTCGTCGGCATGGTGGCTCACCAATATCGTGTGCCAGCCCTGCTCCCGGGTCAGCCGGCCCACCAGATCGCGCGTGCCGCGCCTGGTCTCGTCGTCCAGCGCCGAAAACGGCTCGTCCAGCAGCAGCACCGGCCGGCCGCGCAGCAGGGTGCGGGCCAGCGCCACGCGCTGCTTCTGCCCGCCCGACAGCGTCGAGGCCGGCTGGTCGGCAAAACCGGCCAGCCCCACCTCGTCCAGCGCCGCCGCCACCCGCGCCCGCCCCGCCTGCCGGTCGAGCCCCCGCGGCAGGCCGAGCGCGGCGTTCTCGGCCGCGCTCAGATGCTCGAAGAGATTGTCGGCCTGCAGCAGCAGCGACACCGGGCGCGTCTCGGGCGGCAGCGGCAGCAGATCGCGCCCGTCGAGGGTCAGCGAGCCGCTGGCCGGGCGCAGGAAGCCGGCGATGAGGTCGAGCAGGGTCGACTTGCCCGAACCGCTCGCCCCGGACACCGCGGTCACCGCCCCCGGCGCCGCCTCGAGCGTGAAACGATAGGGTTCGGCCTGGCCCTTGTGGGCATAGACCAGATCATCGGCGCGGAGCATGCGCGATCCTTTCGATGAGACGGGGCAGCCCGACAAAGGCGGCGATGGTACCAATCAGCAGCAGGGCCGCGATGGCCGCCGCGTCGTTGCTGCGATAGGCGCCCAGCGCCCGGAACATCATCAGCGGCAGGGTCTGGAAATCCTGCGTGCCGAACAGGGCGATGACCCCGAGATCGCCCAGCGAGAAGCAGAAGGCCAGCGCCAGCATCAGCCCGATATCGCGCCCCAGCAGCGGATATTCGACCGAGGCGAATTGCTGCCAGCCGGACAGGCCGAGCGAACGGATGAGCTTGCCGCGGGTCCGCACGATGGCATCGAGCGGCGGCCCCAGCGTGGCGATGGCGAAGGGCAGCGACAACAGGCTGTTGGCGACCACCACCACGGCCGGCGCGGCGGCGGCCGGCGCCAGCCCCAACAGCCGCACCAGGAGGAAGAAGCCCAGCGACAGCACCACCGCCGGCACGGCGAGATAGGCATAGGCCGGCGCGCCGAGCACGGTGCGGGCCAGCGGGTGGCCCGCCGCGCCGCGCCCCAGCGCCAGCAGCAAGGCGAGCGCCAGGGTCAGCAGCGCCGAGGCCGTGCCGATGGCGAGGCTGGTCGCCGCCGCCCGCCAGAAGCCCGGCTGCGCCAGCACCCGGCCCAGCCCGGTGGCGAGCCCGTCGACCAGCACCGACACCAGCGGCAGCGCGAAGCCGATGGTGCCGGCGAGCAGGATCAGCCATTGCAGCGTCCGCGCCATCGGGCCGTCGCGCCAGGCCGGCTGGGCCGAGCGCCCCAGCGCCGCGGGAATGGGGGTCAGCGCCGAAGCCAGCAGGATCACCACGGCGCAGACCGCGATCTGCGTCAGCGCCAGCCGCACCGCCCCCACCAGGTCGAAATCGAGCCGCACCGCCGTATAGATCGCCACTTCCAGCGTCTGGTTGGCCGGCCCGCCGCCCAGCAGCAGCACGATGGGAAAGCTGGTGAAGGCGAGAAGGAAGATGATGGCGCCGAGGCCCGGCAGGCTCCCGCGCAGCGCCGGCCAGTCGATCAGGACGAAACGCTGCCGGGCCGAGAGCGCCAGCGACTGCCCCACCTTCAGCCGCGGCGCCGGAATGGCGTCGAGCCGCGCCAGCAGGATGCGGGCCGCGAAGGCCCCGTCGAGGATGACATGGGCGAGCAGGATGCCCTGGAGCCCGAAGGCCGGGCTGTCGATGGTGACTCCGAACAGCGCCTGGCTCGCCTGGTTGATCCAGCCATTGCGCCCCCAGATGGAGAGCAGGCCGAAGGCCACCACCATCCCGGGGGTGACGATGGCGGCTGCGAACAGGCCGACCACCAGGTCCCGCCCGACAAAGCGCAGCCGGTTGAGCGACCAGGCCACCGCGATCCCCACGGCGAGGGACAATATCGTGGTCAGCCCCGCCTGGATGGCGGTCATCCGCAGCAGATGCGGGATGTCCACCCGCGAGCCGCCCCCGGCATCGGTGGCGGCATCGAGGATGGCCCAGAGCACCGCCGCGATCAGCGCGGCGATGGCCAGCGCCAGGCCGGCCGCCCCCACAAGGCGCAGCGGACGATGCGGCAGGGTCAACATGGGACGGCCCCGTCGCGGCCGGCCCCGAGCAGGGGAATGCCTACCTCCGGCTCCTGCCCCCGTTCTCCATGCCCCAGCGCGGCGTCGCTGTCGCCTCCGCGCCTGACAGGTTCAGGCCGGACACTCCCCCAGAGAAGGGGGAGGCACCCGGTCATGCGCATTGCCGGCATGGCGCTACTGCACCGCCGCCAGCATCTCGTCGATCCAGGCCGGGGAATTGGCGAGGATGTCCTCGTCGCTGAGGATCAGCGTCTTTTCCGGCTGCGGCAGGGTGGCGAATTCCGGGGCGAGGTCCTCGCCCAGGTCGACCACCGGGAACATCCAGTTGGTCGTCGGGATGACCTTCTGGCCCTCATGCGAGGTGAGATAGGCCAGGAACTGCTGCGCCAGCGCCTGCTGGTCGGAGGATTTGAGGATGCCCGCCACCTCGATCTGCGCATAATGCCCCTCGGCGAACAGCGCCGCCTTGATGGTGTCGTCGCCGTCCTCGATCAGGTGATAGGCCGGCGAGGTGGTGTAGGAGAGCACCATGTCCGCCTCCCCGTCGAGGAACAGCGAATAGCTCTCGCTCCATTCGCGGGTGATGGTGAGGATATGGGGCCGCAGCCCGGCCCAGATCTCCGGGGCGCGGTCGCCATAGGCGGCCTTGACCCACAGCAGCAGCCCCAGCCCCGGCGTGGCCGAGCGCGGATCCTGGATGGCGATCTTGATCTCGTCGGGCAGCGCGATCAGCTCCTCGAACGAGGCCGGCGGCACAGCCATGGTGTCGGTGTCGTGCATGAAGGCGAAATGCGAATAGTCGAAGGGCACGAACTGCGCATCGGTCCAGCGCCCGGGCAGCACGAGATCGGTGAGCTCCAGCCCGTGATCGGCGAACAGCCCGGTGGCCCGCGCTTCGCCGGCGATGGCCGTGTCGAGCCCCAAGATGATGTCGGCCTCGGTCGTGTCGCCCTCGAGCTGCACCCGGCGCAGCGTGCCGATGGAGGAATCGGCAGCCACCCAGTTCACCTTGCAGCCGCATTCGGCCTCGAAGCCTTCCGAGAGCCGGAGCCCCGGGCCCCATTCGGAGGCGAAGCCGTCATAGGTGTATATGGTGAGCGTCGGCGGTTCCTGCGCGGTTGCGGGCGCGGCCGCAAGGCCGGCAAGAAGGACCGCAAGCGCCATGGAGGTATGTCTGACCATAGGTCTTCCCTTCAGTGGTCTGCGGCCATGGGTGAAGGGATGCGTCCAATGGTGGGGGCGCGCGCGGCGCCCTTGCCATCTCGAACTTCCTCCGCCAGCATGACCTGGTTCAGGTTCAATGGGTAACTCTCAGCTCCGGCGGCAACCGGAACACCCCAGCGAGACGACGCGGACCTTATTGAGAGATTTGTGACAGTGCAATCCCCTTCCCGAGGCGGCGCCGAGGCGCTGCCGCTCGTCTTCACCCGCCCGCTGGCCATCGTCGGCGGGGGAATCGCCGATCCCGCCCTGCTGCGCGCGCTGGCCGAACGCGACGTGGCGCTGGTGGGCGCCGATGGCGGCGCCGACGCCATCGGCGCGGCGGGCCTGGTGCCCGAGGCCATCATCGGCGACCTCGATTCGCTGGCCGACCGGCCTGGCTGGGAGGCGCGCAGCCGCGTCATCCACATTCCCGAGCAGATCACCACCGATTTCCAGAAGGCGCTCCATTCCACCCGGGCCCCGGTCACCCTGGCCCTGGGAATGACCGGCAGGCGGCTCGACCACACCCTGGCCGCGCTCAGCGCCGTGCTGCAGGTGGCCCCCGAGCGGCGTGTGCTGCTGGTGGACGAGGTGGACGTGGCCCTGGCCGCGGTCGGCACCCTGCGATTCGCCGCCGCGCCGCGCGAACGGGTGTCCATCCATCCGCTCCAGCCCATCCGCTTCCGCCGCTCCAGCGGCCTCTACTATCCGCTCGACGGCCTGCTGCTCGAGCCCGGCGGCCTGCTTGGCACCTCCAACGAGGGCATTGGCGGCCCGGTCGAGATCACCCCCGCCGACGCCACCCCCTGGCTGCTGATCCTGGGACGCGAGCGGCTCTGGGACCTGATGGAGGCCGGCCAGGCCGGCGCCGAGGAGTGAGACGGGGAATGTCTATCTTGGACTTGCCCCTCAGCTCGCCTCGTCCAGGCGGAATTGCAGCCGGGCCAGCTCGGCATAGCGGCCGCCCTTGGCGACCAGCTCGTCATGGGTGCCCTGGTCGATGATCCGGCCGCCGTCGAGCACCAGGATCTTGTCGGCGTCGCGGATGGTGGCGAGGCGATGGGCGATCACCAGCGTGGTGCGCCCTTCCATCAGATGCTCCAGCGCGATCTGCACCAGCCGTTCGCTCTGCGCGTCGAGCGCGCTGGTCGCCTCGTCCAGCAGCAGGATGGGCGCGTTCTTGAGGATGGCGCGGGCGATGGCCAGCCGCTGCTTCTGCCCGCCCGACAGCATCACGCCGCGCTCGCCCACCAGCGTGTCGTATCCCGCCGGAAGGTCGGCGACGAAATCGTGCACCAGCGCGGCCCGCGCCGCCGCCTCGATCTCGGCCATGCCGGCATCGGGCTTGCCGAAGCGGATGTTCTCGGCGATGGTCCCGGCGAAGATGGTCGGCTCCTGCTCCACATAGGCGAAGCGCTGCCGCAATTCGGCCAGCCGCACCTGCCGGATGTCGACGCCGTCCACCCTTATGGTGCCGGCCTTGACGTCGTAGAAGCGCTGCAGGAGCGAGAGCGTGGTGGATTTGCCCGAGCCCGAGGCCCCCACCAGCGCCACCGTCTCGCCCTTGCCCACGGCGAAGCTCAGATCGGACAGCACCAGCTCGTCGGCAGCCTCGCCATAGGCGAAATCGACATGCTCGAACGCCACCGTGCCCAACGGCGGCACGGGCAGCGGCAGCGGGCGTTCGGGATCGCGGATGCTGGCATCGGTATCGAGGATCTCGGTCAGCCGCTCGGTGGCGCCCGCCACCGATTGCAGCGTGCCCAGCACCTCCGACACATTGGTCAGCGCGCCCGAGGCCATCAGCGCATAGACGAGGAACTGGGCGAGCTGCCCGGCGGTCACCGATCCCTCGAACACCGAGCGGGCGCCCCACCAGACCAGGCCCACCAGGGCGCAGGTGCCGAGGAAGATGACCAGCCCCACCAGCACCGAGCGGGCGCCCAGCCGGCGCACCTCGGCGCGGAAGCTGGCCTCGCTGCGCTGGTCGTAGATGCGGGCCTGCTCCTGTTCCTGGGTGAAGGACTTGACCGTGCGCGTCGCCCCCAGCATCTCGGTGGCCATGGCCGACAGGTCGGCCAGCGCGTCCTGGGTCTGGCGCGACATGCCGCGCAGGCGCCGCGCATAGGCGATGACGGGAATGAGGATGGCCGGGGCCGCGATCACCACCGCCAGGGTCAATACCGGGCTGGTGAGCAGCATCATCACCAGCGCCCCCACGATGGTGACCATCGAGCGCAGCGCCAGCGAGAAGCTGGAGCCCACCGCGCCGCGGATCATGGCCACGTCGCCGTTGAGGCGGCTGGTGAGCTCGCCCACCCTGTGGGTGTCGAAATAGCGGGCGTCGAGCGCCAGCAGATGGGCGAACACCGCCTGGCGCAGATCGGCCAGCACCCGCTCGCCGATCACCGAGATGAAGTAGAAGCGCGCCCCGCTCGCCACCGCCATCACCCCGGCGATGCCGATGATCAGCCAGCCATAGCGGCCCACATTCTCGAGGTTCTGCGCGAGGAAGCCTTCGTCGATCGCCCCGCCCAGCGCCGCCGGGATGGCGAGCGAGGCGACGGCCGAGACCAGCAGGAACAGTATGGTCAGCGTCAGCCGCACCGGATAGGCCAGCATGAAGGGCACCAGCCGCTTGAGCGGCTGCAGGCGCCTGGGCTCGAGCCGGCCCCTGGGGATGATCTTTTCGGGGTCGGCCTCCACCGGCACGGCCTGGTCTGTCATGGCGTCGTCGTTTCCGTTGCGAGGGCCCTGCCGCCCCTCGGCGACCGCCCCGATATAGGCTCTGGCCCTGCCCCCCGCAACAGGGCGGCGGCGGGCAAAAATGCCGCTGTCCCGCCCTTGCGGATTGGCCCCTCTTGCTGTAGGAAGCCCGCCAACACCAGTTTTCTGCTCTCCGGGCGCCGCGGCGCCCGTTTGATTTGAGGCGCCGACGATGAAGACCGATATCCATCCCGACTACCACGTCATCAATGTCGTGATGACCGACGGCACGACCTACCAGACCCGCTCGACCTGGGGCAAGGAAGGCGACACGCTGCAGCTCGACATCGACCCCAAGACCCATCCCGCCTGGACCGGCGGCACCGGCCAGCTCCTTGACCGCGGCGGCCGCGTCTCCCGGTTCAAGGAACGCTTCAAGGGCCTGGGCATCTGAGGCCCATCCCCATGTCTTCCTGCAAAGCCCGGCCTCGTGCCGGGCTTCGTTTTTGCCCCTGAGGGTCCTGGAACGGGAAAGGCGGCGGCAAGCCGCCGGGCGCGCAACAGCCTATTCGGCGCGGCCGAAGGCGGCCCGCAGCCGGGCGAACTGATCGGCGATGCCGTTGGCCATGCCGCCGCTCGGCTCGGGCAGCGTGCCCTTTTCCAGGCTGTCGAGCTGCATGACCCGCTCGAACAGCCGGTCGCCCTTGTCGATGAAGGCGCGCAGCCGCTCGGGCAGCTGGTCGTAGCCCGGCCCGCCCCGCTGCGAGGGCGTGGCGGAGAACTTCACCTTCTCCTTTTCGGCGCGGGCGTTCTCGCGGGAGATTTCGCCCTCGTTCACCGCGCGTTGCAGCAGCAGCCAGGAGGCGAGCTGCATCAGCCGCGTGGTCAGGCGCATGGATTCGGTGGCATAGAGGATGGCGGCCTCGCGCGGCAGCACGCGGCTCTCCGCGCGCCCGTCGCCGTCGAGATAGGCCGCCACCGCCTCGATCAGCGCCATGCCCTCGCGATAGAGCGCGTCGAACCCGCTCGAGGCCACGATGCGCGGTCCGATGGAAACGGCCTGGGTGATTTCGCCGGTCTCGGCCACGGCTCCTCCTTGGATGGCCCATGCTAGGCGCAAAGCCGCGCCGCGTCATCCCTGCGGCCGGGCTATTCTAAAAAAGTGGTTTAAGCAGGGCCGCCAGAGCCTGAAACAAAAAAGAAAAAGAGCCGCAGGTTACGGCTCTCGAAGTTAACAGGGAGGCGTCAAACAGAGGGAGAAACCACTCTGTAAAATTCAGAACAATCTGAATAATCGAACCTTACCGCCCAAAACTTAATTGCATGTTAACAGGAGTCGATTTCTTAACCCTGCCCAATCGTCAACGCCCGAAGGCGGGCAGCCGGCCGCTGAGGCGGTCAGCGGCCCTCCAGATCCCAGCGCCAGCGGCTGGCGCGCCGCTGCCGCGCCGACAGCAATTGCCGCATGAACACCTGCACCGGCTCGGCAAGCCAGGCGCGCTCCAATGCCGTCCGCGCGGGCTTCAGCACCCGGCGGGGCAATTCCTGAACCGGCGCCGACGCCAGGGCCGCCTCCAGCATGTAGAGGCCGGCCAGCGTCAACAGCACGGCAATGGCGAACAGGTCCAAATCCATCCCGCAACCCCCTTTGGCCGCCCCGACCATAGGCCAATCGGAAATGCGAGCGAATACTAACCCTTTATTAAGCCTAACATCTCGACTTGTTTCATTCCGGGGACGACAGACCGGCAGGGGCGGGACAGGCCGTCCCACCCCGATGCCTAGAACTTGAACGCCGCCTCGGCGGCCTTGCGCGTGTCGCTGCGGGCCGCGATGGCAGCGCGCAGCCGCGCGATCTCGGCCTCGAGCAGTTCGATCCGCTCTTCGAGCTCGGATATCGAAAGCGCGTCGAGAGCCATGCCCACGTCATGGGCCGCGATGCGCTTGCGCTCTTCGTCTTCCATGTCGCGTCTCCTTTCCGTCCGGCCGGAGTTTAGCGCAGCCGTCTTGCCGAACAAGCACTTGGCGGCCAACATGGCTCCATGACCGAGCCTCTTTCCCTGCCCGCCGACATGCTGGCCATGGCCATCGCCGCCCCCGGCGGCCCCGAGCAACTGGTGCCGCAGCGGCAGGCCCTGCCGGTTCCCGGCCCCGGCGAGGTGCTGATCCGCGTCGCCGCCGCCGGGGTCAACGGCCCCGATCTGGCGCAGCGCCGCGGGCAGTACGCCCCGCCGCCCGACGCCTCGCCCCTGCCCGGGCTGGAGGTGGCCGGCGTGGTAGTCGCCTGCGGCCCCGATGCCGGCGACCATGCCGTGGGCGATCCGGTCATGGCGCTCACCAATGGCGGCGGCTATGCCGAATATGTCGCCGTGCCGCAGGGGCAGGTCCTGCCACCTCCCGCCGGCTGGAGCCTGCTGGAGGCGGCTGCCCTGCCGGAAACCTGGTTCACCGTCACCCAGACGCTGGTGATGCGCGCCGGCCTCGAGCCCGGCATGAGCGTGCTGGTGCACGGCGCCGCCGGGGGCATCGGGGGCGCCGCCATCCAGATCTGCGCCATAGCGGGCGCCCGGGCCATCGGCGTCGTCTCCGGCCGCGACAGGCTCGACTATTGCACCGGGCTCGGCGCCGTCGCCGCCATCGACCGCACCGGCGAGGACATTCTCGCGCGGGTCATGGAGCTCACCGAGGGCCGGGGCGTCGACCGGGTGGTGGACATCGTCGGCGGCGCCATGACCGCCACCAATGTCGCCGCCTCGGCCCGCGGCGGCCACATCGTGCAGATCTCGACGCTGGAGGGCGGCACCGCCAGCGTGCCGCTCCGCCAGATGATGGCCCGCGACCTCACCCTGTCCGGCTCGACCTTGCGGCCGCAATCCGCCGCCGCCAAGGCCGCCATCGCCCGCCGCATCCGCACGGATCTGCTGCCCGCCCTGTCGGCGCCGGGCCGGGTCAAGCCCCGGATCACCGCCTTTCCCCTCGGCGAGGCCGGCGCCGCCCATGCGGCCATGGAGGCGCGCCGGCATCTGGGCAAGCTGGTGCTGGTGACCGAATTCGGGGCGACGAAGCCCTGACTTGACCGTTGCGGAGCGGCCGCCAAATCCCTATATTGGCATCAGTTCCCCCTCAGCATTTGGCCAAGAGGCGGAGCGGCCCGGAGGAAGACCGGCCGCGCCACTAGGAGAAATTTAACCATGTCCCAGACCCTTCTGATGCCCAAGGCAACCGCCGTCTGGCTGGTGGACAACACATCCCTGTCCTTCGAGCAGATCGCCGCCTTCTGCACGCTGCACCCGCTCGAGGTGCAGGGCATCGCCGATGGCGACGTGGCCAGCGGCATCATGGGCGTCAACCCCATCCAGAACGGCCAGCTCACCCGCGAGGAGATCGAGAAGGCCGAGGCCGACCCGAACTACCGCATGAAGCTGTCGGACCCCAAGGTCCGCGTCGCCGTCGCCAAGCGCAAGGGGCCGCGCTACACCCCCATCTCGCGGCGCAACGAGCGTCCCAACGCCATCAAGTGGCTGGTGCGCAACCATCCCGAGCTCAAGGACGCGCAGATCATGCGCCTGGTCGGCACCACCAAGTCGACCATCGATTCGGTGCGCGAGAACACCCATTGGAACGCCGCCAACCTGACCGCCATGGACCCGGTGACGCTGGGCCTGTGCAGCCAGATCGACCTCGACCTCGAGGTCAAGCGCGCCTCCAAGGACGCTCCGGCCCAGAGCGAGCTCAACGAGGGCACCACCCTGCTCACCGCCGAGGAGGCCCTGGCCCGGGCCGGCGGCCGCAGCCATGCCGAGACCGAGGCCGGCTTCCACCCCGACGAGCAGGGCCGTGCCGCCCCGCCTGCCGACGAGGAGCTGGACGCCGATTCCGTGTTCGCCAAGCTCAAATCCCTCAAGTCGGACAGCGACGCCGAATAGCCCCCGCGGCGTCGTGGCCTCATGGATCCCCGCTTCGGCGGGGATTTTCGTTGGCCGCGCGCCGCAGCCCCCTCGCGTCGACCGCGGTCGTCCGGCGCGAGCCCGGCCATGGTTGACAAATCCGGCGCGACGGCATGGGTATAGCCGCACGTCCCGCCGGATTCGCCTTTCCCATGCTCGATCCCATTTTCGTCACGGTCGCCGTGGTCGCGGTGCTGGTCGTCGGCCTCAGCAAGGCCGGCCTGCTGGGCGGGCTCGGCGTGGTCGGGGTGCCGCTGCTGACGCTGGTCATGGCCCCCCGCGATGCCGCGGGCATGATGCTGCCGGTGCTGCTCTGCATGGATGCGGTGGCGGTGTGGATGTACCGCAAGGACTGCGACTGGGGCATATTGCGGATCATGCTGCCCGGCGCGGCGGTCGGCACGCTGGTCGGCTGGGGGCTGTGGGCCGTGGTCAGCGACGCGGTCGTGCTGCTCATGGTGGGCGTCATCACCCTGCTCTTCATCCTCGACGCCATCCTGCCGCTGCGCCAGAAGCTGGTGGATCGGCCGCCCTCCCGGCCCTGGGGCGTGTTCTGGGGCGGCGTCGCCGGCTTCACCAGCTTCATCTCCCACACCGGCAGCCCGCCCTACCAGATCTACACCCTGCCCCGCCGCATGCCGCCGGCGATCTATTCGGGCACCTCCGCCTTCTTCTTCGCCATCGTCAACAGCGCCAAGCTGGTGCCCTACTACTTCCTGGGCCAGCTCAACCTGCACAATCTGACCCTCTCCGCCGCCCTGGCGCCGGTCGGGGTGCTGGGCGTGCTGCTCGGCATCCATCTGGTGCGCCGCATCTCCGCGCGGCTGTTCTACCAGATCGCCTATGGGCTGGTGTTCCTGCTCGCCCTCAAGCTGGTCTGGGACGGCATCGCCGGCATCATGGCGGGCTGAACGGCCCGGAGGCCGACAGGGCCACGAGTGCCGGGAAATCGGGGAACCGCACTTGAGCGCGCGGTCCCCTCTGGCTAAGGTCCGCGCGCAATCGGACCAGCCGGAGACTGACGCATGACCGCCGCCCCCCAGACAGGCCACAACCAGTTCGGCAACCTGCCCGTATGGGATCTGTCCGACCTCTATCCCGGCAGGGACAGCCCCGAATTCAAGGCCGCCCTGGCCGAGGCCCGCCACCGCGCCGAAAAGCTCGAGGCCGACTACAAGGGCAAGCTGGCCGAACTGACCCGCGCCGGCCGCCTGATCGAGGCCATCCGCGACAGCGAGGCCCTGGGCGACCTCACCGGCCGCATCGGTTCCTTCGCCTTCCTGCAATATGCGCAGAACGCCACCGATCCGGACCGCGCCAAGTTCATGGGCGACACCAACGAGGCGCTGACCGCGCTCTCCACCCGGGTGCTGTTCTTCGAGCTCGAGCTCAACCGCATCGACGATGCCGAGCTCGACGCCGCGCTCGACCGCGATCCGGAGCTGGCGCGCTACAGGACCTGGTTCGCCGATCTGCGCAAGGCCAAGCCCTATCAGCTCGACGACAAGCTGGAGGAGCTGTTCCACGACAAGTCCGTCACCGCCTATTCCGCCTGGAACCGGCTCTTCGACGAAACCCTCTCCAGCCTCGAATTCGAGGTCGAGGGAGAGACGCTGAACCTCGAATCCACCCTTCATCTGTTGTCGGAGAAGCAGGAGCAGCGCCGCGAGGCCGCCTTCCACGCCCTGGCCGGGACGCTCAAGGCCAATGGCCGGCTCTTCACCCACATCACCAACGTTCTCGCCAAGGACAAGGAGATCTCCGACCGCTGGCGCGGCTACAAGGACATCGCCGACAGCCGCCATCTGGCCAATTCCGTCGAGCGCGAGGTGGTCGACGCCCTCCAGAGCGCCGTCCAGGCCGCCTATCCGCGCCTTTCCCACCGCTACTACCGGATGAAGGCCCGCTGGTTCGGCAAGGACAAGCTCAACGCCTGGGACCGCAACGCCCCCCTGCCGACCAGCGACGAACGCATCTGGGACTGGGACACCGCCGTCTCCACCGTGCTCGACGCCTATGGGCGCTTCTCACCCCGCCTGGCCGAGGTAGCGCAGCCCTTCTTCAACTCCGGCTGGATCGACGCGCCCACCGGCAACGGCAAGCTGTCGGGCGCCTTCGCCCATCCCACCGTGCCCAGCGCCCATCCCTATCTGATGCTCAACTATCTCGGCCGCACCCGGGACATCATGACCCTGGCGCACGAATTGGGCCATGGCGTGCATCAGCGCCTCGCCGCCGCCCAGGGGCCGATCCTGGCCAACACGCCCCTGACGCTGGCCGAGACCGCCTCGGTCTTCGGCGAGATGCTGACCTTCCGCGCCCTGCTCGACAAGACCACCGATCCCAGCCAGCGCTTCGCCCTGCTCGCCTCCAAGGTCGAGGACATGCTCAACACCGTGGTGCGGCAGATTGCCTTCTACACCTTCGAGCGCAAGGTCCACACCGCCCGCCGCCAGGGCGAGCTGCGCACCGAGGAGATCAACGCCATCTGGCTGGAAGTGCAGGCGGAATCGCTGGGCGACGGCATCCTCGCCAACGAGGGCTACGAGATCTTCTGGGCCTATATTCCGCACTTCATCCATTCGCCCTTCTACGTCTACGCCTATGCCTTCGGGGACTGCCTTGTGAACTCGCTCTACGCACAGTATGAGAAGGCCAGCGAGGGGTTTGCGGAGCGGTATTTCCAGCTCCTCGAGGCAGGGGGCAGCAAGCATCACTCCGAACTTCTGGCGCCCTTCGGGCTGGATGCGAAGGATCCGGACTTCTGGTCGCTCGGCCTGTCCATGATCGAACGGCTGATCGACGAGCTGGAAGCCACGGCGCCCTAGCTGCGACCAACGTATGATAGACCTTTAGACGACTATACTATCGAGGACCTCATGGCCAAAAAGACCGCCGAACCGCACCCCGCGCCGGTACTGGAATCCGCAATGGACTACGCCGAACACGAAAAGACCTATAACGGCTTCATCACCGGGGTGAAGTGGTCGATCTACGGCACGGCGATGATCGTCATCATCCTCTATTTCCTCATCAATCCCTGATCGGGACGCGCTGAGCAGGCCATGAAACGTGCCTGCCCGCGGGCAGGCGGGCAGGAGTGTCTCCATGAAGATTGCCGTGTTGCGCGAACGGGCGGAGGGTGAAAGCCGCGTGGCCGCCACCCCCGAGACCGTCGCCAAGCTGGTCGGCCTCGGCGCCGAGGTCACCGTCGAGAAGGGCGCCGGGCTCGGCGCGCGCCTCCCCGACGAGCAGTTCGCCGCAGCCGGGGCCGCCATCGGCGCCACCGCCGCCGCGACGCTGGCGGGCGCCGACATCGTGCTCTGCGTGCGCCGTCCTGCCGCCGCCGGCCTCGCCGGCGTCAGCCGGGGCGCCCTGCTGATCGGCGCGCTCGATCCCTATGGCAACGAGCAGGAGGTGGCTGCCCTCGCCCGGGCCGGCGTCGCCGCCATCGCCATGGAGTTCATGCCGCGCATCACCCGTGCCCAGGTCATGGACATCCTCTCCTCGCAGGCCAACCTCGCCGGCTACCAGGCGGTCATCGAGGCCGCCGCCGTCTTCGAGCGCGCCCTGCCGATGATGATGACGGCCGCCGGCACGGTCCGCCCGGCCAAGGCCTTCGTCATGGGCGCGGGCGTCGCGGGCCTGCAGGCCATCGCCACCGCCCGGCGCCTGGGCGCCGTGGTCTCGGCCACCGACGTGCGCGCCGCCGCCGGCGAGCAGGTGGAATCGCTCGGCGCCAAGTTCATCATGACCGACGCGCTCAAGGACGCCTCGGGCGCCGGCGGCTATGCCCGCGAGCTGACCGCCGACGAGCAGGCTGCCCAGGCCGAGCTGGTCGCCGGCCACATCGCCAAGCAGGACATCGTCGTCACCACCGCGCTCATCCCCGGCCGGCCGGCACCGAAGCTGGTGAGCCGGGCCATGGTCGAATCCATGGCGCCCGGCTCGGTGATCGTCGATCTCGCCGCCGAGCGCGGCGGCAATGTCGAATTGACCCAGCCGGGCAAGGCCATCGAGCACAACGGCGTCAAGATCATCGGCTTCACCAACCTGGCCGGCCGTATCCCCACCACCGCCAGCCAGCTCTATGCCCGCAACCTGCTCGCCTTCCTCGAGACGCTGATCGACCGGCAGGAGAGGAAGCTGGCCGTCAACTGGGACGACGAGCTGGTCAAGGCCACCGTGCTGACCCGTGACGGCGCCGTGGTGCATCCCGGTTTCGCCGCTGCCACGCAGGCAACCCCGCCGGCCGCGCCGGTCGCGGTGCCCAGGCCCGCCCCCAGGGCGCCGGCCGGCACGCTCGAAGCCAGGGACGCCCCGGTCAAGGCCGGGGCCGCGAAGAAGACCGCGGCCAAGGCCCCGGCCGCGAAGACGGAGGCCGCGCAAGCCGCCGGCCCTGCCAGGAAACCGGCTGCC
>ENA-UOVV01000804-UOVV01000804.1-compost-metagenome-genome-assembly--contig:-NODE-804-length-30852-cov-13.958048_pt1 | contig 30852 bp, 28 predicted proteins | sample MGYA00238155_ERZ761577 | MGnify/ENA primary metagenome ERZ761577 (study PRJEB28898, sample SAMN06268775) | compost metagenome | isolation source: Emeryville, CA | place: USA:Emeryville, CA | collected... | reverse complement strand
TGGCACCCTGGTGCGCATGACTCGCGTGGCAGCCATCGACTGCGGCACCAACTCCATCCGTCTGCTCGTCGCGGACGTCGACCCCCTCGCCGGCACCGTGACCGACCTCGACCGGCGCATGGAGATCGTGCGCCTCGGCCACGGCGTCGACCGTACGGGCATGCTCGCCCCCGAGGCGCTCTCGCGCACCCTCGACGCGACCCGCCGCTACGCGGAGATCCTGAGCGAGCTCGGCGCCGAGCGTGTGCGCTTCGTCGCGACCTCCGCGACGCGCGACGCCTCGAACCGCCAGGACTTCGTCGGCGGCGTGCGCGAGATCCTCGGCGTCGAGCCCGAGGTGGTCTCCGGGGTGGAGGAGGCCGAGCTGTCCTTCCGTGGCGCGACGAGCGTGCTGGGTGGGGCGCACCCCGGGCCCTTCCTCGTGGTGGACATCGGCGGGGGGTCGACCGAGCTCGTGCTCGGCACCGATGCGGTGCTCGCGGCGCACTCGATGGACGTGGGCTGCGTGCGCCTGACCGAACGGCACCTCGCAGACGACCCGGCCTCCGCCGAGCAGCTCGCCGCGGCCTCGGCGGACGTCCAGGCGGCCCTCGACGCCGCGAGCCAGGACGTCCCCCTCGGCCAGGCCGCGACCCTCGTAGGCCTTGCGGGCTCGGTGACGACGGTGACGGCGCTCGCCCTCGGGCTCGAGAGCTACCAGCCCGAGCGCATCGACGGCTCGGTGCTCGACGCCGACGCCGTGGTCGCCGCGGCGGCCTCGCTCACCGCGATGCCGCGCGAGGAGCGAGCCGCGCTCGGCTTCATGCACCCGGGGCGCGTGGACGTCATCGGGGCGGGAGCCCTCGTGTGGCGGCTCGTGGTCGAGCGCGTGCGCGCCGAGGTCGAGGCTGCCGGGGGAGAGCTGCGCAGCGTGGTGACGAGCGAGCACGACATCCTCGACGGCATCGCCCTCTCCGCGGCGCGCTGAGCCTTCCCGCGCGCGCCCGACAGGGGCGCGTGACAGACGTCACCGTCCAGAATCGGCGGATTCCTGCGGCTGCGGTAGGCATGACTTTGCCCCAGCGCGTAGCGTGGAAACATGCCCCCGACGACGAACCCTGACGTCAGTGCTGCCCAGAATCAGGCGGACGCCCCCGAGGTGGACGCTCTGACCCAGGAGCGCTCGGCCGGACGTCCCCGCAAGTCTCCGCGCATCCTCCTGCTCGGTGGCGGCTCGGTGGGCCTGTACACGGCCAAGCGCCTGCGCCGCCGTCTCGCGCGCCGCGAGGCCTCGCTCGTCGTCGTCGACCCGCGTCCCTACATGACCTACGCGCCCTTCCTCCCCGAGGCGGCCGCCGGGTCGATCGACGCGCGCTACGTCGTCGCCCCCTTCCACAAGGCGCTCAAGGGCGTCACGGCGCTCCAGGGCAAGGTCTCCGAGATCCGCCACGCCGAGCGCCGCGTCCAGGTCACCCCCGTCGCGGGCGAGCCCTACTGGGTCACCTACGACCACCTCGTCGTGGGCCTCGGCTCGGTCGCGCGCACGCTACCCATCCCGGGCCTCGCGGAGGTCGGCTTCGGCTTCAAGCACGTCGAGGAGGCCATCGCGCTGCGCAACCACGTGCTGGGCCGCATCGACCTCGCGGCCTCGACCTGGGACCCCGAGCTGCGCAAGCGCCTGCTGACCTTCACCTTCGTCGGTGGCGGCTTCGCGGGCATCGAGGCGCTCGGCGAGATCGAGGACATGGCCCGCTTCGCGGTGCGCACCCACCAGGGCATGCGCCCCGAGGACCTGCGCTTCGTGCTCGTCGAGGGCTCGCACCGCGTGCTCCCCGAGGTCTCCGAGGAGCTTGGCGGCTACACGCTCGAGCGCCTGCGCGAGCGCGGCATCGAGGTGCACCTGTCGACCTTCCTGAACTCGTGCGTGGGCGGTCACGTCGTGCTCTCGAACGGCACCGAGTTCGACTCCGACACGATCGTGTGGACCGCGGGCGTCAAGGCGAACCCCGTGCTCGCGAACAGCGACCTCCCGCTCGACCAGATCGGCCGCGTGCGCACCAACGCCGCGCTCCAGGTCGTCACCGAGGAGGGCGTCGTCGTCCCCGACGCCTACGCCGCGGGCGACTGCGCTGCGGTGCCGGACCTGCTCAACCCCGGGCAGTTCTGCCCGCCCAACGCCCAGCACGCGATCCGTCAGGGTGCGCACCTCGGCGAGAACCTCGCGCGAGTACTGCGCAGCGCCGAGGTCACCGAGTACTCGCACAAGAACGTCGGAGCCGTCGCCTCGCTCGGCATCTACAAGGGCGTGGCCCAGATGTTCGGCCGATTCAAGGTCCGCGGCTTCCTCGCCTGGGTGCTGCACCGCACGTACCACGTGTTCGCGATGCCCACGCTCGACCGCAAGCTCAAGATCATGACCGGCTGGACGGCCAACCTGCTCTTCCGCCGCGAGGTCGTCGCGCTCGGCTCGGTGATGCAGGACCCGCGCCACGAGTTCCTCGCGGCCTCCGTCCCCCCGAAGCCTGCCGCCCCCGCCTCGGAGGCTCCGGCGAGCGCGGTGGGCGCGACCGAGAAGCCGGCGAAGAAGGCTGCCGCGAAGAAGACGGCGGCGAAGAAGGCCCCCGCCACGAAGGCGCCCGCGAAGAGGGCCCCCGCGAAGAAGGCTCCCACCGAGTCCTGAGCCCTGCGCTCGGGGGAGCGGCGCCTGGCAGGATGAGCGGCGCGCCCCCGTAGCCCAACTGGCAGAGGCAGCCGGCTTAAACCCGGCCCAGTGCAGGTTCGAGCCCTGCCGGGGGCACCGGCTCGTGGCGAGCTCTCGAAAAGGAGTAGGACAGGCCTGGGAACTGCGAGCTCGTCCGAGGCGTTGTCAGCGCGGGAGGACCTCGCGCACCCCCGCGCGCAGGCCCGACCTGGCCGCTGAGGGCTCCCCGGAGCGAGCGGCCCGACCCGTAGAGTGGTCCCCAGCACGACGGCGGCTCCGCCGGGCGCCGCCGCCCGACCGAGAGGAACGCCGTGAGCAACCCCGTCTTCAGCCGAGACCCGATGTTCAACGGCCGTGGCTCGAGCACCGCGCACGCGACCGTCGACGCCGCGACGCTCGACCAGATGTACGGCATGCCCACCGCGACGCCGCGCGAGACGGGCCGCATGACCTACGACGACGTCATCGTCCGCACCGCGGGCCTGCTCGCGGTCATCGTCGTCGTCGGCGCCGCGACCTGGCTCTTCGCGCCGGGCCTCGCGATGATCGGCCTCATCGGCGGCTTCGTTCTCGGGCTCGTCAACGCCTTCAAGAAGGAGCCCAGCCCTGCGCTGATCGTCGCGTACGCGGTCTTCGAGGGCGTGTTCCTGGGCGGCATCTCGTACTTCATCGAGACGATGACCCGGCCGGGGAGCCCCGCGGGCAGCCTCGCCCTCCAGGCCGTCATGGCGACCGTCGCGACCTTCGCAGTCTGCCTCTTCCTCTTCCGCTCGGGCCGCGTGCGCGTCACGCCCAAGTTCACGCGCTGGCTGCTCGTCGCGCTCGCGGGCTACGCCCTCTTCGCGCTCACGAACTTCGTGCTCTCCTTCTTCATCGCCTCGGAGGGCTTCGGCCCGCTGCGCAACGGCCCCGTCGGCATCATCGTCGGCCTGATCGCCGTGGGCCTCGCCTCGGCCGCGCTCATCGTCGACTTCGACGCGATCAAGCGCGGCGTCGAGGGCGGCGCGCCGCGCAAGTTCGCGTGGTCGGGCGCCTTCGGCCTCACCGTGACCCTCGTGTGGCTCTACATCGAGTTCCTTCGCCTGATCGCGATGTTCACCTCCAACCGATGACCAACCCCACGAACCTCCCGGACCACCACTACTTCCGGGGGTTCCCCCCGCACGCCGAGCCTTCGTCGCCGCGAGCCCAGCTGGTCGCCGGGCTCGCGGCGGCGCTCACGGTCATGCTGCTCGCCGAGGCCGTGCTCGCGCTCGTGCTGCGCGAGCTCATGCTCTTCCTGCTGGTCGCGCTGGGTACCGTGCTCCTCACGCTCGTCGTCGGCACGCCGCTCGCGATCTTCCTCGACCGGCTCAGCTCGAGGCTCGCGCACGCGCGGGCCTCGCTCGTGTTCGCCCTCGTCGCCTTCGTCTTCTTCGGGGCCTGGGGAGCGGTGCTCGGCTACGGTCTCGTCTCGTGGCTCGCCTCGAGCCCCGAGCGCGCCGAGACGGGGGTCTTCGTCTCGCCCGCCATGGGCGCCGCCTTCCTCGCCGTCTACCTCGGCTCGACCTTCGCGATGGGCGCCGTCGCGGGCCGCTTCGTCGGCCCTGCGCTCTCGCTGCGCAAGGGGCTCGTACGCTCGGCATGGGCCGGCATCGGCGTCGTGACGATCGCCGCCGTCTACTTCTGGTTCTTCACCCAGTTCGTGCCCGTCGGGGCCTGACCGAAGGAAGCTCATGCGGTACGCGGAACACATCTCGGAGCTCGTGGGCGGCACCCCGCTCGTCAAGCTCTCCTCCGTCACGGAGGGACTGAGCGCGACGATCCTCGCCAAGGTCGAGTACCTCAACCCCGGCGGCTCCGTGAAGGACCGCATCGCGCTCAAGATGATCGAGGCCGCCGAGGCCTCGGGAGAGCTGCAGCCCGGCGGGACGATCATCGAGCCCACGAGCGGCAACACGGGGGTAGGCCTCGCCCTCGTCGCCCAGCGCAAGGGCTACCGGTGCATCTTCGTGTGCCCCGACAAGGTCTCGCAGGACAAGCGCGACGTGCTCGAGGCCTACGGTGCGAAGGTGGTCGTCACGCCCACGGCCGTGGCCCCGGACCACCCGGACTCCTACTACTCGGTCTCCGACCGGCTCGCCGCCGAGATCCCGGGCGGCTGGAAGCCGAACCAGTACTTCAACCCGAACGGCCCCGCCTCGCACTACGAGTCCACGGGCCCCGAGATCTGGGCCGACACCGAGGGCAAGGTCACGCACTTCGTGGCCGGCGTCGGCACGGGCGGCACCATCACGGGCACGGGCCGCTTCCTGCGAGACGTCTCGAAGGACCGCGCGCCCGAGGACGGTGGCGAGGTCTACGTCATCGGCGCGGACCCGGCGGGCTCGGTCTACTCGGGCGGCGACGGCCGCCCCTACCTCGTCGAGGGAGTGGGCGAGGACTTCTGGCCGGGTGCTTACGACCCGAGCGTCCCGCACGAGGTCATCGCGGTGTCCGACGCCGACTCCTTCGCCATGACCCGCCGCCTCGCGCGCGAGGAGGGTCTCCTGGTGGGCGGCTCGTGCGGCATGGCCGTCGAGGCCACGCTGCGCTTCGCGCGCCGGCTCGAGACCGAGGACCCCGAGGCCGCGAAGAAGGCCGTGATCGTGGTGCTGCTGCCGGACTCGGGCCGCGGCTACATGTCGAAGATCTTCTCCGACGCGTGGATGCGCTCGTACGGCTTCCTCGCCGTCGACGGCGGCCAGTCCGTCGCGGACGTGCTGCGTTCGAAGGACGGCTCGCTCCCGGACCTCGTGCACACCCACCCGACGCAGACGGTGCACGACGCGATCGGCGTCATGCGCGAGTACGGCGTCTCGGTGCTCCCCGTGGTCGGGGCCGAGCCGCCCGTGAAGATCGGCGAGGTCTCGGGCTCGGTGACCGAGAGCCAGCTGCTCGCGGCGGTCTTCGCCGACGAGGGGGCGCTCGCCGAGCCGATCGCCAAGCACATGGGTCCGCGCATGCCGCTCATCGGCGTGGGCGAGTCCGTCGAGTCGGCGCGCTCGGCGCTCACCGAGTCGGACGCCCTCCTCGTGGTGGGCGACGGCGACCCGGTGGGCGTCATCACGCGCCACGACCTGCTGGGCTTCCTCGCCCGCTGAGGCTCGAGCCCTTCCCGGGCGCGAGTCCCCACGGAGCGCGCCCGGGAAGGGCTACCGCAGCCCCTGCGGACAGTCATCAGACGTCCCATCTTTTCGCCCGGAACCACTATCGAAGGAGATCACGTGGCCCGCTTCGACCTGCCGCTCGCCGAGCTCCAGGCCTACCGCGCCGAGCTCGAGGAGCCGGCCGACTTCGAGGACTTCTGGAGCTCGACCCTCGCCGAGGCGCGCGCCTTCGACGTCGACGTGCGCCTCGAGCGCGTCGACGCGGGCCTCGAGCTCGTCGAGGTCTTCGACGTGACCTTCGCGGGCTTCGGCGGCCACCCGATCAAGGGCTGGTTCTCTCGGCCCCGCGGCGTCGAGGGCCCGCTGCCCGCCGTCGTGCAGTACAACGGCTACGGCGGTGGTCGCGGGCTGCCCTTCCAGCACACGCAGTGGCCCTCGGCGGGCTTCGCGCACCTGTTCATGGACACCCGCGGCCAGGGCGCCGGCTGGGGCGAGGGCGGTGACACCCCCGACCCCGTCGGCTCGGGCCCTGCGACCCCCGGATCGATGACGCAGGGCATCGAGGACCCCGAGACCTACTACTACCGGCGCGTGTTCATCGACGCGGTGCGCGCCGTCGACGCCGTGCGTGCGATCGAGGGCGTGGACGCCGAGCGCGTCGCGATCACGGGCGGCTCGCAGGGCGGCGGCATGACGATCGCCGCGGCCGCGCTCTCCGAGGGGCTCAAGGCAGCGATGCCGGACGTGCCGTTCCTGTCGCACTTCTCGCGCGCGATCGAGATCACCGACGGCTTCCCCTACGGCGAGATCGTCAAGTACCTCGCGGTGCGCCGTCACGCTGTCGAGCAGGTCATGCGCACGCTCTCGTACTTCGACGGCATGCACCTCGCTCGCCGCGCCTCCGCCCCGGGCCTGTTCTCGGTGGCGCTCATGGACATGATCTGCCCGCCCTCGACCGTCTACGCCGCCTTCAACCGCTGGGGCGAGCTGCGCGGGGAGGTCGCCAAGCACATCGAGGTCTACCCCTTCAACGGGCACGAGGGCGGTCAGAGCTACCAGTGGGTGCACCAGCGCGCCTGGCTGCGCGAGCACCTCGGCCACTGAGCGCGAGGGGTATCGCCTGCGCGCCCCGGGCGCGAGCCCGCCACATCAGGAAAGATGGAGGGCGGCCAGTCAGGCCGACCCCGACGAGAGGTACATCATGACCGTTGACCTTCCCACCGCGAGCGGCTCCTTCGGCGAGAAGCCCGTGCTGACCTTCCCCGAGACGCCGGCCCCCGCGGACCTGCAGGTCAAGATCCTGCACCAGGGCACGGGTTCCCTCGTCGAGGCCGGTGACGACCTCGAGGTGAACTACCTCGGCCAGTCCTGGGGCGGTCACGTCTTCGACAACTCCTACGACCGCGGGTCCTCGATCTCCTTCCCGATCGGCGTCGGCGCCGTGATCGGCGGCTGGGACGAGGGTCTCGTGGGCCAGGCCATCGGCTCGCGCGTGCTGCTGAGCATCCCCTCGCACCTCGGCTACGGGGACCGCGGCGTCCCGCAGGCAGGCATCAAGGGCGGCGACACGCTCGTCTTCGTGGTCGACATCATCGACTCGCGCGGCGCCTGAGCCGAATCGCTGCGAGGGCCCCGACCGGCTTGCGGTCGGGGCCCTCGTCGCCGTCGAGACCGGGCGGCCCTCTCCCCGAGTGGATAGCCTTCGCCCCATGGGCGAGAGCTCGGGGCTCCGGGTCGTGCTCGCGGAGGACAGCTACCTGATCCGCGAGGGGCTTCGTCGTCTCCTCGCCGAGATCCCCGAGATCGAGCTCGTGGCGAGCGTCGGCTCCCTCGGCCCGCCGCGCCTACCTGCTCAAGGAGCGCGTCGGCGACCTTGCCCAGGTGCAGCACGCCGTGACCGCCGTGGCTGCGGGCGGCACGGTGCTCGACCCGATGGTCGTCGACTCGCTCGTCCGCGCCCGAGAGCGCAAGGAGGCCTCGCGCCTCGGGGGCCTTACTCCTCGAGAGCTCGAGATCCTCGCGAAGGTGGCCGAGGGAGCCTCGAACGCGCGGATCGCCGAGGAGCTGGTCCTCACGGAGCGGACGGTCGAGAAGCACATCACCTCGGTGCTCGCGAAGCTCGGGCTCGACCCGAGCGACGCCGCGGCCCATCGCAGGGTGCGGGCGGTGCTCGTCTACCTCGCCGAGGTCGAGGGCTGAGCTCTCGGGGGAGTCGCGGGCAGCGAGACGAGCACGCGGGTGCCCGCGCCGGGGGCGGAGCGGACCTGGGCACGTCCGCCCAGCGAGCCCACCCGGTCCTTGATCCCCTCGAGCCCGGAACCGGCGGTCAGGTCGGTGTCGAAGCCACAGCCGTCGTCGGTGACGGTGAGGCGGAGGGTCGAGGGCTCGCACTCGACGTCCACGGTGATCCGGGAGCTCCCGCTGTGCCGCAGCGCGTTCTGGACGGCCTCGATGCACGCGAAGTACGCGGCGCTCTCGCTGCCTCGCGGCGCGTGGCTCGGAGTGCTTGCCGCCTCGCTCACGCTCGTGCTGGTGCTCGCGGAGTCGGTGCCGTTCCGCCTCGCGAGCTCGGGTCTCGGGACGGGGCATGCGGGGAGCTCGCGAGGGCGACCGAGCCGGCAGCCCGGTGCTCAGCCCACGAGCTTGGTCTCGTAGGCGAGGATCACGGCCTGCACGCGGTCGCGCACCCCGAGCTTGGCGAGGATGCGCCCCACGTGCGTCTTGACCGTGGCCTCGGAGAGGAAGAGGCGCTCGGCGATCTCGGCGTTCGACAGGCCCTCGGCGACGGCGCGCAGGACCTCGAGCTCGCGCGGCGTGAGCTCCGAGAGCCGAGGGTCGAGGCCCGTGTCGGGGGCGCCCGGCTCGGGCAGGTGGCCCGAGAAGATCTCGAGCATGCGTCGCGTGACTCGCGGGGAGATCACGGCGTCCCCCGAGGCCACCGCACGGATCGCGGCGACGAGCTCGGGCGGCTCGGCGTTCTTGAGAAGGAAGCCGCTCGCCCCTGCGCGCAGGGCCGCGAAGGCGTACTCGTCGAGGTCGAAGGTCGTCAGGATGAGCACGCGCGAGTCCGGCAGCTCGCGCACGAGCGCCTCGGTCGCCTCGATGCCGTTCATGCCCGGCATGCGCACGTCCATGAGCACGACCTCGGGGCGCAGGGCCCTCGCCTGGGCGATCGCCGAGCGACCGTCGTCGGCCTCGCCCACGACCTCGAGGTCGTCCTCGGCCTCGAGCACGAGCCGGAAGCCCATGCGCAGCAGAGCCTGGTCGTCGACGAGCAGCACCGTCGTCACGCGGGACCCTCCCCCTTCCTGGGGCCCTCGACGGGCCATCCTTCCGCGCCCCAGGGCAGCACGGCGTGCACGCGCCAGCCGCCCTCCCAGGGCCCTGCCTCGGCCACGCCGCCGTAGACGCCGACGCGCTCGCGCATCCCGATCACGCCGCGACCCGAGCCGGTCTGCGGCTCGGTGACGATGACGCCGGGACCCTGGTCGCTCACCGTGACCTCGATCCCCACGCTCGTGCGGGCGATCTCGACCTCCGCTCGCGCGGTCTGCGGGGCGTGGCGCAGGGTGTTCGTGAGGGCCTCCTGCACGATGCGGAAGACCGCGAGCTGGAAGCCCGCGTCCTCGGGCAGCGGGGTGCTCAGTCCCCTCGCGTGGATCGTCATGCCCGCAGCCCGGAAGCGGTCGACGAGCTCCGCGAGGTCCTGGGAGTCCGGCTGGGGCTCGAGAGGCGCCTCGGGCTCGGCGAGGACCCCGAGCACGCGCCGCATGTCCGCGAGGGCCGAGCGCCCCGTCGAGGAGAGCTCGTCGAGGGCGAGCTTCGCGCGCTCGGGAGACTTCGTGAGCGCTGCGCCTGCGCCGTCGGCGAGGGCGATCATCACCGAGAGCGAGTGGGCGACGACGTCGTGCATCTCGCGGGCGATCCGGCCGCGCTCGGCGGCGCGCGCGAGCTGGGCCTGCTGGTCGCGGTCGCGCGCGAGGGCGTTGGCCCGCGCGACGAGGTCCGCGATGTGCTGTCGGCGCCCGCGCACGCTCGTACCGATCGCGATCGCGAGGAGAGCTGCGAGCACGAGCATCACGAGGGCGGTGACCTTCGCCGCCTCGACCGAGATGCCCTCGAGCGAGTCCTCGGGGCCGACGATGGCCTTGTCGAAGAACCAGACGGCACCGCCCACGGCGAGCTGGGACAGGCCGAAGGCCGTCCAGGTGATCGCGGAGCGCTGCGAGGCGGCGACGGCGTACAGGCTCAGCGCGACGGCGAGCTCGAGCCCGTGGGTCGAGCTGGTCGTCAGGGCGCTGAGCACCGTGAGCGAGGTGACGGCCACGAGCGTGGCGACGGGGCGGCGCCTGCGCCAGAAGAGCGCCGTCGTGGTGAGGGCCACGAAGGCGAGGGCGGTGAGCATCTGCGCCTCGGAAGGTCCCGAGCCGGGGATCTCCGGGTCGGTCTCGGGGCTCGAGAAGGAGGTCACGAGGGCCGGGAAGGCGAAGAGCACCATGATGAGCACGTCCATCACCACGGGGCGCTGGGCGAAGAAGGTGCGCACGGGCCCGAGGCGCCGCGCGCTGATCTCGGTGAAGAGCGGCTCGGGCTGCTGCGTCGCGCTCGTCATGGTGCCTCCTTCCCTCGTGCCCGAACCCCGGGGGCCGTCGTCCTTCGCGCGTGGTGCCGGGGACCACTGTGCCACCCGATCGCCCGGGGGCGAGCCGCGAGGTCCGGACCCGTGCGGACCCGGACCTCGCGAGCGGGGGCGGCGCGCCCCTCCAGCGCGCCGCCCCGGGGGTGGGCCGGGCTCAGGCGTCCCTCCGGCGCAGCAGCACCGCCGCCGCACCCAGCACGACGAGGACCCACGCGGCGAGCACGCCGTAGCCCTGCCAGGGCGTCAGGACCGGGACGTCGCCGGCCATCTGGGCGCTGAAGGCGAGCATGTTCTCGTCGAGGAGGAGCTGACTGCCCGCCGAGGCCGGCAGGAAGGGGCTCACGAGCTCGAAGACCCGCACCGGGATGACACCGAGCACCTGCTCGACCACGAGCACGAGGCCGATGACGATCGCGATGCCGCCCGCCGAGTGACGCACGAGGGCGCCGACGCCGAGCGCGAGGAGCGACATCGTGGCGAGGTAGAGCGGGGCGCCCAGCAGGATGCGCCAGGTCTCGCCCGAGGAGAAGTCCACCGGACCGCCGAGCTCGCCTAGGAAGGGCAGGCTCGCGGCGAAGGAGAGCGCCACGGCGAGGGTCGAGACGGCGAAGACCGTCGAGAAGAGCACCACGGCCTTGCCGAGCAGCGCCGGGACGCGCGAGGGCACGGCCGCGAAGGTCGAGCGGATCATGCCTGTGCCGTACTCGCCCGAGATCGTCAGCACGCCCAGGACGAGCACGACGAGCTGGGCGAAGAAGACGCCGTTCGTCGCGTAGGCCGCGGGGTGGGTCAGCAGCGCCGTCGGGTCGGTCCCGAGGTCGGCGGGTTCCTCCGCGAGGAGGAGCGACATGCCCCAGGCCGAGAGGACGGCGACGCCGATCATCACGAGCACGGTGGCCGAGAGGGTCCACACCGTGGAGCGCACGGTGCGGAGCTTGACCCACTCGGAGCTCAGGACGCGGGGGAAGGTGACGGGGCCGACGGCGCGCGTCGGCACCGAGAGGCGAGGGCTCGCGAGGGTCGCGGTGGTCATCGGGAAGCTCCTTCGGTCAGGGCGACGTGGTCGAGGGGGGACTCGGAGTGGTACTCGACCTCGTCGGCGGTCAGCTGCATGTAGGCCTCCTCGAGAGAGGCGCTGAGCTCGGTGAGCTCGAAGAGGGCGATGCCGGCGCTCGCCGCGGTCTGGCCGATCTCGGCGACCTCGAGGCCGGTGACCTCGAGCACGTCGGCGTCGGTCTGGCGGACCTGGGCGCGCGGGCTCAGGAGAGCCTCGAGGGCCGCGGCCTGCGGCGTGCGCACCCGCACGCTCGAGGTCTTGCCGCGAGCGATGATCTCCGCCACGGGGGCGTCGGCGATGACCCGCCCGCGCCCGACGACGATGATGTGGTCGGCGGTGAGGGCCATCTCGCTCATGAGGTGCGAGGACAGGAAGACCGTGCGGCCCTGCGAGGCGAGGTGGCGCACGAGCTTGCGTACCCACAGCACGCCCTCGGGGTCGAGGCCGTTGACGGGCTCGTCAAGGATGAGCGTCTGCGGGTCGCCGAGCAGCGCCGAGGCGATGCCGAGCCGCTGGCCCATGCCGAGGGAGAAGCCGCCCACGCGCTTGCTCGCGACCGACTCGAGGCCCGTCATCTCGATGACCTCGTGGACGCGGCGCGTGGCGATGCCGTGCGTCGCGGCCATCGCGAGCAGGTGGTGGTAGGCGGTGCGCCCGGTGTGCACGGCCTTCGCGTCGAGCAGGGTGCCGACCTCGCCGAGCGGGGCGCGGTGCTCGGCGTAGCTGCGGCCGTTGACGCGCACGCGGCCCGCCGTGGGCCGGTCGAGGCCGACGATCATGCGCATCGTCGTCGACTTGCCCGCGCCGTTGGGGCCGAGGAAACCTGTCACGCGGCCGGGCTGGACGGTGAACGAGACGTCGTCGACGGCGGTCTTCTGCCCGTACCTCTTGCTGAGGTGGATCGCTTCGATCATGGAGAGCTCCTAGGTCGTCGTTGGATGTCTCCAACCTAGGAATCCGCAGGTCAGCGCGGGACGGCCGCAAGATCGAATCCTCGGGGCGGATCACGTACGCCTTGAGGATGACGTCCTCAGCCCTGAGGGCGGTGCCGCGCGGTCGCGAGCCGTCCGCAGGGCTGACCCTGGGCGATGGCGGCCGGCTCGGTGCGGTCCGGCCGCCACCGCCTCAGGCGCTCAGGCCTGGGCGGGTGCGGGGCACGCGACGCCCGTGGAGTGCACGGGGCAGTAGCCGTTGGGCACCTTGAAGAGGTACTGCTGGTGGTAGTCCTCGGCGTAGTAGAACGGGCCGGCCTCCTCGGCCGAGCGGATCTCCGTGGTGACCTGGCCGTAGCCGCGCTCGGCGAGCGCCCGGGCGTACAGGTCCCGGGTCGCAAGGGCCGCGTCGCGCTGCTCCTCGGTGGTCCAGTAGATCGCCGAGCGGTACTGCGTGCCGACGTCGTTGCCCTGGCGGAAGCCCTGGGTCGGGTCGTGCAGCTCCCAGAAGTGGCGCAGCAGCTGGGTCGTGGGCAGCACGGAGGGGTCGTAGGCGACGAGCACGACCTCGGTATGCCCAGTGAGGGAGGTGCAGACCTCCTCGTAGGTGGGGTTCGGCGTGAAGCCGCCCTGGTAGCCCGCGGCCGTCGTGACGACGCCCTCGAGGCGCCACATCTCCTTCTCGGCGCCCCAGAAGCACCCGAGGGCCAGGCCGATCACCTGCGTGCCCTCGGGCCAGGGGCCCTCGAGGGGGGTGCCCAGGACGGCGTGCGTGCTCGGCACGAGGTAGGGCCGCTCGGCGCGACCGGGCAGCGCTGCCTCGGGGGAGACCATGAGCTGCTTGAAGGGGTTGGAGAGGAACCGGCTGACCACGTGACCTCCTGTCACCTGCCGGGCGGAGCGTCCGAGCCCGGCACCCGGCTCAACACCGGGGAGGTCTCCATCGTTCCCGCGAGGGCGAGCTCGCGCGCGGCGAGCGCGCTGAGGTCCGGGACGCCTCGAGGGCGAGGAGGCGCCGTGCCTGGGGGTGCTCAGTGACCGAGGTGGCGGCGCACGAAGGTGTTGAGGAACTTCCCGCTCGGGTCCCAGGCCGCACGCAGCTCGCGGAAGTCCGCGAGGCGGGGGTAGAGACTTGGCACGCGGCCACCCTGGTCCACGAAGACCTTCCCCCAGTGCGGCCGCGCCTCGAAGGGGGCGAGGGCGGACTCGATCTCGGCCGCAGCCTTGCGGACCTGCACCGAGCGCGGGAACCACGTGAAGTGCAGCCCCACCGTGTCGCGGCCGTAGGCGCTCGAGAGCCACAGCTCGTCGGTCGCGATCGAGCGGATCTCGCTCACCTGCACGAGGCCGGCGAAGCGCGAGGAGATCGAGCGCAGCATCGCGATCGCCTCGACGGCGCGCTCGCGCGGCACGAGGTACTCCGACTGCAGCTCCTCGCCCGCGCTCGGCATGTGCGAGGCCTTGAAGTGCGGCAGGCGCTCGTGCCACGGGCCGGGGACGCCCAGCTGCTCGGTGCAGTTCACGGGGTCGACGTGCGCGATGGGGTGGAGCTTGACGGGCGAGGACGGCGCCCCGAGCAGGTCCCCGCGCAGCGCGTAGCTCTCGCCGGGGGCGAGGCGGGACTTGCGCCAGACCTGGTCGACCACCTCGGGCTGCCAGGTCGTGAAGAGGCTCACCGAGTCGGCGCTCGAGAGCACCTCGTCGAGGTGCTCGAGGGCCGTGGTCCAGGGCAGGTCGGTGTGGATCTCCTGCGCGACCTCGTAGGCCGGCTCGACCTCGAGGGTCACGCGGACGACGATCCCGAGCGCGCCGAGAGCCACGACTGCCCCCTCGAAGCCCTCGTCCCCGCGCGCGAGGCGCCGCAGCTCGCCCTGGGCGTCGACGATCTCGAGGGCCGTCACGGCGGTGGGCAGGTTGCCCGAGCGGTCGCCCGAGCCGTGCGTGCCCGTCGCGACCGCACCGCCCACCGAGATGTGGGGGAGCGAGGCGAGGTTGTGCAGCGCGAGGGCGTGCGGCTCGAGGGCTTCGGCGAGCCGCGCGTAGCTCGTGCCGGCGCTCAGCTCGACGGTCCGGCGGTCGGCGCTCACGCGCACGTCCGGGTCGAGGAGCTCGAGCGAGACGAGGTCCCCCGAGGTGTCGGTGACGTCGGAGAACGCGTGGCGCGTGCCGAGTGCTCGCACGTGCCGGCTCGCGGAGACGAGCTCCTGGACCTCGGCGACGGAGGTGGGGCGGTGCACCCGGGAGGTGCGGTAGGCGACGTTGCCCGCCCAGTTCGTCTCGCTCATCGTCCTCACTCTAGGACCGAGGTCCCCCTCGTAAGGGGTGACGGAGGTCCTGGGTGCGCGCGTCGCGATCGCGCTAGCGCGGCGGTCGGGGCCCGGGCCCGGCCCACTAGGCTGCCTGTCGTGATCGAGATCCTCCTGGCATCGGTGGCCGCGGGAATGCTCCTCGGAGGACTCGCGGGCGAGGCTCGGCGCCAGCAGAGCCTCAAGGCCTACGTGATCGTCGTCCTCGCCTACCTCGTGGCCCTCGGCGTGCTCTTCGTGTGGAGCGGCTTCTCGCTCACGCCCTGGGTGGGTCCGCTCGTGGTGGCCTTCCTCGTGGTCTACGTGCTGTGGCTGCCCAAGCAGAAGAAGGCGCCCGAGCCTCCGGCGCAGGACTGACCCGCACGCGAAGGGCCCGTCCCACCGGGACGCGCCCGGTTCCTCGCTCGCGCGCGCGAGGGCCTAGCCTGGAGGGGTGACCTCAGAGCTCCACGACTGGACCAAGTCCGGCTTCGCCACGCGCGCCATCCACGCGGGCCAGGACCCCGACCCCCTCACGGGAGCGGTCGTCCCGCCCATCTACCAGGTCTCGACCTACAAGCAGGACGGCGTGGGCGGCCTGCGCGGAGGCTACGAGTACTCGCGCTCGGCCAACCCCACGCGCACCGCGCTCGAGGAGGCGCTCGCGAGCGCCGAGGGTGGCGACGCGGGCTTCGCCTTCTCCTCGGGACTCGCCGCGGAGGACACCCTGCTGCGCGCGATCCTGCGCCCCGGCGACCACGTGGTGCTCGGCAACGACGCCTACGGCGGCACCTACCGCCTCATCGCGCGCGTCTTCGGGCCCTGGGGCATCGAACACTCCGCGGTGGACCTCACGGACGCCGAGGCCGTCGCGAACGCCGTCGAGCCCGGCCGCACCAAGGTCATCTGGACCGAGACGCCCACCAACCCCCTGCTCGGCGTCGTCGACATCGCCGAGCTCAGCGCCGCGGCCCGCGCCGCCGGGGCGGTGCTCGTCGTCGACAACACCTTCGCGACGCCCTACCTGCAGCAGCCCCTCGCGCTCGGGGCGGACGTCGTCGTGCACTCGACCACCAAGTACATCGGCGGGCACTCCGACGTCGTGGGCGGCGCCCTCGTGGTCGCCGACGGCGCCCAGCTGCCCGTCGGTCTCGAGGGCCCCACGGGCTCGACGCGCATCGCGGACGCCGTCGGCTTCCACCAGAACGCCTCGGGCGCCGTCGCCGGTCCCTTCGACGCGTGGCTCACGCTGCGCGGCCTCAAGACCCTCGCGGTGCGCATGGACCGCCACGCCTCGAACGCCCTCGAGCTCGCGCGCTGGCTCGCGGACCACCCGAAGATCACCGAGGTGATCTACCCGGGCCTCGAGTCCCACCCCCAGCACGAGGTCGCGGCGCGCCAGATGAGCGGCTTCGGCGGCATGGTCTCGGTGCGCACGGGCTCGGTCGAGTCCGCGCTCGCGCTGTGCGACCGCACGCAGGTGTTCACGCTCGCCGAGTCCCTGGGCGGCGTGGAGTCGCTCATCGAGCACCCCGCGAAGATGACCCACGGTTCGGTGGCCGGCACGGACCTCGAGGTCCCGGACGACCTCGTGCGCCTCTCGGTGGGCATCGAGGACCTCACGGACCTCCTGGCCGACCTCGAGCAGGCGCTGCGCTGACCCCCGGCCCCGTCGCCGAGGAGCTCAGCGCTTCACCTTGAGGCTCGCGCTGCCCTTGCTCACGTACTTCTTGGTCGACTTCGTGGGCGAGAAGCGCACCTTGACAGTGCCCTTCGTCCGGCTGCGCGGGACCTTGATCGTGATCGTGCCCCGCTGCTTGGCCTTGAGGGTCTTGGTGCGCGACTTCCCCCGGAAGGTGACGCGCACCGTCCCCGTGGGCCGCGCGGTCACGGCGCTCGTGCGCACGCGGACCTTGACCACGAGGCGCTTGGCCGTGGTGCCCTTCTTCACGAGCTTGACCGAGACCTTCGGGGCGATCTTCGGGACCTTGGGCGTGCGCGCCGTCGTCGTCGTCTCGCTCGTCCAGCCCGGCGCGCTCGCGCGGACCTGGACCGAGAGTCGCTTGCCGATGTCCTTCTTCGTCAGGCGGTAGCTGCGGCCTGCGGCGCTCTTGATCGCCTGGCCGTCGCGGAGCCACTGGTAGCTCTCCTTCGCCGCAGGGTTGCTCCAGCGTCCGGCCTCGACGCGGAGAGACTTGCCCAGCCGGACGGTCCCGCTGACCCGGGGAGCTCGCTCGAGCTCGAGGGAGCTGAGCAGCGGGAAGACGACGTCGCCGCGCGCGAAGGTCACGCCCTGGAGGCTCTCGTCCGCCGTGGGGACCGTGCGGTCCGAGGTCCAGAACACGACGCGGCCGTCGGGCCAGCGGAGCGCGAGCCGGTGCTCCTCCTGGGTGTGGACGATGCCTGTCTCGAAGCTGCCGTCGGGGGCGACGGGGGCCGGTGCCTTCTCTAACCAGAACCACGGGCCGGGGCCGAAGGGGAAGGTGAGGTATGCGGGGGTGACGCGAGGAGGGTTGCCGGGGTCGTAGTCGAAGCCCTGCGGCAGCTCGACCTTGCCCGCGAAGCCTCGTGGGGCGTGGGCCCGGATCGTCACCTCGGCGGGAGCGGTGAGGACGGCTGCGTCCTTGTGGTGCAGTCGGGGATCGCCCTCGGCGTCGACGAACCCGCTCTCGAGAGGGGCCCCTCCGGGGTCGAGGAAGAGCTGGTACTCGAAGTCCGGGCGCAGGCTCGCGAGCGTGAAGGTGCCGTCCGGGTGGACCCGAGCGCCGAGGTAGGCGTTCATGAAGGACCCGTTGCTCCCAGGGTCCCGGTGCCAGTAGGTCACGACAGGTCGCTCGGGCTCGGGGAGCGAGCCGAGGTCGACGCCCGCAGGGAGGAGGACCCGACCTGTGATCGAGACCAGGTCCTCGGCCTGGGCGGGCGTTGCCGCCCCGGCGAGCGCGAGGGCGGCAGCGAGGACGAGGGCGAGCGCACGGGAGCGAGGTGTCAGCACGGGGCCTCCTTGTCGGTCTGGACGGGTGGCGCGACTGCTAGCGAACTCGGAGCGAGGACTTCGTCGAGCTGGACTTCTTGAGGTACTTCTTCCAGCTCGAGCCGGGGGTGAAGCTCGCGCGCACGGAGTGCTTGCCCTTGCCGAGGCGGGGAAGGGTCACGGTGACCTTGCCCTTGTCCTTAGCCCCGAGCGTGACGGTGCGCGAGACCTTCCCCACGGTGAGCCTGAGCGTTCCCGTGGGCTTCTTCGTGAGCGGCGTCGAGACCTTCACCGTGACCTTGGCACGCGCCGAGCGCTTGATCGTCGAGCGCTTCGGCTTCGCGGAGATCTTCGCCTTGACCTTCGCGACCTTCGTCGAGCCCTTCGCTGCTCGCAAGGTCCTTGCCGAGCTGCCGCTCGGGGTGAAGCTGACCTTGAGCGTGCCGGTCGCCTTGGGGCGCTTCACGGAGAGCGTGCGCGTCCCGCGGTGCCCTGCCTTGAGCGCGAAGCTCTTCGACGTGCTGCCGAAGCGGACGGTGATCGTCCCGAGGGGCTTGCTCGTGACTCCCGGGGCCTTCACGGTGACCTTGACCTTGAGCTTCTTGCTCGAGGTTCCCTTGCTGACGAGCTTCGCGGTGACCCGGGGAGCCACGGTGGGCACGACGGCGGTCGCCGCGGAGGTGGCCGAGCCCGGGACGAAGTCGACGGCGCTCGCGGATACCCTGACCACCAGGCGCGAGCCGATGTCGGCCGCAGCGAGCGTGTAGCTCGCCTTCGTCGCACCCTGGACAGGTTTGCCGTCGCGGAGCCACTGGTAGCTCAGTCGCGGGCTCGGCGAGGTCCAGGTCCCAGGAGTGGCCGTCACGGTGTTCCCGGCGCGCACCGCTCCGGTCACGCGCGGTGGGGTGAGAGCGACGAGGTAGTTGCGGTCGGGGAAGCGAAGGTCGGCACGTGGGAGGGTCGTGCCTGCCTTCTCGAAGTCGCCCGTCGGGAGCGTGTAGTCACTCGTCCAGTAGAGCCTCTCGCTCGAGCCCCGCACGGAGAGCTCGAGCTTGCACGGCGTGCGCGGGAAGAGGCTCGCGAGCTCGAAGCTGCCGTCATCCTCTACCGGGGTCGAGCCGCCCCACTCGGTGAAGCTCCCCCTGCCGAACCACTGCGTCCAGCACCAAACTTTGTCCGGCTCGCCGAGCCCAGGGTCGACCGTCCCCGTCAGGGGCCGGTACCGCTCGAGCACGACGTCCACCCCCGAGGTGCTCTTCGTCAGGACCACGACGTCGTTGACGTCCCGGCTGACGTATCCCGGCCCCACGTAGCCGAAGCCGTAGTCCGAGGGGGTGTTGATCCACAGGACATGGCGCCTGCCGACCTCGAGCCCCTCGAGCCGGTACGAGCCGTCCTCGGCGACCCGGACCTTCTTGTAGGTGTTGGACCAGCCGTCGCCCCACTCCTCGAACAGGGAGATCTCGGTGATCGCGAGGCTGCCGCCGTCCTCGGTCGAGACGGTGCCGCTGACCACGCCCGTCGCGGCGTGCGCGGCGGGGGAGACGCCGACGAGGAGGAGCGCGAGCACCGAGAGCAGCGTGAGGGTGCGGCGGGGGGCAGAGAGCGGTGAAAGGTTCACGGGGTCCTCGGGGCGCGATGATCGGCAGGATGCGTGGGAGCGCTCCTACCGCGGGTCGGGCCCGATACTACGCATTCCGCCCGCTTCGGTCAGGAGTCTGTTCACGTTCCGGCGCATCGGGCCGTCGATCCCGGTGCCCATCGGCCCAGCACGCGCGTCCCGGCCCACCTAGCCTGGAGCCATGACCTCGAGCCACGTCGACCTCGCCGCCGTCCGGGCCGCCGCCGCCGGGCTCGGGGAGGTCGTCTACCGCACCCCCGTCGAGCGCTCGCGCGTGCTCTCGGAGCTCCTCGGCGCGCCAGTGTGGCTCAAGTGCGAGAACCTCCAGCGCGCCGGGTCCTTCAAGATCCGCGGCGCCTTTACGCGCCTGAGCCGGCTGAGCCCCCAGCAGCGCGAGCGCGGCGTCGTCGCGGCGAGCGCAGGCAACCACGCCCAGGGCGTCGCTCTCGCGGCCCGCGAGCTCGGCATCGCGGCGACGATCTTCATGCCTGCCGATGCCGCCCTCCCCAAGATCGCGGCGACCAAGGACTACGGCGCCGAGGTCGTGCTCGGCGGTCGCTCGCTCGACGAGGCGATCGTCGACGCGACGGCCTTCGCCGAGCGGACCGGGGCCGAGCTCATTCACCCCTTCGACCACGCGGACATCGTCGCGGGCCAGGGCACCCTGGGCCTCGAGATCCTCGAGCAGGTGCCCGAGGTCCGCACCGTGGTGATCCCCCTCGGGGGTGGCGGGCTCACGGCAGGCGTCGCGGCGGCCCTGGCCGAGGCGGCCCCGCACGTGCGCGTGATCGGCGTGCAGGCGGCGAACGTCGCGGCCTATCCCGGTTCTCTCGCCGAAGGGCGCCCCGTGCCCGTCGAGGTCCGGGCGACGATGGCGGACGGGATCGCGGTCGGTCGCCCCGGCGAGGTGCCCTTCGAGGTGCTCCGGCGCACGCAGGTCCCCGTGCGGACCGTGACCGAGGAGGACCTCTCGCGCGCCCTCCTGCTCGTGGTCGAGCGAGCGAAGCTGCTCGTCGAGCCCTCGGGAGCCGCGGGCGTGGCCGCCCTCATGGCGGACCCGAGCGGGATCGAGGGGCCCGTCGTCGTCGTCCTCTCCGGGGGGAACGTCGACCCGCTCGTCCTCATGCGCGTGCTGCGGCACGGCATGGCCGCTGCGGGGCGCTACCTCAGCCTGCGTCTGCGCATCTCGGACCGGCCAGGCGGGCTCGCGGGGCTGCTCGCCGACGTCGCCTCCGCGGGTGCGAACGTCATGCACGTCTCGCACGTGCGCACCGGGCCGCACCTCGCGATCGACGAGGTCGAGGTCGACGTCCAGGTCGAGACCAAGGGCCCCGAGCACTGCTCCGAGCTCGTGTCGCACCTCGAGGCCGCCGGTTACGCCGTCCGCGTGGACTAGCGCCCTCGATGGGGTGAAGTTCGGCCGGAAGGGGCCTCGAGGGCCGCGACCCGCGTCACGATGAAAGCGGACAAATCGTGACGAAACGGGTGATGGATGGCGCGAGGCGCGATCGTGCGGCCGGGGCGTCCGGCCGGGGGGCGAACGGAGCAGTCCGAGGCGCGGACGTCGCGTGAGGCGAGGCTGCGTCCCGAGATCCAGGCCCTGCGGGCGCTCGCGGTCGCGGCCGTGCTGGTCTACCACCTCGTGCCCTCGCGCTTCCCCGGTGGCTACGTGGGCGTCGACATCTTCTTCGTCATCAGCGGCTTCCTCATCACCGGCCACCTCGCGCGCGAGCTCGACTCCACGGGGACCGTGCGGCTCGCGCGATTCTGGGCGCGACGCGCCAAGCGTCTGCTCCCCTCTGCGCTCCTCGTGCTCGCCGTCTCGACGCTCGCCGTGCTCGCGATCGTGCCGCGCGTGCTGTGGAGCTCCTTCCTCGGGGAGATCCTCTCGGCCACCTTCTACGTCGAGAACTGGCGGCTCGTGCTCGCCTCGGTCGACTACTTCGGGAACGGGACGCCCTCGCCCGTCCAGCACTTCTGGTCGCTCTCGGTCGAGGAGCAGTTCTACCTCGTCCTGCCCCTCGTGGTCCTCCTCGCGGCGCTCCTCGCGCGGCGCGCAGGGGCCCCGGTGCGGCGGGTCCTCGCGGGCACACTGGGCACGCTGGCGCTCGCGAGCCTCGCCCTGTGCCTCGTGCAGACGGCGAACGAGCCCGCCCTCGCGTACCTCAGCTCGGCGACGCGCGCCTGGGAGCTTCTCGCCGGAGGTCTCCTCGCCCTCGTGCCGGCGCACCTCGCCGGGGGACCCCGCGCGCGGGCGCTCGCCGCCGTCCTGGGATGCGCGCTGCTGGCCATCTCCCTCGCGAGCTTCGACGAGAGCACGCCCTTCCCTGGCTCGGCCGCCCTGCTGCCGGTGCTCGGCACCCTCGCCGTGATCTGGGCGGGCGAGCTTCCCGGCCGCCTCTCGGTGGGCAGGCTCGGCAGCTGGTGGCCCGTCGCGACCCTCGGGCGCTGCTCCTACGCGGTGTACCTGTGGCACTGGCCGCTCGTCGTCCTCGTGCCGCTCGCGACCGGCTCGAGACTGGGCCTCGTCGGGCTCGCTGCGGTGCTCGTGCTCACGCTCGTGCTCGCCCTCGCGTCCACCGCCTGGATCGAGGACCCGGTGCGCTTCTCGCCCCGGCTGCTCGGCGGGGACCGCAGCCCGCGCACCGTCTTCGCATGGAGCCTCGCGGGGATGCTCGTGGTGGGAGCGCTCAGCGCCGCTGCCCTCGGCGTCGCTCGAGAGGCGCTCGACGAGGCCAGGCACGAGCTGCTCGCGCTGCGCTCGGAGCCGCGCGTGTGCGGAGGGGCCGTCTCGCTCACCGGGGACCCCGCGTGCCCGAGCGACGCGCATGCCCTCGTCCCGCACCCGGCGCTCGCTCCGGAGGACCGGGCCTCGCGGCTGGACTGCTGGGCGAGCAACACCGAGCACGAGCTGCGCCTGTGCTCCCTCGGGACGGGCGAGGAGAGCGCGGACGCTCCCCGGGTGCTCGTCCTCGGCGACTCGCACGCCTTCATGCTCAGCCCGGCCTTCGAGCAGCTCGCGACAGAGCGCGGCTGGCGCGTGGAGCTCGCGGCGCACGCGAACTGCACGTGGACCCGCGCGCAGACGCCCGGGAGGTCGCGCTCCTTCGCCGCGGCCTGCGCGGACTGGCGCGAGGCCCTCGAGGAGCGGCTCGCGGCGAGCGAACCCTACGACGCGATCCTCGTGGTCGGGGCGCGCACCGCAGAGCTCGCCTCGGGCGAGGACCGCGCCGCGCGCGAGCTGGCCACCGCCACGGGATACCGCGAGGCCTGGGCCGCTCAGCTCGCGAGGGGGAGCGCCGTGATCGCCCTCTCCGACGTCCCGCAGCCCGACAGGGACGTCGTCGAGTGCGTCGTGCGCCACGGCGCCGAGCCGCGGTGCTCGACGCCGCGAGCCGAGGCCGAGCAGCCGCCCGACCTCCTGGCCCGCTCGGCCGAGGAGCTCGGCCTGCCCGTGATCGACCTCGCGGAGCTCGTGTGCGAGGAGGACAGCTGCCCGGCCGTGCTCGGCGGGATCGTCGTCTGGCAGGACCGCGGGCACCTCACCGCGAGCTTCGCCCGCACCCTGGGCCCCGTGCTCGGCGATCGTCTCGCCGAGGTGATCGGCGAGGGCTGAGCGGCGCGGGCCGTGCGCGGACGCGGCCCTGGCGCAGACGAACGCCCCGGCCCTCGACGAGGACCGGGGCGTTCGAGAGCTTCTCAGCCCGAGTAGGGCTTGGCGTCCTTGATGACGACCGTGATCTCCTTGCCGTTCGGCGCGGTGTACGAGACCGTCTCGCCCACGGAGTGGCCGTAGATGGCCGCACCGAGCGGGGAGTCGGGGGAGTACACGTCGAGGCCCGAGCCCTCGATCTCGCGCGAGCCCAGCAGGAACCGCATGTCGTTGCCCGCGACCTTCGCCTCGACGACCATGCCGGCCTCGACGACGCCGTCGTCGGGGGGAGTCCCGACCTTGGCCTTCTCGAGCTTCGCTCGCAGCTCGGTCGCGCGCGCCTCGTTGAGGGCGAGGGCCTCACGGGCGGCGTGGTAGCCGCCGTTCTCGGAGAGGTCGCCCTCAGCGCGGGCGGCCGCGATGCGTGCGACGATCTCGTCGCGGCCCGGACCCGTGAGGTGCTCGAACTCGGCCTTGAGCCGGTCGTAGGCCTCCTGGGTCAGCCACGTCGTGGTCTCGCTCATCGCTCACTTCCTTCCTTGCGCCACCCCCGCACGCGCCGGTGCTCCGGAACTGCGAGGGGTGGTGCCTTGTCCTTCCCGGTCATGATCTGCCGCGGCACCTTGATGTGCCAGCGGACGCACCGGGGCGGCAACCGAATCCCCCATGGTAGCAACCCTGGGCATGGGGAGAGGGCCCAAGGGCCCTGGTCTCAGTCCTCGACGAGGGTGCAGGTGTCGACGACGGCGGTCACGGCCTCCTCGGCCGTGGGGATCGTCTCCACGTAGCGCGAGGTGCGGTGCTCCGAGGGGCCCACGGGGACGTCGAGCACGCCCACCTCCGCGTAGCTCGAGCTGAGCGCCTGGACGCGGCACACGGCCTGTGCCCCCGGGCGCATCGTCACGTCGAAGGTGATCTGGGTGCTCGAGGGGCCCTCGACCTTGAAGCCGACGTCGTCCCAGCGCACCGGGACGCGCGCGAAGACGAGCGCGACATAGATCGCCGCGGCGAGCGCGAGGAGGGCGAGGAGCGCGATCCCGAGCCGTCCGAGGCGCCTCGCGAGGGCCGAGGAGCTGCGCCCGTACCTGTCGGCGAGGTAGGCCTCGTCGCTCGTGGACATCGCGAGGATTCTCCTTCTGTCGGTCGGATGCGCGACCATTGTCTCTCGACGAGCCGCTCCGGCGGACGGGCGGCACCCGAGGAGGTCCTGTGAGCACGAGCCAGCTCCGGCTGATGGCGGTCCACGCGCACCCTGACGACGAGTCGAGCAAGGGCGCCGCGACCACGGCCCGCTACGCGTCCGAGGGGGTCGAGGTGCTCGTCGTGACGTGCACCGGCGGCGAGCGCGGCGACGTGCTCAACCCCAAGCACCCGCCCGTCGAGGCGAGCCTCGAGGCGATGCGCTCGGTGCGGCGCGAGGAGATGGCCCGGGCGGCCGCGGCTCTCGGCGTGCGCCAGCACTGGCTCGGCTTCGTCGACTCGGGCCTCCCGGAGGGCTACCCCGAGGCCCCCGTGCCCGAGGGCAGCTTCGCGAGCCTCGATCTCGAGGAGGCCGCGCGTCCCCTTGTCGAGCTCGTGCGCGAGTTCCGCCCGCACGTCATGACCACCTACGACCCGCAGGGCGGCTACCCGCACCCCGACCACATCATGTGCCACCGGGTGAGCAAGGAGGCCTTCGAGGCCGCGGGGGACCCGGACCGCTACCCCGGCACGGGCGCGCCCTGGCAGGTCGCGAAGCTCTACTACAACCACTCCTTCTCCCTCGCGCGATCGCGCGCCCTGCACGAGGCGCTCCTCGCTGCGGGCCTCGACTCGCCCATGGGCGAGTGGATCGAGTCGCGCGAGGCGCGCGAGATCACCGAGCGGCCCGTCACGACGCACGTCGAGTGCGCGGAGTTCTTCGGCCAGCGGGACGAGGCGCTGCGCGCGCACGCGACGCAGATCGACCCGGAGGGCTGGTTCTTCATGGTCCCTCGCGAGATCGAGGTCGCGACCTGGCCCACCGAGGAGTACGAGCTGGCCGTCTCGCACGTGACGACCGAGATCCCCGAGGACGACCTGTTCGCGGGACTGCGTGAGGAAGGCGGCAGCTGATGGGCGGAGCGTTCTGGTTCCTGGGGGTGCTCGCCGAGGCGACGCCGAGCCCGAGCCCCACCCCCGGCCTGCGCGAGGGTCTCGACGAGTCGATGATCTCGCCCGGGCTCGCCGGCTTCCTCGCGATCTTCGGCGTCGCCCTGGCGTCGCTCGTGCTCTTCTACTCGCTCACGAGCAAGCTGCGCGGGGTGCGCTACCGCGGCGAGCTCGCCGCGGCCGAGAAGGAGCAGCCCGAGGCCGGCACCGAGAAGCCCGCGGATCCCGAGGACGGCGAGCCGAGCGCCCGAGCATGACCCGGGTGACGCTCGGCCAGCTCGACGTCGGGCCCGACGCGGCCGCGAACCTCGAGGCGGCCGAGTCCGTGCTGCGCGAGGCCGCGAACCAGGGGGCCGCGCTCGCGGTGCTCCCCGAGTACGCGAGCCGCTTCGAGGCGCGCGGGCTGGGCCCCGAGCACGCCGAGCCGCTCGACGGTCCCTGGGTCACCGGGCTGCGTGAGGCCGCGGCTCGGCACGGGGTGGCCGTCGTCGCCGGGGTGGTCGTTCCCGCCGAGGACGGCGAGCGCGCGCTCAACGAGCTCGTGCTGATCGACGCTCACGGCGAGCTGGTCGGCACCTACGCGAAGGTGCACCTCTACGACGCCTTCGGCTTCCGCGAGTCCGAGCGCCTCGCGCCGGGCGACCCGGCCGCCCCCGTGCCCGTGCTCGAGCTCGGGGAGCTCACGGTGGGGGCCATGACCTGCTTCGACCTGCGCTTCCCCGAGTCCGCCCGACGCGTGGTCGACGCCGGGGCGGAGGTGATCCTCGTGCCTGCGGCCTGGGTGGACGGCCCGGGCAAGGCCGAGCAGTGGCGGGCCCTCGTGATCGCGCGCGCGATCGAGTCGACCTCCTGGGTGATCGCCGTCGGGCAGGCGGGCGCGGGGCGCACGGGGCGTTCGCTCGTCGTCGACCCCGAGGGGGTCGTCCGCGCCGAGCTCGGGACGGAGCCGGGGACGGTCACGGTCGAGCTCGACCGGGAGCTCGTCGACGCGGTGCGCAAGCGCAACCCCGTGCTCGCGCTGCGGCGCTACCGGGTGGTCCCTCGCGAGGGCTGAGGCGCAGCGCCGGACGAGGCCACGGCGTGCTCAGCGCGCGGCGAGAGTCGCGATGAACACCGCGACGAGGTGGCAGGTGTAGCCCACCACGGTGAGCGAGTGGAAGACCTCGTGGAAGCCGAACCAGGTGGGGCGCGGGTCCGGGCGCTTGGTGCCGTAGACGACGGCGCCCACGGTGTAGGCGAGACCGCCGGCCATGACGAGCCAGACGATCGCGGGGCCGCCCGAGGCCCAGAACTGCCCGAGGTAGGCCACGGCCACCCAGCCGAGAGCCACGTAGATCGGCACGTAGAGCCAGCGCGGGGCGCCGAGCCAGAAGATGCGCATGAGCAGGCCCACGAGGGCCCCGGACCACACGATGATCAGCAGGGTGCGCGCGACGGACTCCTCGAGGAGCAGCACCGCGAGCGGCGTGTAGGTGCCCGCGATGATGAGGAAGATGTTCGTGTGGTCGAGCCGGCGCAGCACGGCAGCGACGCGCGGTGACCAGGAGCCGCGGTGGTAGACGGCGCTCGTGCCGAAGAGGAGCACGGCGCTCAGGCCGAAGACGGCGGCCGCGACGCGCGGGGCGAGGGGCGGGGCGAGGACCACGAGCACGATCGAGGCCGCGAGCACGAAGGGGGCGATCCCCGCGTGGATCCAGCCGCGCAGGCGGGGCTTGATCGCGGCGGCGACCTCGCTCGCGCGCTCCCCGGCCTCGCTCACTGCCTCGCTCAGGGCCTCGCCGGCGGTGCGCTGACCGTCACGGCGGGGCTCGGGGGAGGGACGGGTGGGCATGCGGTCTCCAGGGAGGACGGGGGCGTCGGTCGAAGCATAACCTACGGCTCCGTAGGTTACTGAGTAGTAAGTTCGCGTGATCTTCGCGGGAACTGCACACGCCGTGCCCGGATCGCGCCCCTGCGGGCGCTAGGTTGGAGGCCGGACAGTCCCTCGAGCGCCAGAAGGACCGACGTTGCGCCTGCCACACCCGCTGTACCGCCTCTACGAGCGCCGGCTCATCGCGGGACTCGCTCGCGAGGCCGTGCCGCGGCACGTCGGCGTGATGATGGACGGCAACCGCCGCTGGGCGCGCCAGCTCGGCGAGCCCGTCGCCGCGGGGCACCGCCGGGGAGCGGACCGTATCGCAGAGTTCCTCGAGTGGTCCGAGGAGGTCGGCGTCGAGGTCGTCACGCTGTGGATGCTCTCGACCGACAACCTGCACCGTGACCCCGAGGAGGTCGCCGACCTGCTCGACATCATCTCGGGGGCCGTGGGCCGCCTCGCGAGCACGCGGCGCTGGCGGGTCAAGGTCGTGGGTGACCTGCGCCTGCTGCCCGAGCCCGTCGCCGAGTCCCTGCGCCAGGCGGAGACTCGGACGGCGGACGTGGGCGGCCTGCAGGTCAACGTCGCCGTCGGCTACGGCGGGCGCCACGAGATCACCGACGCCGTGCGCTCCCTCCTGCGCGAGCACGCCGAGGCCGGCACCCCGCTCGAGGACCTCGCCGAGACCCTCAGCGTCGAGCACATCGCCCAGCACCTGTACACCCAGGGCCAGCCCGACCCGGACCTCGTGATCCGCACCTCGGGCGAGCAGCGGCTCGGCGGTTTCCTGCTGTGGCAGTCGGTGCACTCGGAGTTCTACTTCTGCGACGCGTACTGGCCGGACTTCCGCCGCGTCGACTTCCTGCGCGCCCTGCGTTCCTACGCGCAGCGCGAGCGTCGCCTCGGACGCTGAGCGCCCACTCGAGCCGGCGGGCGAGGGCTTCGCCCGGTCGAGTGTTGCGCCCAGGTGAACTCTGCGGCGCGCCGGGCGTGTCGTGACGGGGGTCACATCCCCCGGGCGTAGCGTCCGCAGCAACGGGCAACGCCTGTTGCCCCCCTCGGGAGGTCGTCTTGGCTCGAAGCGCAGGAACCCGGACCAGCACCGCCGCCGGCTCGACCGGAGCGGCACCTCGACGGAGCGCGAGGGCCCGGCAAGGGGGCGCCGAGAGCGAGGGGCGGATCACCTACGTCCTCGACACCTCCGTGCTGCTGAGCGACCCGCGCGCGATCGAGCGCTTCGCGGAGCACGACGTCGTGCTGCCCGTCGTCGTCGTGACCGAGCTCGAGGCGAAGCGCCACCACGCGGAGCTCGGCTACTTCGCCCGCAGCGCGCTGCGCCTCCTCGACGACCTGCGCGTCGAGCACGGTCGCCTCGACGAGCCCATCCCCGTGGGCGAGGGCGGCACGCTGCGCGTCGAGCTCAACCACACCTCCCAGGAGGTGCTGCCCGCCGGCTTCCGGCTCGGGGACAACGACACGCGCATCCTCGCCGTGGCCGCGAACCTCGCGAGCGAGGGGCACGAGGTCACGATCGTCTCGAAGGACCTGCCGTTGCGCGTGAAGGCCTCGGCCCTCGGCCTGCGGGCCGAGGAGTACCGCGCCGAGCTCGCGGTCGACTCGGGCTGGACGGGGCTCGAGACCCTCGACGTGGACGAGGGGCAGATGGCCCAGCTCTACGAGGACGAGTCCCTCGAGCTCGCCGACCTGCCGCTCGCGCAGGGCCTGGACCTGCCGTGCCACACGGGCCTCGTGCTGCACTCTGCGCGTGGTTCGGCGCTCGGCCGGGTCACCTACGACAAGCGCGTGCGGCTCGTGCGCGGGGACCAGGACGTCTTCGGGGTGCACGGCCGCAGCGCCGAGCAGCGCATCGCGATCGACCTGCTCCTCGACGAGGAGATCGGCATCGTCTCCCTCGGCGGGCGTGCGGGCACCGGCAAGTCGGCGCTCGCGCTGTGCGCAGGGCTCGAGGCGGTGCTCGAGCGCCGTCAGCACCGCAAGGTGATGGTCTTCCGCCCGCTGTACGCCGTCGGCGGTCAGGACCTCGGCTACCTGCCCGGCTCCGAGGCGGAGAAGATGAACCCCTGGGCCCAGGCCGTCTTCGACACCCTCGGCGCCCTCGTGAGCAAGGAGGTCGTCGAGGAGGTCATGGACCGCGACCTGCTCGAGGTGCTCCCGCTGACTCACATCCGCGGGCGCTCCCTGCACGACGCCTTCGTGATCGTCGACGAGGCGCAGTCCCTCGAGCGCAACGTGCTTCTCACGGTGCTCTCGCGGATCGGCCAGTCCTCGCGCGTGGTCCTCACGCACGACGTCGCGCAGCGCGACAACCTGCGCGTGGGGCGCCACGACGGCGTCGCGGCCGTGATCGAGGCGCTCAAGGGCCACCCGCTCTTCGCGCACATGACGCTCACGCGCTCCGAGCGCTCTCCCGTCGCGGCCCTCGTCACCGAGCTGCTCGAGGGTATCGAGCTCTAGCCGCAGGGGCACGCGGAGGGCGTCGACCGCAGGGTTCGCGGTCGGCGCCCTCCCTCGTCCTGCTCGGCGTCGCCCCCCTCGGTCCCCCTCGATCGAGTCGGCCCGGGGCTGACCGGCCCCGGCTGCGTGCCCGGGGCTCGTGCCACTATGGGACGCGGACCTGACCGGAGAGAGCTCGAGGGGGCACGGGCATGACGAGGACCGAGTCGCGGCGACGAGGGGCTCACGGGCGGCTGAGCAGCGCGCTCGCCCTCCTCTCCCTCGGGGCCCTCGCCCTCGCCGCGTGCTCGCCCACCGAGCCGCCCGCGACCCAGGAGGTCACGGTCTCGCCGAGCGTCTCGGCCTCCGCGCTGCCCGAGCCGAGTCCCGAGGAGCCGAGCCCCGAGCCGAGCCCCTCGGTCGAGCCCGTGCTCGACGCGGGCGCGGTGAGCTCGGGACACCCTGCCGCGACGGCCGCGGGGGTCGAGGTGCTCACCGAGGGCGGGAACGCCGTGGACGCCGCGATCGCCACGGCCTTCGCCGTCACGGTCGCCGAGCCCTTCGGCTCGGGCCTCGGCGGGGGCGGCTCGGCGATCCTCGTCGCTCCGGGGATGGACCCCGTGAACGTCGACTACCGCGACGTCGTGCCGGCCTCGGGCGTCCCGGCGGACTCCACGGGCGTCCCGGGCTTCGTCGCGGGCCTGTGGCACCTGCACCAGCAGTACGGGACCCTCCCGTGGGCGCGCCTCGTCGAGCCTGCGATCAAGCTCGCTCGCGAGGGCGTGCCCGTCTCCTCGATGCTGCACGACCAGATCCGCATGTCCTACGGAGCGGGGGCCACGCGCCCTCTCGAGCACTTCTACCCCGGGGGCAAGCCGCTCGCCGAGGGAGACCTGCTCGTGCAGAAGGACCTCGCGAAGGCGCTCGAGCGCGTCGCGGAGGGCGGGGCCGAGGAGTTCTACCGCGGGCGCACCGCGAAGCGACTCGAGAAGGCCCACCCGGCCCTCGACGCGAAGTCCCTGGCGAGCTACGCGGTCCAGGTGAGCGAGCCGCCGAGCGGCGAGTGGGCGGGCTACACGGTCTACGGCGCGACCCCTGCCCTGCCAGGGCCCGGCTTCATCCAGCTGCTCCAGATCGTCGAGGCGCTCGAGGTCACGCGCACCGAGCCGGGCTCGGCGCAGTACGTGAACCTCTTGTCGACGGCCCTGCGTCGCGCGCTGCGCACCATGAAGCAGGAGATCGGGGACCCCGCCTTCGTGGACGTCGAGTCCGCGCGCCTCACCGACCGCGAGGAGAACGAGCGGATCGCCCGCGGGCTCGACCTGCGCGGGCCCTCGCCGAGCCCGAGCGCCTCGCCCTCGCCGAAGAAGACGAAGTCGCCCAAGCCTTCGCCCTCGCCGAAGAAGACCAAGTCGCCCAAGCCTTCGCCCTCGCCGAAGAAGACCAAG